>ENA-UZXC01000933-UZXC01000933.1-metagenome-genome-assembly--contig:-Day-2-25m-contig-933_pt1 | contig 69684 bp, 57 predicted proteins | sample MGYA00260340_ERZ794900 | MGnify/ENA metagenome assembly ERZ794900 | reverse complement strand
GATATTATTGTGAATTAAAGTGGAATAATGCTTGTTTCTTCGACTTCTTTAACCAATAGTAATGTAATTAGATATTTTAAATTTTTTAGTGAAATTAACAAAAATAAAATTGTTAGGATAATTTCTTAATTTACTCCATAAACACAACAAATTATAAATTATTAATTTGTAAAGTAAATGTTATCAATTAATATTGCGCCACTAACATAGTTTAATTCAGCATCTTGAGGGTTCCATAGAGAAAAAGGAATGGTTATTTCTGTAAAATCAACATCTGCAAAATCAGACAAAGGAATAGTGTATTCCACAAAGCCGTTTCCCACATCAACACCCGTATAGTCAATTAGGAAAATAGAAAAATTTGTTGAAGGGCTTTCTACCTTAATTTCTGCAGTAGTCATCTCATCAGGATAGTTAAGGGAAAATTTAATATTAGTATATCCACTAAGATCTTTTGGTTCCATGAGCTCTATGTATCCACCTCCCCAGCCAGAGCCAGGAAAATTATAAGCAAGACTTGAATCACCGTTTATGGCTATTTCAGAAGCATATAGATTTGGTTCACCACCGCTACCCCAAACTAAAACAGTAGCATCTCCCAAATATGTGAAATTGTCATTAATGGCATTCTGTACGAGAGATGGTTCGATTATTTGGCCTATGGTTTCTTCTTCAATGTCCAATTCTGGAGGTGTTGGAGCATTAAAACCATCCTTTGTAAATATTCTAACATAATCCACATACATGGTTTGAGGAAACGTTGTAGTATTATCAGGGTAACCTGGCCAATTTCCTCCAACAGCAACATTAAGGTTAATGTAAAAACTTCTTAGGAATTCTTTCATGTCTTCTTTGATGATTACCTCATGTGTTTTAGTGCCATCCATACTAAAGATTATTTTTTCTGGAGTCCAGTCAATTCCGTATATATGATAACTATCAGCAAATGTTCCATCCACTAATGTATAGCTAGACTGGATTTCACCATGTTTGTGCTCTTCGGTGGTATAATGAACGGTAGAATACATCTTTGATGGGTCACTACCCAGTACTTCTACTATATCAATTTCTCCACATCCTGGCCAGTCAATTTGATCAATGTTATCACCCAACATCCATATTGCTGGCCACAAGCCATTTCCTTGGGGCATTTTTGCCTTAACTTCAATCTTACCGAATGTAATGCCTGTAGCATTTGAAGAAAGTGGCAGAGAATGCAATTTTGCAGAGGTATATCCGCCATCACCATCACTCAGTGCGGTGATATATAGCACCGACATTTCATTATCTGTTGTAATACCCGAATTGTTGATGCTTTCGGTATATATCTGCATTTCATTGTTTCCCCATCCAACTGGCAATCCATAATCTGTGCCATCACCTGTTTCATATTCCCATTTATCTAGGTTCAATGTGTTTTCATTAAACTCATCTGACCATAAAAGAGAATATCCCTCTGGTATAACGATTTGATCTTCATTAGATATATCATCCTTATTACAAGATGATATAGCCATTGCAGTTACCAATAATGCTGATATATATATACTTATTTTATTCATTTAAATAGTCTTTATAAATATTAGGCGCCAAACTTAAAAAAAAGTTTGTGATAATAAGCAATGCTTTGAAAATTACATTTTAGAAATCCTGATTAATTATGGGTGGATTTTACAATATGTATATGTAAATCACTGGTTGTAATACATAATTATTCAATTATGTTATTTGAAATGAAGGTTATACTGTTGGTAAGAAAGCTTTAGGTCACTTATGTGTTTTTTAGCCTCTTCGTTGCTTTCTGAATTTCCCAGCTTATCAACAAGTTCTAGATGGGGCATTAGCCATTTATGAAGTTCATCATGGCTCTGTCCTGTCATTGAACAACTCTCGATTAACTTATTGTTCTGGTCTTTTAATTCATTTGCAAGAGCCTTATAATCTGATTTGTCTTCAGAAACATAAGCTTGAAATATGTCTTCTCCTTGTATGATATGAATTTTCATATCATCATTAACTTCCCATTTATTGCCATCGTTCAATTTGTTGGATGATTCACTAATATTATGATCACAGCATGAATATGCAGTTGCCAAGGCAATTAGGCCGATTAAAATATTTTTCATGTCTTCTTATTTTTTTGTTGTTATTAATTTCTACGCTATAACCTGTATCTAAATTCACAAATGCAGTTTTATAACAAAGGGTAAAATGCAAATATAATAAAAGACAAATAAGTCTTTTAATCAAAATGAATTATTATATTTACAGAATAATAAACTACTCATAAGAATATTGCATATGGAAACTATAGATGTATCAAAAATTGAGCCCACATAACGATCATGATCTAAAACCACTATACTATAAAATGCAATCTGAAAGAGGCAATATATTCTCAAAATATGATTCTTGTTGCAATGGTTATAAAATAGTTTGGCTATTGTTTGCAATAGTATGTTGATTTTTGAACATAATATTTAACTTTGTTGCTCTAAAGTATTATATCAGTGAGCAATTAATCTAATAATTATGCTTTCACAAAAGACTAAATATGCATTAAGAGCTGTACTTTATTTGTCAGTAGAGAGTGACCTTGGAAGTGGTCTCAAAGGTGGCAAAGATGTGTCTGACGCATTGAAAATGCCTGCAGCATACACTGGTAAAATATTGCAAGACCTTGCGAGAGCTAACGTTATAACATCTCTAAAGGGACCCGGAGGTGGTTTTTACATCTCAAAGCAAAATGCTAAAGAGCCCTTGTTAAACATAGTTGAAATAATGGGAGACCTTCCATTTTTTTCAATGTGTGGTTTAGGTTTATCGCAATGTTCAGATGATCAACCATGTCCAATACATGATAGTTTTAAAGGTTGTAGAGATAAACTCTTGGATTGGTTTGAAAATAAAACAATATCAGACTTAGGAGATGATTTACTTAGAAGAGAATTATACCTGGTAGTTTAATAAAGAATTGTTAATACATTGAAAGGTAGGTTAAATAGCCAATTTACTGATTTTAATACCCGTCTTGTGCTGGCTTATGTTTATTGTAAGCCTGAGGTATTAAACTGTCCAAAATACTCAAATGAAGAAAAAGCAATAAAAGACGCTATTAATAATACTATAGTATAAATTCTCTTTTTAAAACCCCATTTTTATAGTACAATCAAATAAAATCATCAAGGTTATCTATTAATTAGTAATTATTACTATTCTATTTTTCTTTGTTCAAATCAATTAGAACTTACATTGATAATCTATAAGATTCGTTTTATTTCTTTTAGAAAGAAAATTAGTATTGATGCCGTACTAGTAAATCAGCAATTTTTTTCGGGGAAATTTTAGAAATACAATTACAATCAGCTCCTTTTTTGCACTTTTCACAATCTTCATTAAATACAGTAGAAACTGCATTTAAACCAATAGGGCTCCATCTTTCAGGATGGATTGGTTTTTTAGGTGAAAATAAGCCAATTGCTCTTTTCCCTAACGCTGCTGAAATGTGCAAAGGGCCGGTACTTGCTGCCACTAGTCCATCTGTGAGAGCGATAAAGCTAATAAATTCATCTAGAGTAAGCTCTCCGATTAATGAAGTTACATTTGATTGGTAAAAAGGCAAGCTATCACCAATTAACGCTTCTTCCTCTTTTGTGCCTGAAATGAAAATTTGAAATTCATGCTTCGGTAAAATTTCAATCAGTTTTTTAAAGTTGTTTAATCCCCATTCTTTAGCACTTCCTTTCGATTTTGGATGTAAAATTATATTTGTCTTATCTTTCTTGATTAAACTATTTAACTTTCCTGAAAGCAATTTAAATTTTTTAAATCCATAATAGTGCTCTAGTTCACTTAAAGAAAATGTTGTATTAATTTTTAAGGGTTGGAGTAACTTAAGGTTTAATTGTGCTTCATGTAAATTTGATTTTCGTCTGGAAAAACGAACTTTCTTATTGCAAGTAAGAACATGAAATAACCGACCAAAGGTTCCTATTCGTATAGGTATTTTAGCTTTAAATGCGAGGCTAGCGATATCTTTGTTGGGATAAACATGAATAATTACATCTGCTTTTAGTTTTTTTAACGCTTCCTCAGGATTTGTTTCATTTTGCAAAATATCCCAATTGATAAACTCATCAACATACTTAGAGAGTTTAACTATTGGCATTGTATATGTGGTTCCTAAAAAAAGAATTTTGCAATCTGGGTCATTCTCTTTAAGAATACCCGCCATTGGTAATGTTAAAACAACATCTCCTATACTATCAGTCCGACTAATTATTATTCTCTTTAATGTCATTTACCCTTGTTTAAAGCGAGTAGTTTTTGGTATTTCATGGCGGTTGCCTTGGCTGATATTTTCGAAATCAAAAACCCTGAATATCCATCTAAAAAACCTCTTTTTAAAACAAAATCCCTAAAAAATTTAAACCATGATTTATAAAATATTTTGAAGTGACTGCTTTTTTTACCTTTTTCAAAAGCTACACGAGAGTTAATATCTGTAAAATAATCCACTTGTTTTAAATGGTCTTCAATTGTATAGTATGAATAATGTAAAATATCGCCATAAAGTAAGGTAACATTAGATGACTCATCAAATAGTTTGAATTCATCATGTGGGTTTTCACCGGTCCAATGTCCTTTGGTATTATCCCATAGGCGTAATTTGGTATCAGGATACCAGCCCGTATGCCGAATCCATTTACCACAATAATTAGTCAAACGGTTCATTTTATAAGCATCGTACTGCCAGTTTTTTTTAACTGCTAAAATTGAATCTTGCAACCTGTTATCAAGGGCTTCATCAGCATCCAGAGATAGTACAATATTGTGTGAAGCCTGTTCGCGTGCCCAGTTTTTCTGCTCAATATGCCCATCAAATTTATGTTTAACAAACCGGACTCCGAACTCGGCACAGATTGCCTCTGTTTTATCCGTTGAAAAACTGTCAACAACAATAATTTCATCTGCTATATCCTTCAAAGAGGTTAAACATCGTTTGATATTATTCTCCTCGTTATAGGTAATTATAACCGCAGATATTTTTCTTTCTTCTGACATAGATCAATTGCGATGTAAAACTATGAATTAAGGGGTAGAAATCAAAATATAAAATCTTGTAAACTGAGCTGAGAGCATTGATAATTATGTATTACTCAATAACTGACAAGATATAAAGCGTCAACCACAGAGATAATAGGAGAGTGGTTATGGTGATTTATCTTATAATCAGCTTCTCACTTGCTTCACCGTTTATGTGTAGGATGTATGATCCAGTTTTTAATGAAGTTATATCAAGTGATAAAAGAACTCCGTTAACCGATACTTCCTTAACGGAATTTCCATTTGAATCAATTATTTGAATATGGTTAATCTCATATTCACTTTCAATATTTAGGATGTCTTCACCAGGATTTGGATATATCTTTATATCACCTGTATTTAAGTTTGACTTGGGCTCTTCTATGGTACTTGTGATAGGGCAGTAGTTACCATCTGGCGCACTTGTAGGTAACATATACATAGGATTTGATAGTAAGTCATATAATGATGTATCAGTGACTTGGAATTGATTTGCAGTACATGGTTCCCATTCATTTGAAATGTAAGCACATCTGTTACCATAATCCTGGATCCCTAACATTGATGTTAGTCCCCAATAGAAATATTCTGTGGCCATACATTCGTAATCACATGTGTAATCATCGTAGTGATACCAGGCTTCTGGAGGATAGGGGTTTGGGATACTTGTAAAATGACCACCTCGTGCCAAATCCATTGCTAGTGTTAGTAATGAGTTTGAGTTCTCTTCTTCGCTGAAGGCTGATGGATAGGCGTTGGCATAACCCAATGAGCTAATGGCATGTAAGTTTTCCTCAATTGTAGCATCAAATTCATTCACAAGAGGCCGATATGTAATGATTTCAAATTCATAGCACACAGCTGACACACCATCACCATCATAATTTTCAAAAAAAGATATCTCTGCTGGTGATCCTTCATCTTCAAAAACAGGCATTAGGGCTCCTCTTGATAAGAGCTCATTCAATACAAGTGAATTGTCAACAATACTATCTTCATTATTATCCAACCACTCTGCAAAAATAGCAGCAACATGCTTAACCTTCTCATTTGATACACCATCTTCAGCGTAAATACCAATTCCAAATACATTTATGTACTTAGTAAATTCACTAAAGGCAGGATCAGAAGAATTTGGATTAGGTTCGATATCAAAGCAAACAGTATTCTGCCCTTCTGCTATAACAGAATAAATTAGCAGTATAAACACAAGATATATGTACTTATTTATCATAAGGTTTATTCAATTATTCAACCCTTTTTGGTTAAATGTTTAATCCAAACTTACTGAAGTTAATTTTATGCTACTAATATAAAAAACTGAAAACTAAGGTCTTATTTATTAACCTTATTCCAGGTTAGCGACTTACTAACTAAACCGGCATCAATTTTAAGGTCAAGTTTGTCGCCCTTGGGTGTTATCTCAACATCATACCATTCTTTTCTTTTGGTAGCATATATCTTACCTTTATAAACTTCATCGCTTTCCTTTAGATCCTTTAGGATAAGTGAACCCAGTTTTACCTTTTCATTATCCGAAGAGTGAACTTTTCCCATTAAAACATCATTATCCTGATAAATTTCAATATCAGTATTATCATCTTCGGTGTTCCAAATTCCAGTTATTGATGATTGTGCGGTCACATAAAATGAGCACATTACTGCCATAAACATTGTTAGAGCTATTTTCTTCATTTCAAATTTTTAATTTATATGTAAGATCTGTTTGTTGTAGGGGAGTTAATTTTTATAATCCCAGCTCAACAAATATATATAAATACTTAAAAGATATTATAGATTAGAATATTATCCATAAAAAAAGGAGCTTTATGACTCCTTTATTAATCTGTGTATTATTCTTTTTCTAGTAAATCAAATAATTACTAGAGTTGACTACAAAGAGTTTTTCCCTTCCTCAAAGTTAATATTGTAAGACTTAAGAATGTTAAATTAGGATGCAGATTTAGTTAATGTACAAACGTAATTGGAGCATACAGAGAGGTAATCCATAGCGACAATGCCAGCAGGCCAAATGTACTAAACAAGATCACAAAAAGCTCTAGCGTTGAAACTTTGGAAGCATGATGCATATTTTGCTTACCTTTTGACATATCCATATTAGCTTCCATTTTTTCACTAGTTGTACTGGCTGTTTCTTTCCCTTTATGTTTGGGTGTTGCAGACATCATACCATGTTTTATACCTTTAGTTACCATCCATAAATTTATTGGATAAGCGGTAACCATTCCTACCATTGTGGCTAGCGACATCACTCCCCAAAATTCAATATGAAGAGGATTGTGAGCACCGTCTATTACCTGCATCAAAATTAACATGGTTGGGATCATCCCCGCCATAATCATATTCATCGAAATGGCCTCTGCGAAAAAGGTTTTCCTAACTGCCATCCAGTAATTGCCCTCGTACATGGATATCATGAATAATGCCTGAAAAACAAATAATCCAACTAAAAAGGCGAAGATATATTCTATTATGAGATCTATACCGTTTGGTAATCCAAAGTGAAAAACTACGGCGGAAGAGATAATGATACCCGTTGCATCACCAGCAACACAATGCAATAACGACCCTACTGCCTGCTTCCAGCGGTCAGCAATAAAAGCATCATGAGTATTTGGTAATGGTTGTCGGCACGATAATAAATAGATAAATAAGCCAATGGGTCCGGTATAAATTACAACCAGTACCCATGCCAGTTTCATTACATTTCCGGTTGGAGTATTATTAAGGAGATCCCAGATGAGAAATATTAGAGAACCTGCGGTAAGTATATACCAAATTGTTAATCCACCAAGTATCATTTCAGCCATATATAGTCCCCCATTAAATTTTTAGTTAATGAAAAGTGTGAAAGTTAGCAATAATTTTCAATGATTAGATTACATTCTGATTCTTTGTAAGAATCGTATCCGTAATTGATATCGGCACTGGTGCTACCATTAGGAGCGTTGTCGTATATACATTTTTACCAGTAGTTTTTATTCACCTTTAAACTCTCTCAATACAGGTAAGGCATTATTATCAAAGTAAAACAATACTTGATTTTCCCAAGGGGAAGCATCTGCCATCCCTAAAGGTTAAATGTTATAGATTTAAGAGAAGTTATTAGTTGCTATTTACACAACTATGCTCCTGCGATATTGTTTCACCTGCACCATCACCTGTAAATGAGACGGTTATATCACCATCACTTACTTCGCCCGTTATAGTTAGTTCTATTTTGCCAGCTAAAGCGTCTACTGTTTTAGACCACGGTAACGCGGGGTTTGATAATGTTTCAGTGTTACCATTAAAAGTATAGCTGAGGGATGATATTGTGCCATTTCCATTGGCACTAGCGTTAAATGTAACTGACATATCAACACTTGCAGTTTCAGATAAAACTACGTTACAAGAATTATCTACCGGTATATCAACCTCGTCATTAGTTGAACATCCAATTACGCTAAGAAATGATAGTGTTAAAATAAATAGTTTAAAATAAGGAGTTTTCATAATACCTAGTTGTTTATAGATTAATTAACTAATAAAATTTTGTGAATGTAAATATATAAATTAATAATAGCATGCTTAGCTTAATCGATTATTTACACGTTCAGATGTCATTATCCCATGGGTTTATTATTATAGTTCTTTTAATAAAAGCATATAATTATTAATGTAGAACAATAAATTTAGTAGTGAATATTTCTTTTCCACTTTCTAACTTTAGATAGTAGAAACCATTAGTTAAATTAACGGTATTTATAGAAGAGTTCATAATTTCAACATCCATGATTTGCCCTTGCATATTAACAACCCATGCATTATTTATCTTCATCTCTGACTCAATAAAAAGAAAATTATTTACGGGGTTAGGATAAAGTAATACATTTAAAGAAGAGCTATTATCCATAACTAAAGTAGTAAATGAATATTCAAACGCACCGATGTCTGGAATCAAATTATATGGCACAAAGGAATTGTCAAAATCAGAGTTTAAACCTACATTAGCACCCATATCTATTGCAGGCGATATTGAAGTTAAGTGAAAATCACTTCCAACACGATCTACAAATTCAGGTTTAGCAAAAAAGCTAGCCGAATCTTGCCCAAAAGTTATTTGATAATTTGATAAAGAATAATTGCTGGAATCATGTTTAGAATATATTGTAACAATACTATCAGGAGAATAATAGATATTATTATTAAATTCAAAGGTGGGATGATCGGGAGGGCGTGTAGGAGTTAAAAAACGTATTACCCTATTCATACTTCCTTGAAGGGTGGTAAAAATATTATTTTTCACTACAACATTTTCAATTTCACCACTTAAATCAAACACAGTTCCTCCGCCGTTCCATGCGAAAACATTGTTGTAAATTTCAACATTATCTCCGGTGATTCTCAATAAGTGGTATCCATTACCTATTATTTGACTATAGACAAGCTTTACACTTGTTGCATCCCCGCCAATGTTTATAGCCGCAGAGGATTGTCGAGTTGGTTCATTTAGACTCGTGTGACTGTGAATTGTAACGCTATCCGCAGAATGTCCGACAACCACACCACCCAAGCCATTATTTTCGGAAATGTTATGCATTAAACTAACATTTGTCCCTGTAGTGATGTCAAATCCCTGTTCTGCGCAAAATTCCGCATAATTATTTCGAATAGTAAAATTTGAACCAGCGGTATAATTACCACCGTCTTCATGCACTACTATACCGTCATTCTTTTCAACACCAGAAACGTAACAGTTTTCCACTATAACATTGCTGAGTTTATTAAACTCAGAACCTTTTAGGATTATACCATTGTTTGATGCGTTAATTACACGTACACCATCAATTAAAATATCACTGCCTCCTCTGCTTATGGCAACGGCATTATGCCCGGAATTAATGACTTCAACTCTAATTATATTAATTCCATAGCAACCACCAACAACAGAGACACTTAGAGTAGTAGATGTACTATTCTTAAGTATTAAATCTTGAAAAGTAATATAAGATCGATAACAGGTTATTGCATTAACATCACTTGATAAGACATCAATAATAGGTTTGCTGCCTGTCCCATAAGCTCCGAACATTATGTTTAAACCAATATCTCCAGCTGTAGGAACTTGAAGTCTTTCATTCCAAGTATCATTCCTGTTAAATAAAATGCTGTCTCCAGGTAGGAAAGTTGAAGAGTTAATTTTGTTAATTGATGACCAAGGGTTAGCAGGAGATAGACCGCTATTTGAATCGCTACCGCCATTAGAGACATAATAGGTTGTAGCAAATAAATTATTAGTTGCTAAGCTTAGAATAATTGAGACTATAATTATTTTTATCATGCTTTGTTTCCAATAGTTTTTACTCAGTATTAAATTCTCTCAAAACAGGCAAGGCATTATTATTAAAGTCAAACAATGCTTGATTTTCCCATGGGGAAGCATCTGTAGATTGATTTCCTTTCCAAGCAATTAATTCGGCTCCCCAATAACAAAATCCTATTCCATTTTCTACTTCATTGGTTAATCTTATAATTTGTTTGATGAATTTTCTCTGCCCTTCAATTGTTGCTAGAATTCATTTCCTCTGGTAGTTCTAAAACTTTGCCTCACCAAAAAGTAAGAACCATCATCTCCTATACCATTGAAATAGCTAGAGTCATTAAATAATAACTCATGTGGATTCTTATGCTTTTCTTCTATTTCTTTCAGAGGAGTATGTTCAATCTCTCTTTTTAAAAGCTTCTTTTTTATGATTTTATATTTTATCCCTTCGAACATTGTGCTAAATATTTTTAATTATTGGATTCATAGTTCCTTTTTTTCTTACTCGTTGTTAGCAAAAATGGAAATGGGGATGAATCAATTTCGGCTCCAATTTGTAAATAGCAGTTCTGAGTAGGTTCAACTAATGAAACCTTTTTGAATCTTAATTCAGGATTAACAACAGTAATTTTTTCATTCATAATTCTATTTCATCTTTTGGTTGTCGCTAAAGGTCTTGTATATGAAAATTATTGATCATTTTTTAAATAGACAAAGCCAGTTTTTCCAGATTCAAAAGTCACTTCAGTGCGTATGTAATCTTCAACTTCATATTCATCTGCACTGATTAATTCTTCATGAGTCAATTCGAACAATGTTCCTTCTACAATATCTGTTTCATTTCCTGTGTATTGAAGAATTGGATGGATATTAGTACCACTTGATTCAATCACTTTAGGATTAGTTATTTTTATTTCTAAAAGGACGTATTTCTCTAATTTATCTTTAGTTCCGATTAATAGTTTTCCAAAAGTATCCCGTTGCACATTTTCAAGCTGGAGAGTTCCGTAAGAAAATAATCTTTCCATATTTGTTGTTTCTAGTAAGTTTCATTTTTAAGATTATAGAAAAAATTATTATGGCTAAAGTATTTATCTTTTACCTTAAATTTCGTTCTTTTAATAGTATTTCCAAAGCTATATGTTTTTTGGATTTTTTAATCAGTACATAAATCAAGAATAAGGGGATTATTGCTAAAAACCCCATACTGTTAATTATAACACCGTAAACAATAATACCAATCAAAAGCCCAATTAAAAAAGCATCAAGCCAAGGGTTGGGGTTTATTCTTTTCGACTCGTCTAATAGTTCTTGATCTGTTAATTCAGATAATTCTTTTCTATTCATTTATTAAACCTTTACAAAGTTGAAGCGGGCTACAAACATTGAAATTACTACTATCTCGCTTATTTTTTATATACATTGTTGTAGCACGTTATTGAATTAACATTTATTCTTTAATAAAACGGGTCAAGCTCTGACTTCCATATTTTACAAAGTAAACACCTGGCTTAATAGCACTTATGTCAATTGTTGTTTTCTTATCATGAATCTGTTGTGTTCTTATTTTCTGACCTGATAGCGAGTATATCATAATATAACTGTCGTTATAAAACTCCCTTGTTTCAATAGTAAGAATGTTTTTTGTGGGATTTGGATAGATATTAATATTCGATTCATTTGATTTATCTACAATTCCTGTAATCATTGATAGTGGCATTTTCCACACTCCTCCGGCATTTATTCCTGCGTATAAATAATCATTGAAAACTGTTAGTGAATAGATAGGAGCCCCGGTAAGGTCATTTGTAATCTCAATCCATGTGTCTCCATAATTTAAACTAGAAAATACTTCACCATTTCCCGTAGTTGCAAATAACAATGTGTCGTAGTGATAAATGCATCTTATATCTGACTGATTTGATATGCCATTTGAGGCTTGATTCCAACTTGTACCTTGATTATCAGAAATAAATAAACCATTATTACTTGTTCCTGCAAATATTAGAGTACTATCTGAATGGAGATAGCTAATATCGTTTGTGTTTAGTCCATTGTTTATAGCTGTCCAATTAAGCCCCAAATCATTTGAAATAAAAACACCTTCATCTGATGTTCCAGCATAAATATTAATGCCATCACTAGTTAAAGATGTTACATTTAAACTTCCAAGGCCTGAATTTATTTGATTCCAGCTGTTTCCAGCATTTGAAGACACAAAAACACCTTCTTCACCACTTCCTGCAAACAGTTTTCCATTACAAATAGTAAAGGCTTGAATCCAAGAACTGGAAAGCCCTGTATTTGACATTGAAAAAGAACTGCCATTATTTGTTGACTTAAAAACACCCAGCATATCAGTCCCTGCAAAAACATTCTGACCTGATGATATAACTGCTCTTGTTTCAACTGTCCAGACAGAACCAATTCTGACCCAATTATTGCCATTGTTTGTGGAAGTAAAAAAGCCTGAACCATGAGTGCCTGCCAGTAAATTTGAACCACTGCTACCAACTGCCCCTACACAAGAGTTAAATGAAAGACCGCTACTTATTGTCCAGTTCCCTCCACTAAAGTTTCTTTTGTAGACATGTCCTTCATCAGTCCCTACAAATAAAACAGAATCACTTGTTCCAATAGCCCAAAGATCCATTTCACTAAGTCCGGAATTAATAGTGCTCCATGTTTGTCCATAGTCAGGTGACTGATAAACTCCATAGCCCATAGTTACAGCATAAAGCATACCATTTAATTCTGCAAAGCCCTTTACAGAGGGTATGTTTGTTCCCAATGGATACCAGGTATTGCCTTCGTCAGAAGATACAAAAACACCAGATGATAATGTACTTGTAAATACCTTACCTCCAAAACAAAATATTGCCATAATATCTAACTCAGTAAGACCATTATTGATAGATACCCAGCTATTGCCCATATCTGTTGAGCGATACATTCCATCCTGGTAAGTTCCTGCAAAAATATTCGAACCATCTGTTGCAAGATAATAAGCATATTTGGCCGGAAAACCGTTGTTAATGGCAGACCATGTATTTCCAGTATCAGACGAACAATAAATACCTCGTAAGTAGGTGGCAGCAAACAAAACATTATTGCATTCGGTTAAATTCTTAGTATAAATACCGTTTAACTCCAAACCTGAAGGCTCCCATGTTTGACCGGCATTACTTGTGCGAAACACATTTTCATCAGTTGATACAAAAACATAGTTGCCTAACTTGGTAAATGATTTTGTATCACAGCTTTTTAGCCCTTCATTCCTAAATTCCCAGGAACTTCCATCATTATCACTTACTAAAACACCTCCTCCTGATGCTGCATATATATTACTTCCATCAGAAATGATACCCCTAATATAACCGCCTTCCGGTCCATTTAATTGTTGCCACTGACCGAAAACATTTGATGCTAAAAAAGCAAAAAATAGTACAAATACTAATTTTTGAATTCTATGTCCTTTCATTTCTCTGTAAATGTATAAAAACTATACAAAAACATACAATAATATACAATCTAGAAATTTTGGGCATAAAAAAAGCCACCTAAAAAGGTGGCTGAAGCGGTCTGGACGGGACTCGAACCCGCGACCCCCTGCGTGACAGGCAGGTATTCTAACCAAGCTGAACTACCAGACCGAAATTTTTAATGAACTCGCCCCAAAAGGGACTGCAAAAATAATTGCTTTTTTAATATCTGCAAACAAATCATTAAAATAATTATTTTTTTCTCGCGATTACCCATAGCATCCAATGCGGTGTAAAATCCTAATATAAGTATTAGCTATTATTCATGATGTTCTAATTAAAACCTAGTCTACTATTCCATATAATATTACAACTCCACTACCAGCGCTCCATCAGTATTTACATTATGAAATGGATAGTTGTTTTCTTCACATAATTGAATTATTCTTTTTCTTTCCCAGGGTGGGATATTATTGTCTATAACCAATTTTTCAAACGATATATTTTTGATTAGAGTAGATATTTCTTTGCCGCTTTTTCCACTTATCACAAGTATATCAACGGAAATGGTATCATATAGGCTTATCTTAGGAAGATTGTTTGTGATGAATATTTTTAAGGAATCAAATAATATGTAGTTGCCAGTAATGTTGATGCCACTAATATAATCACTGGCATTTATATCTGCCATTAACAAATTTTGTGCGATTCCCCAATTGGACCTGCTGTTTTTTATTTGATAATTTATATTTGACGGGTTATTAATTGTATTGCTATCAGATATCATTATCTGTTTATCGCCAGATATAAACTCTATTAAAGAATTTCTTTTTATATGATATATTATCAACCTTTTTTGAGTCTGAATATTTATACTTCTATGTAATGATAATGATGATATCGTTATTAGGAATAATAGAAGTGGGATGAGTGCCCTTATCTTTTTTTCAAAAAGCATAAAATATGCTAATGTGATCGCAAAATATATAGATATAACCATAGCTGAAGAAAAGAAGATGTTTTCCATAACATGCCATGGTAGGTACTGCACAAAATCCACTACTTGATTCAATAAAAAAACAAATAGCAACAAGCACTTACCCACTAAAACTGAAATAATTGGAATCCAACTAACTGCTAGAAAGATAATTCCTGTAACTATTATCAGGAATGAAAGAGGAAATGTTAGAATATTGGTAAGCCAAAACCAAGTAGGAAAAATATGAAAGTAATACACTGCCAAGGGAAAGGTAGATAGCTGCGCAGATATGGAAAGTATAGTTACTGACCATAATTTATCTGCAATGGTATATTTGAAGCTAACTAGCTCATACAATGGCCGATAAAAAATCAAGATTCCAAGTACTGCAGCATAAGATAACTGAAATCCAACATCAAGAAGTGACATGGGATTAATTAATAATATAATAAATGCAGAAGCTGCCAATGTATTGTATGTGTCACGATCTCTTCTGAATAAATTGCCGATAATAAAAACAGATATCATAAGAGTTGCTCTTGTTATGGAAGCAGAAAGCCCTGTTATTATGGCATATATCCAAACAAATAATATTAAAATAACTGCCTTTTGAATCCTTGATACCATGGTTTGGTTAAAGAAACTAAGAATGAAATTTAAAACAAGATAAATTATACCAACATGTAACCCTGAAACACACAGTATGTGCATGGCTCCGGCGTTTGCAAAATCTTGTTTTAACTCTTTACTCATGGTATCTCCATACCCCAGTAGAACTGCAGCAGCAACATCATAATTATCACCTTGAATACCTATACCTTTTAATGTTTTAAGAAGTTTGTACTGCAATTTATGACCGTATGCTCTTGGAGATAATTGACTGCTATTACCAACTATTTTCCATCTTGTTGAATCAATGTAACATATGTGGTGTATACCATTACCCATTAAATATTTCCCATAATCAAATTCAAATGGGTTCTTTGGACCCTCCGGAGTGAGTAGGGAAGCTTTAAATAGTATTGCGTCTCCATACAATATTTTCTCGCTGTATATATCCCGCCTTATATATGCTATTACCTTAAAGCTAGTACTTGAATTGCAATTGTCATGAATCTTAGCGTCAATGGTTAGAAGGGCTTTGATGAATTTTTTATTAGCTACAGGATTACTTATTACTTCACCACGATGATACTCCTCTGAACATTTGCAAACTACCTTGTTATTGGATAATCTATTTGTTGTTACAAATATTCCCAAAAGAAATATTGCCATACCAAGTATTGTTCCATATATCCATCCATATTTATGTGAAATGTTTGATTCATAAATAACCACACCCAATACTACCAGGATCAATATAATTATTGGAATAAAATCATGGATTCTGCCAAAGAAAATACTTGTTTTGGTGGTTACTATAATCCCCAGTATAAATATTAATACAATTCTTGTGAAAGGTCTTGCTGACCACATTTTTGGAAGGTTATAATTTTAGGTATTGTAAACCTACTAAAATTATAACGGACTCGAAGTCAAATTAAGGCGATGGGTTAAACAATTTTATTACAACAAGTTACATTTGTTGCAGTAACATATTATCTATTATTTTGGCTGCTCTCATTGATGCACCTGAATTTCCAAGCACACCCCTTAACTCTTCATATTCTCCAAGCATGTTTGCCCTATGAACTTTGTCAAATAATATTAAATCAAGTTCATGCTTTAGGTTTTCATGGGTAAGGTCGCCCTGAATTAGTTCTTTTACAACCTCCTTATCCATTATAAGGTTAACCAAACTAATGTATTTAACCTTTACAATTCTTTTAGCTATTTCATAGGAAATTTTACTACCCTGATAGCAAACCACCTCAGGCACTCCAATCAAAGCAGCTTCCAAAGTTGCAGTTCCGGATGTAACAAGTGCTCCATCTGCATTCATTAGTATGTTTTGGGTTTCACCAAAAAGTAACCTTACATCTGTATTGCCTATTATGGCATGGTAAAAACTCTTTTCAAGTGTATTCACACCTGCCACAATAAATTGATGATCAGGATAATCACCCACAAGACTTAACATCTTTGTTAGCATTTTTTTTACCTCCTGTTTTCTGCTTCCAGGCAAAACTGCTATTATGGGTTTGGAGTTTAATTGGTTTCTTTCTATGAAGTTTTCTTTGGCATTATCCTCAAGCTGATGGAATGAGTCCAATAATGGGTGGCCAACAAAATCAACTTCATAATCATATTTGGCATAAAAATCTTTCTCAAAAGGTAGTATTACAATCATTTTGTCAACTACCTTTCGAATTTTATGGACTCTGTTCTTTTTCCAAGCCCACACCTGGGGGGATATGTAATAAACCACCCTAATCCCTTTTTTGTGAGCAAATTCTGCCACTCGCAGATTAAAACCAGGATAATCTATTAGTATTAATACATCAGGATTGAATTGTAAAATATCTTCTTTGCAAAATTTAAGGTTGGACATAATTGTTCCAAGGTTGGCAATAACTTCAGCAAACCCCATAAATGCTAGATCTCGGTAGTGCCTTACAAGCTTCCCACCTACATCCTGCATTTTATCACCACCCCAAAAACGAAAATCAGAACTCGAATCGTTCCTTTGTATTTCCTTCATAAGGTTTGAACCATGGAGGTCACCCGATGCCTCACCTGCAATTATATAGTATTTCAAACTGTTAAATTTTGAAATTTATTTAATACATACAAAATTACACTTTTTGTATTGTAAGATAGTCTATGAATTAAAGAATTAAATAAATGGGGAATTATTTATTTGGGCTCAAAGAATAAGTAGAAGTATACAATAATGGATGCCAATGTAACTAACAAGACTCCTAGACCCGATTTTTCAAACTTTAGCTTCACAAGATAATGCCTAATTGGGAACAGGTTTCCTATGAAACTTAATAGGTAGAGATAATCAAACTTGGAGGTCAGGTTTATGCCTGCATATTTATTTAGCAACATATCCATTAAAAATAGAATTATGAATACAATTATCGGTAAACATATTCCCATGATAATACCAACCAGCCATGAGTCTTTTTTTAAAATACCTGGATTCATTGTTTCTAGAAGTTGAATTTGTGATTATTAACGTGATTATGAGAAGTAAAGTCCGTTTGTGATGGAACAACAGAAACATAATTATCTGCCAATGCTCTTTCATCCGTTCCATGTCCTGCATCACTATTTTCAAAATGACCAGCAAGCCAATAGTAGGTTCTTCCAAACGGATCTTTGCGCTCTTCAAACTCCTCAACCCACCTAGCATCTGCCTGCTTGCATACTTTTATACCTTTAATGGGCTCATCGGATTTTTTTGGAATATTTACATTCAAACAAACATTGTCAGGAAGACCATTTACTAGTACATCCTTTGTTATACTTAGTATCGTATCATCCACATGACTAAATTCTGCATCGTGGCCATAATCAAGCAAGGAAAAGCCAATTGCCGGAACATTATCTATTGCAGCCTCTAGAGCAGCGCCCATGGTTCCAGAATAAATTATATTGATGGAGGCATTTGATCCATGGTTAATACCTGATAATACCACATCTGGTTTTCTATTAGTTAGCTTATGTTTTCCCAGCTTTACATTATCAACAGGTGTTCCTGAAGATACATATTCCCTGTAATTTGGTTCATCAATCAACTGTTTTAATCTTATTGGTGATTCTATTGTTACTGCATGTCCCATGCCTGACATTGTGCCTTCGGATGCAATTACAATAATTTCACCCAAATGCTTAACCACAGATATTAACTTTCTTAATCCAGGTGCATTGATGCCATCATCATTGGTGATTAGTATAAGAGGTTTATTTTCCATTACTATTATTTCGAATTTCTTGTTAAGAAGTGCAAATATACTTTAGTTTTCAGTTAGAAAACAAGATAACTCGGAGTATAATCGGTGAGTGGGTAACCCCATAACATTGAAGTATGACCCATCTATTTTGTCAATGGCAACATGACCTATCCATTCCTGTATGCCATATGCCCCCGCCTTATCAAATGGTTTATAATTATCAATGTAGTAATTTATTTCATCCTTGCTTAGTACTTTAAAATACACATCGGTTGATACTGAAAAACTATGACATTTAAATCTTGTTTTACAGGTTACTCCGGTTATTACCCTATGCTTTTTACCACTCAAAGAAGTAAGCATATTAAAGGCTTCTTCCTTATCTTTTGGCTTTCCCAATATTACGTTCTCTAGTATAACTATTGTGTCAGCAGTTATTATAAGCGAATTATGCCCAAGGTTATCCATATTAAAAGCGTCTGCCTTTAACAAACTTAGATATTCTGCTACTTTTTCCTTTGGATAAGCACTGGGGTAACTTTCATCTATTGATTTGGTTACAACTTTAAAGTTAATCCCCATTTCCTCCATAAGCTCCTTCCTACGAGGTGATCCTGAGGCAAGTATAATATCAAATTCTGTTAGTTTATTAAGTAGCATGTATATCTCAAATCTTATAATGTAAACAGTACCATCGACAATATTCCCGCAACCATTAATAACTTTAACCTGTTAGAAATATTTGAATAGTTAGATCTATATTTTGAATTGAAGGTTCTTACCATAACCAAAATCAAAAGTAAATCAATTATAACAAAGTAATATGCTTGTGGCATATAATCCGCATGGTAGAAATAGTATTGAGTAAATATGGATCCTACCAAAGCAATAGATGATAAAACAATTGCAAGTATCTTTGATGCAGAAATACCAAATTTTACGGCAAATGTTGTACAGCCAAACCTTTCATCCCCTTTAATATCTTCCATATCCTTTATCACCTCTCGTATGAGCGTTACAAAAAATGCAAAACCCATGTAGATCATTACAACCCGGTTTACAATTGGAAAATTAGTTTGCACCTCAATAAATAATAGCGGGCTGCCACTCAGCGAATAAAATTCAAATAACCACACAACACCAAATGATAAAGCACTTAATAAAGAAATAACAAGGTTACCAATAAAAGGTTGGCAACTATACTTTTGTGAATAGAACCAGAGCAAACCAGCGCTAAATATAAAAATCAGTCCAAAGTTTATATGATTTATCTCATAAGATACGTATGTTCCGACTAATATTCCAACTACTGTTGATAGCCAGTAAAGCTTGTATGCAGCACCAATGGAAATATTCCTATTTACAATGTTTTTACTTGGTTTGTTGAGGGAGTCGGGGTTTATATCAAAGATATCATTGATTATATACCCTCCAACTGAAATCAGCAAGGTTGATAGCACAAGAAGAGTAAAATTTAGAATATTTAACCCTCCTTCAAAGCCATTGATGCCGAGTAGGGGAGTAATAACAAATAACTGAATAAAAGTCATTGAAATCACAATAATAATCAGGTTTGGGAGCCTGATTAATGATAAAGCTACTTTAACCTTATTCATCAATTCTATTTTATGATTTATTACCAGTAGTGAGACTCTTCGGTCATCCACTTACCTTGAACCTTTAACACTTGTTCAATAATATCACGCACACAACCTTTGCCTCCTTTTTTGTCTGAAATATATATAGCCACATTCTTAATCTCTTCAACTGCATCCGCTGGGCAAACAGGAAGACCAACACTTTCCATTACTCTAAGGTCGGGGATATCATCTCCCATATATATTATCTCATCTTTTGATAGATTATTATCTTTCACATATTTATTATAAACCACAGTTTTATCTTTTACACCAAGATAAACATCCTTGATGTTTAGATCCCCAAATCGGTTTTCTACGGATTTTGAAAATCCCCCTGATATTATAACTATTCTATATCCTAACTTAATTGCTAGTTGGAGTACGTATCCATCCTTTACATTTGCTGACCTAAGTGGTTGCTCTTCATGCTGCAGAACCAATGTTCCATCTGTCATAACACCATCGTAATCAAAAATAAAAGTCGTTATGTTTTTCAGTTTTTCTTTATAATTAGTCATGATATTTCTTAATTAAGTGTTCGGATAATAATGTGTATACTTTTTTAAGCTCAGGATTATCTTCCAATAAGCTAAGATGCTTCTGTATTGTTTGTGTGTCATTACGTTTTGCTGGGCCTGTTTGTGATTCGCTGGGTTTAATATGATGAACTTTTTCCGCCGTTTCCATTATAAGAGGTAGTAAGAGGCTAAAATCAATACCTTTTTCTTCAAGCAGTTCATGAGCCATATCGTACAATAAATTTGAGAAATTATTTACAATAACTGCAGTCATATGAAGATATTGCCTTTGATCTGATTCTAGGTTTACAACATTGTTACTTATTTTTTCTGCAAGACACTTCAGCTGATTACTTGTGGCCGTATCACTTCCTTCAATACATATGGGGATATTGTCAAATTTGGGAATTCTTTTAATTGTCATGCTTTGCAACGGATAAAAAACCCCGTATCGAAGTTGATTATCCAATACTGATAATGGTTTAGCTCCAGATGTATGAACAACTATGCCATCAAAATTTTTAATATGATCTGAAATGGACGAAATGGAATCATCAGATACAGCTATGATATATAAATCAGTATTGTTTTCAAGTTCCGAGAGATTAGAGATTGCAACAGCATTAACCTTGTTTGCAAGGGCTTGAGCATTTTCTCGATTCCTGGAATAAATATTTACTATTTCTGTGCCCACCGAAAATAATGCATTGCCAATTCCAGTGGCAACATTACCAGAACCAATTATTGAAACTGTGCATATTTTATCATTAAATTCCAAAGTAATTAGGCAAAGTGTTTATGTATTTCTTCTTTCAAGCTAAAAAGGGCCTTATCTATGGGATTATTTAACTTACTGTATTCGATTATTATTTCCTTGGAATAATCGTTTGTTTTATCGTCCTTATTGAATTTTGATGCAGAGGTATTTATTATACTTACCAACTCTTCTTTTGCATTCCTTACCAAATCCCATGATTGATTAGAAACATATAGTTGCTGAGACATATTATGTTCATACTCCTCTCTTATTATAGCTAATAATTGGGCATGTAATCTTTCAACATTCATTGATGGTTTAAGTACCCTTGGAATTAGATTTGAGGGAGTTATTCGCTCAAGAAATAAGGCCATTCTCTCATGCGCTTGAAACTTCAGCGGAATACTTATTTTTTGACTGTTTGATCTGAGGTCATTGTTAAGTTTAAGTTTTTGCAACGATTGCTCATCTTGCAAGAACTTAATCTGTCTTGAGTTAAGTTTTGTGAATTCTCTCATCATAAAATAAACGACAATAAGTATAATTACTGCCGGTAACAAAACTTTGAGTAATTCTATTAGCTCATCCATAATATGCGTCTTTTGTAACCAATAAAGATAATTTATACAAATTAACAACATATTTTCAATATGAGCGTCTTGATGAAGTTTAGGTTTGTATTAAACACTGTAATTTATGTAAGCTTTAAAAATAAGTCAACATTTTGCGCCTTATTATCAACAATTATTATGAGACTGTTTATTAGTATTATATTTGTTTTTTTCTAAAATAAGAGTCGTGAATAATAGTATTTTATCCAACAGAATCCTTAGTCTTTCGGAATCAGCAACCCTTGAAATGACAAGGTTAAGCCGCGAATTGAAAAGTGAAGGTAAAGATGTAATAGCGCTAAGTATAGGTGAGCCTGATTTTAACACACCTCAAAATGTAAAAGATGCAGGAAAGCTTGCCATAGATAATAATATTACTCACTATCCACCGGTTCCAGGATTTTTGGAATTACGTGAAGCAATTGCAGCCAAACTAAAGAGAGATAATAATTTGGATTATGGTCCTGAAAATATAGTTGTGTCAACGGGTGCAAAACACTCCCTCATCAATGTTTTTATGTGCATTTTAAATGATGGTGATGAAGTAATAATACCTGCTCCATATTGGGTATCATACCCAGAGATGGTGGGGCTTTCTGGAGGGAAGTCGGTGGTTATTAATACTGATATTGATAGCGACTTTAAAATCAAGCCCGAAGACATAGAGAAAGCCATCACAACTAATACCAAAGCTTTCCTATTCAATTCACCAAGTAATCCAACGGGATCAGTTTACACTTATGAAGAGCTCTCAGAAATAGCAAAAGTGCTTGTAAAATATCCTGATATTTTAATAATAGCAGATGAAATATACGAGTATATCACATTCGACTCAGAACATCATAGCCTTGGTTATTTCCCTGAGCTGAAAGATCAGCTTGTGATTGTAAACGGTGTTTCAAAAGGTATGGCAATGACTGGCTGGAGAGTTGGCTATATTGCAGGCCCTAAATTCATAGCTTCTGCTTGTGGAAAACTCCAGGGACAATATACCTCAGGTACCGGATCAATATCTCAAATGGCTGCATTGGAGGCAGTTAAAACAGATCCAAATAAATCAAAAGAGGTAAGTGATATGGTGAAAGCATTTCGTGAACGTCGAGATTTGCTGATTGGTCTTGTGAAAGAAATACCTGGAATTAAGTCCAATGTTCCCAACGGAGCTTTTTATTTATTTCCTGATGTTAGCTATTATTACGGTAAATCATTTGGAGATACCACCATCAATGGTAGCACAGAATTGTGTATGTATCTGTTAAATGAGGTTTATGTAGCTCTTGTGCCCGGAGAAGCTTTTGGGAGCCCAGAGTGCATAAGAATATCCTATGCTGCATCAAAGGAAGTAATAAAAGAGGCTGTTGCAAGAATTAAGTTAGCGCTATCAAGGTTAAGTTAATTAGCATTGAAAAACAAAAAGGCCGGTATACCCGGCCTTTTTGTTTTAGTGTTTCACAATAATATTTCGGGATAATCGCGTACCCGTGTCGCTGATCAGTGTAAGGTTATACACTCCCGTGGGATAGCGCTCCACGGGGATGGTAAGATGTTCTGTAGCATCGGTCTGCATCAGCACGCGGCCATTCATATCGATGAGGCGCACCTGATATCGGCTCTCGCCGTGCAGATCGATCTGCAGCCAATCGGATGCCGGATTGGGGTAGATGGTACATGTCTGGTCAAACTGCTCGGCCATATCGAGGCTGCCGTCGAACAGTGGCGACTCCCAAAGACCACGGCCATAAGTGGCAGCACGCAGTCGGTTGTTATCTGGATCCTGCCCATCGTAGAAGATATCCAGGTGAGCCACCATCACATTGGGCAATCCCATGAAATAAGGCAGCCATGGATTGTCATCCAGTTTCACGTAGATACCCACATCCGTAGCCAGGTAAAGCTCGTTGCGGGTGGTTTGTGCCACATTCTCCACCAGGAAATTAGCCGGCAGCATGGGCAAGCCACTACTGATATTGGACCAAGTCTGTCCACCGTCGGTGGTCTCCATAACATTTGTATCAGAATAGCCGCCCAGGGTCACCCAATAGCGGAGCGGATCTCTGTGACTGGTTTGCACTGATTTGATCACCACGCTGCTTTCGGGCAGTCCGGCGGTAATATCCGTCCAGGTGGCTCCCCGGTCGCGGGTAAGATAGAGGATGGTATCGTTTCCGGTGAGGATGGTTTGGTTGTCGGCCGGACTGACACTGAGCGTGGTCAGGTTACCCACATTAAAATTACTGAGGACATCCCAGCTGACGCCGCTATTGTCGGAAGTATAGAGGTTGTTGTAGGCCACATAGAATAGGGTGTCGATGATCGGATCGGGCTGATAAGGCGTCACCCAGGCACCTTTCAGGCCAATGGATTCCGTGACACTCCCCATGTTATTCCACATATCCACGGTTCCCATGACCTCTCCGTTGGGGAGGGCAGCCGTTTGGATACTATCGTTACTGGGCAGGATATGAACAATCATCGCATCGCCACCAGAGACATCGAACCATTGTCCGTTTTGTCTCATCTTAGCGCCGTTGTCCTGCAATCCGGTAAGCACCAGATCCTGTCTTGTGGCGCTGTTCGACACGCTGTACAGCTGACTGATCTCCAGCCCTTCGCTGATGTAATTCCAGTTAATACCGTTGTTAAGGCTCACATAGAGACCACCATCGTTGCCATTATAAAGGGCATGAGTCAGGGGATGATAGGTGATGGCATGGACATCGGCATGGACGATGGAGGCCGTTCCCTGGCAACTTTGGCTCCAGTTGCAGTTGATCTGCCAGTCATAGCCGCCGTCGACGGATTTCCATACATTAACACCTCCCAGAAAGACCACATCGGCATCGAGGGGATCGGCAGTAATCACCAGGTCGTAGAAAGCCTGTCCGCCCTGGTCGCTGCCATCGCACACCCGCCCTAGGAGGTTTTTCTCGTTGTATATCATGGCAAAATTATCACCGCTGTCGTCGCTGCGGTAGATACCATACAGGCCGCTCTGGGCATTCCCCATCACCACATAGAGACGATCAGGGTCATCTTCGGTGACGGCAATTTTGGTGAATCTGGTACTGGTCACTTCCAGCACACTACCCCAGTTCTGGCCGCCATCGGTGGAGCGCACCACCAAGCCAAATTCTCCGGCACCATAGATCACCTGACTGTCGAAGGGCTTAAAGACGATGTTCTGCAGCAGGTAGTTCGACACCATAGACCAGGTGGCTCCTGCATCGGTGGTCAGGTACACACCCAGTGAAGTGGAAGCAAAGATACGACTATGGTCCATGGGGTCGGCTTTCAGATCCCAGATGGTTATCTGTTCGGAGGTAGTCACGGTGAATCCGGTGGTAACAAAAGTATTGCCGCCGTCGGTGGACTTGAGGATCCCGATACTCCAGGTCACTTTCGCATCTTTATCGCCGGTGCTGATATAGAGGGTTTCCACACCATCCTCTTCCACCACCACGATATTACTTACTCCCAGTGAGGAGAGTTCCTGCGCCAGCGCAAACCAGGTGAGGCCGTTATCGAAGCTCTTCCATAACCCTCCGGCAGGCGTTCCAGCGTAAATAATATATGGGTCGTAGAGTCCAAAGGCCACACAGTTGATGCGTCCCAGTCCGGCATAGCCCCCCGGTGAGCTGGACGGCCCCATGGGTGTCCAGATTCCCGAAGAAGAGGCATTGCGGCTCAGGGCCTCCTGGTCCATACGATCATACTCCTGCCGGTAGATGCCAGCAGTATTAACATCGGGAAAAGCACCTGTGTTCAGATTTACACGCGACGACCAATGGTACTCCCATCGTTTAAACTGTTTCCAGCCCGCAGCCCTTACCAGCTGCCCGTCGTCGTTGATATACTTGCCATCTACCACATCGTAAGGCGCCCAATAGTCGTTGAAAGCCTTCTGGTAATCGTAGAATGTGGGTTGTATTTCCTTTGGCAGCAGTACGGCCCATGGTTGGGCATAAGCCACCGATAAAAGCGCCATCGCCAGGATGGCTAAAAGAGTTCTTTTCATGTGGGTTTATTTTATTTTGAACCGCTAATATAATTTAAATCTTAGCAATATTAAAAACTCTTTTTCATGCAGTAGCATTGATAGCAAACTACACATTAGCGACCCAAGTAGCCGTAACCACCGATGGCAGCAGTGCCGACGGCTCGGCCATTTTTGATGTAAAAAGCACCGATAAAGGCATGCTTCCTTTGGTTTGTATTTTATTAACCTTAGAATTTAAGATTTACTCCAATCATAAGGTTGAACTCTGCCTGCGGAAAATACCCGTTTATATTATAATCAGAACCTTCTAGGTAGTACCTGTATACCCATGCATTAGTTTCATACTTCTCATTAAAGATGTTATTAAATTGAACTGTAAAATCAATTTGCTTAATGAAATTGGTCTCAATGGAATAATATAAATTAATGTTATTTGTGAGATATGGATTTAGGCTTCTATCATTGTTGGAAGTGTTATCTATGTATTGTTTACCAACATATTTTGTAACCAAACTCACCTTAAGCTTATCAATGGGTTCAAAGGAAATATTGCTAGCGGCCACAATATCTGGTGAGAATGAAATATCCGTGGACCCAATATTTTCAATCACCTGGCCTCCATTTGTCCAATCATCAACATAAGCCACAAAATCATTAATCTTATTATTACTATAAGTTGCATTCATATTCCAACTTAAATGCCTGGTAATATTTAAGCCTGCAATTAGTTCAATTCCAGCACGATAACTTTTAGGCACATTGGTCATAATTGCGGCGCCAACATTGTTTATCTTACCAGTATTTACAAATTGATTTTTATAATCCATGTAGAATAAGTTACCTTCAACGTTTACAGTTTTATTTCTTAGCTTATATCCGAATTCAACATCAAGTAGTCTTTCTGAACTGATAACTTGTGTTTCATCAGCGTCTCTGTATATGGACCTACTAGGCTCTCTATTTGCAATACCTGCGGAAAGGTATAAGTTATGATTTTCTCCCAGTTTGTAGAATATACCGGCCTTTGGATTGAAGAAGCTAAATTCATGGTTTTGAGTAAGGTTTCTGAGATCGTCATGTGTGCCATCTATCTTGTAATCAATGGTGCGATATTGCAAATCGCCATAAAGGGATAGTCTGTCGGAGATATTATAATTTGCCTTTGCAAATATATTAATGTCGGTTTTTTTGCCCGTATTGAAATACCAATTACGGTTTAGCCAATTTATTGGTATAACCTGAGCCCAAATGATTTTGCCATAATGATCCCCATCGTACTGACTCCAACCACCTCCAAAGTTCAGTTTTAATTTATCTGTTGTATAATTCAGTGTTAAATTAATGCCGTAGAATTTATTGTCTAACCACTTTTGGCTTATGAGGTTAGTCATGCTTACATTCTGATTTCCAATCAAGGTATCTTTTATTCCATAATCTGAGTAGTCTTCTCCATTTTTATAACTTTCATAATACCCCTTACCGGTGGTTAAAAAGCCTGTTGTGGTTACATTGATTTTGTCGCTAAATTTATGAGCATAATGCAGTTGGTAATAGTTCTGTGTATAGTTATCAGTTTGGTTATCATAATATCCCAAAAAGTTACCCTCTGCATCATACATTTCTCCAGCTGGATTAAATTTACGATTTGTTCTAAGACTATCCTTTGGTATGCCATACCATGCCTGGTATGTTTTCTCATCTCCCAATAGGATAACAGCTTTGAATATATTATTTGTACCAACATATGAACCTGATAGATATGCAGATTTTAAATCGGAAGATGCTCTATCAATATAACCGTCGGAGGTTACTGAACTCAATCTTCCACTAAAATTCCATTTATCAGCGAGTAATCCTGAACCAAACATAATGGTATTCTTGAATGTGTTGAAAGATCCTGCTGCACTGCTTAATTCAGCAAAGGGACTAATGCTATTTTCACCCGTGTTGATGTTAATGCTGGCTCCAAATGATGCCGCCCCATTTGTGGAAGTTCCAACACCTCTTTGTATTTGAACGTCACTTATTGATGATGCAAGATCAGGTAGGTCGACGAAATAAACACTATGGGATTCGCCATCATTAACAGGAACTCCATTTAGGGTAACGTTTATCCCGGTTAAATCTGTGCCACGAATTCTCATTCCTGTGTAACCAACACCAGCTCCTGCATCAGAAGATACCACCACCGATGGCGTGGAGTTGAATATATATGGTAAGTCTTTGCCAGTATTATTTTTTTCTATCTGTGCCTGGTCTAAAATGGTATAAGTAGTGGGCGATTCATCGCCTGCTCTTATGGCAGATATGATAACCTCATCACCAAAGATTACGTCTTCAATTAATAAAAAGTTAATCGTCTCGTTTTTATTAATGTAAATATCCTTGGAAATAGGTTTAAAGCCCACATAAGAAACTGTAAACAAATAACTTCCAGTGGTTAATTCGCCAAAAGTAAAATTACCTTCTTCATCGGTAACGGTTGAATATTTGGAATTTTTCACAACAACATGAGCACCAGGTAATGGGTCGTTATTTTTTTGATTAATTACCCTTCCATTAATGGTATACTGTTGCGCAATTGTTGACCATGGTATTAGTATCAGTAACACCAATGATAAATAAATCTTTCTCATGATTCTTTTGATTTTACAATATTTAAAATCAATAGAAGAATAGCCTAGGTGGGATTTGATACTCTATTCCTACGCCGGAATTACCCGGATCAGGTTCAGAGGGTATAATCTCAGCCCATGTTTAAGGCACCCCTATTAGTATTACGGCAAAATTATAAAAATTATTCTACCTATGAGTCTCTTGGGTCATTTTGTAATGAAAGTTTAGCCATCTTTTTAACCTCAATGGATGAATATCCAAATTCACTTACTACTTTTCCTAAAATTAAGTATATGCCATATCCTCTAAATGGAGATTTAATAAGTGTATTTGGAAAATGTGTTGTGTCAAAAAACTCACCTCTAACATCCAAAAATGTTCCAAAGTTCATCATTTCTTTATTTACAGTTCTAACATTCTTTATGGTAACTAGTAATCCAATTATTTTTATTTCTTTTCCAATTAGATTATCTAGTTTAGATGCAGTTATGTCTCCACGGAATTTTGTTTTAAGCATGTCAAAATTGGTTAGGCTAACAGGAAATCCTAACATTTCAATTTCATCGTAGGCATCTTCAATTGGGTTGGAGATAAGTTCTGGAAGTTTATACTTTTTCCTTTCCGTGTTAAATAAGAAGTTTGTCTTTGGTATTTTATTATTTGTTTTCTGTATAAGATGTGCTTCCCATAGGAGTTGTGATTTGTGTTTTCCGATAAACCTAAAAGCATTAACCCTAATGAGTATAAGTAATTGCTCCATTCCTGGTGATACCCTTTCAATAAAGTCTTCAAGATTTTTGAAGCTTCCATTCTTGCTTCGGGTATAAACGATACTGTTACTTAGTTTTGATTCCAGTTTGGAAACATGAGTAAAACCTATGTGTATATCTATTCCCCTAATGTTTGTATAAATATCACTATTGTTAACACATGGCAGGTGTATATTACCACCTTGCCTTTTGGCTTCATTAAAGTAGACCCATGAATGATAGAATCCACCAAAATTATTAATAACTGCAACTTGGAACTCCAGGGGGTAATGAGACTTAAGATATAGGCTCTGGAAACTCTCCACAGCATATGATGCAGAGTGCGCCTTTGAGAATGAATAGCCTGCAAAGCTTTCAATTTGCCTCCATACTTCTTTTGTGATATTTTCCGGATATCCCTTCTCCTTACAGTTACTAAAAAACTTGTCCACAATACGTTTAAACTCGCCTTTACTTCTATGTTTTCCACTCATGGCTCGTCTTAATACATCAGCATCTGCCAGGTCAAGGCCTGCAAAATGATGGCAAACCTTTAGAACATCTTCTTGGTATACCATTACACCATAAGTCTCCTCCAGCTGCTCCTTCATAACGGGATGGATATAATCAAACTTCTCGGGTTTGTGGAAACGATGAATATATTCACGCATCATACCTGATTTTGCGACACCTGGGCGTATAATTGAACTTGCCGCAACAAGAGTTAGGTAGTTGTCGCACTTTAACTTTTTCAATAACCCTCTTGTGGCTGGGCTCTCAATGTAGAAGCAACCATTTGTTTCTGCTTTTCTTAGTTGTGATTTTACCTTTGGATTATTTTTAAATTTATCTACCTGATGAACATCTATATTTACACCCTTGTTCTTTCTAATAATATCAACAGCATCATTAATATGACCTATTCCCCTTTGACTTAATATGTCAAGTTTTTCAAATCCTATGGCCTCAGCAACATACATATCCCATTGTGTTGTTGGAAACCCTTTAGGTGGCAAATCCAAGGCTGTGTAGTATGTTATTGGTTTTTCGGATATGAGTATTCCTCCCGCATGAATACTTCGCTGGTTGGGAAAGCCAACCATCATAGTTGCTATTTGATGTATGTGCTTATTTATATGATTTTTATTTATTTCCCTGGTAGGGTTTGCTGTAATATCATCTATCTCTGTTTTAGGTAAACCATGTACCTTACCCAATTCCCTATATATCGACTTGCCCTTGAATGTCACAGAGGTCCCCAAGAAAGCAGTGTGCTTTCTCCCATAACGCTTGAATATGTAATCTTGAACTTCCTCTCTATCCTTCCATGAATAATCAATGTCGAAGTCGGGAGGGGAGGTGCGCTTTGGATTTAAGAACCGCTCAAAATATAGATTAAGTTCAATGGGGTCAACATCGGTTATCTTCAAACAATAAGCCACAACACTATTTGCGCCACTACCCCTTCCAACATGATAAAACCCCCTTGATAGTGAGTAGCGTATGATATCCCATGTTATCAGAAAATATGATGAAAACCCAAGCCTGTCAATAATGTCAAGTTCATTTTGAATCCTCTTCTCAGCATACTTATCATTGCCATAGCGGTATCTCATACCGTCATAGGTTAGTTTCTTAAGTAGTATCTTATCATCATATTTACTTTCCGTAAATATTTGCTTGTTTTTATTACTACCATAATCAAAATCAATGTTACAGTTATAAATTATCCTTTTTGTGTTCTCTATTATACTTGGATATTGATCAAATATTCTTAATAAAATGTTTTCGGGTAATAAAAACTCGTTTTTATCGGCATGCATTGATGGTTTAATATGACTTAATAGAATATTATGGTCTATTGCTCTGAGATTCTTATGAAGGTACCATGTGCTATTATCTCTAAAAGTAACCGGTTGCTGTATTACCATTTTTGATATTTTTTCCTGCTTTAAGGAAATAAGCTTATGCACTTGTGATGGCCTAACTCCAATAAATTCATGGTCTTTAAGACTATAGTTTATTGCCTTTGGAAACGGATATATAACATAGACATTACTAAACGGGGGAGCTTTCTTGTTAATTTTTTTCTGCCCAAGGTTTATTGCACTCATGTGATCATTTATTTCCTTAAAACCTTCTTTGTTCATGGCTATACCTATAAACATGAGCTCATCTCCATCTCTGAACTCCATTCCACCAATTGGTTTTATGTTATTCTCCTTGCATACATTAACATAGTCTATCATTCCTGATGAATTATTTATATCCGTGAGAGCCATGGATCTAATACCCATTCTTGAGGCTTCCTGTGCAAGGGATTCCAAAGAATGGGTTCCATACCTAAGACTGTAATATGAATGACTGTTAAGGTACAATGTGATTTACGTTGTTGTGTGTATTAAATGATTATAATCAGAATAACTCTATATGTTCTTACCATTGTTATTTACATCTATTCCAATGGCTCTTTGTACTGCCTTATTTCCATATCGTAATCTCATATTGTCCATTGCCTGGTAGAGATCAATCATTTCTGGTTTATCCTCAAAAATGTCCAGTTGCTGACTTCCTCCAACAAGGCTACTGAATCTTACACCTATGAGTCTTATTAGCATCCTTCGTGTATATAACCTATTGAATAATTCTGTTGCCGTTTGTATCAGAATATGATCAAACGATGTGTATGTAAGGTGTTTCTGTAGTGTATGTGTATCGAAATTTGAATAGCGTATTTTTACGGTAACACATCCTGCTAATTTTTGTTTCTTTCGTAGTTCAAAGGATATTTTCTCAACCATAGATGTTAGTAGGTTGTTTAGGTAAATGATATTAGTAGTATCCTTATCAAATGTTCTTTCGGTGCTTATGGATTTTCTTTCCGAATATTGTACAACAGGAGTATCATCTATACCATTTGCTTTCTTCCATGCAATTATTCCATTTTTACCCATTACCTGAGATATCATCTCTGGAGGTATCATACTAAGAGTACGAATAGTAGATACCCCCATGGACCTTAATAATCTATAGCTTTGCTTACCTATCATCGGTATCTTTCTTATGGAAAGAGGTGACAGGAAAGGTTTTATGTCCTGTTGAGGTATGTGAAGTTCTCCATTTGGTTTTCCTTCTCCAGTGGCAATCTTTGATACTGTTTTATTGGTAGAAAGCCCAAAGGAAATAGGTAACCCTGTATGTTTTATTATTCTTTCCCTAAGTTCTTTACTCCACCTAAAACTTCCAAAGAATCGATCCATACCAGTAATATCAATGTAATGTTCATCTATTGATGCTTTTTCATAAATGGGAGCATGTTCTGATATTATGTCTGTAACTAACCTCGACTGTTTACTATATTCCTCCATATCACCACGTATGAGTATTGCATCGCTACAAAGTTGCTTAGCTGTGCGTATGGGCATTGCAGAGTGTACTCCAAAACGCCTTGCTTCATAACTGCAACTTGATACAATACCTCTGTCTGAAGTTCCTCCTATTATGATTGGCTTACCAATAAGAGAGGAATTAAGCAAGCGCTCCACCGATACAAAAAAGGTGTCGAGGTCTAAATGTATAATGGTTCGGTTATTCAAATTTTATTTTTTTTGACGAAATACTTGACAATTAAAATATTTGTAGTACATTTGATTATTAAATAAGCAATATTGCGACTACAATATAATCATAAAGATATTGCAGTTTAATTTTTTTGATAAAAAAGTAATTGGAATTAAAATAACCGTCATATGTATTTTAAGAGCAACATAAAATTATTACGCAAGCGTAAAAACCGAACACAAGATGATGTGTCAAATGCACTTGAAATTAAGCGTTCAACCCTAAGTGGTTATGAAAATGGTGTTGGTAACCCAAGTATAACTGCTTTAACAGAATTTTCAGAATATTTCGGAGTTGCAATAGATACACTAATAAAAGTTGATCTTGAGTCACTTTCAGAGAGTCAGTTATCCCAACTTGAAAAGGGTTATGACATATATATAAAGGGGAGTAGCCTTAGAGTTCTTGCCACAACTGTTGATTCAGACAATGAAGAGAATATAGAACTGGTAAATGAAAAGGCACGCGCTGGATATGCTGCTGGATATGCAGATCCGGAGTACATAAGAATTCTTCCAACATTTAAGCTCCCGTTTCTGTCAAAGCAAAAAAAGTATCGGAGCTTTCAGATAAGTGGTGATTCAATGCTCCCAATACCAGACGGGTCATATGTTACCGGAGAGTTTGTTCAGGATTGGAATAATATTAGAAATCATCATGCATATATAATTCTGACCAAAGACGATGGAATGGTATTCAAGGTTATTGAGAATATTATTTCAGATTCTGGTAAAATTAAACTACACTCCTTAAACCCATTGTTTTTACCCTATGAGATAAAAATATCAGAGGTTACAGAGGTGTGGAAGTTTGTAAATTATATAAGTTCCGAGGTTCCCGAACCAAATAAGGAAAAGGATGAACTTACACGCGAAGTAAAAGAGTTGAAAAAGCAAGTTCAGGCCATACAAATGAAACTGAATCTGTAATATTAATAATTACCCAATATCATATTGTATGCAATCATTGACATAGAGACAACTGGTCTTAGCCCTGCCAAAGAGAAGATTACAGAAATTGCCATTATTATTCATGATGGCAACACTATTGTTGATGAATTTTCTGCGCTGATAAATCCCGAGAAGAAGATTCCATACCGAATAATTCAGCTAACAGGAATTACCAACCAAATGGTTGAGAATGCACCCAAGTTTTATGAAATAGGAAAACGCATAGTTGAACTTACTGAAGATAAAATAATTGTGGGCCACAATGTTAGATTTGACTATGGGTTTTTACGAACTGAGTTCAAGAGCCTTGGATATGACTATGAGCGTAAAACAATTGATACTGTAAAATTGAGTAGAAATCTTATTCCAGGTCGCAAGTCGTATAGCTTAGGAAAACTTTGCATGGACCTTGAAATAGATAATAAATCCCGACATAGGGCCACAGGAGATGCCATCGCTACAACAAAGCTATTTGAGTTGTTAATTAACATTAATGGTCATCCCGAGGATATTAATCTAAGCAAAGTTCAGTCAAATATAAATAAGTCATTGGTTGAAGGGTTACCAAATGCTCCAGGTGTTTACTACTTCTATAATAAAGATAAAGAGCTAATATATGTGGGTAAATCCATAAATATTCGGGATAGAGTATTATCACATTTAAGTAATAATTTACACAAGAGGGCAATTGAAATGAAAAACCAACTTTCCCATGTTGATTATCAGTTATCGGGAAGTGATTTGGTTGCACTTCTGCTTGAATCACATGAGATCAAAAAAAATCAACCGAAGTTCAATAGAAAACAGAAGCGTACTTTCTTCAACTATGGTATGTATTCTTTTATGGACGAAGATGGTTACAAGAACCTAAAGGTTATGCGTATAATAGATGAACAACAACCTCTTTGCACATATAGTTCTCTTCAGGAGGGCAGGGATCACATGCTCAAACTTTGCGATAATTTTAACTTATGCCAGAAATATTGTGGACTATATGATACATCTGGGGCTTGTTTCCATTATCAGATACATGCCTGCAATGGCGCATGCATTGGAGAGGAAAACCATGAAGATTATAATAAAAGAGTAGATGAATGCATAGATAATTATCAATTTCAACACCAGAACTTTTATGTTGTGGAGAATGGTCGTACCAAGGAGGAATGTTCAGTAGTCAAGGTAGAAAATGGAAAGTATATGGGGTTTGGATTTGTTGATAGAGATAGTGCAGATACAGATATTAGTATCTTAAATGATTGCATTGTCAGCTATTCCGATAATAAGGAAGTTAGAAGAATTATTGTTGCCCACATGAATAAAGCTGATTGCCGAGTGATTCGGTATTGATAAGAATTATTTCAACTTCTTTGTTCTATCAAGGTTTAATAGGTTTAATGGATTTACTGTTAGTCCAGTAATGGATTTTTGGGTAAATAAGGTTACCTGATCATAATATAAAATAGCAACTGGTGATTGTTCCATTATCAGGCTATCTATGGTGCTATATTTATTAACTCTGCTACTTAGCTCCGTATCGTTAAATGCCGATAGATATAACTCATCAACTATATCATTTTTAAAATGAGTATAGTTGGGCCCATTTGGAGAAAAATTGCCTGAATAAAACATTGAAAGGTAGTTTTCTTCATCTGGATAATCAGCAATCCAAGACGCTCTGAAAAAATCTAGTTTACCATGTGCCTTTAGTTCTCTTACGGTAGCTGATGGTGAAACGCTAATATTAATCCTTATACCAATATCCTTAAGTTGAGATTGAACGAACTTACATAAATCTAAATAATCGGGTGTGGTTGTAAGAGTAATTTCAGGAAGTGGGTTACTTTCATTGTAACCCGATGATTCCAACAATAGCATTGCCTTTTGAGGATTGTATGAATATCCATAATCAGCATTTGTTTCGTATGCTAACATACCTGCAGGAATTATTCCAGAGTTACCAGGTATACCAATTCCATTTCTTAGGTAATGTATCATTTTCTTACGGTCAAAGCCGTAGTTTATAGCTTTCCTTACATTAAGGTTTAGTAGTGGGTTTGCTTTATATTGTGTATTAGAGTCAACAAGCAAAGCAAGGTATTCGGTGTTTAGATATGGGCCTTCAATTAGATTAAACCTATTCTTAAATTTTGTTTTTAACTCACCAGACCTGGTGAGTAGTTCATCTTTATATGATGCATCAATTCCAGATAGGAAATCAAAATTTCCTTTTACAAACTCCATAAAAGCAGTCATTTTGTCTATCAGGAAAGATATTGCAACTCCATCTAAATATGGTAACCGATTACCATTCTCATATTCAAAATAACTTGGGTTCCTATTTAGAACTAGCTTAATATTCTCAACCCAACTTCGCATTTGAAATGGACCTGTGCCAACGGGGTTGCTTCTAAAATCAGAACCATAATATTCAATTGCTTCCCGGGGAATTACGGAGCAATATTTCATGCTAAGTATACCTAAGAATGGCGGAAAAGCCTCTTTTAATCTTATTTCAATTGTTGAATCGTTAACTGCGTGGATGTCATTTTTAAGCACCTTACCCAAAACCCATGCTCCTGGTGATGCAGTTTCTGGATTTAGAAGTCTGTTAAAGCTATAAACAAAATCATTGGCAACAACTTTGCGGTTTCCATTTTTAAAGCATTTGTTATTATGAAAGTATACATCTGTTCTTAAATTAAACCTATAGGTAATACCATCATCGGAGATACTCCACGATTTTGCCACCGAGGGAGTAATATTTAAACTATCATCTAGCTTTACAAGGCTGTTGTATAGCTGGTTACATGCCCATATGTGAGCTTGATCTCTTGAAAAAGCAGGATCCAAACTAACAATTCCAGAAGATTCATTGTATTTAAAAACAGATTTTGAATTATCTGAGTCTGATTTATCGCACGAGATACTTATCAATGATATGATAGTCACGTACAATCCAAACATAAATGTATTGATGCGCAAGACTAAAAGTTTATTTAAGGATTTTTTCAATGACTGATTTTAAAAATACCCTCAAAAATAGCAATTCAATCTTAGGAAATCTATTTTATTAGTCTTGGATTAGTAACTTTCTTATCCAATAGAGCATGTTCGATCACATCAAGCATGTTCTCAACGAATATAAAGTTCAATCCTTTTATGTATTCATCGCTTATTTCAACTATGTCGCTTCTATTTTCTTTGGAAAGAATTATATCCTTAATGTTAGCACGTTTTGCTGCTAGTATTTTTTCCTTTATACCACCAACGGGAAGAACTTTGCCCCGCAGGGTGATTTCTCCTGTCATTGCAAGCTTAGCCTTTACTTTCCTCTGAGTAAATGCAGAAGTTAGTGCTGTAAGCATTGTTATACCAGCAGATGGCCCATCTTTAGGAGTAGCTCCTTCCGGAACATGAATATGAACATTCCATTTATCAAAAACAGACGGATCTATGTTTAGTTCTTCATAATGAGATTTTAGAAACTCATATGCTAAACCAGCAGATTCTTTCATGACATCACCAAGATTACCAGTAAGTTTTAATAGGCCTTTACCCTTGCTAAGACTTACTTCAATGAATAGTATTTCACCACCCACTGAGGTCCATGCAAGGCCTGTTACAACACCTGCAACATTATTTGTAATGTCTCTATCTTTTTGAAATCGTGGTATTCCAAGAATATCTTTTAAGTCATCATTTTTCAATTTGGGTTCGTATGACTCATCCATTGCAATGAACTTAGCACGATTTCTTATGATTTTAGCAATTTGTTTTTCAAGTAACCTAACACCTGCTTCTCTGGTATAATCCTGTATTATACTTTCAAGAATAGACTTGTTAAACTTAACCTGTTTATTTTTTACGCCGTGCTCTTCCAATTGTTTTGGTAGCAGATGCCTTTTTGCTATTTCAACTTTTTCTTCTTGTATATAACCACTCAGGTTAATTATTTCCATCCTATCTCTCAAAGCAGGATGAACAGTTGAAAGTGTATTGGCAGTTGCTATAAACATAACGTTTGATAGGTCGTACTCAACCTCAAGATAATTGTCGTAGAATGAGTTATTTTGCTCTGGATCCAATATTTCTAATAATGCTGATTGTGGATCGCCGCTAAAGTTACTACCACTAACTTTATCAACCTCATCAAGCATAAAAACTGGATTTGATGTTTTAACCTTTTTAAGACTTTGGATTATACGTCCTGGCATCGCACCAATATAGGTTTTCCTATGACCACGAAGTTCTGCTTCATCTCGAACACCACCCAGTGACATTCTTACAAACTTTCTGTCAAGAGCATTTGCAATTGATTTACCCAAAGATGTTTTACCCACACCAGGAGGGCCAACAAAGCATAATATTGGAGACTTTAGATTCTTTTTTAGTTTTAGAACTGCAAGGTGTTCAATTACCCTATCTTTTATTTTCTCAAGTCCGTAATGATCATTATTTAATACTTCTAGCGCATTTTTTAAATCGTTATTGTCCTTTGAAAACTCATTCCATGGAAGCTCAACAAGTAAATCCAAATAACCCAGCTGAATTGAGTACTCAGCTGCAGCAGGATTCATTCTCTGAAGCTTTACCATTTCGTTTTTAAATACTTCTGCAGTGGCATCTGTCCATTTCTTTTTTGTTGCTTTTTCATTCAGCTCTCTTATTTCATTGTCATGAGGACCTCCGCCAAGTTCTTCCTGTATGGTCTTTAGCTGTTGGTTAAGCATATAGTCGCGTTGTTGCTTGTCCATATCCACTTTAACCTTTGTCTGGATATCATGCTTGAGTTCCAACATTTGAAGCTCCTTGGTCATGATTTCAAGAACTCTATTTGCTCTTTGCTCAAGATCTGTAATTTCCAGTAGCTCTTGTTTAACACCATTATCCACATTCAAATTGGATGAAATAAAGTTTACCAAAAAAACAGGGCTTTCGATGTTGTTTATGGCAAATACAGCCTCGGAAGGTATGGCCGGTGATTTCTCAATTATTTGAATACTAAGGTCTTTAACCGAAGAAATAAGTGCGTCAAAGCTCTTGTGTTCAGGAACATCGGAAGTATAAGATAAGCTTTTAACCTTAGCTTTAAAGTATGGCTCAGATTGGGTAATCTCGGTTATCTCGAATCTTTTTTTACCTTGAATAATAGCAGTAGTATTACCATCGGGCATTTGTAAAATCTTTATAAGCCTAGCTATTGTTCCTATTTTTTGAAGATCATCACTACTTGGATCTTCTGTGTCTGCTTCTTTTTGTGCAACAACACCAATTGTTTTTGTGCCTGCGTAAGCATCTTTGATGAGGTTTATGGATTTATCCCTGCCCACTGTTATTGGTATTACAACACCAGGAAACAGTACTGTATTTCTCAAAGGTAGGATTGATAACTCATCAGGAACATCTTCGGCATTCATTATTTGTTCATCCTCTGAAGATAGCAGAGGAAAAAATTCAGTGTCGCTGTCAACTATGTCGGTTAGTCCAATTATTTTCTCCATATATTAGATTCGTTCAGTCAATTTGTCATATTACACAAACCAAAATAATTATTAATTTGTGTAAGAGTTTGTATAACAGGCTTATAAGGTTGTCAAACAACGAAAAGCTTCTGTTAGTAAAATTACAATTATAGATAAGTCAATTAGTATGCCAAATAAACAGTGGGAAATATTTATTTATGTGATAATGCATATAGGTGTGAGAAAATATCTTGCTCTGTATCATTAAAATCTTTATTTCTTCTTTTAAAAACAGCAATAGCTACATCAACGGATTTTTTAAAGTTGAAAGGTTTTAGACCTGAAACTCCTCCCCACATGAACGATGGGATAAAATTTCTCTGGAAACCTGCACCATAAATATTACTTGATACACCAACAATAGTACCTGTATTAAACATTGTATTTATGCCGGATTTGGAATGGTCGCCCATGATAAGGCCACAAAATTGCAGTCCAGTACTAACAAATGTATTGGCATCATATGACCAGAGTCTCACAAAGTCGTAGGTGTTCTTAAGGTTAGATGTATTTGTATCAGCACCCAAATTACACCACTCACCTATAACAGAGTTACCAAGAAACCCATCATGACCCTTGTTAGTATAGCCAAATATAACAGAGTTACTTACTTCACCTCCAACCTTTGAGTAGGGCCCCACTGTGGTGCCGGAATATATCTTGGCATCCATTTTTATTGTTGAATTATTGCATAGTGCAAAGGGACCCCTTATTTTACTGCCTTCCATTACATGGGAATCTCTTCCTATGTATATTGGTCCGTCAGTTGTATTTAGGTATGCATATTCAACAGTGGCTCCATCTTCAATAAATATCAGTGATGTGTCACCGATAATATTGTTAGTGTTTGAAATCTTAGATGATAATTTATCTGATGTTAATAGTTTGAAATCACTTTCAATTGTATGAGGGTTAAGCCTAAATATATCCCATGTGTTCTTAATAAAAATATACTCCAAACCCGTTTCAACTTTATTAAAAGTAGCAAATTCAGAATTTGTTGGTTCAGCAGTATTCGATCTGTAAGCGATAATGTGAACCCCCTGTGATAAACATTGGTTGTTCTCAAGTTTAGTTATTAACTCAATTAATTCAATGGTTGGAATAATTGAACCATCTATGAAGATATTATCGTTAGTTAGCTCGAGGTGAAATTTTGTTGAAAGATATTCTTCAGTAAGGATTGAAGTTTTTGATTTCAGTAGAAAGTCCCACTTTTCCTTTATTGTAAGAATTCCAGCTCTTATTTCGCAAACTGGCCTTGTGAATGTTAAAGGAAGCAGTTTGTCGCGGTTGGGTCCATCAAAGAGTATATAATTCATATTTATTCTTTCAAAAAATAAAAACTAAAAATACTATAAATTCTAGTCCATGGCTAAACTTAAACGAAAAAAGGTCTTCACATATGTGAAGACCTTTTCTACAAGCCTTGGCTTGAATACTTTTAATTAAACAATTTAGTATTAGCATAAGAACTTAAAGCTCTATATACTTTTACTTCTTATCTAAATGTTTTTTGTACTTGTTTTTAAACTTATCAACGCGTCCAGCAGTATCAACAAGCTTCATTTTACCTGTGAAGAATGGATGTGATTTATCAGAGATTTCCAATTTAATTAATGGATACTCCTTACCATCTTCCCAAACAATTGTATCTTTTGTATTTGCAGCAGACCTAGTAATAAAGGCATAATCGTTTGACATGTCTTTAAAAACAACGGATCTGTACTCTTTTGGATGAATATCTTTCTTCATTTTTCTGATTTTACTATGCTTCTTTAAAAGGGCTGCAAAAATATTACGTTTCAATTTATTATCCTAATTTTTTTAGCATATTTTTCTCAGCAACTATTTCTAACTAAAAAAATTAGATCTACCAAATAAAAACATTTATTAAAATTAAATGCCAGCTACGAATTCCATGGTGTCAACACCATCGGCATAATCCCATAGTTGTGGAGATTGACTTGTCCCAAATGGAATGGAGTTATCAACCTTATCATTCTCTGCAACAATGCATTGTACTTTGTCCTTATTACTTTTTAGATTTTTATTAACCTCATCTATATCAGTATAATATTCGTATGATAAAACACTAACTGGATTTGAAAAGTTTGTGTTTTCAACCAACATTAGGTTGCCAGAATCTAGATGTTGATTGCCATTAACAAGGTATATGGCTTTATTGTATTCGTAGTTATTAAAATATTTGTGATGCTCTGCAATGGACTTATCCTGACTTATGAGGTCGAGTAGGGGAGTAAAGTCATAATTTATTGGTACGAATAAATGAGAAATGTTCCTACATCCTAGTCCATAATACATGAAAATATCATCCATTAAACTAGTCATTTGGTTATTTGTTTCATTACCATCCAAAACGGCTATACCATTACGGTTTTTACGTATTATGTTTGGGTATTTACCAAAATAATACTCAAAATATCTGGATGAATTATCACTGCCTGTGGCAATTATAGCGTCAATTTTTTCCAATTTCCCAGAGGTAAATGTTATATAATCACTAAAACTTGGTTCCATATCAATTAGTAAGTTAGCAATCGATGGAATTAGTTTATTATCATCTGAGGATAATTTTGCAAATAACTTATTTCCGGACATCAATACGCACAGTAGGTCATGGAATCCAACCATCGGAATATTTCCAGCCATTACCACACCAATAACCTTATTACCATTATTTGAGGCTAAATTCTCCATATAAGGTTCAATCCACTTGGTGAGGTTTTTTTTTGATAAACTTTGAGCAATAGATTTCAACATAAATCTAACATGTAACTCAACAAACCATCCGTTGTTTAACGCAGCTTCTGAGACCTCCGTGTTTAAGCTGTTCATGAATTTATTTTCAAATTCTGTATCCGAATTTGCATCTGAAACCTTTAGTAGGTCGTTCCCTAGTTTTTCAAATGTATTTATACGATGTGATAAGCTAATCATGTGTTTGTAACTGTGTTATATTAGTATGTCATAAAACCTTGGTTACCTGGACTAAATAGAGGTGTATTACCCCCAAACCCATTGTTTACTGGGTGCATTTGGTCATTAAAATAGGGACTGTTTTGTTTTCTGTACTCAATACCTACGTTTATTTTGAAGTTATCATTAACCTTATATTCCATGTCCATCATAATACCTTCGGAACTAAAATCGTAGAATGATTCTTGACCAGTGTTAATCTTAGGTTCTCCGATTTTGAAAGTTTTGTATGCTGCACCTCTTAGGGTTATTTTCTCTGATAATAAATAGTCACCTCTAACCATTATGTGGCCATAATTAGATTGGCTATTTCCAAATTCCATTGATCCATTGTTAAACAAAGATGTGTAACCAATGGTACCAGTAATAAATAACCTATTGGATACAGGCAGACTGATGGAGGGCAAGACAGAAGTTGAGAAGGTGTTTTGACCCATTCCAAAGGATGTGAATGAACTATTTAAAAGCAATGATACTCGTGGTTTTGGCTTGGTGCTTTGGGTACTATTATCAATAGCATTGGTAGCATTATTCTGTGCAAAGATGGTAATGGTCATAAAATTAACCATTATCATTATTAGCAAGTATTTAAGGTTCTTAAATATCATTTTTTATTCAGTACAAAAATAGTTAAATATCAATAGTCGTTTTCGGGTTTATCATTCAATGACAAGTATACATTGTTTACTTCAATATGAAGGTTAAGAGTTTTCATAATTATCAATTCTGCTAATATATTATCTGTTTTAAACTTTGTCAACTTTGATTTTTTCTGGATATCACAAATGCTAATTTTTGAGTTCTCATTAATATGCGCAAGAATATCCTTCACATTGTCAGTATAAACGAATTTTATGCTGCGGTTATTATTTAGTTTTTTCCAAATTTTCATTTGAATTCCTGGTGCTAAAATATTTTCATCATTTACTCTTAGGTATGCTTTGAAATTATTATTTGGGTCAGGAGCTTTGTGGGTAATTATTTTGCTTGCTGGGATTTTTATTTCGAGAACTTTTTTACCTCCCATATTCCACTCCTTTGAAGTGAAAGCAATCTCAGGTTTACAATATCTTTCGGCAGCATTTTGAACCATATAATACTCTTCTTCAGATCTTATTCCAGATATATTACCATTATCCTTAACCCCAATCAATAGAGTTCCACCATCTGTGTTTGCAAAGGCTACCAGCGATCGTGCAATCTTAGAAGCATCACTAACTTCAAATTTGAAGTCAAGGCATTGGCCTTCTCCTTGGGCGATTAGTTGCTGTATTTTGTTTTTTTTAGGAATAATTACGGTATTTGATTTCTTTTAAAAAAAGTCTAAAAAATATGCACAATAATCCATATAAAAATGGGTACTATACATTGTATCTTAATTGGTATACTATAAACTAGAAGAAATCAATATTTTCCTTTGCCATTGTTTTCTCACAATAGTGGCATGCAAGTTTCATTTGTCCCTTGTGGTCGTTGATAACGCTGAAATTTGTTGGAACATCTTGAATGTTTGTAACACATTTAGGATTAAAACACTTGACTATTTTTTCAACTCTTTCAGGTAGATTTACACTTTCTTTTTTCCTTACTTCGTAGTCAAATATTTCAATAAGTGTTGCAGATGGCGCTACCAATGCGATCTTACTTATTTCCTCATCAGCAAAATATTTGTCACTGATTTTTATTATTCCCTTTTTACCGAATTTTTTACTTTCCAACCCAGTGCCAAAATATATCTGATGATTTGACTCATTAAGGTTAAGCATATTTATTACCTGAAACGATTTTTCAGTTGGTATATGATCAATAACAGTACCATTGCGAATTGCTGATACCTTTAGCTCTTTTCTTTTCTTATCCATGATTCTTGAATTTACACATTAACCAAATAAAATTATTTTAACCCTAATATAGCAGCAAGTAGTGCCTGACGAACATAAACTCCGTTTTTTGCTTGCTGGAAATAATAAGCTTTTGGATTATCGTCAACATCTTCAGTAATTTCATTAACTCTTGGCAGTGGGTGTAATACCCTCATGCTATCTTTGGATGTTTCTAACATACTGTTTTCAAGTATGTATGAGTTCTTAACTTTTTCATACTCAAGAGGGTCAGGGAACCTTTCACCCTGTATTCTCGTCATATATAGTATATCAGCAATCGGCATAATATCCATGATATCCGTATATTGATGATATTCTAATCCAGCTTTTTTTACCCATGTTTTAACAGCGCTTGGCATTTTTAATGATTCGGGTGACACAAAATGGAATGTTGCTCCAAATAATGATAGTGCTTGTACAAGTGAGTGAACGGTTCTGCCATATTTTAAATCTCCAATCATTGCTATGTGAATATTGTCGAGGCTGCCTTGTGTTTTTCTTATTGAATATAAGTCGAGTAAACATTGCGTTGGATGCTGATTTGCTCCATCACCGGCATTAATGATAGGCACTGGAGACACTTCACTTGCATATCGGGCACTTCCGTCTGTGGGATTTCTCATCACAATTAAGTCAGAGTAATTACTAACCGTGAGAATGGTATCTTTAAGTGATTCACCTTTTCTAACACTTGTGGTATCAGCACTTGCGAAACCAATGATACTGCCCCCTAGATATTGTACTGCACTTTCAAAACTAAGTCTTGTTCGTGTTGATGGTTCAAAAAACAATGAAGCGATAACATGTCCACCTAGAATTTGCTGACGCTGATTTTTCTCAAAATCTTCTGCCATATCCAGAATATGTATTATCTCCTCCCTATTATAATCTGTTATTGATACAAGGCTCCTGCCTTTTAGATCTTTCATGTTTTATGATTTATTGGTTGAAATTGCAAAAAAAAGACGGCCATAATTAAATGTCCGTCGTTTGAATTCTTTATAATTACTTTTTTGATTGCAGCCAATTGTGAACTGATATTTGGGGTTAAAAAGTAATTTTTCATATCAGGACGCAAAGTTAATACAATTGATAGTGAGATTGGTTTCACACTTTATAAAATCCAATTTTAGTTACTAACAAATTTTTAATAAGTATGGAAACAATTGTTTAATACCTTTGCATTAGATTTTTTTGAGATGCAGGATAACATTAAAATAAAGAATAAAAGAATTTCCTGGGAGTATTTCCTAATTGAGAAATTTGTGGCTGGAATAGTTCTTTCCGGAACTGAAATAAAGTCAATAAGAAACGGTAAGGCAAGTTTAGCCGACTCTTTCTGTCTTTTTGATAATGGAGAACTATTCGTTCGTGGTATGCACATATCTGAATATAGCTTTGGCACATATAATAATCATATTGCCAAACGAGATAGAAAACTACTTTTAACGGCTCGCGAATTAAAGAAACTCAGTGTTAAGGTAAAGGAAAAAAGTATGACGCTTGTTCCCGTTACTTTGTTTATAAATGATAGGGGATATGCAAAACTTGAAATTGCCCTTGCCAGAGGTAAGCATTTCTATGATAAGAGAAACTCACTTAAAGATAAAGATCATAAAAGAGAAATGGATAGGCACATGAAAAAGTAAGGTTTTAAGGTCAAAATATCCCTGCTAGTAGGGTATCTTATTGCCACTTTCATTCCAATCTTCAAAAACTTTAACTGCATCTTCGCGCAGGATTTGAAGTGATGGTATAGAACGCTGATCTTTTGGTAGATCAATTTCCTTATAAATAACAGAGTCATCGAAGCCAGCCTTTGCTGCATCTTCTTTTGTTGCTGCATAATACAACTTGTCAATTCGTGACCAGTAAATTGCTCCCAAGCACATTGGGCATGGCTCACAACTTGCATATATTTCGCATCCTTCCAATGAAAAACTACCAATTTTTTTAGTAGCCTCTCTTATGGCTACAATCTCTGCATGTGCAGTGGGGTCATTTGTTTGTGTAACATGATTTGATCCTTTACCAATAATCTCCCCATCCTTTACAACCACAGCGCCAAATGGCCCACCATAATTTTCTGAAACATTTGATAAAGCAAGCTGTATTGCTTTTTTCATGTGTATCTTATTCTCTTCCATGTTTACTTATAATATTGGTTATGCACTCCAGCTACCTTTTATTGTTTCTTTTTTCACTGAGTTAGCAAGCAAATTTAAAAAATCTTTCCTACTCAAACTCTCTGCTCCCATTGACTCTAGGTGCTTTGTCTCCTGTTGAACATCTATCATGTCAAATCCCCACTCTAAAACCTTGTCGACCAGGCACCAAAGGGCAACCTTTGATGCATCTGTGACTTTATGAAACATTGACTCTCCAAAAAAAGTACCCCCAATTGATAAACCATATAGGCCACCAACAAGACTATCATCTAGATATGCTTCAACGGAATGGGCTATTCCGATTCTATGGAGTTCTATGTAGGCATTTTTCATATCAGATGTAATCCATGTTTCACCTTCCTGACCAATTCTTGGCATGATAGCACAATTTTCAATTACATGTTTGAAATCTTTATCGAAATGTATTTGAAACTTTTTGTTTTTTACAACTTTTTCTAGGCTTTTGTTACGCTTAAAATTATTGGGAAAAAGAATCATTCTTGGATTGGGAGACCACCACAGTATAGGTTGTCCCTCACTATACCATGGGAAAATGCCACACCTATATGCTTCAATTAGACGATCTGATGATAGGTCTCCACCAATAGCCAATAAGCCATCATTTCCTGCCATCATTGGATTAGGAAATATATGTTCATCAGAAAGTTGATATATTGGCATTAAACTTAATTATTGATAATAAGCGTGTGGCTTGTCATACCTTCGTCAGATTTTACAATAATTGTATAGTAACCAGCTGATAATAATGCTCGAAGATTAATTAACTCATTAGTTCTTCCTGCAAATGATTTTACAAGTTGACCGTTTGCATTTATAATGCTCACCTCTATTTTGTGAGATAATTCACTTGACTTTATAGTAAATATTCCATTGCCAGGATTAGGGACAATACTATATTGTTGCTCAAATATATTTTCACTTTCATCGCTTACTACATCCATCCAAAATGTAAAATAACCTTCGGGTGCCGACAATGGATAAAATATTTGTGTTTGTGTAGAGTTTGCTTCAATATAGTAGCTAACTGTGTCACCAGGATTAAGCTTCTCAATTACTGCAAAATGCATGGGGCAAACCAAATGAATTTCCTTTTTTGTGAAAGCAGTATCATCATTAACTTTGTAGTAGAGCCACATGTTATCAACTTGGTTTCCAGCTTCACACAAACAATTTATCTTAACAAAATGAGAGTATGGTTGCAATCCACTAAGCTTTTCATGAAGTATTCTAAGCAAGCTACGTTGAGGTATTATATTTGAAATAGTATGTAATCCACTATGGTTTTGTGCCAGGAGTGAAGCATCTATCATCTCAATTCTATATCCAGGCATGTTTTCAGCATATATTTCAAGGGCCAAACTATCAAAGTAGGGAACTCCATATGATGGAATAATTACAAGGTCGTTTATTATTATTGAATTTGTATATGACATGTTAGCACCACTCTGGTCTATAGCAAACCTTCCATTGCTTTGGGGTGCAGACGGAATCCTTACTATGTTGAATGGTCTGCCATAATAGTTTACTAAGGATGATAATTCATCATATATTCCTTCAATTGTTGTATAATCAGGAAGAGTGTCAGGTATCGAACTCAATAGAATAGTTTCAAAATCAATCAATTTCATGTAATTCTCCAAGCTATTTAGACTTCCACCACCACTCTGTTCAGGGTTTGGAAGAAATAATACTTCTCCAGAGTTGAAATATGAATTTAATGCGAACCTGATATCATTTTCAGATAATGTATCATTTTCAGACAGTATACGATCACCCACGAAAAGGTATCTTAAACCATCATATTGAATATTTGAGTATTCAAAATTAATGGAGTAATCAGTATAGTTATAAGACCAGTAGTTAGCAAGTTGCTGAGTAAGGCTATCATCAACAGGTCGAGAATAATTATCAAACCCAGGGTTACCCAAATACCTTTCCAATGTGTCAGTAAACACTCCGTAGCCTGTTATGGGGCTGTATTGTCTTAGCATGCTGGTATTTGTGTATGCAGGCACAAAACTAATGTTTGAACTATCACATGACATTATTTGTAGAAAACTGCGAATTTGAGTTGTGTCAAACATATTGCTATCAGGGTTGTATATAATATCTATGTCGGCATATTCATTCGCAACACCTACAATTTTGGCAGTAGTAGTATCAAAGGTACCATTGTAAGGCCAGGTGAGTAGTAATTTTTCACTTTTCTCAAATTCACATGGAATGGTAATAGCCAGTTGGGCAACCAAAGTGATTTGTGTTATGATTAATAATGCAGTTAGCAGAGTATATCGTAGCATAATATTTAGTTTATCTTAGTTCAAAGTGTAAATACAGTGTTTTATCTTTTCAACTATTTGATGAATTTCATCATTTGTTATTATAAGCGGAGGAGCAATTCTAAAACTACTATCATTAAACAAAAACTGATCCACAATAAGTCCATTTTCCTGAAAAGTTTTCAAAAGGTCAGGAACATTGCACTCCTCATATAATTCAATGGCTATCATCAGTCCAATTCTTCTTATTTCTTTAATTTTCTCAACTGGCTTGAGTAGACTCTCAAACAATTCTCCAGCAATATTTGCTCTGGATAGTAGGTCTTCATCAAGTATAACATTTAGGCCGGCTAGAGATGCAGCACAACTAACAGGATGTCCACCAAAGGTAGTAATATGTCCTAGGGCAGGATTATAGGTAAGTTTATTCATATTATCCGCAGATGATATAAAAGCTCCAATTGGCATTCCTGACCCCATTGCCTTTGCTAAGCATAGGATGTCAGGGGTTACATTAAAATTCTCAAATGCCATCAGTTTACCAGTACGACCAAAACCAACTTGAATTTCATCAAATATCAACATTGTACCAGTGCTGTCACACTTATCTCTTATTTTTTTTAACCAGCTTGGTTTGGGAAGGATTACACCCGCTTCTGCCTGGACAGTCTCCAATATAATAGCAGCTGTATTTTGAGTTATTGCATCAATGGCGTCATCCGAGTTGAATTCGCAAAATGTTACGCCAGGCAATAGTGGACCGTAGGAGCTTTTCATGGTTTCATTACCAAGTATACTCAAAGCACCGTGAGTGCTTCCGTGGTAAGAGTTATTAAATGAAATAATATCTGATTTGCCAGTTACCCGTTTGGCAAGCTTTAGCGCTCCTTCTATGGCTTCGCTTCCTGAGTTTACCATGTAAACGGAATCAAGTTCGGTAGGCAAGTAGTTGCAGAGTGCTTCCGCCAATTTAACCTGTGGCGATTGCACATACTTACCATATACCATTAGATGCATATACTTGCCTAGCTGATCATTTATTGCTCTTACAACTTTTGGATGTAAATGGCCAACATTACTTACTGATACTCCCGAAACCAAATCTATATATTCTTTGTTATCATCAGCATAAAGGTAGATACCTTTGGAGCTAACAATTTCAATGGGAGATTTTAAGACCGATGGCGTTGCCAGGTGATGTTGAAATATTTCGCGGTTAGTAAGCTGCATAATTGTAATTACCCTGCGAAAATAAGCAATTAATAACATATGGAAGAAGCATTGTAAGGCCGAACTATAATTCTTTAATAATGTAATTATAAATTAGGTAAATGTGTTTTAAAGCATATTTTATCAATCATTTTATTCTGTGTATTTTATTTTGAAGATAAATAACACTGGTTAATTCTTATTATGATTTACACTTAAAAAATATTTTCTAGAACCTGAGTAGTATTAAAAAATGTAATTTTATAACTACGTTTGCATCAATAAAAGAGTAAAATACAAACTCCTATATCAAGATGATATGTACACTTTGCGAAGCTCCACTTACTAATAGAAAGGATGATTATTTTTATAAGTGTGGTATATGTAAAGCACTGGTTAAAGACAGGAAATTTTACTTAACAAGTGAAGAAGAAAAAGCCAGGTATGAAACTCACAATAATGATGTAAATGATATTAGATATCAGAGATTTACATCGCCAATTACAAATTATGTATTTGATAATTTTTTGCCTAGGCACAAGGGATTAGATTTTGGAAGTGGCACCGGCCCTGTTATTTCAAGTATGTTAATTAAGAAGAACTACAATATAGCTCAATACGATCCATTTTTTGCCAACAATAAAAATACATTTGATATTACCTACGACTATATTGTTAGTTGTGAAGTATTCGAGCATTTCCATAACCCTAAGAAGGAGATAGATAGACTCGTATCAATATTAAATACCAATGGGGTGTTGCTTATTATGACCATGTTATATGATGATCAAATTGATTTTAAAGATTGGTATTATCGAAATGATTCCACACATGTTTTTATATATACAAAACAAACAATGGAATATATTGCTCATGAAAATCAACTCAAAATAGAAGTTATAACAGATAGATTTATAGTATTTCGGAAACTAGATACCAGCGCTTTGTAGAATTTATTGAAAAATATTTTCCAAATACTTATAAAAAAACCCACTCAATTGAGTGGGTTTGTATTTTGTGATCCCGGCAGGACTCGAACCTGCGACCCGCAGCTTAGAAGGCTGCTGCTCTATCCAGCTGAGCTACGAGACCATTTTTTAATGGGCAGCAAAAGTATAAATAATTTATATAATACCATAGGTAATACCTAACTATTTCGTAACGCATCGTGTAAAACTTCAACAGGGTGATATGACCTTCTTCCTGTTCCATCTTTTATCTGGTGTCTGCAAGATGTTCCAGATGCTACAATAAGAGTATTTTCATCCGTTTTACGAACAGCAGGGAAAAGAACCATCTCACCAATTTCCATGGATAGATTATAGTGTTCCTTTTCAAAACCAAAGGAACCGGCCATGCCACAACATCCTGATGGTATTTCTTCTGCAGTATAATTACTAGGAAAATTTAGAACGAATTTTGTGGGCGATGTGCTGGCTAGCGCCTTCTGATGGCAATGCCCATGTAGTTTTATTTTTTTTTGTGAATTGGTAAACTGATCCTTAGATATGTGTCCCAACTCCATTTCCTGCATGAGAAACTCTTCCAACATATATGAGTTTTCTGCTAGCACCTTAGCTTTTTCACGTTTATCGTCATCTGCCAAATCAATATATTCATCTCTTAGGGCCAATATTGCAGATGGTTCAATGCCAACCAAAGGTTTATCCTTACTAACAATATTGCTAAGCATGGCAATGTTCTGATTGGCAATGTTTTTTGCTTTTAAAACAAGCCCTTTACTTAAATATGTACGAGCACTTTCATAATGGTTGGGGATAATTACCTTATATCCTAGTTTTGATAGTAAGGTTATGGCCTTTATTCCTATTGCGGTGTCATTGTATTTTGTGAATTCATCATTAAATAAATAAACGCTTCCATTGGGGAAATTGGAGCCCATAACCTTTGAGTTTCTTTTAAGCCATGAATCCAGTGTGATATTATTCAGTTTTGGAAGTTTCCTTTTTGAGGAGAACCCTGTAATGAAACTTGTTAAATATGAAGTTATGGAGTTTTGGGTGAAAAAATTATAAATAAAAGGAACATAGCTTCCAACTTTATTTAGCTTTGAGAAATTAGCTATTAACAAAGTTCTAAAAGGAATTCCATGGGATTTGTAGTAGTGTTGAAGAAACTCAGCCTTAAGTTTGGTTACATCAACGCTGGATGGACACTCTGATTTGCATGCCTTACACGATAGACATAAATCCATAACATCGTAGATCTCCTTATGATCAAATGGATTTTCCTTTTTCGAGATGGTAAGAAACTCACGAAGGATATTTGCTCTGGCCCTTGTTGATTGACTTTCCTTATGTGTTGCCATATATGATGGGCACATGGTGCCACCTATGACAGCTGTTTTTCTGCAGGCAGCAGTGCCATTGCATTTTTCTGCTGCTCTTAGTATACCTTGATCTTCGGAAAAATCAAAATAGGTATCAATTTTACGAGCTTGGATTTTAGGATCATACCTTAAATGAGTGTTCATTTTAGGGGTATTTACAATTTTCCCAGGGTTAAAGATATTTTTTGGATCCCAAACTTTTTTTAACTCTTGAAACAGACCATATATTTTATCTCCAACCATAAGTGGTATAAATTCACCCCTAAGCCTTCCATCGCCGTGTTCACCGCTTAGTGAACCATTAAATTTTTTTACCAACCTTGCACTTTCTTCCGCAAGAGTGTGAAATATCTCCACATCCTTCGGATCTTTCAAATTTAAAATTGGTCTAAGGTGCAGCTCACCGGTTGATATGTGTGCATAGTAAACACATGTCTTATCGTATTTTTTTAAAATTTCATCAAACTCTGCAATGTAAGATGGAAGCTGCTCTGGATTAACGGCAGTGTCTTCAATAACTGGGACTGGTTTGTCATCTCCTGCCATATTATTTAAAATTCCCAAACCTGCTTTTCGAAGGTCCCAAACTTTTTTAATATCACCATTTTGAATCAATGGAAAATGATATCCATATCCTTTGGATCTCATTTCCTCTTCCATGGATTGAGCTTTTCTAACAATTTCATTGGGATCTTCTTCGGCAAACTCAACTATCAGTATTGCACCAGGGTCTCCCTCAACAAAGAATCTATTTTTCTCCTGGGCAATATTCTTCTTGGTTAGTTCCAAAATAATATTATCCATCAATTCCACAGCAACGGGTTTGTGTTTTAGTGCAATGAGGTTAGCTTTTAAAGCATTGCTAACAGACTTAAGATGAACACAAACAAGTGCTTTGTTGGCAGGAGGGAGGCTAACCAAGTTTAACTTGATGGCCGTTGAAAATGCCAAAGTACCTTCCGATCCTGCAAGTAGTTTAACGAAGTTAAAGCTGTTACCATCCTCATTAAATGGTTTCATGTTAAGAAGCAAATCCAGAGCATACCCAGTATTTCTTCTGCGTAGCTTGATATCAGGATATTCTCGGAGAATACTTTGTTTATTATCTTCGTTATTTAACGTATTGAGAATGTTTTTGTATACCCTACCCTCAAGGGTGTTATGTGATACTTTTCTATTAATATCACTTACATCTGTTGATTTGAAAGTAACTTCACTACCATCGCTTAATACTGTCTCAAGTTCCAGGGTATGGTCTCTGGTGCTACCATATATTAGTGAATGAGTTCCACAGGCATTATTGCCTACCATTCCACCTATCATACACCTATTGGCAGTGGATGTTTCTGGGCCAAAAAATAATCCAAATTCCTCCAGGTACCTATTTAATTCTTCTAGTACTACTCCAGGTTGAACCAAAACCCATCTTTCCTTTGTGTTAATTTCTAGTATTTTGGTCATGTAACGCGACACATCAGCAATGATTCCTCCTCCAACAACCTGACCGGCAAGTGATGTCCCAGCAGTTCTTGGAATAATTGATGTATTGTTTTGGGATGCAAAGGAGATCAATAATTTTATGTCTTGCTTGGTTTTTGGGTAAACTACAGCAACAGGTATTTCTCTGTATGCCGATGCATCAGTTGAATACATAATACGTGTGCTCTCATCGGTGAATATATCACCGCTAAACTTACTTTCAAGTTTTTGTATTTTATCTGATATTCCAGTCATGTGATGTATCCTAATAAACAAAGATATAATGTATGTTTAAACCATCTAAGTTTTAGAACATAAAAATTAATTAAAAATCTATCTATAAAACTTCCTAATAACCAAGTAGAGATAAATATCTTTGTTTGATTTTCTCCGAAAAAGCTAAACTTTTAAAGCAATTTAGAATCTGAGTCTTGTCGGCTGGTAATCCCTTTAGTAATTTACATACAAGGTTTTTAGACTTTAAATTCCCGTCTATGGAAATTGTTTTGATGATACCTTTCTCAACTTCCATAATAATCGATACCTTTTCAATTTTATTGTTAATTGTAAAAGAAGGCGAGTACCCATAGTTCCATTCCCATTTTGAATATTTTGTATCAACAAGTTTATTAATATTATTTATGTCGTTCTCTGTTAGCTCATACTCTTCGGTTATGTTATAATACGACCTGATAAAGGATAAAAATTTAGTTTGAAATTCTGTGATGGTTATACTATCTTTTATGAGTGTGGATAAGTTTGTAACTTCAGCTCTAACCGACTTTACAGCCTTGTCTGTTATTTTATAATCAGCTGGTGTAATAGCCTTTTCAAGAACGTTAAGGTTTGAATCGAAAAGTAAAGTTCCATGGTGAAGAACCCTTTTTTTATGCACATGTGCCGAGTTACCTGAAAACTTTTTCCCATTGATGGTAAGATTATTTTTACCTGAGAATTCTGCTTTGAGGTCAATTAATTTTAGAAATTCTATTATGGGTGTTGTAAACGATGTAAAATCTACAAGCTGTTCCCGTTTTTCTGATTTTGTTATTAAAGAATAATTCAAGTTGCCATCATCATGGAATACTGTTCCTCCTCCGGATATCCTTCTGATAACTGGAATATTTTTCTCACCCAAGTAACTTGTATTAATCTCAGCAAATGTATTCTGATGCTTTCCTATAACAACTGAAGGGTTATTTTGCCAAACCATAACAAATTCATCATCAAAACTCTTTAGAAAGTATTCTTCGGCAGCAATATTGAAAAATGGATCTGATTGTTTCCGGTTTATCAGTAGCATATTAATTATTTGATTTATTGTACTCTTTTACAATACTTATAACTTGCTTGGCCTCTCTTACATCATGAACCCTAATAATATTTGCTCCGTTTATTAATGCCATTGTATTAAGTGAAATGGTTCCTGCCAGAGCCTCCGATGGATCTGTATCCAATACCTTGTTTATCATTGATTTCCTTGATGCTCCAACCATTAATGGATAATTATTAAAACGTAAATCTTCAAGGTTTTTAATTATTTCATAGTTGCTACCAACAGATTTACCAAAACCAATTCCTGGATCAAGGATAATTTTGTTGAAACCTTCTTTTTCCAGAGATTTAATTTGGGTACTAAAAAATGATTTTAAAGTTAATAAAATACTACTTTCAATGGGGTTGTTCTGCATATTCTGTGGTGTGCCATTAATATGCATAAGAATATAAGGTATGTTAAGCTTTGCTATTGTTCTGAACATATTATTGTCAAATGTACCTCCTGAAATATCATTAATCATGTGCGCACCAATAGCAGCTAATTCCTCGGCAACCTTTGACCTGTAAGTATCTATTGAAATAATGGCTTCCGGAAATTTCTTTATGATAAGCTCAACTGGATTAATTAACCTTGAAAGTTCGATTTCCACATCAATAGTATCCGCACCCGGTCTTGTGGATACAGAACCTATGTCAATAATATCTGCCCCTTCCTTGAGCATATTTTCAACCCTAAGAAGTATTTTATCTGAGTTATTATATGTATCACCATCATAAAATGAATCTGGCGTTAGGTTTAATATGCCCATCACCTTAGGAGTTGTAAAACAGAGACTTCTATTATTATTTATCCTAATGCTTTTAATCTCGTTAAAATCCGTAATTTTATTGCCCATTTAAAGAAAGTATTGCTCAGCAAAATTAAAATTAAAACTCGATACTTGGTATGAGTAAAAACACAGCCACACAATTTAACGAAGTTATTGAATACTGCCGTGAAATTTTTGAAGTAAAACAAAAGGATTACGGAACAGCTTGGAGGATATTAAGGTTAAGTAGTTTAACTGATCAGATATATATAAAAGCTAACCGAATCAGAAGCCTACAGGTAAAGGATAAGCATATGGTTGATGAGGGTATAATACCTGAATTTGTAGGTATTGTAAATTACTCGGTTATGGCTCTGATTCAGTTGGATCTTGGAGTGGCTGAGTCAGATGACTTAAGTCCCGATAAGGCAAATAAACGATATAGGGAAAAGCTTGAAGAAAGCCGTGATTTAATGTTGAGCAAGAATCACGACTATGATGAGGCATGGCGTAATATGAGAATATCTTCCCTTACGGATATAATCCTCATGAAACTTCTTCGAATTAAACAGATTGAAGATAATCAAGGCCAGACATTAGTTTCCGAAGGACTGGATGCCAACTATCAGGACATTATTAATTATTCCCTATTTGCATTAATTAAATTGATAGTTGAGAAACAAGATGTTGACTAAGAATCATAGTGAACCATTTTTGGTTCAGATAATAAGAATCATTACGGGCATAGTATTTCTTTTCTCTGCCTATGTAAAGGGTGTTGACCCAATGGGCACAGATTATAGGGTTATAGATTATCTTGAAGCTTATGGTTGGTACGGAGCTTTGGATTATTCGTTTTTGCTAACGATTATTGTAATAAGTGCTGAGTATCTATTGGGTATATCTATTATATTTAGGCTTAAGCCGAGGCTTGCCTCCCTTGGCCTATTGCTGATAATGATATTCTTTACTATTGTTACATTTTTTGATGCCCTGTATGAGCTGGTACCTGATTGTGGATGCTTTGGTGATGCTATTAAGTTATCCAATTGGGGAACATTTTATAAGAATATAGTTCTTTTGGGCTTTGCTTTGATTATTTATATTAGTCGAAAGAAAATAAACCCCATAGCGAGTCAGTCTGTTCAATATATCACGATAGTAATTGTTCTAGTTATGTTTGAGTGGTTTATCTACCATAATCTAAACCATTTACCGATGAACGATTTCCGAGATTGGAAAGTCGGAAATGACATGAAGAGCACAGGTAAAGAAACTGTGGTTACATTTCTGGCATATCAGAATAAAAATACCGGAGAACTTAAGGAATATGTTTCACCAAATTACCCATGGAACGACTCGGTTTGGATGTCCGAATGGGAATTTGTTAGTCAGAGGGTAGATGACTCAAACTTAGAGTTAAAGCATGGGCTGCTGGTAGAGGATGTATCTGGTAATAATGTTACTGAATATCTGATTGAGAATCCAGATTACCAGCTGTTACTAACAGTTTACGATATCCAGGAAGCAAACTCTGGTGCAATGATATTAGCATCAGAACTCTTCAATGATATTTCTGACACAGGAATAAATTTTGCTATGGTATCCAGCTCAACCAGCGATGACCTTGATGATTATTTGGGTAAGTATAATATGGATTATGATATTTACTACGGTGATGACATAGAGCTTAAAGCAATGATAAGATCAAATCCTGGCTTGATATTATTGAAGGATGGTATGGTAATCGATAAATGGCATTATAATGATTTCCCCACCAAAGATCAGGTTGAATTAATAACTACAGATGATTAGATACATATTAAAACGATTAATATACGGACTGCTCGTTATTTGGGGAGTGGTTACAGTTATATTTTTCCTTTTTAATATACTTCCTGGGGACCCGGCTAGAATGTTGCTGGGTCAGAGGTCTGATATCTCATCAGTTGAGACAATACAAAAGGAGTTGGGGCTAGATAAACCTAAATCGATGCAATATCTCAAGTTTCTCAATGATCTTGCCCCCGTGTCTTACCACAATTTTTACCATATAGATAGCTATTGGTATTACAATCAAGAATTTTATGGTAAAAGACATGTGATCATTTCTTACCATGGACGAGGAATAGTTTTAAAATGGCCTTATCTAAGAACATCATACCAAAGTAAGAGGCAGGTAAGCGCTATAATTGCTGAGGCATTTCCAAAAACATTATTATTGGCTACATCATCAATAATGCTTGCTATGGTAATTGGTGTTTTTCTGGGCATACCAGCCGCAATGTATAGAGACAGTGCTCTCGACAGATTTTTACTTGTTTTCTCTTCATTTGGCATGTCAATACCCTCATTCTTTGCTGCCATAATAATGGCATGGTTATTTGCATTTGTGCTTGCCGATTATACCGGATTACAGATGTTTGGCAGTTTATACTCTGTTGATGATTATACGGGTAAAGAATATCTTAATTTAAAGAATTTAATATTACCTGCTATAACACTGGGTATTAGGCCACTTGCAATTGTTGTAAGTCTTACACGAAGCTCTCTTCTTGATGCACTTTCCCAGGACTATATAAGAACTGCAAAAGCTAAGGGACTTGGAAGTTTTGCTGTGGTGGTTAAACATGGGCTAAGGAATTCTTTGAATCCAGTTATTACTGCTATCACCGGTTGGTTTGCTTCACTTATGGCAGGAGCAGTATTTGTGGAATATGTATTTGACTGGAAAGGCATTGGGGTTGTTATTGTTGATGCTCTAGAAAAATATGACCTTCCAGTTATTATGGGCTCAGTATTATTTATTTCTGTGATATTAATATTTATAAATATCCTTGTCGACATACTTTATGCTATCTTAGATCCACGGGTCAGGTTATCATAAAAAAAGGTGGATAAGCCTAAGCCTACCCACCTTGATACTTTTATGGATTATTGGTAATACTAGCTCAAAGTAGCTTTTGTTAGCTGAGGCCCTGCGGCAACAAGTTTTTTACCTTCTTCATTATCAGTATATTGTTCGAAATTTTTAATGAACAACTTTGCTAAATCCATTGCCTTTGAATCCCATTTAGAAGTTTTCTTATAGGTATCTCTGGGGTCAAGGATATTGGAATCAACTCCGGGCAGGGTCGTTGGTATCTCAAGGTCAAAAATAGGAATCATTTTGGTTTCTGATTTTTCAATAGAACCATCTAGTATAGCATCTATTATGCCTCTTGTATCTTTTATTGATATTCTTTTACCAGTTCCATTCCAACCGGTATTAACCAAATATGCTTCAGCATTATTTGCTTCCATTTTTTTAATTAACTCTTGTCCATATTTAGTTGGATGAAGAGTAAGGAAGGCAGCACCAAAACATGCTGAGAACGTTGGTGAAGGAGCTGTAATACCAAGTTCGGTACCTGCTAATTTTGCTGTAAACCCTGAGAGGAAATGATATTTTGTTTGCTCGGGGGTTAATTTGGATACGGGGGGCATAACACCAAATGCATCTGCAGTAAGAAAAATCACTTTTTGTGCAGGCCCTGCCTTTGAAACTGGCTTTACAATGTTTTCAATGTGATATAATGGATATGATACACGAGTGTTTTGTGTCACAGATGCATCATCAAAATCAATATTGCCATCCTTGTCTAGAGTTACATTTTCTAGTAGAGCATCCCTTTTAATCGCATTATAAATATCAGGCTCACTTTCTTTATCCAGGTTTATGGTTTTAGCATAGCAGCCACCTTCAAAGTTAAAGACACCATTATCATCCCAGCCATGCTCATCATCACCAATTAAGGCACGCTTTGGGTCTGTTGATAAGGTTGTTTTCCCAGTTCCTGATAAACCAAAGAAAATAGCTGTATCTCCATTTTTACCAACGTTGGCAGAGCAATGCATGGCTGCAATGCCTTTTAGTGGTAGGAAATAATTCATTACTGAAAAAATACCTTTTTTCATTTCACCACCATACCATGTTCCAGCAACTACAGCTCTGCCTTCCGTTAAGTTAAAAGCAGCAAAATTTTCTGAGTTGAAAGGAACACCATCCGAACATTTCATTGACTTCCAATCTGGATTAGTTGCTTTGGCAGCGTTGAGCATAACAAAGTCAGGGCTGAAATTTTCTAACTCACTATCCGTTGGTCTAATAAACATATTCTTCACAAAATGCGCTTGCCAGGCTACTTCCATTACAAACCTGACATTTAATCTTGTGTCTAGGTTAGCCCCTGCATAACAATCTATAACGTAAAGCTTTTTGCCTGTGAGTTCATCTCCACCTAACTTAAAAAGATGATTCCAAGTCTCCTGATCAATTGGTTTGTTGTCGGAAGATTTAGCTTGATTATCCCACCATACATTGTCCTTTGTATTATCGTCATGAACAATGTATTTATCTTTTGGTGAACGTCCTGTAAATTTACCAGTCATTACGTTTACAGATCCTAATTCACTCAATTGTCCTTTCTCATAACCTTCAAGCTTTTGGCTCATCTCATCTTTGAACAAACTTTCATATGAAGGGTTGTAAATCAATCCATTAACGCTTGTAATTCCATATCCTTCCAGATCGGATATGACCTTGTCTTTAATGTTGGACATAAATATTTTTTTGAATTAGTTAACTTAGTTTAGGGAGTGCAAATTACTAAATAATTGGTACCAACAAAAAAAGCTACCTGAAAATTTATTCCAGGTAGCTTTGTTAATAAAAGATTCTAAATTACTTGTTTTTACGCTTCCAACTTCTCTTGTTAACGATGGTAGATTGCGCTGCTGCTAACCTTGCAATTGGCACTCTGTAAGGTGAGCAACTTACATAGTGTAATCCAGCGCGGTGACAGAATTCTATTGAGCTAGGTTCACCACCATGCTCTCCACATATGCCAAGTTTTATTTTCTTTCTGGTCTTACGACCCAATTTAACAGCTGTTTCAACTAATTGACCAACTCCTTCTTGATCTAGCACCTGGAATGGATCATTTTTGAGGATACCCTTTTCAATATATACGGGGAGAAATTTCCCTGCATCATCTCTTGAGTAACCAAATGTCATCTGGGTAAGGTCATTTGTTCCGAATGAGAAAAACTCTGCTGACTCTGCAATTTTGTCTGCAGTAAGAGCAGCTCTTGGAATTTCAATCATTGTGCCAACCATAAAGTCTACGGATTCTTTTCTTTCTTCAAAAACTTTGGCTATCGTATCTCTTACGATGTCTTCCTGCATTTTCATTTCCTGGATAGTTCCTGTTAGAGGAATCATAATTTCCGGATGCACTTTGATTTTTCGTTTTTTGAGATCCAATGCAGCTTCGATTATTGCACGACTTTGCATCTCAGTGATTTCTGGGTATGTATTACCCAACCTACACCCACGATGTCCTAGCATTGGGTTAAACTCACTAAGGTCCTCAACTTTATCTTTTACTTCTTCAACAGTTATTCCCATAACCTTTGCCATTTCTTTCTGACCCTTTTCATCGTGGGGCACAAACTCGTGTAATGGTGGATCAAGAAGCCTAACAGTTACCGGTAAGTCATTCATTGCTTCGAATATACCTTCAAAGTCTTTACGTTGGATTGGTAGTAGTTTATCCAATGCTTCTCTTCTTCCCTTTTCATCTCCAGCAAGAATCATCTCACGCATGGCAGTAATTTTATCATCACCAAAGAACATATGCTCTGTTCGACATAAGCCTATACCTTTAGCTCCAAAATCACGAGCTACTAATGCATCAGCTGGTGTATCAGCATTTGTACGAACAAGAAGCTTGGCTTTCTTATCACTTAGTTTCATAAGTTTACCAAAATCACCACTCAACTCTGGTTCAACGGTTCCAATTCTTCCATCATATACTTCTCCAGTTGATCCATTTAAAGAAATGAAGTCACCTTCCTTGTATTTTTTACCATCCATGGTAAGTATTCTGTCTCGGTAAACAATTTTAATACTACCGGCACCGGAAACACAACATTTACCCATCCCCCTTGCAACAACAGCAGCATGGGATGTCATACCACCTCTGGCGGTAAGAATGCCTTCTGCGGAGTTCATTCCTGCAAGATCTTCAGGTGATGTTTCTATTCGAACCAAAACAACCTTCTTACCTTCTTCGGCCCATGCTACAGCGTCGTCAGCATGAAAAACTATTTGACCAGTTGCCGCACCCGGTGATGCAGGTAATCCTTTTGCCATTACCTTGGCATCTCCAATGGCCTTTGTATCAAAAACAGGATGTAATAGCTCATCAAGTTTTTCTGGCTCTACGCGCATGATGGCTTCTTCTTTGTTAATCATTTTTTGGCTTAACATGTCCATGGCTATTTTAACCATAGCAGCACCTGTGCGTTTTCCACCGCGGGTTTGAAGTAGCCATAGTCTACCATTCTCAACCGTAAATTCTATGTCTTGCATGTCACGATAGTGATCTTCAAGATTTTGCTGAGTTTCAAGAAGCTCATTGTACATAACTGGCATAGCTTCTTCAAGTGATGGGAAATTTTTTGCTCTTTCTCCTTCTGATACCTGAGCAAGTTTTGCCCAGCGAATAGAACCTTCTTTTGTGATCTGTTGAGGTGTGCGTATACCTGCTACAACATCTTCTCCCTGAGCATTAATTAAATACTCACCATTGAATAAATCTTCACCTGTACCTGCATCACGAGTGAAACATACTCCTGTTGCTGAGTTCTCACCCATGTTTCCAAATACCATCGCCTGAACATTTACAGCAGTTCCCCACTCATCTGGAATTTTTTCCATTTTACGATAAAGAATAGCTCTGTCATTCATCCAACTATCAAAAACAGATGTAATTGCTCCCCAAAGTTGCTCCCAAGGATCAACTGGGAAGTCACGGCCTGTTTGCTTTTTAACCGCTACCTTGAACCTAGTAACAAGCTCTTTTAAATCGTCTGTTGATAGATCCGTATCTAATTCTACACCTTTTTCTTCCTTTAAATTCTCAATGATCTCCTCAAATGGATCAGGATCTTCCTTTGATTCTGGCTTCATACCTAACACAACATCACCAAACATTTGAACAAACCTTCTGTATGAATCCCAAGCAAACCTTGGGTTACCAGATTTGGCAGCAATGCCTGCAACGGCATCGTCATTTAAACCAAGGTTCAACACTGTATCCATCATACCTGGCATTGAGGCACGTGCTCCTGATCTAACTGAAACCAATAGTGGGTTTTTCTTATCCCCAAACTTGGAACCCATTATACCTTCAATTTCTGCAACAGCATTCTCAACCTCTTTTCTAATGGCATTTACCACTGCCTCTTTACCATCAAGGTTGTATAGTGTACAAACCTCTGTTGTAATAGTAAATCCAGGAGGAACAGGAACTCCAATTAAATTCATCTCTGCAAGGTTGGCACCTTTGCCTCCAAGTAGGTTTTTCATAGTAGCATTACCTTCGGCTTTTCCGTTACCAAAAGAGTATACATGCTTTGTATTTGCCATTTCTAATATATTAGTTAAAATTATTATCGCATTTTGCGGCGCAAATTTAGTTAAAAAACACCTTTAATACCTTAAATAATAAGTATAAAATAATGACTTATCAACATCAAACGTTTGCATAAACTGCTGCTGTGGTGAGTTTGAAGATTTACTTTTAGTCAAATCATATATTATATTTATCAATGCTTGATTCTAAATAATATGTGTTAAGTAATTAAAGAAAATCAAATGTGTGACATTAAAAAAATTGTGAAAAAAATAATGCTTTTGCTTACTTTTTCCATTTGATATTTCATAAGTTTGCCTATCATTATTATGATGTTATAAATCAATAAAAATGCATAAAATAGGAATCAGACACGAAGATAAATATGTAATGGAAAGACGTGTCTCTCTTGTTCCAGAGCATGTTAAGCAATTAATAAGCAAAGGCCTGGAAATAGAGGTAGTAAACTCAAGCAAACGTGTGTATGACGATAGTGAGTTTGAAGCAGCTGGAGCAACCTTGGTTGATGAAGTTACTGATTCCACAGTAATTCTTGGCGTAAAGGAAATGCCAATGGATTTTTTTCGGGAGGAATTAACATACATATTCTTCAGCCATATCATAAAAGGTCAACCTTACAATATGCCCTTGCTAAAGCAAATGATGAGAAAAAAAATTAATCTCATAGAGTATGAAAAGATTGTAAATGATAAAAATCAAAGGCTAATATTTTTTGGGAGGTATGCTGGTTTAGCTGGAATGATAAATTCACTCTGGTCTGCTGGTCAAAGGTGGAATGAATTAGGCATTATTACACCATTTCTTTCCCTAAAGCAAACACATAGATATAACTCACTTGAGGAGGCTAAAGAGGCAATTGCACTGGTAGGAGAGGAGCTCAATAAAAATGGACTTCCCAGTCATATATCGCCAATTGTTACAGGGTTCACAGGCTATGGTAATGTATCCAAAGGTGCACAGGAGATATATGACCTTTTAAGCCCAGTTGAAATTTCTCCAGATGAACTTACAGATAATGATTATCACACTAAAACAGATGCTTTATTTTACAAGGTTATATTTAAGGAAAAAGATATAAGTGATCACATTAAGGGTAGTTCGAACTTTGATTTGCAAGAATATTATAATCATCCAGAATTATTTAAAAGTAAGTTTGAGCAGTATATTCCTCATCTAACCATATTAATGAATTGTATGTATTGGGATGATAGGTATCCCGCTATAGTTACGAAAGACTATCTTGAGAAATTATATGCTAAGGATAACCCCAAGTTGCTTGTAATTGGTGATGTTACATGTGATCCTGATGGTTCCATTGAATGCACACACAAAGGAACAGAGATTGAAGATCCAGTTTTTGTATATAATCCAATCACACGCAAACCAACCATGGGATTCAAAGGTAAGGGCATCCTTGTAATGGCAGTTGATATATTGCCCAGTGAACTACCCAGAGAGTCATCTCAAACTTTTTCTGATGCCCTTGTAGGATTTATGTTAGAAATAGCAGAAACAGATTTTGATGTCCCATTTGAAGAGTTAAGATTACCAAAACCAATAAAAAAGGCCTTAATATTGCACAAGGGTAAACTGACCCCTGATTATGAATATCTAAAACAGTATTTATAAATTCAAATATTTTATGCAACATAAACCTATTATTTCATGAAAAATATTTTGATTCTAGGAGCCGGTCTTTCAACAAATATACTTATTGACTATTTGTTGAAGAATTCTGTTGAATACAATTGGCATATTACCATAGCCGATATCAATGAGGATCTGGCAAAGCAAAAGTTAAATGGACACACTAATGGTAAAGCACTTGCTTTTAACATAGAAGATGATGAATTGACCTTAAAAACAATTGCAGATAATGACATAGTAATATCAATGTTACCTGCTTTCATGCATAAAAAAATTGCATTGAAATGCATAGATATGAGGAAACCCATGTTAACAGCCTCTTATGCCTCTGATGAAATTAAGGAACTAGATGCTAAAGCCAAAGAAGTTGGTATCCCATTATACATGGAGCTAGGTTTGGATCCTGGTATAGATCATATGTCTGCGATGAATGTTATAAATAAGATTAAAGATGATGGAAATGAACTTACATCCTTTTATTCATTTACCGGCGGATTAGTTGCGCCTGATAGTGATAATAACCCCTGGAATTATAAATTCACATGGAATCCCAGAAATGTTGTTATGGCTGGTAATGGTGTAAGCCAATTCATTAAAAATGGCAGATATAAGTATATACCATATCATCGATTATTTGACAGAGCTTTTAATCGAAAAATATTGGAATATGGTGATTTTGAAGTATATGCAAACAGAGACTCCTTGAAATATCGCAGTATTTATGACCTTAAGGATATACAATCCATGTTTAGAGGAACTATTCGTCGGCCTGGTTTCTCAAAAGCCTGGAATGTTTTTGTTAGGCTTGGAATGACTGAGGATAATTATACATTGGAAAGCTCTGAAGATATGACATATCGAGAGTTTCTTAATTCATTTCTTAGATATGAACCAAATGTTCCTGCAGAAATTAAACTTCAGGAATATTGTTCAAATGCTTCCGATCCAGTGGTTATGGAAAAGTTAAAATGGCTTGGTATCTTTGATGAACGAAAAATAGGACTTAAAAACGCAACTCCAGCACAAATCTTACAACAGTTACTTGAAGAACGATGGAGCATGGATCCTCATGACAAGGATATGATAGTTATGCAGCATGAATTTAAGTACTTAGACCATGGTGTGGAAAAGATGATTGTGTCAGCCATGGCAGTTATTGGTAAGAATCAAACGGAAACGGCTATGGCTATTACTGTGGGTTTGCCATTAGCAATTGCAGCAAAGCTTTTAATACTTGGTAAGTTCAATCATACAGGCGTAATTCTACCAACGGACAAGGAAATGTACGAGCCAATACTTGCAGAACTTAATACATTTGGAATAACATTTGAAGAGAATGAATATCTCATAGGCTAACGTTTATCAACTGTTTATTAAAATATTAATTTTTAGCTCATTTAATCGTATTAGTTGGGCTCTTAAATAAATTTATATGACATACTTACTCATCATTATATTGATTGGTGTTGCTATCTATTATTCCCTCAAGTGGAATGCTTCTTCAAGGGGAGCAAATAATAATAGAGGCAATAATTTTCAATCTTCTAATAATACTTCTGATACCAATAGGCAAAATCACTCATCGGGTACAAATTATGCAAAGTGGATAGGAGGGGGACTTGGGTGGGCATTTGGTGGCCCAATAGGTGGTATTCTTGGATTTATGGCTGGCTCCATGGTGGGCGGTAGCGGAGGCTCAGTGGGAACTGGATCCTCTTCCTATGGTCAAACTCGTTCTGGTGATTTTAATGTTTCCCTTTTAATACTTGCTGCTGCAGTTATGAAAGCAGATGGTAAAGTAACCAAAAGCGAATTAGACTATGTAAAGCAATTTATAACTAAAAATTTTGGTAGATCCCAAGCTCCACAACTTGTTAAAATGTTAGGTGGATTGCTAAAACAGAATTATAACCTGCAGGATGTAAGTTCTCAGATTAAGCAATACATGGACTATTCATCCCGGTTAATGCTATTACAATTTATGTATGGCATTTCACTTTCCGATGGAAAATCGCATGTCAATGAAATAAATGTAATAGAAACAATTGCCAGATATCTAGGGATTAGTGAAAATGATAATAAGTCCATAAAAGCCATGTTCATAAAGGATACCAACAGTGCATACCAAATACTCGAAGTATCTTCCGATGTTACAAATGATGAAATTAAGAAAGCATATCGCGAAATGGCCAAAAAATATCATCCAGATAAGGTAAGTCATTTAGGTGAGGAAGTTAAGAAAGCAGCAGAAGAAAAAATCACAATGTTAAATGCTGCTTATGAGGCAATTAAGGATGAGCGCGGGATGAATTAATCATGGAATCTCCAAGATGCTCCAAAACTAAACCTGGCATCTCTTGCTGGATATGATGGCGCCATATAGTATCTATAGTCACCTAGATAATTATTGATGTGTGACATTTTTGCAAAAATACGTACTCGTTTTACCATAAGAGTTAAATAAACATCAACATATGGATAGTTACCTATCTTTTGTTTATTTTGGGTATAAAACATTCTTAATTCAGGCATGTATGCATCAGCATAATATTCTGAAAAGTACATCAGCTGAAATCCTGTTTGCAATACCGCTGCTTTTTTAAATATATGGGATCTAAAATAAATATCTATAACTCCAGTGATTTTAGGAACACGAATAACATTGGGCTGACTTGTAGATTGGTATACAACACGTGTGTTTATTCCAAACTTATTTAACGGAATTGTACCCTCAGCAAATATTTGCATCATTGTTTCTGTTTTGCTTAGCTGCAGAGGCCTTATTGAATCACTCAAGTAGGTATAGTTGTCTATTGTGAAAAAAACTAAACCTGCTTTAAACTGCTTAATGTTATAGAATCCTGACAGTACAAGATATTTCTCTTTGTTTAAGCTATTATCCCATTTATAAAAGTTACTCTGATAGTTTGCAAAATACCAGTTTGGGGATCTATTTATTAGGTTAAGACTAAAATTAAGACTACCAAAGTTCTTTGATTCTGTTCCTAGATATTGCCTCAGAATCGTATTAACAGAAAAGTCACCTTGATTGTAGTCTCCAAATACATAATTTATATCACCACTTAAATGAAAACTTCTGCCAAAGTTAAATGCTACTCCACCAAATGTTGTTATCTGATTAATTGTACTTTTTATTGAATCATATGGTAATATTTGTTCAATGTGATTATGCTTAATTCCCGCAAATATGAAGAACATTTTATCTTCTGGCCTTTCGTTATAGCCTATATTTGACCACTTTATGATGTTTTCATATTGTATTTGGGTAAGAGAATCAAAGGTCGTGGAGTCGTACATATTATTATGGTTATAATAAAATGTAGTGTCACTCTCATCGTCGGTATATAGATACCTATTACGTTTAAACCTAAATGAATAACTTACACTCCCAGGGTCTATTTTTCCATAATTATTATTGTACGCTGACTTGGGCTTCTGAATATTAAAATATTGTTCAATAAAAAATCCGGATTGCTTGATGTAGTTTTCAGCATTATTTAGGTTTACTGGTATTATTCTTCTATCGCTTTCAAGATTTTGTTCAAAAAGGCTATCATATTTTATACCACCATTTTCTTCAACAACCAGTCTATTGTGCAGAAAATTTGCTATAATTCCATATCTTTTACTTTTTGTATAATATTGGGAGGTAAAGAACACTCTTTGTTCATTTATTCCATTTCTTTTATAAGGGCTACTTGCAGATGGTGAGTAGTTTAGTGCAAAATCAAGGCCAAAGGTGAAACCTGTGAAAAGGCTCCTATTGAATATAACATTGAAATTCTGCTCTCTATTTGCTGCTAAAACATAATGAAGCTCACTGTAAGGAACATATTGCTTGTAATATTTAACTTTCTCATTGTGGTACATATAATTGGTAAACGCAAGTAGCTTAGTGCCATAGCCTGTGCTAAGAGTAGGGGAGAACACAAAATTATTTGATGCCTGACCAATATTGCTCAATGTTGAGTACATTCTATTATTCTCATATAAAGGATCAAATTTTTGAAAATTATAGGTATTAGTATCTATATAAAATAACTTGTTCAGTTTTAGGTTTTGAATATCTCCTTTGAAGTACATTACAGATAATGAATCAATAATTGAATCTTTGATGATTGTCTTTGGAGATGTTGTTATATTAACCGGACTAGAAGTATCCTCGTGTTGATGATTGATATAGGATGTGGAGTCATCAATTACTATTGATGCTGTATCTTGTATTATTTCAAGTGAATCAAGGTCTTTAGCGATTGATAATGATGCGTATAATAGTGCTATAAATATTAATATCAGCTTATTAGCCATTATTTTAGCCATTTGATTCATTGGAGCAAATATACCACACTATTTAAAACTCAATA
>ENA-UZXC01000316-UZXC01000316.1-metagenome-genome-assembly--contig:-Day-2-25m-contig-316_pt1 | contig 72080 bp, 61 predicted proteins | sample MGYA00260340_ERZ794900 | MGnify/ENA metagenome assembly ERZ794900 | reverse complement strand
ACTCAAAGTCAAGGGAATGGAAGTTTCGATATGTATTTAAGCAAAACTGATTCTCAAGGCAACATTTTATGGTCAAATACTTTTGGGGGAGAGGAATATGAATATGCAAATTCAATTTGCATGAATACAGAAGGGAACATTTATGTTCTAGGAAGCAGTAAATCATATGGAAAGGATGGTTCCGCTGATATTTACCTTGTTAAAACCAATAATAATGGAGATGAAATCTGGAATCTATCTCTTGGAGGAAGTTTCTTGGATATTGGTAAAGAAGTGATACCTACACCTGATGGTGGAGCATTAATTTTAGGTAACACCAATAGTTTCGGAAATGGAGGTACGGATATTTTACTCATTAAAGTAAGCAAGGATGGTGCAGTTGAGAATATACTGAGCAACGGTGGAGAACCATATTATGGTGAACCCCAACTATATCCAAACCCTATATCAGAATATGGTTATTTTAAATCGATCTCATCAAATCAAATTCCTGAATTATTTTTAGAAGTTATATCAATTTCCGGACAAGTTTTAAATACATACACAATCAATGCTCCTGACTATCAGTTTTCTATTAATAATTTATCTTCTGGAGTATATATTTATAATATAAGGAAAGATGAGGCTTCAGGAGTTATTTTTAGAGGCAAATTAATCGTTAGATAAATTAAAACTTTTTTCCATTAGAAGAGAGTCGAGGTTATGAAACTTCCAACTAAGGTTTAATTCACTCACATTATAATTGAAAATGACAACATTATTGTCTGCTTCATTATGATAGAGACCACTACCAATAAACCATATATCATCATCACTTTTCATTTGAAATCTATTGGTCTTTTCACCAACATCACCCATCAAACAAACTACCTGTATCCCTCTGTTCTGAACATCGACTAAAAGCGGATAAATCGAATTTATAAAATTACTGTTTACATCCTTGCAATTTGAGTTCCAGTATTTGAGGTTACTATGTGAATAGTTAACTGGTGATGGCAGCCCTGGAACATCGTACCATAATCCATGATGCATAATTAATAGTAAGTATGCTGACTCTTGAATAGTATCACACACATCCAAAATCATTGAATATTGATCATCCATTGATTCACAATTTGTGGGAACTATATTTGTGTTGAGTATTATCCTAGTGAACTTATTTGACGAATATGAATAATAAGTCTTCCTATTGGTAAATTCCGTTATATATTCCCAATTTCCATTTCTGGCATCATGATTACCTAAGGCCCAATGTGTTTCTGGATTATTTAAATCAAAAAGCTCATCAATATATTGCACAGTAGCATATTCCACCAATGCCTCCGAGCATACATCTCCTCCTAACCAAACCCCTGAATATTGACTATAATCAAGCTGCTCTAATCTAAAATCAACCTTATTCCCAATAGTATTTGGCTGATAGCAATGGCCTGCATAAAAATATTTTAAATCACCTTCATTTTGCCCATAGAGAGGCATCTGTATAATACATATTATTACAAATGAAATCAGAAAAATCTTTTTATTCATGGATATTATTTAAGAATACAAAGTAAGAGTAAAAATAGGTATTTGCCAAAAATGTAAATTCCGTCGCAGATTGTAATTTAATTACATCTCTCCTAATACGTTTGTTTTCTGTTTTTACAATTAATATAAATCTACCTCCAATTAAACCTGACATATTAAGTTGATAGAACTTAGTATTTATCTTTCTACTATTAATATCCACTGTGCCTATACTATCATAATATACCCACGCCCAAATAAGCGTCAACAAATAAAATATTATCGTCTGGTAATCCTACACCCCAACTTTGACCACCATCTTCAAAAATAAAATTTGCTTTATGGTCACACAAATTGTTGTTGATCTTATAGATGTCTAATCCCCCACTATTAGAAGTTCTTAATCGATTCTGTATATATACGCTATGACTTCTAATAATAGTAAATAGGTTAAAATATGTAGAAATAAAAAATTACTTTTGTTATATAAATATTTGGAATGCTAACTAAAAAAAATATTTTTTCTGGTAAAATTTATGACAGGATACTTTTCTTATGTTTAATAATTTTATCAACTGGATTTGTATTAATTTTCTATGGAAATATTCTTTTAAGTCCAAATTCTTTTCAGTTTAGCACCAAGGGTGATGCCATAAAAAACTATTACACTTATGCTTATTACATTAAAAATAATACTGAAACGATAAATTTTGAGGGACTAAATTACCCCTATGGTGAACACTTCCTCTATACTGATTGTACACCTGTGTTATCGGGTTCATTAAAAATCATTTCAAATTATTACCCCCAGATAAGTAATTACAGTATAGGTATACTAAACTTCTTACTTATTATTTCACTCATTTTCTCATCCATTTTAGTTTATTTGATATTCAAAGAATATGGTATTAATTATTGGCTTTCAATTTTTAGTGCAATAGCAATTATTGCACTTTCCCCACAAATATTCAGACTTACTGGCCATTTAGCATTAGGATTTGGCTTTATAATTCCCTTATCATGGTATTTATTAATAAGATATGAGAAAGATAACAATGGCTTAAAATATGGTATATACTTATTAATAAGCACTTTAATAATATTTTTTATACATGCATATTTGGGTATGATAGTGGCTGCCTTTCTATTTTCCTATGCTATTGTCAGATTCATTTCAGAATACAGAAAAGGCATTAATATTAAGTACTATTGGAATTTATTGACAATAATATTTACGCCTATAATTATATTTAGAGCCTTTGTATTTTTCACTGATACACATTATGGGAGAACAAATAACCCTTGGGGATTTTTTGATGCATATGCTAACTTTAATAGTGTATTCCTACCAATACAAAAACCTTTAAAACCAATAGTACAAAGCATAATTGGTAATTATGAACAAATATGGGAAGGTTGGGCATATATTGGAATAGGTTCAATTATAGTCATTATCTGTTATTTAGCATTGATAATAAAGAAATCGCTTAACAATAAAAAGATCATACTTACGAGTAAATATTTTGACAACAAACAACTTCAAAATATAGTGATAGCTAGTATACTACTTCTGATTTTTTCTATGGCATATCCTTTCCGTTTAAAAATGGAATGGTTACTCGATTATGTTGCCGTACTAAAGCAATTTAGAGCTGTGGGTCGATTTGCATGGGTATTTTTCTTTGCTGTTACTATCAGCTCAGTCTACTTCGTTGATAGAATATCTAAACAATTATTGTCTAAAAATAGTAAACTGCTTGCAATAGCACTTATGGTTCTACTTCCGGGTTTATATTTTGCTGAAGCAGTTCCGTATCACATAAAGATTTCCAAAAAAATTGAAAACTCAAAAAACCTATTTAATTATGATCAGTTAGATGGCGATTTTAAGGAAGCCTTACAACAAATAAAAACGGAAGATTTTCAGGCTATTCTTCCAATGCCATTTTTTTATATTGGTTCAGAGAATTTTGGCAAGTTTGGAAGTGATAAAATTTATTTGTTAACCCAACTAAGTTCTTATCATACTGGCCTTGGTATAATAGGGAGTTATCTAACAAGAACATCAATTTGGGAGAGTAAGAACATTATGCAGTTAATGTCACCAAGTTTTTATAAGAAAGAGATTCAAAAAGACTTACCAAACAATAGAAAGATTCTGATTATTTCTTCGCATGATAATATTAGCAAATATGAGCAAAGAGTGATAGATATATCTTCCTTAATATTTAAAGCTGATAATTTTAGTTTTTATGAACTTAATTTGAACGATCTATTTGAAAGTAGTAGTGTAAAGGAGGTGGATAAATTTAATACTATTAAAGATAATTTATTTGTTAAAGATAATTTCCTAGTGAACGACAGTTCAAACTTTTTATACTATAATAATTTTGATAGTAGGCCTTCGGAAGTTAGTTTAAGTGGTGAAGGTGCATTTTCGGGATTTAAGAAAAACTTCAATACACTTGCTAGTTTTGACAAATCCACTTTTAATGCAGATAGATCATATATAGCAACATTCTGGATTTATAATAACGGTGATAACTATGGACAGGATATGGTAAACTCAATGTTTATTCTACAGGAAAAAGACGGAGATAATTCTGCTTGGTCCAAGATTGTAAACCCTGCCTATAGTATGGTTATAAATGAAAATTGGTCACTTGTAGAGATGGAATTTAAATTAAAATTTCCGGATTCTCAAGTAACATTTTTATTGAAGGGGAACAACCTTCATAAAAACAAAATATATATCGATGATTTTATGATTTATGAAAAAGGCAGTCTAAATTATAGGCAAATTAACATAAAAGGCAATCAAATTCTGATAAAAAATAATCACCATATAAAATAAAAATTAATTTAACTATATGACAATCTTAATGATTATTAGTTTCTCAAATATCAATATTATTGTAATCTAACGAAATGAAAAGATAATCTATGAATAACCCCATTCCAAAAGCAATATTTATATTACTAATACTTTCTGTATATTCATGTACTGACAATAAGAACCCATATGAATATGTTGATGAACCAAATAATTTAGAGGAATTACATAAAGGTTTTTTTATAAATGAGTTAACACCTGATACCTTTAAACATCATGATTCATCAATTATTGTTGTTAGCACTGGGCACACTTATCCTTTACTTAATGATAAACTGGCATTTAATGCATTTGTGAGTACAATTCAAAATCAAAACCCTGATTTAGTTTTTATTCTTGGTGATATGGTTTACGATAATACACAAGATGAATGGAACAGTTTCTTTAATTATTTTAAGGGGCTAAAAGATAAAATGTATTTTGCGCCAGGTAACCATGACCTCAATTTTCATTACGAAAGATATAATGGTATTAGGGATAATCAATTTATTGCTGAAAAAAGATATGTAGAAAATATTGGTTATAGATACAAAGTATTAAAAAGCAAGTTTGCAAATTTCGTTTTTATAAACATGAACGACTCCTTGGACAGAGTTGTAACTTATTTAGATGCAGCAAATGGCATTATGGATAAGGGTAAGACGAACTTCTTTTTTAGTTCCCAATCAGCATGGCACTCTAGTAGCCAGGACCCTAATAATGTGCAGACTTGGCCTCTAAAATCATTCACTAGAAAAGAACTCTTCCCTTCCATCGAGCATTTTGACTATATGATACATGGTGACTGGAATAAGAAATTCTATCGTGGGTACTGGACCAAAAAGAATGGTGAGTTTCATGTTATGGCTGTAGGCAATAAAAGAAAAGGGGATTCCCTTTTTATTACTCGCATGGAAATAAAAAAAGATACTGTTATTACTACACCAATTGCAGTTGAAGTACCTGAAAATAGTAATTGGTATAAATAAACAAAAGATTATGCACTCTGACACATCAAATAAAAACAAACTCTCCATTCTTATACCATGCTATGACGAGGCTGCCACCATACACCTAATTCTTAACAAAGTTATTGGTGTTAACCTAATCAATAATCTTGAAAAGGAGATTATTATTGTTGATGACCATTCAACTGACAATACTATCGATACAATCGAAACCTATTTTAAGGACAAAAAAGAGATAAACTTTAAGTTGTTTAAACAAAACAAAAACACCGGAAAAGGAGCAGCAATTCACAGGGGCATAAGTGAAGCCAGTGGCGATTTCATTATAGTTCAGGATGCAGATCTGGAATACGATCCCAACGAGTATAACAAACTGCTAAAACCAATTGTTGATGGTATTGCTGATGTGGTCTATGGATCACGTTTTATAGGAGGTAACCCACACAGGATTCTATTTTTCTGGCATTCCATAGGAAATAAATTCCTAACATTTCTTTCCAATATGTTTACCAACCTGAATCTTACAGATATGGAAACTTGCTATAAACTATTCCGTTCTGAAATTATTAAGTCAATCCCATTACAGGAAAATAGATTTGGCTTTGAACCCGAAATAACAGCCAAGATATCACGTATACCCAAAATTAGAATTTACGAAGTAGGTATATCATATTACGGCCGAACATATGAAGATGGTAAAAAGATTGGTTGGAAAGATGGATTAAGAGCTATTTACTGCATTCTAAAATACAATTTGTTTGTAAAGTAAAAGATTGCCGCATAATTTTATTCCATCCAAGTAGCCGCACTTATTTTTATGGAAATTATTCCGTTATAATTTGAATTACTTGCGCCTATCATATGGTTTTCGCAAAAAATATGGACAATCAAATCACTAAGTAAAACACCTAATCTCTTAAGTGAATTACTTAAATCATGTTTTTTGAAACAAGTCCTTACTTATAATTCATTAATATTGAAAGAAGATATCTAATTGTTAAACAAAAACATTCCAAAATGTCAAATGTCTATGATCAAAAGGTAAATGACTTTATGGCTAAAGTTATTGCCAAGAACCCAAGTGAAATTGAGTTTCATCAAGCAGTTCACGAAGTTGTTGAATCAATAATTCCATTTACTGAGGAAAACCCACAGTACAAAGAAGCCAAAATATTAGAAAGAATGGTTGAGCCTGAAAGAGTTCTCATGTTTCGCGTGCCATGGCTAGACGATAAAGGTGGCGTACAGGTAAATCGTGGCTTTCGCATTGAGATGAATAGTGCAATAGGCCCTTACAAAGGTGGTTTACGTTTTCACCCCACTGTAAATCTTGGTATTCTTAAATTCTTAGCTTTTGAACAAGTATTCAAGAACTCACTAACTACCCTTCCCATGGGAGGAGGTAAAGGCGGTTCTGATTTTGACCCAAAGGGAAAATCAGATAATGAAGTGATGCGCTTCTGTCAGAGTTTTATGAGTGAATTATTTCGTCATATAGGCCCCAATACTGATGTACCTGCAGGTGACATTGGCGTTGGAGGACGTGAAATAGGATTTTTATTTGGTCAGTACAAAAAATTACGTAACGAATTTACAGGTGTTCTTACTGGCAAAGGTATTGAGTGGGGTGGATCATTAATTCGCCCTGAAGCTACTGGTTACGGAGCTGTTTATTTTGCAGAGGAGATGCTAAAAACACGTGGAGACAGCATGAAAGATAAGATTGTAACAGTTTCTGGTTCAGGAAATGTTGCTCAATATGCAACTGAAAAAGCAACTGAGTTAGGAGCAAAAGTTGTTACACTTTCAGATTCCGGTGGATATATATATGATCCTAATGGCATAGATGCTGAAAAACTTGCCTTTATAATGGAACTTAAAAATATTAAGCGTGGCCGTATCAGTGAATATGCGGATAAATATAACGTTAAATACTTCCCAGGAATACGTCCTTGGAATATTAAATGTGATGTTGCTATGCCTTGTGCAACGCAAAATGAAGTAAATGAAGAAGAAGCTAAAATGCTCATCGATAATGGTTGCTTCGTAATCTCAGAGGGCGCTAATATGCCTTCCTCACCAGAGGCAGTTACTGCATATCAAGAAGCAAAGATATTATATGGACTTGGCAAAGCTGCAAATGCCGGTGGAGTTGCAGTATCAGGTCTTGAAATGAGCCAAAATTCAATGAGATATGGGTGGACAAGAGAAGAAGTTGATGCAAAACTTCGTCAAATAATGAAAGACATTCATTCAACTTGCGTTGAATGGGGAACAGAAGGCGACTATATTGACTATGTTAAAGGCGCTAACATAGGAGGTTTTGTAAAAGTTGCTGATTCAATGCTTGCCCAAGGAGTGGTGTAGACAAACATCACTTAAAGCTACTGAGCCGTAACTAATTCCAAGTTACGGCTTTTTTTATTTGGATGATTATTGAAATTGATGTATTCATGGGTTCCAATTTTTATTCTAATTTTGCTTAAAAATAATTATCAAACTAATAAAACTTAAGTATTATGTCATTTACATTACCAAATCTACCATATGCATATGATGCATTGGAACCATATATAGATGCAAAGACGATGGAAATCCACCACAGTAAACACCATAATGGATATACAAATAATTTAAATGGGGCTATTCAAGGAACAGACCTTGAAGGAAAAACCATAGAAGATATACTAGCAAATGTTTCTAAAGCTGGAGCTGCTGTAAGAAATAATGGTGGTGGATATTATAACCACTGTTTATTTTGGGAAGTTATGTCTCCAGATGGTGGTGGTGAACCTAGTGGCAAACTGGGAGATGCTATCAATCAAAAATTTGGTTCATTTGAAAATTTTAAGACAGAATTCTCAAAAGCTGCAGCTACGAGATTTGGATCTGGCTGGGCATGGCTTTGTGTAAAAGCAGATGGCACTCTATGTGTGTGCTCATCACCTAATCAAGATAACCCCCTGATGGATATTGCTGAATGTCCGGGAACTCCTATTCTAGGATTAGATGTATGGGAGCATGCTTATTATCTCAATTATCAAAATAGAAGACCAGACTATATTGAAGCATTTTTCAATGTTGTTAATTGGGATGAAGTTTCAAAGAGGTTTGAAGAGGCAAACTAAGAGAAATATTTTTTCAGGTAAAGGGCTATACTAGGGCCCTTTTTTTCTTTAAATTTTATCAACTAATCTTATCAAGATACTTTGCAACAATGGGCATTCTTCTCCCCATTCCGAATGCTTTTGATGAAACCCTTAATGTTGGAGGTGTTTGAAATCGCTTATATTCGTTTATATTAATTAACTTTAAAATCCTATCTACTAATTTTTTATCAAATCCCATTTCTACAATTTCTCTTGGCCCTTTTCTATTTTCTATATATTGAAATAATATATCATCAAGAACTTTATAATCGGGAAGTGAATCACTATCCTTCTGATCAGGTCTGAGCTCTGCAGATGGTGGTTTGCTAATTATATTTGAAGGTATTACCTCGCCATTTCTATTAATAAACTTCGCCAATTCATAAACTTGAGTTTTATAAACATCTCCTATCACTGATAACCCACCGTTCATATCACCATATAATGTAGAATATCCAACCGCAGCCTCACTTTTATTACTAGTATTGAGCAAAATATACCCAAATTTATTTGATAAAGCCATTAATATTACACCTCTGGTTCTTGCCTGCAGATTTTCTTCAGTAATACCAAATGGAGTATCCCTAAAAAATGGAGAAAGTGTAGTTTCAAATGATTTCACTGCATCTTCTATCTTAATTATATCATATGGCATTTTTAGGTTATTGGCAAGTTTGATGGAATCATCCACGGAATGTTTAGAAGAAAACCTCGACGGAAGAAGAACATTATATACATTTTTACTGCCCAAAGCTTCTGCAGCAATTACTGATGTAAGGGCTGAATCAATACCTCCAGAAAGTCCTAATATTGCTTTCTCAAACCCCAGCTTCTGAAAATAATTTTTTACTCCCATTACCAATGCGTTGTAAATTGACTCAATCTCGGAAGGTTCAATATTTGTAGCTGTTACGGGTGCCTTGTTTTTGATATCATCAATATCAAAAATTTTAAAATCCTCGTTAAAATAGTTAAGTTCTCCAATAATATTTCCAGATGGATCCATTACCAATGAACCACCATCAAAAAGCAGTTCTGTTTGAGCACCCACATGATTTACATAGATTAACGGTAAGTTATATTCAACTGCATTTCTTTTTAAAACCTCTTTTCTGTGTTTTGTTTGATGATAATTAAATGGAGATGCAGCAATATTTATAATAATATCAGGATTCTGCCCAATGAGCTCATCCATTGGATTAATATTATAGAGTGGATTGTCTTGAACATTCCATAAATCCTCACATATTGTTAAAGCAATATTACTACCCTTCAATTTGATTACTTTGAAAATATTATTTGGCTCAAAATACCTGTATTCATCAAAAATATCATAGTTGGGTAATAATGTTTTATTTGTTAGCGACTTTACCTCCCCTTCGTAAAGAAAAGCCGCAGAATTGAATAATGGTTTCCCTTTTTCGGCATCATTGAATGATGGAAATCCTATTATTGCTGCAATTTTAATACATCTCCTAGCTATTATCTCTAATGATTTCTCACATTGCTCTACAAAATCCCTAAACTCTAAAAAATCTCTTGGTGGGTAACCAGAAATAGCGAGTTCTGCAAAAACAACTAAGTCGGCTCCTAATTTCTCTGCATTATCTATTTTTTCAAGTATTTTGTGAGTGTTACTCTCAAAATTACCTATGTGATAGTTTATTTGGGCAATCGCAATTTTCATAATTTTTTATATCCAGTAAATTAAAATAGAACTGTTGCATTTAACTCCATGAAATTATTTCTGGCATTATGCTTAATCGAGCTATCAACATTATTATTACCTTTTAAGACATTAATAAATGCATTGTCGAACAAAAACCCAAACCTTGCAACTGTTGATTTAAAAAGAGGCACTTCAACCCCTGCTCCCAGAATTAATGACTCTCTTGTTGGGTAAAGTTCACTATAAATATTTTTATCTTCCGAACTAGAGGTGTCTTCATTATTACCCTTAAATGAATCATTAGCCTTGGCTGTTAGTAAAATAGAAAACCCAAAACCTACCTGACCATAATATCTAATCTTTTTTATTGGATTCGTTTCCATGGTAAAAATAAGGGGTATCCTAACATATTTAGTTCTATAGGTTCTCTCCATAGTGCCGACTTCAGTATTAAAATTGTCCTGATCTGAATATAAATATGGATATTGAATAGTTCCATTTAGGTATAAAACATCAAAACCAGTTGTGAAGCTATAGTTTTCCATGATAAAAAAGTCAGCAACGACCCCCCATGATCCTCCTAAACTAACTCCCTTATTGTTATAGTCATCATTTATGGAGCTTAGCCATCCAATATTTCCTGCAGCTTTGAAACCAAATTTAAATGGTTTGTGCTGCGCAAATAATGGGCTACTTACTATCATTAGAAATAAAAGTACTATTACAATTGGTTTCATTGTAGTATAATGCAATTGGTTTAGATAAATTTAGAATACAAATATAATTAATACCCCAATGTATAATAGTCAGTATCCATTTTTTACTATTTTCGTATTGTTTTAATAACAAAATCTATTCATCATGAAAAAAATATTACTGATCATAAGCGCATTGTTTTTAGTAACTACCATTCACGCTCAATTTCATATTGGACCTCAGGTAGGTTATAGTGCATCAAAACTCACTACCAATACTAGTGAAATAACATCTGATTTTAAAAATAATTTCCTATTTGGCGCATTTGCTAGGTTTGGTGAAAAAATATATGTGCAACCTGAAGTAAATTGGCTAACACAGGGTGGTATATGGGAAAACAATTCACTTGATCAAAAATTAGAGATGACATATAAAACCATTCAAATACCTGTTAGTGTTGGATGGCGCTTAATCGATTTCAAAGTCGCAAACATCAGAATTTTTGGTGGTGTAGCTGCTAACATTGCTACAGACAAATCTCTAAAAATAAACGATATAGACGAGCCATTAACTAATGCTGATTGGAACGACTTGAGCTGGCAATATCAATTTGGTGCTGGAGTAGATGTTCTGATGTTTGCATTGGATGTTAAATATATGGGTGGTATCAATGACCTTTACAGTGGAGATTCGCCTGAATTTACATTTGATGGAAGTACTCTTACAACAAAATCAAACATGTTCACAGTAACTTTGGGATGGAAAATCTTTTAGTTAAATAAACTTAGAACATAACATTTACAAAATGTCAGTACTTTTGTGCTGACATTTTTTATTTACCATGAAAAGAATTAACTGGCTATTTCTGGGTTGTATAGTTGTTGCTTTGATTACCATATCATGTAATGAGAATTATAACAATTTTGCCGCAGATAGCTCCAAATTGAAAATTGAAGAGGTTAACATCCATAGATATGGAAAGCAATTATTTGACATTGACACTAATAATTTCATCAAAGAAGTTAAGGGTATAAAAGAAGAATTTGTTTTATTCCTAGGGGAAGATTTAGATGACACGACTAAGTTGGCTCCATTATACGAATATGTAACTGATACAACCCTTATATACATAGCTGCTAGCGTAAACGAGCTATACCCTGATCTAAGTTACCTTGAGAATGAATTAAGTATTGCATTTGGAAGATATGATTACTTTTTTCCTGATTTCAATTCTCCCGTTGTTTATACATACGTATCAAACCTTTATTATGAGAAACCCATAATTTATGATGACTCAGTTCTGGTTATTGGTTTGGATGTTTATCTAGGTCCAAATTTTAAACTATATAGATCACTGGGGCTTCCCAATTATAAAATACGACATATGACTTCTGATTATATCTCCATTGATGTAATGAAGTCCATTTACGAAAAGAATCTTTTGAAGAGAAATAAGCAAAAGACTTTGGTTGATAAGATGATAGAGAGCGGAAAAGTATTCTATTATTTAGATGCTGTTTTACCATATACGCCCGATAGTCTAAAAATTGGTTACACAACTAACCAAATGAAATGGATTGAAAAGAATAAAAAGAATGTATGGGCATTTCTAGTAAATAATAACCTATTTTACTCTCCAGATTTTAAAATCCAAAGTGACTTTCTAAAGGAGGCACCTTTCACCAGCAGTTTTTCCAATGAATCACCACCAAGAATTGGACAGTGGCTTGGCTGGCAAATAGTACGAAAGTACATGAAAAACCATCCTGAGGTAAGCCTTTCAGCTTTGATAAGCAACAATGATTACCAGAAAATATTTAATGAATCTGGGTTTAAACCATAGTGACTTCAAAACTGCCTCCATTTCTACATACTCATTAAAATTTTTATTTTTGTGTAAAATATTATAAATCAAGCACCTTTAAATGAAAAATCTTATAATTATATTCACTTTTTTCACAACAATCTCTTTCTTTTTATTTTCTTGCAATAAGAACAACAATGCTCCGGATGCAATATTGAACATATTCCCATCCACTGGATCAACCATGACACCTATAACAATAGATTTATCTCAGAGTACAGATTTGGAGGATAATATTGATGAACTTGAAATAAGAGTGGATTGGGAAAATGATGGCATATGGGATTCAGAATGGACAAGCGAGAAACAGCATACACAGAAATATGAGAATCAAGGAGAGCATACCATTAAAATTGAGATGCGTGATACAGATGATAATGTGACAAGCGCATTCGAATCATTTAGCATAACAAATAGTAGCAACTTAGTACCAGCAAACAGTCCTTTTAGTTATAATCTGGGTATTAATTATGAAACATGGACACAAGGCAGAAACCAAAGAGTTATTGGTAAGGACCTAGATACAATTACTAAATACTTCAGACTTATCAAGACTTTCCATACTGAAGGAGTTGGTACAACTGAAGTTGTAATTGACCCAACAATGAAAGAAGTAATAGATTATGTGTTATCACATGATAACCTTAATATTGAGTTAGTAATGGGAACTGGTAATAATATGCTTGCAGATGGTGGTTATGGCACACCTTTTACAGCAGGTCATATGACTACCAAAACATACACAGACAGTTGGGTTCAAATGCTCATTAATTCATTTCAGAATGCAGATAACGTGATTAAACATGTAAAATTAATTCTGCTGGGTAATGAAATAGATATGAACGGCCCGCCACTTAGTGATGCACATTATAAGGACTACTATTCTAGCTGGATTCCAGATTCATTTAATAACCTGAAAGCTTCACTGCAAGAAGCAGGATTGGGTAATATACCCATATCAACAACAATTGCAAATTATCCATTGTCCAATCCAAATGCGGAAGGAACAATGGTTCAATACACAAGTGTGAAGCACATAAAAGATAACTGGAGTTCCGTTTGGAACTCAAATAAATCTTTAGTGCTTTTTAATCAATACACACTAAATAGTGGTAAAGATGTTGATTTTGGACCTGTCATTAATTATTTTGAAAATGTTGAGAAAACTTTAAATGGAACACCAAGTGTATATGTTGGAGAAACTGGTTTTTCTGCAGAATATCAAGAAAGCAATGAAGCAATAGTAATAAATCAAGTCTTTTCATGGCTTGAGTCTCAATATACCAATAAAAAATTGACAGTACCCCTTTTTATTTTTGATGCATTTGATAGGCCTGTTAAACCAGCAGGTCAAAAAAAGATGGGAATATTTAGTGATAACTCTGCAACTAATAATCCTGGCACAGTAAAACCTGGAATTAATATTCCATCATGGACAATTAAACCAAAAGGTAAATGATGTTCTGTTAAATCAAATTTATTACCACAGGTTCTTATAGGGATAATTTATCTCCCTAATAATTATATCCTTCCTCCAAAAAAAACTAATTGATAGGCATACCATTCGTATAATTTAATGTCTTAAAAACAATAATACTTCTGTATTTTTGTTTTCCTAAATATTAAATAAATAAAATCAATTATGAAAATTAGAATCATAACATTATTAACCATAATTTCAGCATTATTAATAGGTAGCTGTAACCTTGACGAAAATGATGGCCCTGCAAATCTTGAAATAACATTCAACCATAGAGTTGGTAATATGGATCTTAAATTTGATACCATTAAATATACCAATGCATATGGTAACGACTACAGTGTTACTACTTTAAAATACTTTGTTTCAGAGATCATACTAACAATGACAGATGGAACAAATGCAATTTTGAATAATGTGTTCTATGTTGATGCTCAAGACAACAACACAGGTAAAATATATATTAATGATATGCCAGTGGGTGATTATGAAAGTATTTCCTTTGTATTTGGACTCACAGAACAATTCAATATTAGCAACTTATACCCTAATCCACCAGCAAGTAATATGGAATGGCCACAACCGTTGGGTGGAGGATATCATTACATGAAACTTGAAGGTAAATTTGATTCGACAAGCATTGTAAAAAACTATCAGGCACATACTGGAAGGTTGATGCAAACTCCACATTTTATTGAAGTGAATTTAAATTTTGACACTCCAATGGTACTATCCTATGACGGCGAATATAATCTAGATATTTACATGGATATTAATAATTGGTGGGTAAATCCAAATACCCTAGACCTAAATAACATTAGCGGGATAATGGGTAATGAAGAAATTCAAACCGAGTTAATGGAAAATGGTTCAAACGTATTTAATTTGGGTAATTTGGACTAGAATTAAACAATTTTTATGGTAAAATGAGATCCTGGATTTCCATATTATTTGCTCTTATAACTCTCATGCTTGTGCATGGGTGTAAAAAAGATGTTGTTCCGGATATACCAATTGAGGTTTATGATCCAACACCTTACATCCTTGAAAGCCCCAATGGCTTTCCTGATCTCATAATACCAGAAGATAACCCTATGACTGTGGAGGGTATTGAGCTTGGTAGACAGCTTTTCTACGATCCAATTCTCTCAGCTGATAATACTCAGTCATGTGGAAGTTGTCACAACCCTGCATTTTCATTTACTGATAACGGAAATCGATTTAGTGAGGGAATAGATAAAATAAAGGGTACCAGAAATTCTATGCCAGTGATGAACATTGGGTGGATGACCTCTTTATTTTGGGATGGTAGATCCCCAAGTATGGAAGATCAAGCTCTCGAGCCAGTAACTAATCCCATAGAAATGCATCAGTCATGGCACGAAGCATCAATAAAACTAAATGGACATCCCAATTATCCTGATATGTTTTTTGATGCATTTGGAATCAGAGAAATTGATTCAAGTTTAGTTGCTAAAGCCATTGCTCAATTTGAAAGAACATTAATATCTTCAGATTCAAAATGGGATAGATATTTAAGAGGAGAAGCTACTCTAACTCAATCTGAATCTAGGGGCTATGAAATTTTCTTTACAGAAAAAGGTGATTGTTTCCATTGCCATTCTACCATACTTTATACAGATAACCTATTTCACAATAATGGACTTGATTCCATATTCACGGATATAGGTCTTGCAGACTTTACCAAGAACCCACTTGATGTTGGAAAATTCAAAACACCTTCACTCAGGAATATAACATTAACTGGACCTTACATGCATGACGGCCGATTTAATACACTTGAAGAAGTAATAGAATTTTATAGTCATGACCTTGTGTGGTCTCCTACAATTGATCCGCTTATGAAAAAAGTAGGTCAGGGCGGTGTAAACCTCACTGAGCAGGAAAAAATGAATCTACTAGCTTTTATTAAAACTCTTACTGACACCACATTTACTAATAACCCTGACTACTCAGACCCATTTAATAATGAATCTTTTTAACCTAAAATATTTCCAATTATTAATAGTTTACTCCCTTGCATCATGCCTCCCATATTTTGGTTATTCACAAATGCAATTGGTAAAATTTGATTCCATAGAAGTAAGCTCAAACGGGGAGCAACTATTAAATCCTTGGGCTGGAGGTTTTAATAGCCCACAATTCTCTGAAATAGACTTAAACAATGATGGGATTAAGGATTTATTCACATTTGAACGTGATTGGTATGGAATGTCAAAATGTTTCCTTAATAAAGGTGGATATATGGAAACTTATTACGTACATAGTCCTGAGTACGAACATTTATTTCCATCCATGCAAAACTGGGCTTTACTTGCTGACTATAATTGCGATGGTAAAGCAGATATTTTCACAAGTGCTACAGCTGGAATTGCAGTTTATAGAAACGATTCACAGGAAACTTTAAGTTTCACAAAGGTAAGTAGTCTGCTTAAAGCTGAAACACCAGAAGGATTAACGAATATTTTTGTAAGTCCTCCTGACTTGCCCGCCATAACTGATATCGATATGGATGGTGATTTGGACATATTATCATTTGGTATTTTGGGTAATACGGTTTTTTTCTATAAAAATATGTCCATGGAGAAATATGGTACTTGTGAAGCTCTTGAATTTGAATTAGCAACGGAATGTTGGGGTTATTTTTCTGAAAGTTCCCAAGATAATAGCATAACTCTTTTCGACAGCTGTGAAAACAAAAAATATAAACTTAATAGTTCGTCAAGACACGCAGGTTCAGCACTTTTAGCAATTGACCTTAATAATGATATGCTAAAAGACATACTGATTGGAGATATCTCTTATAGCAATACAACTATGCTTAACAATGGTGGGAGTATTGATGAGGCTTACATGACCTATTCTGATACTGCATTCCCTTCATATGATGTAAAAATAGATCTTAAGGTATTTCCAGCAACATACCACATTGATATAAACAACGATAACAAAAAAGATCTAATCGTCAGCCCAAATAACCCATTTACTTCTGAGAATTTCAATAACATATGGCACTACAATAATATATCTACCAGTGGTGCTAATGTTTTTGAGTTTAAGGGTACTTCATTTCTGCAGGAAGGCATGATAGATGTTGGAGAAGGTGCCAAGGCTGGATTTATTGACATAAACAATGATGGTTTAATGGATATACTAACAGGTAATTTTGGTTATTACAATGGAACGGGTAATTACGAAAGTGGCCTTCTACTTATGATAAATACTGGCACCCCCACAATACCTAAATATAATATTATAAATACTGATTACAATCAACTATCAGCCCTAAATTTAAGTGGTATTTACCCTTGCTTTGGTGACATGGATAATGATGGCGACATGGATATGATAAGTGGAGATGAGCAAGGTAAAATTCATCTTTTTACAAATAATGCCTTACCAGGAGAGAATGCTAATTTTATCCTCACTGACCCAAATTATATGAATATTGATGTTGGAGAGTCATCAATCCCACAAGTATATGACATTGATAATGACGGTAAGCTAGATCTTTTAGTGGGGGAGAAAAGTGGGACCTTAAACTATTTTAAAAACACTGGTAGTGCAGAACAGGCATTCTTCAGTTCTTTTCCAACCAACAATTTATTTGGTGGTATTGATGTTATGGCAGAATGTTGTGGTGGCTATAGCTCTCCATATTTCACCCAAGACACAGCTGGAAATGATGTTTTATATGTTAGCTCTGAAGATGGTTACCTTTATAAATATGGAGATATAGATGGTAATTTAAATGGAAAGTTTGAGCTCGAAGATTCCTTGTTTGTAAATGCGCTTAGAGCAACTGTATCAGGTGGTGACATTAATAATGATGGTAAAGATGAGATTATTATTGGTGAATTTACTGGGGGAATTTCCATTTTGAAAAATGGGTCTCCATCATGGTTAGCAATATCAAACCTTTCAAAGGCAAAAAATGATATCTTAATTTTTCCAAATCCTGCCTCAAATAAAATTAAAGTAATGAGTCCAAATTTTAGAATTACAACAATCAGTGTTCATAATATAATGGGACAACTGGTAAAAGAGATTTCATTAAAAGATAGGCCATACGAGACTGAAGTTAATATATCAGATATTAAAAGTGGAATATACATGGTTAGCGTACGCACCAAGAAACTAATTCAACAAAAAAAATTATTCGTGAATTGACCTAAAATTGATTAGGTTAATTAAAGTGGCATCATAGTTTAATAACTGATATGGGTTTGATAATGGTAGATCCATTAACAATCCTAATAGTATAAACCCCTTTTGCAAACTCCTCACCAATTTGGATACTTGATTGGTTTTCATAAATTGGTATTTCCTTTACCAACACCCCACTGATGGAGCGAACCTCAATAAATGCATTTGGTTGTAATATATTTTCTATGTTATATTTTAAGTTCATAGATGTTATAAAAGGGTTAGGACCTGCCTTCATTTGAGCATTTTCTTCCTCCTCACCAATACTTGTAAACCAACCATTTAGCTCAACCTCTAATTCGGTTAGCACACCGTTATCCAATGAAATTCCTTCAAGTGTTTTTGAGTTGTAACTAGGATGTGAGAATTCAATATCATAAACACCCGATGTAGGAGTACCAAATGCATAACTACCATCAAATGAAGTGCTTTCTTGATAGGTTGTGCCCTTTATTTTTACAACTACATTATTTATTGAGTTACCGGTAATACTATCCGTTACAAAGCCTTCAAGGTAACATGCTCTAATATAATCTGGGCCTAATACATATAGACCTTCTTCTATATCGGAAGCTAAAATATTACCTGAAGGAAGGAATGGATAGGTCCCCCAACTACCATGAAACCCACCACCCGAGAAGTTAGGTGAAGTGTCATAATTACCAACCTCGATAAGGTTACCTGGGCGTGCAGCATCATGAATTGTAATTCCATCAGTATAATATGATGTTACAATAAAATCATTAAGCACATGGACATTATGGGGTATTACATTTTCTCCAGGACTAGACTGAACTTTGTCGACTTCAATAATATTATCTAGATTAGACACATCATATGATCCAATATATCCACCTTCAACCTCATCGGTGGTAAAAAGATAATTGCCATTATCTGAAATCCATGCATTATGTGTGAAAAAGCCTGGTGTATTCTTTGTAGCAATTGCATATGGATTTGAAGGATCACTTACATCAACTGCAGAAAAGAATCCATTGTAAATTGCAGCGCCCCACAGGGTATCGCCTCTTGCCATACCATCGTGAAAATAATAATCATTAAATATCCCAAGTTCTATGGGATTCATGGGATCATTAGTCAAATCACAGATAATCGCCCCACCTTGACCGTTATTAGCTCCAAATATATATAGCTTTCCTGTTTCATCTATGTATAAATTATGTACCGTTGTAAATGAATTCTGGGAACCAGTATAATAGGATACATTAGTAACTGGCCCTGGAAGTGGACTAAGATCAACTATTAGTATTCCATCTCCACCCTCGGTCGAAACGTAAGCATGGCTTCCCCATGTTTTTATATCTCTCCAGATTGATGATACTCCTGGTTCAAAAAATACCTCAACTAAATTTGAAGGGTCAGTTACATTAACCACAGAAAACCCATCGAATGCTCCAATGAGGGCATATTCATTTAAATCTGAATCCGAATAACCCCATATGTCGCTAAGCTCATTAGTATATGGCTTAAAGCCTAATTCAACAATATTTAATTGAGCGTATGTAAGGTTAATGGTCAATACTATAAGTAGAGTAGATAATAAATTTTTCATATGTTGTTATGGTTAGTTCTTCATGTTTACAACTGCAAGACACCCAATACTGCAATTGGGTTCGCTATTAACAATATTTTAACAAAAAATATTATGTATGTATAATATATTATTTTTAAGCCAAATTTAATAAAACAATAATCACAAGAAAAAAAAATTACATAAATATACAGTGAGGTAATTTTATTTACACCCAAATTTAAAAGTCATGAAACTACAACATTTTGGCATTATACTATTTATTATATTTTCATTTAATATAAATTTCATACTAGCAGATAATGATGGAACAAATAGATACGTGCCAGTCGATATCACCTCGGAAGGTATTCCTGGATTTGACTACCCCACCTCAGATATAAAAATTCAAAACTGGGTTGCATCAGCAAATTCTGATAGCCTTTATAAGCATGCCTGGAATTTATGGTTAGCTATTAATCAGAAATCAAATCAAGTGTACGAAGGAGATACCTTGTTAATATGGGAAACATGGTTTACAATGGATGAAATTGTTGAGATTACTAAGAATCCCATAACTCAATTTAGTAGAAATGAACGATTTAGAGCTGAATTAAATATTCCTGCTCAAATACTTAAATTTGATCATCTAACCATGGAAACTTCAGATGACACTGTCTTTGAGAATGTTAAATATAGTCCAGCTTCTGCAGATTATGTTATTTCTAATAAGATTCTGCTAAGATCTACACTTGATTCACTTTTAGCCCTTGGTGAAGGACTGAGTTTTCCAAGCGCTGCCATGAATATTAAACCAGTATGGAAAGTAATTAATAAGAGTAATCTTAATGCTTCAGGTTTGTTCTCGTTTAAAGCATGGACTGGACCACCTGCAGGTGATACGGTACCTTTCCCTCAAAATGACTGGAAAGGCTGTGTTTATGTAAACCCAGAAATTGGATCTACTGGAGCTACTAAAGTTGATACAACTTGTAATAACCCTAATGTGTCAAACACATATTATATTGATGATTTTATTCATTACAAAATTGACTCAGCAAATGCAGCAGGTCTTAATCTATTATACAATTTTAAATGTGAAGTTGGTGACTATGCCATACTAGTTGGCATGCATATGACAACAGCTGAGATTGACAGGTGGACATGGGAAACGTTTTGGTGGACTCCTAACCCAGAGGCTCCATCATTTCCAAGTTTACCCGAAATAGTAGATGCCCGACCTGTGGGTATTACCGGCGCTGCTGCTCATTATGCTTTAGCTATTACCTATCAGATGGTAGTACCTGTTCAGCCTTATTATGGAGGAAGTAGTGTTGGCGATATATTATATGCATATAACCCATATTTAGAGCCCCCTTTTGGTCCTGCAAGCTTAGATAATCAGAATGGAACATTTGCAGAAGTAATTAATTCACAGGGACAATCAGTTGTTAACAAAGTAGGGATAAGAACAAATTGCATGAGTTGTCATGCCAATGCAAACTGGGGACCAGGAGGCTGGCAAAAAGATCGTTTAGGTTATATTGGTGATGGTTACATTGACATGGGGCCCAATTCTTCTCACTGGGAGGGAGTAATTCAAGCCGATTTCGCATGGAGTGTTGTTAATAATGCCATTGATGATATTTCTTCGGTAGATGAATTATCGTATAAATCTCCAAGTTGGTCATACTATCCAAACCCAGCTAAGAATAATATTTATATTTCAACAAAGACATTCCGAGAGAATTCAACTCTTAATATCTATAGCCTTTCAGGAAAATTGATTTATACTCAAGTATTAGATGAACTATCCTCTAATACTATAAATATTACAAGTTTTACTTCTGGCATTTATTTATTAAGACTTGATGGAGAAACCATGAAGCTGGTAATACAATAGCATAATAAATATTATGTATAGTAAAACTAATAGGCCGAAGATTGTTTTAACTACGGAATTATCTTAATAGTTTCAAAGGAATATACTCCGTCTTGTTTAACAACTCTGAACACTTCGTAGGGTGTAACAGTATTACCTTGACTATCGATGTTGCAATTACCACTGGCTCCAATATAATCAATATTGAAAGTTTGTGCAGATGCTTTCATGCTTTCCCAACCTTGAGAAGGTTTTACTATCTCATCACCAGATATTGCATCGGAAACAGGTCGTATATTATTAGCAACAAGTTCTCTAAAAGCAGCTATGGTAATCATGCCTACATCTTGAAATGATTTCTGTATAGCAAGTGCATAAATATAGCCTAGGTCGTAGAACTGTGCATTAAATGGGCCTACATCATGATTATATTTCAAAAGAAGTTCTTCACGAAAATATTTATATTCAGTACTTGAGGTATCCGCCGATGGAGTGGCTCCAAAATTCCTTGGATGACCATTAATATCGCCGAGAAGATAGTCGATTGGCAAGGTAAAAAATTCATTTCCAGCAAAACCATCACTCAATAAAAATGAAGTTTGTTCTAATAAATTATTATTGTTCATGTTATTGAGAGCTGTGAAAAACTCACTGTAAACATCCGGATTTAGCATTGATATAAATATTCCTTCAGGATTACTCTCCAATAATTCATTTATCTTAGATTCTAAGTTTGGATCACCTTGACTAAATTCCACAATGGCAGGTATCTCACTTTCGTATGACTCTGCAAATGCAGTAGCAAGATCTTCAGAATATGGGTCACCTTTTTCAAATGCAATGGCAATGGAACTAATCCCATACTCTGCAGCTTGCTGTGTTAGAACATTTGCCTCAAAAGAATTAGGTGAGCATAGCCTTTGAAAATATGGAGATACGTTTGATAAACTACCATCGGTTGCAGATCCAGCTATGACTGGATATAATTCAGGTATAACAATTTCATTAATCCCCAGAGTGGATGAAGAAAAGCTTGATACAAAACCAATTAAATTTTCTGATTCATCTATTATATTATTAGCTGCCAATGCTGCTGATATTTGTCTATCCGATCCTTCTGAACTCTTTACATCTAATCTAATTTCATATCCATCACCAACTCCACCAGCATTATTAATTTCATCTATAGCAGTTCGTAAAGAATTTTCGCTAAGAGTTCCATCTTCCAAATCCATGGGTAGGATCACCCCAAGAGTAAAATATTTTTCATTATTATTTGAGTCATCGTTTTTATTACAGCCTATTTGTGAGAGAAATAAAACTGATAATAGCAATAATACAGTTAATAGATTATTAGTTTTCATATAGAATAAATTTAGTTGTAAAAAGTTTCTGCCTATTTTGAAGATTCAAAAATAATTTTTTTTCTATTCTATCGATAGATAAAATTAAATAAATCATTATCCATTATTATATCACAAATATTCCTGTTGAATTAAAAAGCTAATGCATATATAGTTAGTCTATCAATTTATTTCTTAACTATTAGTAATAGAATTCCTATATTTGTTAATCAACACCTAAAAATTAACCCATGTTAGTAAAAACCTATGGCAGTGCCATCCAAGGCATTGATGCTATAATTATAACCATTGAAGTAAATATAAGTAAGGGAAGTAAGTTTTTCCTTGTGGGATTGCCAGACAATGCTGTAAAGGAAAGTCATCACAGGTTGGTTGCTGTTATAAATAATATTGGGTATAAATATCCTGGTCGAAGAATTGTCATTAATATGGCCCCCGCAGATATTAAGAAAGAAGGTTCATCTTATGACTTACCAATAACCATTGCAATCTTAGCAGCTTCTAAACAAATAAAAGATATTCTTTTAACTAATTATATTATGATGGGTGAGTTATCTCTGGATGGCTCAATTAGGGCTGTGAACGGGGCCCTTTCCATGGCTCTAAAAGCTAAAGAAGATGGTTTTAAAGGAATAATAGTACCACTGGAAAATGCAAATGAAGCTTCTGTGGTGGATGGAATTGATGTTTACGGGTTTAAACATATTACCGAAGTAATAGACTTGCTAAATGGCAAGTCAAATGCAAAAATTACCATCTCCCAAGTGGAAAATTTACTTGAAAAAAATACAAGCTACCAATTTAATATTGAGGACGTAAAGGGGCAGGAAAACATAAAAAGAGCTCTGGAAATAGCTGCTGCAGGAGGGCATAATATTATAATGATAGGTCCCCCTGGTTCAGGCAAAACAATGCTTGCAAAACGCATACCTTCAATACTACCTCCATTAACTTTAGATGAAGCCCTGGAAACAACAAAAATACACTCTGTGGCAGGCATACTTCCTCGTGGTAATGCTATTGTTTCTGCTCGCCCATATCGGTCTCCTCACCATACTATAAGTGATGCAGGGCTTGTAGGTGGGGGAACATATCCTAAGCCAGGAGAAATTTCATTAGCCCAAAATGGCGTATTATTTTTAGATGAGTTACCTGAATTTAAAAGAACGGTACTAGAGGTAATGAGGCAACCCATGGAAGACAGATTAGTAACCATTTCCAGGGCTCGGGTAACGGTTGATTATCCTGCCAGCTTTATGCTAGTAGCAGCAATGAACCCATGTCCTTGTGGATATTATAATCATCCTGAAAAAGATTGTGTATGCTCGCCTGGTAATGTCCAAAATTATCTTAACAGAATATCAGGGCCACTAATGGATAGAATAGATCTACATGTTGAGGTAACGCCTGTAGCATTTGATGATCTGTCAACTAAATCATCCGGTGAGTCTAGCAATAAGATACGGCCCAGAGTAATAATAGCAAGAAATATTCAGAAAGATAGATTTGAAAAAGCAGGTAATATTTATTGCAACTCTCAGATGAGCAGTAAAGATATTGCAAACTATTGCATGCTAAATAGTAATGGTAAAACTCTCCTCAAATTAGCTATGGAAAAATTAAACCTTTCAGCAAGAGCATATGACCGCATAATAAAAGTATCCAGAACAATAGCTGATCTTGGTGCTAGTAAAGACATTAAAAATGATCATTTGGCAGAAGCCATACAATATCGCAGCCTAGACAGAGATAACTGGGGGAGCTAAAATTTAACCATCCTGTTTAGGGTAAGGTAATATTATTAAGAATATCATCATAATTCCAAATCGCATACTTTAACGCACTAGGGTCAGTTCCTCCCGAAGGGAATAAAGATGGCACAAGAGTCTTAAGTGTGCTAAAGTTTGTATTTAACTGATTATGGAAATTATTAATGGAGTCCAATGTCCACCCAGAGCCTCCAAGAAATGACGGTTCACCTGATAAGGTTATAAAAACTTCAGCACCATTAAGTGGAACAGTTCCAGTAATTGGTGGATACTGTGTCATAAGGTATGCTAAGCAAGCAGATGCTAGCGTTGGATTTGCACCCGCAGTTCCACCGGAAAGAGTGTTGTAAGCATTTTGTATGTTAGTATTATTCAAGCATGGAATTTTTGGATCTGAATATGCACCTTCTGTATCTACATCAATAACAAATATATGGCCTGATGTAGCTGGACATGGAGATTGAAGACAATTTGCGGCGCTATAATCTGGAAAATAGGGGGAATCACTTCCTTGCTTTTGGAGTAATACACATGCATCGTCAGTGAGATGCTTTCCCAGGTTATAGTATTGTGGATATCCATAATCATATCCATCGGAACCATATATTTCAGAGGATCCATAGCTGGGCAAAACATTGCCAAATTTTACAGCTGGAGAAGCAGGTGTTACATTAGGCAATGCACTTGCAGACCCGGAAAGGCAATGTTTTATCTCAGCGAGTGAATTGGCTACATCTTCAATGTAACTCTGTTCAATTGAAAAAATTGTAAAACCAGTATTACCTGATTTTTGAACAATATCGTTGATAGTATTCATCAGTATAATACTTTCATTAAGAACACACTGCCATGAAGCAGTTGACGTGCAGTCATTACTTCCACATCCCCATAATTCACAACTAGTTTTAGAGTTATCTGGATGAAATCCTATTTCTAGTGTTGAACCATATTTATTTCGTAACATAACTATGAGATTCGCAAACTGCTGATTGGATAGTTCAGTTTGATTCTTTGACCGCAGGTGTATTTGTTCAAGGTTTGGAGCAAGCTTCACTATCTTTTCAACATAGGTAACCTGGTCATCATGTATGGCAGGTGGGGCATTTTCTGCTATAAGAACACTAACCCAAGTAGATGGTGCTTCAACACCAAGCCCGCCGTTACCAGTATCATCATCTGAGTCATTGTTTTTATTACAGCCTATTTGTGATAGAAATAAAACTGTTATTAGTAATAATGTAGTTAGTAAATTATTAATTTTCATAATTGAGATTTTAGTTAAAAGGATATTAAAAATAATAATTTTATATCCTGAATTATTACTTGAGACTCTTATTTGCTTGCTCTAAATTAATAAATATTTTATCAAATAGACTTTTTTTTAACTCATAAAAAATGAAATCAGATGTTATCAAGGGCTTTAAAATCAAAATTAATTGACAATGGTTACTTTCTTAATATACATCTTATCATTTACCTGTAACTGCAGAAAATAAATTCCATTTTCAAGATCTTTTCTATTCATCTTGATAACCTGTTCTCCTGAGTTTAGAATACCTTCATCGCTTTGGTAAACTAGCTCCTGTAAAATATTATACAAACTAACTTGCACATGGCTTGTCTCATTAGTTTTTATGGAAATATTTGTGTGATGGCTAAAGGGATTTGGATAAACATTCATATTAACACCAAGCTCTTTGTCATCGATGGATGTGACATCATCAGTAGAGAAGTTAGTTCCCATACCCAGTCCAAAATCACCCATGCCTTGAAGTATATAATTGCTTGAGCCATAAAATAGCGCAAAGAAGCCAGGGGAACTTAAACCATTCCCTCCTGAGTCATTTAAGTAAAATTGGTAGCATGAAAGGTCATCAAGTTCAAATTCTTCTGTGAAAGTATAACCTGGGGTGGTGTATGGACCACCCTCATGTAAAACATTGCCATCGCTATCTTGCAGTTCCCAGGTCGTTTCCTCTGGATTGCTATCACACCTAAGAAATAAAGTAACTGAGGTTGAAGAGATAGTACCTGCATTTGGAATCTCACGGTAAATTGTATCATTAAGGAGATATTGATCAGTTTGACCATTAGGACCTTCACAATAAATTTCAAGTGTGTTATCATCAGATGGTGTAAAATAAACAATCGGTAAATTAACAAGCTCTTCACCAAGAAATGATAGGTTTCCTGTCCACTCATATGTTTCCAGTTCACTATCATTGGCTTTATAGTGGAATGTTAGAGTGTTAAGGTCTAAGTTTCCATTATTACGCAAAAGAACCGATGGAGCAAACGTACCTGAGCATGATTCTTCTGGTATATTTGACACTTCCCATAGTGAGGCATCGTAGTCATTGATATTAGTAAATTCCATTAGGTCTTTCTTAGATGCATTTAGAACTTCTTTTGTGCCATGTTCTTGTAGGAATATTACAAATTCACAATTCTCTGGCAACCATTCTGGGTCTATTAGGAACGAATAATTTTGTTGAATAACATCCCCGGATGAGAAATCCAATGGAATACCATTATGATTGGGAAGCATGATACGGTTAACGAAGTTTAAGTGTGATTGACCCTGCCATAATTCAGCAATATGCGATTCAGTAATAGCACAATGCAAGCGAATATCAGAACCCACATAAGGATCTACCATTTCAATAGTTACGTCAACATTAAAGTCTACAGAACCTTGTGATGTTCCTTGAATATCTATGGAAAAAGAAGTTGGGACATTAATTTTTTGGTTATATCTTGATAAGTATTGAGGGTAGAGACTTGTGCTACTACTTCCTCCAACATAGGCTGAGCCACCATCAAATAATGCTGTTGGATAACCTGAAATATTATAGTAGGCATTTCTTGCATTTGAGGCAGTGTTAGTATAACTGTCGCCATTATGATTTTCAATGACTACAACATCATGGCCGTTAGCAACAAGGTCATCAGCACCCATTGCGGAGCCTGGACAATATTGGCACCATGTGCCCGTACCTATTTCCAGAAGGACTTTATCACGTGAAATTTGTTGAGCAAATGAAATATTAATTAAGAAAATAACAAACGATAGGACTGAGATAATTAGTTTCATTGTGGATAGTGTTTGTAGTTAAAATATTTTGAACTAAACAAAATTAAGTTTTTTTGTTAAAGTGTAACCAAATTAGTTAAAACCAATAAATTATTGTGATAATTAATAATGCTGTGAGAGTTGCATTTGCATTAAGTTGGAAATAATATTTTATAATATTTTGATGTTTGTATGACATATATCTTAAACAAAAGAGATTATGGTTATTTTTGATTAATACTAAACCTAATTTTAAACTAAAAAATGGAATTTTCATTGGAAGAATTAAACGTCTTGAATAAGGGAACTTTAATGGAGCACCTTAATATCAGTTATGTTGAAATAAATGATAATTACATAATAGCAAAAATGCCTGTTAACGAAACTACTTTTCAACCGGATAAAATACTTCATGGTGGGGCCAACCTTGCGCTAGCTGAAACCGTAGCTGGATTGGGTTCATCACTGCTAGTTGATCTAAAAAAAATATCTGTTAGAGGAGCACAGGTAAGCGCCAACCATGTTGGCACTGCTAATAAGGGTTTTGTATTTGCCCATGGAAATCTAATTCACAAGGGTAGGTATACACATGTTTGGAATGTTGACATTAAAGATAAAAATGATAAACTAATTTCCATTTGCAGAATAACAAATATCCTAGTTAAAAAGTAATGCAAAACGTCTTAGAAATATCTAACTTAGTAATCTCAAAAGGGTTACCATGTGCTATTTACAGTCTGCCAGGTGAGGATAAGTTTACTTTAGTATTTCAAAATACTAGTAAAATACAGAATATAGAAATAATAGATATTAAAAGCACCTCAGGGTTTATCATTGCAGATTTTGAGAGTGCACAAACTGGTATAGCTAAGGTTATAAAACCAGAAAATATATTAAATGATTGTGATAATCTAGAAAATATAGTGGGTTTTTTATCCCAGCTACCACAAAATAGTTATGATAATTACTCTGATAATATATCCATTTCAAAGCAAGACTATATTGATAGAACTTCCTTTCTTATTTCCAAACTTGCAAATAATGATTTGAAAAAAGTGGTGTTTTCAAGAATAATACCAAAGAAGCTTTCAACTGAATTACATATACCATCATTATTAAAATTAATGAGAGATAAATATCCTGATGCTTTCATAAATCTTTTTCATCTGCCAGGCGAAGGTATTTGGTTTGGTGCATCTCCAGAAACATTGATAAGAATTAATGGTGATACTACCTATACTGATGCATTGGCTGGAACAAAATCTGTGGATAAGGAAAATCATGATCCAATATGGACCATAAAAGAAAAAGAAGAGCAGAGAATGGTAACATTATTTATCGAATCATTATTATCAGAATTAGGTGTAGATAAATATGATACATCTGGACATAACACTCACATAGCTGGCAATGTTGCACACATACAAACTAAATTTAAAATTAGCACAGCTTCATTAATTAATAAGGAAGGTCGATTTATTGTGGGATTGCATCCAACACCTGCGGTGTGCGGACTTCCAAAAGCTGATGCCTATTTGTTAATTAAAAAAGCTGAACAACATCAGCGAAGATATTATACAGGTTTCATTGGGCCATGGCAGCTGAAAAAAACAGGTAAAGATGATAAGATAACATCTGAATTATTTGTTAACCTTAGATGCGCAGAACTTGGGAAAACCAAAATTAACATTTATGTGGGAGGAGGAATTACAGCAGCATCCAATCCGTATGATGAATATGAAGAAACTGTGCATAAATCAAAAACTTTATTGTCAGTTGTAGAAAATTTGCAGAAATTTGCAGAATGATATCCGACAAGAAAAACATAAGCCTCCTGGCAGATATTTTTGTTAAAAGCGGACTGGAAAATATTGTAATCTCTCCAGGATCTAGAAATGCGCCCATTGTTTTAAGCTTTGCTAACAACCCTAAGATAAATGCTTTTAGTATAATCGACGAAAGGAGTGCCGCTTTTTTTGCACTGGGAATTTCTTTACATACCAAAAAAACAACAGCAATTGCATGTACATCTGGAAGTGCAGCATTAAATTATGCTCCTGCAATTGCAGAAGCATATTACCAAAAAATTCCATTACTCATAATTACAGCCGACAGACCCAAATATCTAATTGATATTGGAGATGGACAAACAATAAAACAAAAAAACGTTTTTAAAAACTACATTAAAAAGAGTTATGAATTGCCGGAGAACTTAGATAGTCCTAAAAGGTTTGAAAAGGCTGAAGAAATTATAAATAAAGCTCTAGAGCATTGCCTATATCCAGAACCAGGCCCTGTTCATATTAATATTCCATTTGATGAACCTATCTATGGAATAACAAAAGAAAAAATATCAGGAAGATACTTTGAAAGTACAATCAATAAAGCTAAAAAAGATGATGAGAATTCCATAAAAATTATAGCTGATGAACTAAACAAATCCAGCAAGGTGATGATAATTGCTGGACAAAACCAACCAAATGAAAAACTAAATAGTACATTAACTAGTTTGGCAAAACATAATAATATAACCATACTTTCAGAAACAACATCAAACATTCAAAATCCCCTATTTATTGATACAATAGACAATATTATATCTACAATTACAGATGAGGATGCACTTGATTTTAAACCTGAAATACTAGTTACATATGGCGGTCAAGTAGTTTCAAAGATGATAAAAAAGTATCTGCGAAAAATGAAACCCAAGTTGCACTGGCACATAAGTCAGTCGGGGCAAAATATGGATACCTATCAATGCTCCACAAAACCTATTGGTATTGATCCTGAGATATTTTTTAAAACACTCTTACAAAATTTAAACCCATCAAAATCCAACTATTCGAAAATTTGGAGTAAAAAGAAAACAGTAACTACAAATCTAAAAAATGAATACCTTGATAAAATCGCATATTGTGATTTAAAGTTAATTGATTTTATATTGCATAATATCACAGATGGAACCACAATTCACCTTGGAAATAGTACCCCTGTGAGATATTCACAATTATTTGGAAGCAGAGCCAACATAACCTATCAAAGTAATCGAGGAGTAAGCGGTATTGATGGACAAGTTAGCACTGCCCTTGGATATTCATACTTTTCAAATAAATCCAATATAATTATCACTGGAGATCTTGGATTTCTTTACGACTCAAATAGTCTTATGAATTATTACCTAGTTCCAAATCTTAAAATAATTGTTATCAATAATCAGGGAGGTGGTATTTTTAGATACATCCCAGGCCCTGATACTACTCCTAATTTGGAGAAATTTTTTGAGACAAAACATTCTTGGAATGCAAAATATATATGTAAGGCATTTGATGTTGATTATAATCAAATATCTGCCAATGATGACTTCCGAAGTAAGGTATTATCCTTCCTGAATAGGCAAACAGATAAAACATCTCTTCTTGAAGTGCATACTCCCAACGAAAAGAATGCCATGGTGCTTAGAGAATATTTTAAATATTTACAAAATGGTGCTGATTATAGTTGTAATGATAAATAAATAATAACTGTAGAAAGATTTAAAACTATTACAATAATCCAACCCCATATGCCCTCTGTAAGATTCCGATAACATAGAATTAATATCTTTACACACGCATATATTTTGTCTTTTTAGGTTACTTTAATTTATTACAAAATAAAAACTTCAAAGTGTGAATTACAACAATCCAAATTTGATTTTTAGCACTATACCAAGTGGCAAAACTGGATGGAGTAGTCCTTCCAATATTGCAATTGTCAAGTACTGGGGTAAAAAGGGAATTCAAATACCTTCTAACCCTTCATTAAGCTTCACGCTTAATAAGTCTATGACAGAAACAACGGTTGAATTTGCCCCTTCTGCCAATAGCCGTAATAATCTTGATTTTTATTTTGATGGCATCAAGAATACCAAATTTGCTGAAAAAACTTCGCTATTCTTTAACAGGATTACTGACATATTTCCATTTTTAAACCAGCTTGATTTTAAAATATTCTCAAAGAATACTTTCCCCCACTCGACGGGTATTGCTTCTTCAGCATCAGGCATGAGTGCATTGGCACTTATACTTTGTGATATTGAAAATCAATTTTTTAACACCTTTGATAGCAAAGAGGATTTTTACAAGAAAGCATCTTTTGTTGCCCGTTTGGGATCAGGTAGCGCATGTCGATCGATATATGGTAATGCTTCACTTTGGGGTCATTTTGATGGAATTAATAATTCCTCTGACTTTTATGCATCTAAACTACCTTTTGATATAAATCCCATTTTTAAAAACTATCGTGATACTATCCTTATTGTAGATTCCCAAGAAAAGAAAGTATCAAGCACCATGGGTCATAATCTAATGCAAAATAACCCATTTGGACATTCTAGAATCTCACAAGCTAATAATAATTTCAAGGACCTGATCAATGTTTTGAAATCGGGTGATTTAGAATATTTCGTGAAAATAGCTGAAAATGAAGCTTTAACACTTCACGCTATGATGATGACATCAAACCCTAGCTATATACTGATGAAGCCGAATACAATTAGTGTTATTGAGAAAATATGGGAATATCGCAAGGAAACCAACATTCCAGTATGCTTTACCCTTGATGCAGGACCAAACATACACCTTCTATATCCTCATGAGAATAAGAATGATGTTATTGAGTTAATAGAAAGTATTTCTTCTTTCATCACTGAACAACCAATAATGGATTATATGGGTGATGGTCCAGAAAAAATAAATCTATGATTATTGAAAAAGGCAGACAGTTTAATTCCAAGATACTTTTATTTGGAGAATACGCATTGATGGCAGGATCAAAAGCATTGAGCATACCCTTTGATAAGTTTTATGGACAACTGTTATTTAAGGGAAAGGGTCGGAAAAGTACTCACTATTCGGTGAAGTACTTGGAGGAATACCTTAACTTTTTGAATCAAAATAATTTCGATAAATATCTTGACACAGCTACCTTTAGGGAAGACTTATCAGATGGATTAATATTTGAGACAAATATTCCAATTAGTTATGGGTTGGGGTCTTCAGGTGCCATAGTTGCGTCAATTTATGATGCTTATGCTAATTATAAGTCCAGTAATTATAAAGAGTTAAAGCACCTATTTGCATCAATGGAGTCATTCTATCATGGAAAAAGTTCAGGGCTGGACCCATTGGTTTCCTATACCAACGAATTAATATTGCTGAACTCTAATGAAAATATACAAAGTTTAGATCTTCCCTCTGTAAATATGGAAGGAACCATATTTATATTAGACACGCTTCATTCTGGTGAAACACAACCTCTTGTAAATTGGTTTCTAAAAGAAATGAATAATCCATATTTTTCAGGTCAAGTAAGAGATGTACTAACACCACTCAATAATGAAATAATAAATCATCTCATTGCCGGTTCTCTTGTCCATAATATGAAACTTATAAAATCACTATCACAATTTACATATGATCATCTTCATAAAATGATTCCCGAAAAGATTAAAGAAATATGGGCATCGGGCCTTAACTCTGAATCCTTTTATCTAAAATTATGTGGTTCAGGTGGCGGTGGAATGATGCTTGGATTTACGACAGATTATGATGGTATAAAAAATATCCTAAATGATCATAACCTTCATTGTGTAATGCATTTTTAATATTGAAGTCAATAGTTATATCCTAATAAATATTGATTGGCAATTCTTTTTGTAAAATTATCTCTTGTGGTGATACTTTAGCTTGCATGGCGATTACTTCAACCCCTTCTGATATTGCTCGTAATAGACCACTATTATATTTTGGATCAATTGATTTTGCTATTCCAAAAGTATCTACATCTGTCCTTTGAATTATATAAAGCATTACAGCTCTAATACCTGACCTTTTAACTTCCACTAATGTTTTTAAGTGCTTTAACCCACGACTGGTAACAGCATCTGGGAAAAGAGCATAATTTTCTGATTTCATTGTCACATTTTTGACTTCTATGAAGCATTTCTCAGTGTCATTCTCCGCATAGATATCAAATCGACTATCCGAAAATTTAACTTCCCTTTTCGCAAAATTATATCCGGCTAATTTATCTATACTATTATTGGTAATACCCTCAAATGCGAGCTTGTTTGGCATTAATGTATTTACACCAACCCAATCTCCATTAATATGAATCATTTCCCAAGTAAATTTTGTCCTTCGGGAAGGATCATCATTTGGTGTTAGGTATACGCTTGCTCCAACTTCTATACACGATTTCATGGAACCTGAATTTGTGCAATGTGCTGTTATAATATCACCATTATCCAAAGATATATCTGCTAAAAATCGCTTGTATCTTTTTATTAATTTTCCATGTACTAGCTCAGTATCAAAAATCATAAGTGCAAATGTATCTATTTTACTATTTTCGTAGAAAATACATATAATTAATTATGAATAAAAGAGATTGGAAATCCATTTATGATTTTGAGGAAATAAAACTTGAAAAATGGAATCACATAGCAAAATTAACCATTAATAGGCCAAGATATTACAATGCATTCACTCCAACCACAACAACAGAAATGGCCGCGGCAATGGATATGCTAAGAGAAGATCAAGATATATATACAATAATTATAACTGGAGAAGGAGAAAAGGCATTTTGTAGTGGTGGCGACCAAAATGTTAAAGGAAAAGGAGGTTATATTGGAAAGGATGGTATACCAAGGTTAAATGTTCTTGATGTACAACGTAAAATAAGGTCAATGCCCAAGCCTGTAATTGCAATGGTAAATGGTTTTGCAATAGGTGGAGGGCATGTGTTACATGTTGTATGTGACCTTACTATTGCAAGTGAAAATGCAATTTTTGGCCAAACTGGACCAAAGGTAGGAAGTTTTGATGCGGGGCTTGGTTCATCGTATCTTGCAGCTATTGTAGGACAGAAAAAAGCAAGAGAAATTTGGTTCCTAAATAAACAATATAGTGCTGAAGAGGCAATGGATATGGGACTTGTTAATATGGTGGTGCCACAAAACAAACTTGAAGAAGAGACAATTCAGTGGTGTTTGACAATGCATAAACGCAGTCCAATGGCACTTCGAATGATTAAACTTGGAATGAATGCAGAATTAGATGGTCAAATAGGTCTACAAGAATTTGCTGGGAATGCAACATTATTATATTACCTAACAGATGAAGCTCAAGAGGGTAAGCACGCATTTTTAGAAAAAAGAGATCCTGATTTTCACAAGTACCCAAAATTTCCATAAATAAATGAGAAAATTACGCTCATGGATTAAAGCATTTAGGCTCAGAACTTTACCTTTGGCTCTGGCCAGTATATTTATGGGTAGTTTTCTCGCTATCAGTTCCCATTACTATAACGTCAAGGTTATAATTCTTGCAATAGTAACAACATTATTTCTCCAGATACTTTCAAACTTGGCAAATGACTATGGAGATGGTGTAAAAGGAACTGATAATAAAAATCGGATTGGACCTGAAAGGTCATTACAAAGTGGTGATATCTCGGAAAAAGAAATGAGAAATGGAATAATTATATTCGTGCTACTTTCATTGCTATCAGGTATATGGTTAATTATTTATTCTCTTGGAAACAAATGGGTTTTAGGGACGTTATTTTTAATGCTAGGCTTGGGGGCAATTGCTGCATCAATTAAATACACAGTTGGTAAAAATGCATATGGGTACTCCGGCTATGGTGATCTTTCGGTATTTATTTTCTTTGGACCTGTAGCAGTTCTTGGAACATGCTACCTTGCAAGTAAATCCATAAATTTATGGTCAATACTGCCAGCAATTTCTATGGGTCTGTTCTCATCAGGAGTGTTAAATATAAATAACATGAGGGATATGGAAAATGATGCAGATTCAGGTAAAAATACCTTAGCACTTATTCTCGGGTATAAATTTGCCAAGTTTTATCATTTAAGCATAATAATAACTGCAATGTTTCTTTTAGTAGCTTATTCTATTATTACTTATGAAAGTTTATGGCAGTTTATATACATACTTATATTTCCAATCATCATAAAGGATATTATATCCATTAATAAAATAATTGATAAATCAATGTTAGATCCGTTCCTAAAAAAACTGGTATTGTCCACTTTGGGAATATCAGTATTTTTTGGGTTAGGCATACTATTAATGTAAGCTCATAAAAAATAGACTAACAACTTATAAAAAAAGCCACCCCGTGTTAGGGATGGCTTTTATATTTTAGATGGTAGAATAATCTACATCATTCCGGGCATTCCTCCGCCCATTGGTGGCATAGGTGGAACAGCAGCTGCATTTTCATCTTTGTGTTCTGATAAAATACATTCCGTTGTTAAAAGCATACTAGCAATTGATGCTGCATTCTCAAGAGCAACACGAGTTACTTTTGTTGGATCAACAACTCCAGCTTTAATAAGATCCTCATATACTTCAGTTCTTGCGTTAAAGCCAAATGATCCTTTACCCTCTTTCACTTTATTTGCAACAACCGAACCTTCAAGACCTGCATTCTCTATAATTTGACGCAATGGTTCTTCAACAGCCCGCTTTACTATAGCTATACCTGTAGTTTCATCCTCTGTGTCTGCTTTAATTTTATCAAGTGCAGGAATGGTGCGAATTAGTGCAACACCACCACCAGGAACAATACCTTCTTCAATTGCTGCACGTGTGGCTGCTAAAGCATCGTCAAAGCGATCTTTCTTCTCTTTCATTTCCACCTCACTAGCCGCTCCAACATATATAACAGCAACACCGCCTGCCAATTTAGCAAGACGCTCTTGTAGTTTTTCTTTATCGTAATCGGAAGTAGTAGTTTCTATCTGAGCTCTAATCTGATTCACACGAGCTTCAATGTTTGCTTTATCACCTTTACCACTTACAATTGTGGTGTTTTCTTTATCGATGGTAATTTTTTCTGATTCACCAAGCATTTCAAGAGTTGTATCTTCAAGTTTATAGCCTTTTTCCTCAGAAACAACAGTACCACCTGTTAGGATGGCAATATCTTCTAACATTTCTTTTCTTCTATCACCAAAACCAGGTGCTTTTACAGCAGCTACTTTTAATGATCCACGTAAACGGTTAACAACCAATGTTGCAAGAGCCTCTGCCTCAACATCCTCAGCAATAATAATTAGAGCTTTACCTGTTTGAGCAGCTTTTTCGAGAATTGGAAGAAGGTCCTTCATTACACTCACTTTTTTATCATAGATAAGGATAAGTGGACTTTCATAAACAACTTCCATTTTCTCAGTATCAGTGACAAAGTATGGAGAGATATAACCTCTGTCAAATTGCATACCTTCAACCACATCAACATATGTATCAATGCCTTTGGCTTCCTCAACAGTTATAACACCTTCTTTTTTTACCTTTCCCATTGCTTCTGCAATGAGTTTACCTATCACTGAATCATTGTTTGCAGATATGGAAGCAATTTGTTCAATTTTTTTATTGCTATCTCCTACTTCTTCTGTCTGTTCCTTGAGGTTTGCAACAATAGCTGAAACAGCCTTATCAATGCCCCTCTTTATATCCATAGGGTTTGCTCCCGCAGTTACATTTTTTAATCCTGTTGTATAAATGCTTTGTGCAAGAATAGTTGCTGTTGTGGTTCCATCACCAGCAATGTCATTGGTTTTGGAAGCTACTTCCTTAACCATCTGGGCACCCATATTTTCAACTGCATCAGTAAGCTCAATCTCTTTTGCTACGCTTACACCATCCTTGGTAACCTGTGGCGCACCAAATGATTTTTCTATAAGAACATTTCTTCCCTTTGGACCTAATGTTACTTTCACAGCATCTGTTAAGGCATCAACACCTTTCTTAATACCATCTCTGGCTTCGCTACTGAATAAAATATCCTTTGCCATTTTTCTTTAAATTTATTTATTATTTATTATTTTCTTTATATTATTGCTAGAATATCGGTCTCGCTCATTATAAGGTAGTTGTCACCTTCTACTTCGATCTCAGTACCAGCATATTTACCATAAAGTATCCTATCACCGGTTTTAACAGTGAGTTGGTTATCTTTATCACCTTTGGAAACTGCAACAACAGTTCCTTGATTTGGTTTTTCCTTTGCCGTATCAGGAATAATAATTCCAGATGCAGTTTTTTCCTCTGCCATTGCAGGCTCTACCACTACTCTGTCACCAAGTGGTCTGATATTCAATTTTTTCATGCGATTATTAATTTTTTAAACTTGTTATTATCTCTGTCACATACTATGCCAAACTGCAAAGCAAAAAAAAATGTCAGAATGTTTCTGCCTGATTCATTCAGGGCTGACATTATGACATCTCTTAAATAAGTTTCTAGAAACTTATTATTCAGGCTGAACTTCTTCCTGTGGAGGCGGAGCTTGAAAATCAATAGGCGCAGTATTGTTCATACCATCAACCTTATCCATGATTTCAGATTTTTCAGCACCAACTACTTCATAATTACGTGGTATTACCATTGTAGCCGTTAAGCTGAGTATAAGCAATGCAATAGCTAATCCCCATGAAGCTTTTTCCAGAAAATCAGCAGTTTGTCTTACACCCATAAATTGTGATCCTGACCCCGTAAAATTTGTTGCGAGTCCACCACCTTTGGGGTTTTGCACTAGGACGATTAATCCAAGAAGTATGCTAACTGCAAGTATAAGTATAGAAATAAAAATATACATTTCTCAATAAATTATGTTTCCAATTCTTTTTCAGCCTTTTTAATAAGGGCTGCAAAGTAAATACTTTTTTCCGGATATTTCAAACTTAATTTACGATAAATTTTGATTGCCTTTTCATGATGTCCCTGATCATGGAAGATTTCTGCAAGTGTTTCACTTACAATATTTTCATTATCAACAATACTTTCCTTAGACTTACTTAAGGGATCATAGAACTCTGCCTTTGGTCTACTAATGGATGGTTGGTTTTTGATAAATTCATCAATAATCTGACTTCCCGATTTTAGATACCTTGAATTGACGGCTGATTCCAACTTATCACTCTCTATCTCATGCTCATCTGGGTGCCTTTGAATTACATAATCTACTTCAGATGTGGATTCATCCTCAGGAATAACTGATTTCGCATCGGAAGAAAATTCTTTCTCGTAAGATTCAGTTAACCTTAGGTCCTCCTCGTCATCTAACACAACCATTTGCGAATTTGATATAAGACTATCTATTTGCTTTTTTAACAACCTACGACTACTAACATAAACAGCGGTAGTTTTAAGTTCTGAATCATATTTAACACTCTTCTCCTTGAACAGATTCATTGTTAATAAGACCCTTGTTAACTGACAATATGGAAATTGTTCAACCAATCCATTGAGTTCGTTTACCGTTGAAGAGTTGAGAAGCTCAGGGTTATTAATTATTCCAATGAATGCATCCTTGTTCATATGTCTACCAATTTATTACAGCCTTATCAAAAATATCTTGCGCTATATTAAAACTCAGTTCATCAATAAGTTGTGATTTAATGGAGTTGAAATCCGTTGTAGATTCATAATCGTAAAACTGTGTAAATTTTGTATCAAAATTTTTATCCGGCTCATACCTATTGCTAAACCTAGCATTTACAGTTATTGTTAGTCTATTTTGAGCTGCAGTTTGATCTGCCTGAATGGCAACTGGAGTAATTTTATAATCTGTAATTTCTCCAGAAATGGCCAAATCTCCATTTTTTTCTACCATTTCAAGGTTTGTTTGTCCAGTAAACTGATCACGTAATATATCTGTAAATATTGGACTTAGAGTTGGCTCAACCAGTAATGCTCGATTTGGGAAAAATTGAACTGAAACAGTCTTTGCCTCAGGAGGAATACTTGCTCCAGTAAAAGAATACACTCCACAAGAAGTTATACTAGATATGATAGCAACTGCTAGGACAATCAAAAAGTATTTAGCTTGCTTATTCATTTACTATTTGATATTGTATTCTTTAATTTTTCTATAAAGAGTTCGCTCTGATATACCCAACTCCTCAGCTGCATTTTTTCTTTTCCCTCTGTGCTTCTCAAGAGCCTTTTTTATCATCTCCCTTTCCTTGTCTTGCAGAGATAATGATTCCTCGATTATCTCAGAATGGTCAAAATCATTCAAATGGCCTGAGCTATCGTCAGTTGGATGAGTTATTTTCACAGATGGCTCATTATCCTTATCAGGAACTATAAGATCAGTTCCAAAATCCTTTACCAGTAATGCTTTTGTTTGCTCAATATTATCGTGATCATCACCCTTCTCTATTAACTCAAGCACAATCTTTTTTAAATCATTCATATCTTTCTTCATATCAAAAAGAACTTTGTATAATAATTCTCTTTCTGATATACCTTCTTCCTGATTCTTATATAATACAGGTAGTTCAGTTGTATTATCGTTGGGTAGATATTTTCTAAGAGTTTGCCCATCAACCAATTTTTCTCTTTCAATTATTGATATTTGCTCAGTAACATTCTTTAACTGACGTATATTTCCTGGCCAATAAAAATTCCTCAAAACAGTTTGAGCATCATCGGTTAAACGTATTGGTGGCATTCTGTATTTCTCTGCAAAATCTGTAGTGAATTTTCTAAAAATAAGATGTATATCATCTTTTCTTTCTCGTAATGGAGGTATGTATACCGGAATAGTATTTAGTCTGTAGTATAAATCCTGGCGAAACTTACCTTCATCAATTGATTTGGGCAGGTTTACGTTACTCGCTGCGACTACCCTAACATTAGTTTTTATAACTTTTGAAGATCCAACTTTTAGGAATTCCCCTGTTTCAAGAACGCGTAATAACCTAACCTGCGTTGATAATGGCAGTTCTGCAACTTCATCAAGAAAAATTGTTCCTCCATCAACTACTTCAAAGTAACCTTTTCGGGCCTCATGTGCACCTGTAAAAGATCCTTTCTCATGTCCAAATAATTCTGAATCAATTGTTCCTTCTGGTATGGCCCCACAGTTAACTGCTATATAATTACCATGTTTACGAGATCCAAATTGATGAATTATTTTGGGAAACACCTCTTTTCCTGTACCACTCTCACCTGAAATTAGAACAGTTAAGTCTGTTGGAGCAACCTGCATGGCAATATCAATAGCCCTATTTAGTAGGTCTGAATTACCTATTATTCCAAATCTTTGTTTTACCGATTGTACATCCATCTGTGATCAGAAGTTATAATTCATAAAAATAATTAAATATCCGCACCTCAAGTTATCTAACGAAGCTGAGCGCTAAATTGTTGCTCCAATGATGATTGTATTCTTTTCATGGATTTATCAATAACTTTATCCGTAAGAGTTTTCGATTCATCCTGCAAAATAAAAGACATAGCATATGATTTTTTACCTTCTGCAATATTTGAACCCTCATACACATCAAAAAGAGTAACATTTTTTAATATCTTCTTTTCAGCTGCTAGAGCAGCTTCCTTAAGGTCTATAAATCTTATATTATTATCGATTATTAGAGAGAGGTCTCTTTTAACTGATGGAAATTTAGATACTGGTACAAATTCAACATCTGTAAATGTTGCATATTTTACAGCTAGTGTCCAGTTTATTATTGCACAATAAACTTCTTGAGATATATCAAATTCTGAAAGTAATTTACTATTTACTTTGGCAACTTCAGCAATAGTTTTTTCATTCAAGTTATATTGCAGTGAGTAATCAAATATTTCACATGCTTTATCTTGTAACTTTATGTTTTTAGGCATCCCAAGTTTAATAAATATACTATTTACAAGGCCTGTTAATGTCTGTAAATCAACCTTATTGGTAATACCGCCCAGTTCCACCTGACTTTTTGATCCAGTTGCAAGTATCATAAGATTGTTTTCTTCATGATAATGTTTTACACCAGAATCAATCCCATGCTTGTGATTTAAACTGTATGTTTTGCCAAATTCAAATACTTTAAGGTCCGTTGATTTACGATTTACATTATAAGATATGGTTTCTAAGCCACCAAATATCATGGACTGACGCATACTATTCAAATCTCGGCTCAAAGGGTTTAGTAATTTAACGCTATCATCATCCCTAATAATATCTGATAATTCTGCATACTCTCCCTTTGTAAGAGAATTATTCATTATTTCTGTGAGGCCTTGAGATACTAAATAGTCAGCTATTGAATTATTTACTTTTTCCATATCAGGAAATGGCCTAGAACCTATTGAGGTATTAATTTTACCCGTAAGATCAATATTATTGTACCCATATATTCTTAGTACCTCTTCAATAATATCTACTTCACGCGTTACATCTACTTTAAATGTTGGCACAAGCAAACGCATTGATAATTCACTTGATTCCAAGACATCTATTTCAAGGTCTTTAAGTATCTTTTTGATAATTTCTCTATCTATATGTTTTCCTATCAAACGATCAACATTGGTTAAGTTAACATTTACCTCCCACGGGTTAATGATTTTAGGGTAAATATCTTTTATCTCGGAAGAAATATTGCCCCCTGCCATATCAACTATTAAGTTAGATGCTCTTTTAAGAGCATAAATAGTAATATTAGGATCAGCACCTCTCTCAAATCTAAATGAAGCATCCGTTTGTAATCCGTGACGCTTTGATGTTTTTCTTATGTGTTTTGAGTCAAAATATGCACTCTCTAGGAAAATATCCACAGTACTTTTATCTACTCCCGATTTGATTCCACCAAAAACCCCAGCAATGCACATCCCATCGCTCGAATTACAAATCATTAAATCATTATCATCTAATTTTCTCTCAACATCATCAAGAGTTTTGAATGGAGTACCTCTCTCCATTTTTTTCACAATAATGCTATTCCCAGTTATACCTTTAGCATCAAAAGCGTGCAATGGCTGACCCGTTTCATGTAAAACATAATTTGTAATGTCCACAATATTATTAATTGGCCTTACCCCTATTGATTCAAGTTTAATTTTTAACCACTGGGGTGAATCATCTACTTTAACTCCTGAAATAGTAACTCCAGAATACCTTGGACAGGCTTCCTTATCTTCAACACTTACATCAATGTTAAGACTAGTATTCGAAACACTAAAACTTTCAACCGATGGTATATTCAACAAATATTTATTTGTGTTATAAAATCTGTTAAGGCCAGCAACTAAATCGCGGGCAGTTCCAATGTGAGAAGTAGCATCACTTCTATTGGGTGTTAACCCAATTTCAAAAATAATATCCTCCTCTATTTTAAAATAGTCGGCAGCTGTTGTACCTACTACGGAATTAGCAGGAAGTACAATAATACCATCATGAGAACCACCTATACCTATCTCATCTTCCGCACAAATCATCCCTTCGGAAACTTCTCCACGAATTTTCGCCTTTTTGATTTTAAATGATTCTTCTTCCGAATATAATGTAGTGCCTACTGTTGCTACTACAACCTTTTGTCCTTTGGTAATATTAGATGCTCCGCATACAATTGGTAACAACTTCACTCCTGCGACATCAACTGTAGTTATGCTTAATTTATCAGCATTAGGATGTTTTTTACATGAAATAACCTCACCTATTACTATGCCTTCAAGACCTCCCCTCACGGATTGGAATTTTTCCATTCCCTCAACTTCCAAACCAATGTCAGTAAGAATTTGTGACAATTTTTCAGGCTCAACATCAAGATTGATATATTGCTTTAACCAATTATATGATATCTTCATCCGTTTTGAATTTCTAACAACCTACAAAAGTAATGATAATTGCTCATGGAATACAAATGATGTACTTCTCTTTTAATTTGCAATAATGCATAAATAAGATATGTATCAAAATACTTTGTGAAAAAATATATGATTAAGATATTCTTCCCCAATTTTGTTTTCCCTCTTTTATCTTATCCAACTGTTTTCTTAGTAACCTATTAGGGGTCTTATCTAATGATGGGTCACGTTCAATAACCTTGATTGCTAGATTGCGAGTTAAAGTAATTAAATGTGTATCATGAATGAGCGATGCAATCTTCAAGTCAAGAACGCCAGATTGCTGAGTTCCTTGCAAGTCGCCGGGACCTCTTAATTTAAGGTCAGCTTCAGCAATCTTAAACCCATCTGTTGTTTCAACCATTATTTCAAGCCTTTTTCGTCCCTCACTTGAAAGTTTATACCCTGAAATAAGCACACAATATGACTGATCGGCACCACGACCCACGCGTCCTCGTAATTGGTGTAATTGTGAAAGTCCAAACCTCTCTGCATTCTCAATTATCATAACACTTGCATTGGGAACATCCACTCCTACCTCAATTACTGTTGTGGAAACCATAATATCAGTTTTGCCTTCTACAAAACGTTGCATTTCAAAGTCTTTATCTTCAGCTTTCATTTTACCATGGACAACACTAACTTGATAATCAGGCATTGGAAAATCATGAATCATATTGTGATAGCCATCCATTAAATTTTTCAAATCTACTTTCTCTGATTCACGTATTAGTGGATAAACAACATATATCTGTCGCCCTTGTTTTATCTGCTCCTTCATAAAACCAAGTATCCTCAGACGTTTACTTTCAAAAACATGAGTAGTGGTTACTGGCTTTCTTCCCGGAGGCAATTCATCAATTATTGATATATCTAGATTACCATAAACTGTCATTGCAAGAGTTCTGGGGATTGGCGTAGCTGTCATTACCAATACATGTGGTGGAATAGAATTCTTTTTCCAAAGCTTAGCCCTTTGAGCTACTCCAAAACGATGTTGCTCATCTATAACAACAAATCCCAGGTTTTTGAATACTACAACATCCTCAAGAACTGCGTGTGTTCCTATTAGGAGATTTAATCTACCATCCTTTAGTTGAGTGTGTATTTCCTCTCGTTTTTTCTTTTTGGTAGACCCCGTAAGAAGTTCAATATTTACATTCAAACCGCCAATTATCTTCTTGATACTATTAAAATGCTGTGTGGCTAATATTTCAGTTGGTGCCATTATACAAGACTGGACACCATTATCCATTGATATCAAAACACATAACAAAGCCACAAGTGTTTTACCGCTACCAACATCTCCTTGTAGTAAACGATTCATCTGATAGCCTGTTCTCATGTCATATCTAATTTCCTTTATAACACGTTTCTGAGCATTGGTTAATTGGAAAGGAAGGTATTCATTATAAAATACATTAAGGTTATTTCCAACTGTTTTAAATATTTGACCTTTAAACCTATGACTAACAGAATTTTTATCTTTAATCAGCTGAAGTTGTATAATTAAAAGCTCCTCAAATTTCAGCCGCTCTTTAGCCTTCTCTATTATTTGGGTCTCACCAGGAAAATGTATATTAACTAAAGCTTTCTTCCTTGAAATAAGATGATAATTTTCTAAAATATATTCTGGCAAGGTCTCAAACAATGATTCTGTGCATTGGGATATTAACTCCTTTTGAAGTTTACTTATACCCCTGCTACCTAATCCAACATTTTTCAGTTTCTCTGTGGAGCTATAAATACCCTCCAATCTTTGTCCACTTACACTAAAATCACTTTCTTCAAAATCCTCAATTTCAGGATGAGCAAAATTGAACTTATTTTTAAATACAGATGGCTTCCCAAATATTATATATTTTTTTCCAGGAACAAATCTATTCATCACCCATTGTAGACCTCGAAACCAAATTAATTCAATACTTCCTGTATCATCAGAAAATGTGGCGGTAACAAATCTAGCTCTTTTATCTCCAACCTTTGTTAAGTTGCTTACTGTACCCACCAACTGGAAATAAGTATTGTCTGTAACAATATCGCTTACCTTATATATCTTACTCTTATCTACATATCTAAATGGAAAATAAGTAATAAGGTCATTGAAGATGTATATACCCAATTCTTTCTTAAGCAAATCTGCCTTTTTAGGACCGACACCCTTCAAATAGGTTATTTTGCTATCAAGAATACTTTCCATTACATTCGTTTATACAAAATTACCGAATTAAAAGACATAAAAAAACCCCTCATTACTGAGAGGTTTTGTGTTTTTTAATTAACTCTTAATATTGCCATAGATCTTCCTCGAATCTAAACATTTCCCTTTTGATACGTTCTGATTCTAATAATGCATCCACACCAGTAGCATAGGCATTTATTCTACGATCATAAACATTTTGCTCTTTGTAAATATAGCTATCAAACAAACGCTTCCAGAAAAGCTCATCGTATGTTAGTCTTGCTGCTGAGTTGAAATCATTAAAAACTAATGCTTGTGCAAAAACGTTCCTAGCTTCTGCATATGATACCCAGAATAATGGTGAAGGCTGTTCTTGTCCATCTCTTTCAACAATTAGAACTGGGCATAAAGCGATTATTCTCACCATCATTTGACTTCTTTGTTTATCAAAGTACCAGTCTTCTTTAATACGCAGTCTCATAACCTGTGATGGGTCAAATTCTGTTATTATCAATGTGTCATACTCTTCATATGGAGGGTAAGGTCTTCTTGACACCTCATATAATGTGTCCGTTTGACGTCCTATAATTTCATTGTAAGTAATTGGCACTAATAATTCATCAGTGTTACTAATGTCATAGGCTGTCATCTCGCCACCCTCTTTTAGGGCATCCAACACAGTGTTTATAAAAGACTTCCAGTTAGCCTGAGAATCTATTGGATAATAGAATTTTTGATTAAACTTCTGTTTAAAGTCTATTTCTCTCCAAATTCTTTTTTGCCACATAACATCGGCTTTTCTTATTGGAGGATAAGGTATTGGCTCCTTTTTCACACTCCACACCTCTTCCGAGAATAGCCCATCAACGGGAGCCTCATTAATAATCTGAGAAGTTGCCGTAAGTGACAACAACATTGAAAATGTGATAAAGCTAACAATTAGTCTTTTCATTTGTCTAGTTTTTTCGTTACTTAAGCTCTAAACTGATAGGATTTAAACTTCTAATAGTCCCATCTGGTCCTTTAGCTTGGATCTTTTCAAAGAAGTATTTCTGCTTTCTTTTACCATTTCGAATAATGCTCTTAACCTCATCTGAGAATACGTTACCTTTTACATTTTTCTGCAACCAATCTCCATTCATTACAGTGGCAAATGTATAAGAGGTAACCACAAAATAGAGGTCAAATTCAAAATCTTTCATGTTGGGGATGATAGCAGCTGATGCAAGGAATACATTTTTATCCAATTGACCATCAGTCATTCCAGCAATTTCAGCAGTTGGACTTGGTACTCTTTTGACTCTAAACTCTGATTTACCAAGTGACATTCTCTTCCCATCTATATCTGCAGATGCGCTTACTGTTGCCATGGCACCACTTTTAGGCTTTTTATCTATGCGTACTATCCAATTACTTCCATCTTTTTTCAATTTACCCATGTCAATTACAGGCTTAATTTGATTCTTTGAAAGCCCAGCGGCAGAAATTGAAACCGGATTATCAACACCAATATAAAATACGTTCATCTTTAGAGGAGCAACAGTTAATGAAGGAGGAGCAACAAAATAGGAACTGTTATATGGATACTCCACTATTTCGTCAGTTGAAGGATCACGCATCTCGATAATACCCGCATATTTCTGAAGACCCTCGGCTTTAGTATTAAATTTAAGCTTTATGGTTCCATCTTCTCCATCAACAGTTTTAGCACGACTGACATCCGTTTCTTTCCACTTATCTGTGCCTGTTACATACTTACTATCAAGTTGAGTTTTGGAATCATAAGCTGCAACTAACACTTCAGCTTCATAATTTTGTCCTTGAAACACATATGTGCTTTTGGGTATTACCCGAGCAGCAACATTGTCAAATTTAAAATCTTTCTCACTTACTGATGCATATAGTTTATTCAACGCATTAAACTCTGCTGTGCGCACCTCTGCAATAATTTTATTAAAGATAGTAATATCAGCAGCAAGAATAGTATGATAAAAATTATGCATTTCCCAGCTCTGCTTATTACCATCAGCATCTCTGTATGTAATACCATCCATATTAGTAATAAGCCCTACTTTTCTTGAATTTGCAGGAAGGCCCATAACGTCAAGGATTGTATCTCTAAAAACCTGCATACGCTCTGACAATTTCCACGCTTCGCCATTTTGATTCTCTCGAATCATGTAGAATGTTGTGGCATCATATTTGTCTTTTGTTGGCACAAGGGCAAGGTCTAAAACTTTCTTACGTTGACCATATATTACAGTATCAATGTAATAAAGATCCATTATCATTGAGGAATCTTTTCTTTCACTAACCTCTACAACCTTATATTTCAGATAATCTAGATAATCGATTAACTGATCAGCTTCAGTTTGCACATTAAGTGCTCGTTCCCAAAAAGGACCAACCTTATTTGTATTCAAATTATATTGATTCTCAAACTGAGCGTATTTCTCTCTTGTCTTTACGGCAACACTTTCATTTGTGCTTTCCATTGATTTGTTAACAACAAGAAAGGCATCCAAAATTTCTTTAGAAACATTCAATGCAAGCAATGCTGTGAGCACTAGGTACATCATAGCAATCATTTTTTGCCGCGGGGTTTCTTTATATCCAGCCATTTTTTAGTTTTAAATTAATTAATAACAATTAACATAATGCTAACCATTAGCATTCATGGCTGAAAGCATATTTCCATATACTTTATTAAGTGACGTCATCCTTTCAGTCAGAGATTCCATCTGGGTTGAAAATTCAGCAGCAGAATTTGTGGAGGACTCTAATTTTGAGAGAAACTCTGTCATGGTCACATTCAATTGTTCTGATGATTCAACTGTTTGGTTAGAACCTTGTAACTGCAACTCGTAAATAGCATTTAAAGCACTAAGATTTTCAGCTGTTTTACGCAATTGATCATTGGTTCTTTCAACATCCGTTTTCAATGCACCGCTAATTTCTTCATATGTAGAAGCGAGATTACCTGCTCCATCTTTAACTTTTGCCATATTTTCCGAATACTCGTTTGTAGCTTCTACTTCTTTCCCAAAAGCATCACTTAATTCTTGAGCGGAACCAGAGGCATCCTTTAAATTCTTATAGAATTCTTCGGAAACAACTGCTGCATCAGTAACTTGATTAAGCTTTAGAGCATTTTCACTTAATTTTTCCATTCCTTCTCCAAGCCTCTCAATGGTAGCCTCTTCGATCTGAGATTTTTTTAGCATCTCATCAAGTTGCTCCGTTGGAGAAAGTCGTTTTTTAAGTTCCTTATCTCCAACACCATTATACATACCTGCTAACTCTGGGTAAACCAAACTCCAATCAGGCTCAACGTGTGGTGGTTCAAATGCAGATAAGAAGAAAATAATAGCCTCTGTTCCAAGACCTATAATTAGCATAATATCTGCGTAGGGGTAGTGATTAATTTTAAAGAGCGCACCAATTAATACTATTGCTGCACCAAAGCCATATACCTTGGCCATGAAATTACGATAAAACCGTGTTTTTGTCAAACTTATTAAGCTCATGTTTAAATTTTGTTAGATATTTGATTGATTCAAAGTTATATTTATTTCTAGTTATATACTCTTGATGCCTTATTTGGGTTGTCTCCTTTGTTACGACCTAAATATGGTTGAACACATCTAAAACCAATGTAGGATTTCGCAGTATCTTGGTACTCGTATGATCTAGTAATAACCTGCAAGTAATATGCAATGTCTTTCCAAGAACCACCACGAACAACTTTCCGCTTCATAACTGGAGGATCATCTTCCTTAGCATTGTATGTGTAATTAGGATTCATATCCCATGTAAAATTGTAGGATGCTGGATCAAAGGCACTATTTGTCCACTCAGCAACATTACCTGACATGTCATAAAGTCCCCAATCATTTGGAGGGTAATGGGCACAAATAACAGTTCGGATACCACCATCAGCTATATAATTTCCTCTTAGAGGTTTGAAGTTTGCCAAAAAACAACCTTTCTCATTTCTAGTATAAGGTCCTCCCCATGGATATGGATTTAAAGTATAGCCACCACGCGCAGCCCACTCCCATTCGGCTTCTGTTGGAAGACGAAACTCAGCTAAATCAACACCACCTTTTTTGGATCTCATACTTGCATTTAAGAGTTCTGTTCTCCATACACTAAAAGCTCTTGCTTGCTTCCAATTTACTCCAACCACAGGATAGTTATCATAAGCAGGATGCCAGAAATATTTTTGCGTTAACGGATCGTTAAAGCTATAGGTGTAATCATGAATCCATGATAAGGTATCTGGATAAACGGCAATTGTTTCTTTTCTAACGTAAACCGAGCGATCACGAAGACCTTGGGGACGATTTGCCAAACCTGCGTTGCGATAATCAGCATCCTCAGAAAAATCCTTCTTTGCTGCAGCATGTAAATCTACCCAATAGTATTCATACATTAGTTTTCTGGTATCAATTTCTTTACGACGAAAGTACCTTTCATGTTCTGGAAGATACATTTCTTCCAAGGCATCCCTAACATCTTGATCTTCACTATTCCAATCTATATCAGTTTTCCAGTTGAGATATGGAGGGTCATATACCTCACCTGTTTTTGGGTTTTCTTCGATCAGATACTCTTCAGGATTTACATCACCTAATATTGTTCGAGCAATAGAATCACGAACCCAATGTACAAACTGCCTATATTTATCATTTGTGATTTCCGTTTCATCCATAAAAAAAGCACTTACGGAAATTGTTTTTGGCTGGGTTAAGTAACTGTGAGTTAAGTCTTCATCACCGGCACCCATAGTGTAGCTTCCCATAGGTACGAAAACCATACCATAAGGGTCTGGCTGATAAAAAGGCTTAGATTTTTTTCTTGTCCCCACTAATTCTCCGTTCCCGGAGTTACTACAACTTGCAAGAAACAGCATAGCCAATGTGTAGATAAACAATCTTTTCATAATTAAAATTTTGTTTTTTTTCAGAGTAAAGTTCTATTCAACATTTGTATGAGCCGTCAAAAGTAATGAATTATACTTTTTATTCTTAAATTGTTTAATATTTTTTAATAACCTCATTACAAATAACGTGTATTTTTATAACTAGTCTTTGATTTGTCTGACTTGATTTTGAAACAATAGTTTAAACTTATTTCATGACTTCCGGGAATGCCTAACCTCTTAATATTCATATCGTAAGCATACCCGATTTTAAAATCTTTAAACCTCAGACCGACTATTACGCCAACCGATTCTTGAAGTCTATAATTTAAGCCTCCCCAAAACCGAGTATTGTAATTAACGATAGCTGAGATATTATATTGCGTTGAAATAAAATTACTTTGGATCAACACGGATGGCTCAATCTCAAATCTTGGATCACCAGGAAGTACATAATTATACCCCCCCAAAAGATATAATGTTCTATCTGTTGTTATTAATCCATCCCCACTTGGATCTAACTTTTTAAAGCTAGATGTCAGAATGTTGGTGAACGAGACACCTATATAATAGTTGTTAATGGATTTGAAAAAAACACCAATATTTGCATCAAAGCTCATGTCGCCTTGCTCTGATTTCAAGATAACTGGATCTGTTTCATCCACTGCTCGATACATTGAGCCATCAATACTTCTATTCTTCAATACACCGCCCACGCCTATTCCCAATGTTCCAATTGACAATTCAGCATGGAAAGAGTACGACACCAATAGACTTATGTCATTCCAATTGTAAGTTGGTTTATCTTGAATAATAGCACCTCCAATACCTCCATGAAGTAATTTAATGGGTGAATCTATTGATATTAAATAGTCTTCTGGCGCTGCATTTTCATCATTATAATAATCTTTAAACCCTGACCACTGCTGACGCATAAGCCCATTAACACAAATACCATCTCGCATGCCTGCGTATGCAGGATTTGAGAACATAATACTTTCCCGATATTGAGTAAATATGGGAGCCTGCTGTCCTTTTATCATCTCAAAAGGTATCGAGACTATTAAAATAACTATGTATAAAAGTGAATTTTTCAAACTCTTAAGTTAATGGTGGCTAATTTATAAAAAACATTACTTAAAACTCAAATTAATCTTTATTTGTTGTACACGGAAATTTAATTTGCTTTTACATTGATATTATGTGTGTTATGAAGCTTTTATTTTAGCTTATAAGTATTAATAATTTCATAATTGGAGCCACCTTTGTTTAAAATACTTTCCAAAAGATACAGCTTATCGATTTTAATCTTTTGCAATTCAACATTTTTGTAATTTGCTATTTGCTCATTTAATACATTCTTATCTCTTAATAAACTTATCCTACCAATTGTTAAATGGGGAATAAAATTCTGCCGGTCTCTGGAGAATCCTATATCATCCAAGTTACAAAATAAATCATCTGCTAATACATTTAACTGTTGGCAGTTAGAACATCCAAACCAAATTAACCTAGGCTTATATCTGCTTCCAAAAATACTCGTGTTGGCTAATTCAATATCAAAAGAACTTTTAGTGGCAACAGTGTTGGCAATAACATTACTGACAATAGGTATATCCTCGACGTATGTATCACCTAAAAATTTTAAGGTAATATGAAAATTTTCAGGATCGACCCATCTAATATTTTGGGCATATAAAGACTTGCGTAGAGATTTAAAAACATTTATTGTACTCTGTTCTGGTTTAACTTTTATGGCGACAAAAAGCCGTTTCAAATTATTTTTAGTTATTGACAAAATAATACCTTTTTAGCCCACTTAACAATGGTTTGAATTACTTCACAAAACTACAACGTTATTTAAATTTACAAGGACCCACAATCCTTTTATTATCTATATTTGCATTCTTTTAAAAAAAATGGGGCATTAGCTCAGTTGGCTAGAGCGTTTGACTGGCAGTCAAGAGGTCATCGGTTCGATTCCGATATGCTCCACCAAAGCGGAATCCATCTGATTTTGAGATAGTTTTCCGCTTTTTTACTTAAATAAAGGTATGAGTGCGCATATTCATACTTAATCTAGCTTGTAAAAAGAATTTATGATGAGATCATCATATCTAAATACTTCAGTGTAGCCAGCGCCATAAATAGCTTTTAAAGTTTCGGCAGATGAATCATTACTAGATAGTAAAACAAAATCACCACCCCAAGCACCTAGTGATTTTACTTTAAAAGGTAGGCCTTCAAAGCATTTTGTTTCTATCTTTTGTATTTCCAAAATTCGAGACATTACCTCCTCATGATCAGTTAATAAATCATCGAATTCCGTTTGTTTTTCGCAAAGAATAATTTTGTTTGTGATTTGAGATATATCTTCGATATCAGCATCTCTAAAATTCATTTTTTTATTGAAATGTTTTATGCTATCTGCTGAATTTTGTTTTTTTCCGAGATAAACAAAGTATAAATTATCACTAAATGATGGATTAAAATCAACATTTTCAATTACCCTATTATTACCTTTTAGTTGGTACTTAATGGGATATTTGTTTCTTGCGCACGCAATATCGTAACCAGATCCACCAAAGGTTTTATCCAATAACTCATAAGGATCAACATCTGCCCATGATGCAAGGTTTGAGATAAGAGTAGAGCTTGTTCCAAAACCAAATTCGGGATTAAAATCTAACTTGGTCACAATATTAAACCCATTGTGTTTAAATACTCCAGACATCAAGTTTAGGGCTTTTAATACCTCAACTAGATTATTAGCTATATTGATATTATTTGTTTGGATTACCTTGAACTCATTTAATTCAATAATAGCTCTAAACCATATACCATTAGGTGTATATGCAGTCCAAACTATTTCACGACACTTTATTGGACTTATTTCGAATGATTGTCCCTTGTTAAGGGGAATCGCCAATGCCTTAGCGCCATACATAACAAGGTATTCACCTGTTATTAGCAACTTTCCATTGGAATACCATTTATTAATTAGAGAACTCACTTCTTTCGGAGATTATCAATAAAACTTTGAACTGCACCATGAGATACTTTGTTTGTTACAAAATATTCAACGGCTTTTTCTTTTTCACTTTTAGTAGCCTCAATATGATTTAGGATATTATATAGGTGCATTTTCATATGGCCTATTTGAATTCCTTTGGTAACCAAAGATCTTACTGCAGCAAAATTATTAGCCATGCCCACTGACGCTACTATTTTCATTAGTTCCTCAGCAGATGGATTACCTAACATCTCCAAAGAATGCTTTGCAAGTGGATGTAAGGATGTAAGTCCACCGACAGTTCCCAATGCAATTGGTATTTTTAGTTCATAGTGAAATGTAGTACCCGTTATGGTAACACTTGTCAGACTTTTATATTTACCATCTCGGGCAGCATAGGCATGTCCGGCAGCTTCAATAGCTCTAAAATCATTACCTGTGGCAATGGCAACAGCATCAACACCGTTGAAAACACCTTTATTATGTGTTGTTGCTCTGTAGACATCAATTTCTGATATTTTCACAGCAGTTTCAAATTTACGTGCAAATTGCTCTCCGGTCATATCTTTGAATATTCCTTCAAGATCACTAAAGTCACATTCAACCCATACCCTAACTAAACATTCAGGGGTATAGTTGGACAATATTGACATAACAATCTCACATTCCTTTTCATCCTTAGAAAAAGCCTTATGAGTTCTGAAAAAGTCCTGTAATGCTGACGCAAATTCCTCCAGACACGAATTGATGAAATTAGCTCCCATTGAGTCAACAGTATCAAAGGTAGCCTTTAGCTGATAGTAATTATCAACTTCCTGGGTAAAGTCTATTAATTCAAAATCCAAAATACCTCCACCCCTAGCTTCCATATTCTTAGTAATGTCTTTTGTTGCTCCCCTTAGATAATATTTAAGTTCATCAAATACTTTTTGAAGCTTAACTTTATCTCCACTCCATATAAAATGAACCTGACCAACTTTTTCAACTCCTAATATCTCAGCATTAAAACCTCCTCTTTCAGACCAAAATTTAGAGCTAGAAGAAGCTGCAGCTACAACCGAACTCTCTTCGATAACAACAGGAACATGATATGTATGACCATTGACAACAACGTTTGGAGCTATGCCATATGGAATATAAAAATTTGAAATGGTATTTTCACTAAACTCATCAAATATCTTCTGCTTTGAATTATCTGAATGCCAGAAGCTCTTTAACAAATCAACTGTTTCTACCTGATTATCCATCAGTTCGGAAACAATCATTAGTTTATCTTCCTTAAGAAGCTTTGAGAAACCTCTAATAAGATAATCACGTTTTCTTTTTTTTGGCATTTAAACAGATTTTGGTCTACCAATCATCTTTCACTTTCTCAGGCTCAGGCTTCATCTTTTCTTCAAGATTTTCACTCCAACTATTCACAAAATCTCTTATTTGGATAAGATAACCATCCCACCTAGGATCATATGCAGGATCGTTCTTATCTAGCCATTTTTCAGCTGGTATATTTGTAGCTGATTTCAGCACAATCTCATCTATAGTATACCTATATCTATTGTCTTTTAGTTCAACAGTAAATGTATAGTTTATCATACCTCCTATGTGCTTAATACTGTCATCATCCCAATAGTAGATTCTAAATCTATGTCTTCCGACAATCTTTCCAGTTTCTTTATCCCTAACAGAAGTAACCCGGACCGCATCCTTGTATGTTCCATTTAACCAGTAAATACTACGCTTGAAAAGTTCATATTTACTTCCTTCTTCCTCAACAACTCCTTGGAATTTTATCCTATTCGTTTCTTCATCAACTGGTATAAATAACTCAGCCTTTTCTTGGGCCATAAGATTAAACCCAAATGTTATACTAAATATAAATACAAAGAATTTCATATTACTGATATTTCGTTTAAAGCCGAAGCAAAGTTAATGATAAAGTTTTAATGATAAATTCTCTCTTTTGGCTGTCAAAATATATTAATAAGATCACATAATAATTGGCAAAATTTGTAGTTACCTAATAAATAATTAGTTATTTTAAAACCCTACGGAATCATTTTAATTGTTTGCTCAAAACGTAATAACTTTTTTTTAAAAAAATTTGAAATAAATAATGCAATAAAACAAACAATTCTTTCCTATATTTGTAGCATATGGACCAAATCTATTTTGGTCTTATTTTTTTATCAATTTTTTACAAGCATAAAACATTGTAATCATGAGCGTTAAGTATTCTTCAATCACCAAAAAAATATGGATGTCCTTGATGGGGTTATTCTTAATGGTGTTTCTGGTTGTGCACTTAAGTATTAATCTTTTACTACTTGTTGATCCAACTCGCGAGTTGTTTAATACTGCAGCACATTTCATGGGAACTAATCCATTTATTCAAACTTTTCAGTGGGTTTTATTTCTTGGTTTTACAATTCATATTATTTTAGGATTTGTTTTACAGATTCAAAACTGGATTGCAAGACCAAAAGGATACAAAGTTAAGGCAACATCTGAAGACTCTTTTTTTTCCAAGTACATGATACACACGGGAGTAATTATACTAATATTTTTAGGAATTCACTTTGTAAATTTCTTTTTCAGAGTGAAAATATTTCACACCGTACCTGATTTCATATTAAACGGGGTAAATACGGGAATGGAGGACATGGGTATTGTAGTTGTTGAGTTATTTCAAAATCCATCATATGTTATTGGCTATGTTATTGCCCTAATTATACTGGGTTTCCACTTAGATCATGGTTTCCAATCAGCATGGCAATCAATAGGTGTTAATAATAGTAAATATACTCCATTCCTAAAAGGGTTTGGCCACCTTTATGCTATTTTTATTCCACTTGGCTTTATTGCTATTCCTGTGGTTATTTACCTAACAACATAAAAGTTATGACAAAGTTAGACTCAAAAATTCCAGAAGGCCCCTTGGCCGAAAAATGGACAAACTTTAAGGCTCATCAAAACCTTGTTAATCCTGCAAACAAACGTAAAATTGATATTATTGTAGTTGGCACAGGCCTTGCCGGTGGATCTGCTGCTGCAAGTCTGTCAGAACTAGGTTTTAATGTAAAAGTATTTTGTATTCAGGATAGTCCACGAAGAGCACACAGTATTGCAGCTCAAGGTGGCATTAATGCTGCAAAAAATTATCCTAACGACGGTGATAGTGTTTACAGACTTTTCTATGACACAGTAAAAGGGGGTGACTATAGGGCTCGTGAGGCTAATGTTTATAGACTTGCAGAGGTAAGTAACAATATTATTGATCAATGCGTAGCTCAGGGAGTACCCTTTGCCAGAGAATATGGTGGTATGCTTGACAATAGGTCATTTGGTGGAGCATTAGTTAGCAGAACTTTTTATGCAAGAGGACAAACAGGGCAGCAATTATTATTAGGTGCTTATGGTGCTCTGAGCAAAGAAATTAAAAAAGGGTCTGTAAAAATGTATACCCGACGCGAAATGATGGATGTTGTTTTAAAAGATGGCAAGGCACGCGGAATTTTAGTTAGAAATCTTGTCACAGGAAAACTCGAAAGGTATGGAGCTCATGCCGTTCTGCTTGCATCAGGAGGTTATGGGAATGTATTTTTCTTATCTACCAATGCTATGAACTCAAATGCCAGTGCTGCATGGAAAGCCTATAAACGTGGAGCATTTTTTGGGCATCCAAGTTTCGTTCAAATACACCCTACTTGTATTCCAGTGCACGGAAATTATCAAAGCAAACTAACATTAATGAGTGAGAGTTTGAGAAACGATGGTAGAATATGGGTTCCAAAGAAAAAGGAAGATGCTCAGAAAATCCAGAAAGGTGAATTATCTCCAGTAAACATTCCCGAAGAAGATAGAGATTATTATCTTGAAAGAAGATATCCTGCATTTGGCAATCTCGTGCCACGTGATGTTGCCAGTAGAGCAGCAAAAGAAAGATGTGATGAAGGTTATGGTGTAGGAAATACAGGCTTGGCTGTATATTTAGATTTTAAGGATGCGATTAATAGATTGGGTAAAAGTGTTATTGAAGCCAGGTATGGTAATCTTTTTCAGATGTATGATAAAATAGTTGATGAAAATCCTTACGAAACCCCAATGATGATATACCCTGCAATTCATTACACGATGGGTGGTATTTGGGTTGATTATGAGCTTCAAAGTACTATTCCAGGACTGTTCGTAGGTGGTGAAGCAAATTTCTCTGATCATGGCGCCAATAGGCTTGGAGCATCTGCTCTAATGCAAGGCCTATCAGATGGTTATTTTGTTCTTCCATATACCATGCAAAACTATCTTGCAGACCAGATTAATGTGCCCCATTTAGATACTGATTCTCCTGAATTCGAAAAATCAGAAAAATATGTTCAAGGTAATTTAGACAAATTACTTGCAATAAAAGGAAGCAAAACTGTTGACTCATTTCATCGTAAAGTTGGGCTAATTATGTGGGATTATGTAGGAATGGGCCGCAGTAAGGAAGGCCTAGAAAAAGCCATAGAAGATTTAAAATCTTTACGTAAGGATTTTTGGTCAAATGTAAATATCCCAGGTGATAGTACAGGAATGAATGTTGAATTAGAAAAGGCCGTGAGAGTTTCCGATTTCATAGAACTAGGCGAACTAATGGCACGGGATGCTCTCAGCCGCAACGAATCTTGCGGAGGTCATTTTCGTGAAGAATACCAAACAGAAGAGGGCGAAGCCATGCGAGATGATGAAAATTTTATGTTCGTTTCAGCATGGGAATATAAAGGTGTTGATGAGGAGCCCGTTTTGCATAAAGAACCTCTTAGCTATGAAAATATAGAAGTTAAACAAAGAAACTACAAAACAGCTTAAACTTAAACGTAAAAATCGGAAAAATGGATTTAAAACTAAAAATATGGAGACAAGTCGATGCGAATGCAGAGGGCAAATTTGTAACATATCCGGTTCACAACATATCCCAGGATGCATCATTTCTAGAGATGATGGATGTTCTAAATGAAGAACTTGTGACCACTGGCAAAGAGCCTGTTGCATTTGACCACGATTGCCGAGAAGGAATTTGTGGAATGTGTAGTTTATTCATTAATGGCCGTCCTCATGGACCTGATGATTCTGTAACCACATGTCAATTGCACATGCGTAAATTCAAGGATGGTGAAACCGTAGTTATAGAACCGTGGCGTGCAAAACCATTTCCTGTAATCAAGGACCTAAAGGTTGACCGTAGCCCATTTGATGAAATTATCAGATCTGGAGGTTATGTTTCAGTAAACACAGGCGGAGTACCAGATGCAAACACAATTCCAATTAACAAGGAAAATGCTGACCTTGCAATGGATGCGGCTGCATGTATAGGCTGTGGAGCATGTGTTGCTGCATGTAAAAATGCGTCTGCAATGCTTTTTGTATCTGCAAAGGTTAGTCAGCTAGCTCTGTTACCTCAAGGAAAAGTTGAAGCAAAAAGGCGTGTGGAAAGTATGGTAGCTAAAATGGATGATCTAGGATTTGGAAATTGCACCAACACATATGCATGTGAAGCTGAATGTCCTAAAGACATAAGCGTGTCTAACATAGCTCGAATGAATCGCGAATTTTTACATGCAAAGATCACATAAGGTATAAGTTCATTTAATTTTAAAAGGTGGCTATCAAATGATGGTCACCTTTTAATTTTTGTGAATAAGAGTTAAGCTTCAAACCGATTAGTTATATTTCTTTAATTTTGAATCAGTTTAATAGATTATAATGCAGTTTAAATCCATAATTGGTCAAAAGGAATTAATTTCCAATCTTATAAGTTCATTTAAGGAAAATAGAGTGGCGCACACCCAACTTTTCCTAGGTGGTGAGGGATATGGCCCATTACCATTGGCAATTGCATTCTCTCAATTTCTTCTATGTATCAATAAACAATCTGATGATAGTTGTGGCGTATGCCCATCGTGCAAAAAATTTGATAAATATGCACATCCCGATTTGCACTTTTATTTTCCAACAGCAACAAATCAGACAATTAAGAAAAATCCTAAATCTAGCTTTGCAATGGATGTATGGAGGAATTATTTAGTTGAAAATAATGCTTACATAACTCTCAATGGTTGGCTAGAAAATTTGGGTGTTGGAAATAAACAGGGTTATTTAAGAAAAGACGATGCAAATGAAATAATCGGACAAGTTGCTCTAAAAGCATTTGAGGGAAGCTACAAGATATTTATTATATGGATGGTTGATAAAATGAATGAACCAGCTGCAAACAAATTACTTAAGACTTTTGAAGAACCTCCAAAAAATACCATAATAATACTCATAACAGAAAAGTATGAGCAATTATTACCAACTGTGAGATCAAGAGCGCAACTGGTCAAAGTGCAAAAACTATCTATTGATGAGATTACAAATAAATTGATTGAGACAGGTGTTGATAGTGACCATGCACATAAATCTGCCTCACTTGCAAACGGAAGTTGGAATACGGCAACTGAAATTGCTGAGAAGACTGAAGATGAAAATAGCAACTTCATAAACTTTAGAAAGTGGTTAAGGTTGTGTTATCAACCAAAGGATTATGATGAACTTCTCAGGTTCAATCAGGAAATATCGAAGCTTGGTCGGGAGAAGCAAAAAAGCTTTCTAAATTATGGTTTGGAAATAATTCACAACTCTATTCTTATCAATCATAATCAAAGTGAGAATATTAAAAAGACTGGTGATGAGTTAAATTTTACCAAGAATTTCTCCAAATTTATCAACGAAGCAAATCAAAGGGATATGTATAATCTATTTAATGAAGCAATATTCCATATCGAAAGAAATGCACACAGCGGTATAATGTATTCCGACATGAGTTTTAAAATCACCGACCTTATTATTTCGGGGAGAAAGTATGTAGCTAAAAATTAAATAATTTATTAGTGGTAAAAGAATTCGGTAAATATGTAAATGAAAATAGTCTGATTACAGATACTGATGTAATATTATTGGCTCTTAGCGGTGGAATAGACTCTGTTGTTATGATGGATATTTTCCACAAACACAATGTGAAGTTTGCAATTGCCCATTGTAATTTTAATTTAAGATTAAAAGAGTCTGATGATGACGAATCATTGGTAAAGCGATTGGCTTCAAAACACAAGGTAGATATTCATATAAAATCATGCGATACTAAAAGCTATGCTAAAGAAAATAAAATATCCATTCAAGAGGCTGCCAGAGAATTAAGGTATGCATGGTTTGATGAGGTATGTAATCAAAATAATTATACCAAAATTGCAGTCGCTCATCATTTAGATGATAATATAGAGACCTTCTTTATTAATCTATCCAGAGGTTCGGGGATCAATGGTTTAAAAGGGATACCTATTTTACGACAAAATATAATCAGACCTTTGATGTTCGCAAAAAAGTTTGAAATTGAAGAATATGCCATTGCCAATAATCTTGAGTTTAGAGAAGATAGTTCAAATGAAGATAGTGTTTATTGGAGAAACAACATTAGGCATAATCTCATACCACAGCTTGAGAATATTTTACCAGGGTTTTCAAACTCCATAATAAAGAGTATTTCCAACTTAAGTGATGCAAATCAACTCATCGATTCTGTTATTACAGAAAAAACATCACAGCTATTCATTAAGCAACCTGATGGTGTTTTAAAGGTTAGCCTTAATAAATTGATAACCTTAAACCCACTTAACGTTTGGGTTTATTTTTTACTTAAACAATTTGGGTTTGCAAGAGATGTTACTGACTCCATTTGCAATGCCATTTTAGAAGGAGGTAATACTGGTTTGAGGTTTAGTTCAAGTATCGTTGAATTATTAATTGACAGAAAATATCTGTTAATCCGGGAGGTTAAAGGGAAAGAAAATATCATAGAATTTGAAATTGCCAAGTCATATAAAAATATATCTCACCCTATTAAGTTAAATTTTAAAATTCAGAGTAAAGGCTCAGAATTGAAATTTGACAGTGATCATAGCATTGCTTATTTTGATTTAGATAGTCTAAAATATCCATTAATCTTAAGAAAATGGAGATCTGGTAACAAAATGAAACCTCTGGGCATGAATGGCAAAAAATTGGTGAGCGATATACTTATTGATAATAAGGTTGATTCATTTGAAAAAGATAACACTTATGTTATAACTTCAGGTGACAAAATTATTTGGCTTGTTGGTATTCAATCTTCCGAAGAGTTTAAAGTGGAAAATAACACTTCTAAAATACTAACAATAGAGTATTTAAAATAAGATTTTGTATAATGATATAAGTTTTTTGGCTAGTGATTCTAAAGCGATATGGCCAGGCATAATTTTTGATTAGGAAACTTCTATAAAAGAACTGATGTCAAAAATTGAAAACAACTATTATTGTTTAACTTTGAAAAAATTATGTTCAAGTAATTTTATAAACATGAAACGCAGCTTAAATTTATGTCTGTTACTGATAATTCTAAATCTTAGTTTATCGGCTCAGATATTGGAACCTGTTAAATGGAATTTTTCATCGAACAAAATATCAGATTTAGAATATGAACTTATTTTCAAGGCTGACATAGATCTTCATTGGCATTTATATTCTCAGGATATACCAGATTCTCCTCCAGCAACCGGATTTATTTTTAATGAAAATACTGGTTATAGTCTGGTTGGAGATGTATCCGAGGAAAGCACAGTAATAGAAGACTATGACCCTAATTTTGATATGGTTCTCAAATATTATGCTAATGAAGCAGTATTTAAACAGATAGTCAAGCTTAATAGTCAAAGTGCTAAAATTACAGGCTTTGTTGAGTTTATGTGTTGTGATGATACCAAGTGCATACCTCCGACGGAAATAGATTTTAGTTTTACACTGGGAGCTTCAACAAATAATAATTCCACACCAACTAAGATACTTGAACCTGTTACATGGAATATTTCTTCCAAACGTATTAATTCCGAATCGATTGAGTTAACTTTTGATGCAGAAATCGACAAGGGTTACCACTTATACTCATTAACAATTCCAGAAGATGGTCCTTTGCCAACTGTGTTTATATTTGAAAATAGCGAGTATTACAATCTAGAAGGTCAAGTATTAGAAGCTAATACACCAAAAGAAGAATATGATGATGTTTTTGAAATGGACATTAAATTTTTTGAGGATAATGCATCCTTTAAACAACTTATTACTCTTGAGGATAAAGATCTTTCCGTACCTCTGATTGGTGAGATTTCATATATGGTTTGCAACGATGTTGGATGTGTTGCTCTTTATGAAGATTTTGAGCTCATAATTGATGCCAGCACTGGCAGTATAGAGTCAGAAAATCCCAGTATATCAGAATCAGAACAAAATGAATATGAAGATGATATCACTGGTAAACGAGCATCATTACTTGGGTTTTTCATACTATCTTTTCTTGGAGGACTTGCAGCCATTATTACTCCTTGTGTTTTTCCAATGATACCCATGACAGTATCATTTTTCATGAAAGATGGTGAAGATAAATCCAAAGGAAAGATACAGGCCATAGTTTATGGACTTAGCATAATAGCAATTTATGTATTCATAGGATCCATTTTAGCTGTGATTGCAGGACCTGATATTGCAAACTGGCTAAGCACGCACTGGCTTCCCAATATATTATTCTTTCTCATATTTGTGATATTTGCTGCTTCGTTTTTTGGAATGTTTGAGATTACTCTGCCACATTGGATTATTAACAGTTCCGATAAGGGTGCCGATAAAGGAGGTTTTTTAGGCTCAATATTTATGGCCCTAACTTTAGTCTTGGTTTCATTTAGTTGCACAGGACCAATAGTTGGAACTATTCTAGTTGAATCAGCAGGAGGTCAGGTAATCAAACCAATTATTGGTATGTTGGGCTTCTCTCTTGCTTTTGCATTTCCATTTACACTATTTGCATTTTTTCCAACTCTACTTCAAGGTCTCCCAAAGTCTGGAGGTTGGCTCAATTCTGTTAAGGTAGTCTTAGGGTTTTTGGAATTGGCATTGGGATTAAAATTTCTTAGTATTGCTGATCAAACATACCATTGGGGTATACTAGATAGAGAGATTTATCTGGGTGCTTGGATAGTTATATTTTTTCTCCTGGGTTTATATCTTCTAGGTAAAATAAAATTTGCTCATGACGATGACATTAAGTTTGTTTCTGTTCCAAGACTTATGCTTTCCATTGTGGTATTTACATTTGTTGCATACCTAATACCGGGAATGGTTGGAGCTCCCCTAAAAGCTTTATCTGGGTATTTGCCTCCGCAAACCACACATGATTTTGACCTTAACAAGGTTATACGTGAAAATGTCCAATCGTATGCCATCACTGGAAGTGACGGTTTTAACCAAGACTTATGCGAAACCCCAAAGTATTCTGATTTCCTTCACCTTCCCCATGGACTTGAAGGATACTTTGACTACGAGCAGGCTTTGGCTTGTTCCAAGGAGCAAAATAAACCCATATTCATTGATTTCACAGGCCACGGATGCGTAAACTGTCGTGAAATGGAATCTAATGTATGGTCTGATCCAAAGGTTCTTAGCCTATTACGTAACGAGTATATTGTAACTGCCCTTTATGTGGATGATAAAACAACTTTACCCGAGGGAGACTGGTATGTGAGTGAATTTGATGGTAAACTCAAGAAAACAATAGGTAAAAAATACGCAGATCTTCAGAAAGCGATGTTTGGAGTTAATGCTCAACCATATTATGTATTGCTTAATTCTAATGGTGAGCTTATAGCTAAGCCAAGAGCATATGATTTAGATATAAGCGAATTTGTAAATTTTCTAGAAGTAGGTTTGGAAAATTTTCAAAGGGAAAACAAATAGATTTTATTGCTTCTACTAATTAGGGTATTTACATCTTAGTCTAATCTCTGTATATCAGCACCTAATTTCTGCAATCTTACATCTATCATTTGATATCCTCGATCTATCTGTTCAATATTCTCAATAATACTTGTTCCTTGGGCAGAGAGTGCAGCTGTTAATAGTGCAACACCAGCTCTAATGTCAGGCGAACTCATTTTTATACCTCGAAGTGGTGTTTTATGATTCATACCAATAACTGTTGCTCTGTGTGGATCACATAGAATAATCTTTGCCCCCATATCAATTAGTTTGTCAACAAAAAACAAACGACTTTCAAACATTTTTTGATGTATTAATACACTACCATTTGCTTGTATGGCAGTAACCAAAATAATACTTATCAAATCGGGAGTAAATCCTGGCCAGGGTGCATCAGAAATATTCATAATAGACCCATCTATGAATGTTTCAATGTTATAATTATCGTATTTGGGAACTAAAATATCATCTCCATCTTGAATAACTGCAATACCGAGTCTTTTAAACACTATTGGAATTAATCCCAGGTCTTCAAGTGAAACCTTTTTTATTACTATCTCAGACCGAGTCATCGCAGCAAGACCTATGAAACTGCCAACCTCTATCATATCTGCGAGCATTGTATGCTCGGTTCCATTTAATGATGCAACTCCATCAATTGTCAAAAGATTAGACCCAATTCCGCTAATTTTAGCCCCCATTCTAACAAGCATCTTACACAACTGAATAAGGTATGGTTCGCAAGCAGCATTAAAAATGGTTGTAGTTCCTTTGGCTAAAACCGAAGCCATTATTATATTGGCTGTTCCTGTTACAGAAGCTTCCTCAAGAAGCATATAATTACCTTTGAGGTTCTTGCCAACAACCTTAAAGCTTTTCTTATCAGGGTTATAATTAAATTCGGCACCTAATTTCTGTAATCCTATGAAATGGGTATCCAATCTCCTTCTTCCTATCTTGTCTCCTCCAGGCTGAGGGAGAGATCCCTTGCCAAAGCGAGCCAATAATGGCCCTAGAATCATTACGCTACCTCTAATGCTAGTAGCCTTAGCATAAAAATCTTCAGTTTCTAGATAATCAAGGTTAACAACAGAAGCATCGAATAAATAATTATTTTCACTATTTTTAACTATAACCACACCTAGACCTCGCAATAAATCAATTAATTTATTTACATCTCTAATATTAGGGACATTGTCAAGTATGACCTTTTCTTTAGTGAGAAGAACGGCACATATGATTTGGAGAGCTTCATTCTTTGCTCCTTGCGGAGTTATCTCGCCACCAAGGGGTTTGCCACCAGTAATTTTGAAAGTTCCCATTGCTTCTGTTTATACTTTGGTAAATAAACAAAAAACCAAACAAAAAATGGTTATTTTTTTTATAATTTTATCAATGTTATCCAATAGTAAAATACTGAATTAACTACATTTAACTAATTTTTCTTTTCTTTCTTTTGTTGTAGGGATTACTATAAGTACTGCCTTTTTGAGAAACTTTCTTCTTGTATTTTTTAGGTCTCTGAACAACGTCACTTATTGCAATCAACTGAGCATTCTCAGGTAATATGAGCTTTCCCTTGGACAACTCTAATAGATGCTTTGCGATAGTAGCATCATTTACAGAATCCCTATTCCATCTCAAATATGACTTCTTCATCTGATTTGCAATGGCAAATATCAATGCATCTTTTTCATCACCATCCTCATAATCATTGGCTTTATTTATGATATTAATAATATGTTTGCCATAATGACGTAAAACAATCTTCTTATCACTGTATTGCAATCTCTCTGGCTTTTTATTAAGCTTCTCCATTGAGGGTGGTGGATAAGGTCCATCAACATCCAGTTTAAACTTTGAAATAATATGCAGGTGATCCCATAGTACTTGATCAAAATCCCTGGTGTCTTTTATTGCAGGATTCATCTGAGACATTGACACGATTATTGCACGTGCAGTTTCTGTACGTTTTTCTCTGTTTTCAATGGTAATTGCATAATCAACCATTTTCTGAATATTTCTTCCATATTCAGGTATAATTAAATGGTTTCGTGCGGTATTGTATTCCATCTGATTTAATATTTGATTTAGGACCCAATCGGATCAGGATAGCAATTATTTTTTTGCAAAAGTAGTCAATTATTTACACAAAATACAGCAATTAGATTTGATCATTGCTTGCAATGAATGTTCACATTTCGGAAAGAATTATTTTTTAAATAAATATCTTGTGATAAAAATCCCGGTTGAATTGTTTTCGTTACCCGAGAATACACCAGATGTTACATCATACAATTCCCAACCTTCAGAAGTCAGTTCCTGAATTTTAGTAGTTATACTTAAGTCATTCTGACGAATATTTCCAAAGTTAATTCCTGCCATACTAAAGAAATTTTTCATTTTAGTTTCTTCCATCTTACCTTGATCATCTATGGAAATCATTCTAGACCTACCAATTCCTCCCGGCACAACTGATTCTACTGCAGTAATCTGGAGCCATCTGGCGTTTACAGGTTCATCATCTTGTTTAAAACCATATGTTGTTAAAATTCCTAAGAGCATTATGATAATAAAAACAGGGTAGTAAAATTTTTTTTTCATGATAGTATTTTGTTTTAAATTAATATTCCTACTTGTAACTGAAACTATAATTGAAGCTAACAAATATGCTGCCCATGGTTTTCTTCGAATACAGAATGCTTTCAGAAGACTTTCCCTTAACCACTCCAGGAACTGAAACCTTTAGCTCCTGCATATCTTTTTTCTTTTTACTATATACCTTTTTTCCATTTGATAGTTTCGCATATGTTCTTCTAACTAACTTAACCCTTTGTCCTTTATATTTGTATGTAAACTCAGCATGATAGCTAACAAAGTTTGTTTTACAAATAAAGATGTCCTTTGGCACATCCTTCTGTAGTTGAACCGAAATTGGATTCTCGACAATAATAATTTTTCCATTTGATTCAATACTGAAGTCTTCCATGGTTAGAATATTCTTAGTTACTTGACCCATAGAATTAAATACAAAAATTACGAATATAAGGGTTATTAAGGGTCGGATTTTCAACATGATATTTTGTTTTATTTGTTTACTGGAAATTTATGGCAAGATAATACAAATTTGTGTAATCTATATGTGCCATGATTCCTTTTAAACATGCAAACTCAGACGGATCAAACTTTATTCACAATTAGTTGTTTACAAATTTGGTTGTTATGGAAAATGTTTCTATTTTTGCAGCCCGATTTTAAAGGCGTAATAGTAAAGTGCTTAAGAAACAATAAGATAGATGAATACATTAAGTTATAAAACAGTTAGCGCAAACCGCAACACCGTTAATAAGGAATGGCTGTTGATTGATGCTGAGAATGAGGTTTTAGGAAGAATGGCATCAAAAGCTGCTGTACTCCTTCGTGGGAAACACAAGACAAACTTTACACCACATGTAGACTGCGGTGATAACATTATCATCATTAATGCTGATAAGATAAGGCTTACAGGTAACAAATGGGAAGCTAAGGAATATGTTAGTCACAGTGGATATCCTGGTGGCCAAAAAGCAATCACAGCCAAACAGATGATGGACAAAAAACCCACAAGAATGGTTGAAAAAGCCATTAAAGGTATGCTTCCAAAAAATAAACTTGGTGCAGACTTGTTTCGTAACTTATACGTTTATGTGGGTAGTGAGCACGATCATAAGGCTCAAAAACCAAAGAAAATAAATTTAAATAATATCAGATAATATACCATGGAAGTAGTTAACGCACTTGGCAGAAGAAAAACTGCCGTAGCCAGGGTTTATCTTCAAGAAGGTAGCGGCAAGATAATGATCAATAATCGTGATTATAAAGATTATTTTCCAACTGGCATACTTCATTTTGTTGTTGAACAAGCATTTGATCTAACAGAGACAACTGGTAAATACGACATCAAAGCTAATCTTAAAGGAGGTGGTTATACAGGACAGGCTGAAGCATTACGTTTAGGTATTGCTCGTGCCCTTGTTAAAGTAGATCCAGAGTTCCGTCCTGCTCTAAAGGAAAAAGGATTAATGAGAAGAGACCCACGTATGGTTGAACGTAAGAAACCAGGACAACCAAAGGCTCGTAAGAAATTCCAGTTCAGTAAACGATAGTTTTCACAATCATTGGAATGAGTTTAGTATCCAAATTGCTGTAACCTCGATATTAAAGAGCTATTCAGTAATTGTTAAAGAGAATGTAAACAATTTAAAATTAAAAAAAATGGCAAAAGTTAGTTTTGACGAATTGCTTGACGCAGGTGTACATTTTGGTCATTTGCGCAGGAAATGGAATCCTAATATGGCACCATACATATTTATGGAACGCAATGGAATCCACATTATAGACCTGTACAAAACACAGGCTAAGCTTGAAGAAGCACAAAAAGCTATCAAACAGATAGCCAAATCTGGTCGAAGAGTATTGTTTGTTGCAACCAAAAAACAAGCAAAAACGTTAGTTAGCGATCTAGTTAAAAATGTTAATATGCCTTATGTTACTGAGCGTTGGCCTGGCGGCATGCTTACAAACTTTGCGACCATTCGCAAAGCTATTCGTAAGATGTCCAATATCGACAAAATGGCTACCACCAGTTCATGGACCAACCTCTCCAAAAGGGAAAGGCTTCAAATTACACGCGAAAGAGCTAAACTTGAGAAAAACCTTGGTAGTATATCTGATATGAGCAGGCTGCCTGCAGCATTGTTCATTGTTGACATCAACAAAGAGAAGATAGCTGTTGCCGAAGCAAGGAAACTAAATATTCCAATATTTGCAATGGTAGATACAAATACTGATCCTAATTTGGTTGATTTTGGAATACCCGCAAATGACGATGCTTCAAAGTCCATTTACCTGATCGTTAATGCAGCAGTTGAAGCAATTAAGGAAGGGTTAAATGAACGTAAACTTGCAAAAGAAAAGCAAGATAGTTCCGAAGCAGAAGCAGCTGCCAAAAATGATGATATTAAGTCAGAATCAGAAGCAATTGAAGTAGCTGAAGCAGATGATAATAAAACCTCAGATGCAAAACCTAAGCGCAAGAGAAAGCCAATTGTAAAGAAACAAGAAGACTAGTATTAACTTAGTAAAAGAAATTAAAATGAAGATTACTGCCCAACAAGTAAATGAATTGAGAAAAAGTACCGGTGCTGGCATGATGGATTGTAAAAAGGCTTTGGTTGAAACCGAAGGCGATATGGAGAAAGCAATTGATGTACTTAGAAAAAAAGGTCAAAAAGTTGCTGCCAAACGTGCTGATAGAGATGCCACTGAAGGTGTTGTTCTTTCAAAAGTTAGTGCAGATAAAACATACGCTGCAGTTGTAATGGTAAACTGTGAAACTGATTTTGTTGCCAAAAACAGCGATTTCATTGGATTTACTCAAAGCATATTAGATGTTGCCATTTCCAACAAAGCAAAAACTGCTGACGACTTGAATAATATGGACCTAAATGGACGTAAAGTTGAAGAATTAATTCTTGATCAAACCGGCGTAATTGGTGAAAAAATCCAACTGGGCCATTTTGAAATAATTGAAGCAGAAAGTGTTTATTCATATATACACCCTGGTAATCGTATTGCTACCATTGCGGGATTCAATAAATCTGGAGATAACCTTGCAGATGCAGGTAAAGATATAGTAATGCAAATTGCAGCCATGGATCCAGTATCACTTAGCAAAGATGATGTAAGCGAAGATGTTATCAAGCGTGAAATAGAAATAGGTATGGATCAGGCACGTCAGGAAGGTAAACCAGAAGAAATGCTTGAAAAAATAGCAACTGGTAAACTAAATAAATTTTATAAAGAGAACACTTTATTGAACCAATCCTTCATAAAGGATAATAAGATGAGTGTTAGTCAATATTTAAGCAATGTAGAAGGTGATTTAACCATAACAGGTTTTAAACGCCTTGCACTTGCCTAGAAGATCTAATCTTAATAAAAAAGCTGATCTATTACGGTCAGCTTTTTTTATTTCAGTTCACGAAAATGATTTCGTGTATATAGAGAGAACCCACGATAAGCAAACAATAATTTTTTAATTCAAAATACTTTCTCTATCAAATTGGTGTTATTTGTATTTTTGACTATCAAAACAAAAAGACTTTAAATGGACTTAACAGATCAACTTAATTGTGTGATTACTCAGTGCATTCAACTATCACCAATGATGAAGATTATAAAAGTAAAGCCAGATGGTTGGAAGTTTCCAGAATTTGAGGCTGGTCAGTTTGTTGCATTGGGGTTACCTCCTAACTATCCTCGATGTATTGAGTCAGAAGATGATTTTGAGCATCCCAAACAAAATAGATTAATACGAAGAGCATATTCAATTGCATCATCTTCAAATGAAGATAGTATAGAGTTTTATCTACAACTGGTTCATTCTGGACAATTAACACCTAGATTATTTGAGCTAAAAATTGGTGACAGAGTATGGATGGGTAAAAAAGCTGTTGGTATTTTCACAATTGACAAATTGGATACTGATCGAAATATTATTCTTATTGCTACTGGAACAGGACTTGCTCCATACATGAGCATGTTAAGGTCAAATGCCCTAAAGAGAAGAGGTAAAATTATAATTATACATGGTGCGCGTAATAGCTGGGATCTAGGATATTCTTCAGAACTTAAGTTACTGGCTAGTATGTTTAAAGATTTTAAATATCACCCCTCAATTACAAGATCGGTAAATGAACCAATAGAATGGGGTGGCGACACAAGATATATTGGAGAAATATGGAAATCGGGACTGGTAAATGAATTGTTAGGGTTTAAACCAAAACCCAGTGATACAGACATATTTCTTTGTGGAAACCCGAATATGATATCTGATATGAAAGAGTTAATATACCCAATGGGTTTTAAAGATCATAAGAAGAGAAGTCCAGGTCAGCTGCACGCTGAAGAGTATTATTAACTGCAAAACAAGTAGGAATGGAAGATGATGATATTTTATGCACCTGCATGCAAATTACCAAAGGTGAAATAATTGATGCCATAAAGGCGGGTAATTTAAAAACGATAGAAGAAATAGGAGATGAAACAGAAGCAGGTACTATTTGTGGCTCTTGTCATGAGGATCTTGAAGATTCTATTGAAGAGGTTAATGATTAACACCTATGAAATAGCTTAGCGACCATAATCTTTCATAAAGTTAATTAATCCATTAAATAAATGGATAAAAAAATGTCCTGATTATTTACTTAATCAGGACATTTTTAATTAAAATAGAATTAGTGTTTCTAAAAACTAGAAATTATTTAACAATAAATTTAGTTTGATATTTTTGACCATTCTTATCCAATGCAC
>ENA-UZXC01000893-UZXC01000893.1-metagenome-genome-assembly--contig:-Day-2-25m-contig-893_pt1 | contig 98025 bp, 82 predicted proteins | sample MGYA00260340_ERZ794900 | MGnify/ENA metagenome assembly ERZ794900 | reverse complement strand
ACCTTCAACTCCTGGCGGTCTTAGCGTAGTTTCTTCTAATGGTAATACTACTTTAAAATGGAATGCCTCTACCGATGACCACGCAACAAGTGCATCTTTAAGCTACAATATTATTTTGGGGACTTCATCCAACCCAACTTCAATTTATGCAAGCAACTCTACCACAAATGGTACCAGAAAAATTGTGCAAATTGGGAATGCCGGTTTAGACACCACAATGGAAATAAACATGGCACACCTTTCCTTCGGCACAACCTATTATGCCAAAGTCCAGGCCATAGATTATTCATACAAAGGGTCAGCGTTTTCTAGTAGTGTTGTTGTTCCGGTGCGTATACATGCTGACTTAAATGATACTTTAACCATGGTTTGTGGAGAGAATAACTCTTTACCACTCCACGTTGCCAACCTTGATACCAATATTACATATTCTTGGACTCCTTCTACCAACTTATCCAGCACTACAGAAGCTAACCCTATTTGTAGTACAATTCAATCGAGGTATTATTATGTTACCTGCACAGCGTCTAATGGTCAAACTTATACTGATTCGATTTACGTTAATGTAGATGTGTTTAACCTTCAAATATCCAATGACACTACTTTAGTTTGTGGCAATTCCATGCAATTATTGGCTACATCAGACTATGTAGGTGGTGATGATAACCTTACATGGAAATGGTCCCCAGCAGCTGGCCTTTCTAATTCAAACATAAAAAATCCCTCATTAACACCTTATCAGTCAAACAACTACATTGTAACTGCCACCGCTGCCAATGGTTGCTTAATGCAAGACACACTAGCAATTACAATGGAACCTCTTGAGGTTGAAGCACCAGACCAAACAAAAATGTGTGAGCAAGATAGATGGGTTCAAGCCTCTCATAACTCAAAATCTCCATCATTGAAATACAGTTGGTCACCTACTGACTCCTTAAAAAATAGTTTTCAGTTAAACACTCTAACCAATGCAATTGAAGATATGGTGTATGTGATTACTGTAACAGATAGTACTTGTATTGCAAAAGACACTATGGAGCTCACGGTTATTCCTCCTGATTACAGTTTGGATTTTAGCTCAAGTGAAGTTCTTTTTACAAGCCCTCCTTTTGCACTTCAAATAACCAATCTTACTCCTAATCGTGAACTTTATGATTTTGAGTGGAATATGGATGATAGCACTATTCTAAATAACAACAACGAAAAGTTCTTCTATCAATATAAGTACAATGGAACATATAGTCCAAAACTCACCGCAACTCATAAGGTGAATAAATGCATAGACACAATTGCCAAAGTGGATTATATCTATTGCACGGGTGGTGAACATAGTGCGTCTGTCAATTCATCTTTAGACCTCAACCTTTATACTATTTCTCCAAATCCAACCAGTGGAGCACTTCATATCAAAGCTATTTCAAAATTATTAGGAACAAAGTATGTGGTTTATACTAGTAATGGAAGAGATGTATTATCCGGTAAATTAGAAGGAACTGACACTAGATTAGACCTTCATAACTTAGCAGAAGGGATATACCTTATAAGTATAGGAGATGATGTGAAGCAAATAATTAGAGTGATTAAGGAGTAAGTTAGCTTTCCCAAAAGTTGATTGGAGATAGTAAAAAAGTAATTAAACCTTTTTTATTCATTCTTTCTTTTCAATGAAATTCCACTAATTAGAAAAGTAGCATACATAATAATTAGGAAAAATTTAAACCACGTTGGATTACCATAAATATCTGTAAACTCTATAACAAGGTATCCAAAAAAGGAAAGTACCGAAATAAGTAAATAACTGTTTGATTTTTTCATTGATTGTAATTTTTATGCCCTTCAAACAGATCGGCTAAATATTCGGCATTATTTTAGAACATTATTTCTCAAAAATAATTAATACGGATGAAAAATCTTTCATTTAAAGAAACAGCGTGTTCGCTATAACAAACACGCTGTTTTACCCATCAAAATGGTTTTTTGTAGGAGTAACTACCTACTCCACTTCCATTTCAAAAGTCACCTCCACATCTGTGTCTCCTAATGCACAATCTCCCGTTTTTATGTCGGGTTGATGCTTTAGAGAAAGCATAAATGTACCTGTACCAACATCAGTGGTAGTTACTTGGGCTTTAAGTCCTAACGCAAGCTTGTTACCATCCTCATCTGTAATGTTTACAGAAGTACCAGCAGATGTTGTATAGCAAACTAAATGATCATTGGCTTCTTCAGCAATTTCAACAGTAATGTCCTCCGGGGTATCGCCACTTTCATCTAGAAAACGGACATTTAGTGCATAAACGCTATTACTAGCTAATCTAATCGTGTCAAAATCAGTAGGAGCACTTCCGCCTTCTCCATCAGCATCTTTAAAAACGAAAGTTCTTACATCGCTAGAGTTGTCTTCATTAGTAAAGTTTAACTCAACGGAGGTAATTAATTCCTCTTCATTAGGGTTTGGTGGATTCTCAACATCTCCACAAGACTGAAAAGTAAATTGAGCGAAGGCAACTAGTGCCATTAAAAATAAGTTGTTTTTCATGATTGTATTTATTTAAATTTATAATTAATTGTTATATATGTGTTTATCCCAATATCATCGGCAAAGTACCGGTATCGGTTCATGTAGTCTCGGTAAGTAGTGTTCAATAGGTTTCTTACCCCAAAATTAAAATGGAGCGGACCTTCCATTATCTGTCCTCCAAATTCTAAATTAAGCAAAAAATATGCTTCTGGGGTATCAGCAAAATCCTCGTTGGGTTCTACATTTTTTTGTTTGGCAGTATACCTTCCGTTCAGCCATAAATGTCCGTTGTGGACATTTAGCATTTTGGCAAAAGTGTATTTAATCCGTGCGTTAAACTGCTGTGCCGGAATGCCATAGATATATGTTTTGTTTTTGACATCTTTAACCAAGATCAAAGACGTTTTCCCAATAGCTGTTAGTTGATCAGAAAGCCTGTACCTTAAATCAAAATCAGTACCGGTATAAGTTGCATTGGTTTGAACGTAATTAAAGACGGGAAACGCACCTCTTATGGTTAATTGAGTCTCTCCGCTAGGCTTAAGGTAGATATAATCATTAAAGTAATAAAAGTATGGTTCCAGCTGTATTCTTACTCTGTTGTGGTTATAGAAAACAGCAGTGTTTGCAGAATAAGACCGTTCTTGTTTTAAGTCTATGTCTCCAAACTCCAAAGCTGCCGATCCATGATGAAGACCGTTACTAAACAACTCATTAATGCCAGGATTACGGTATCTTGTAGCCAATGAGACATGTATTTTAACATCTTCAGACACCGCTCTCCAGCCACTTACGTTTGCAGACAAGCCTTGGAAATACAATTGGTTGTTTACTAAAGCCTTGTTTTCATAAAGAAATGCATCGGTTAATTGCCAATCGTATCTAATACCTCCTTCTACTAAATGTTTTTCTTTTTCCACAGTAGCAACAGCAAATGCACCAGATTTATACCTAAAATAATTTGGGATGAAATATCTGCCATTGCCAACATTAGATTGGTACTCTCCCGATAAACCATAATGCCACCTAAAATCGTGTAAGTGCTTATCTACTATAACATTTAATTGTTGGGTCCATAGATTAAGATCTAATGCAGAATTTGATCCTCCGTTGTGGCTATCAAACTCTTGTCTGTGATTGTTTTGAATGGTATAACTACTGCTAATTTTACCAAAAGTTTTGTGGTCTGTAGACCACTTTATTTTGCTGCTGTAATGCCGAATAAACTGCGATGGTGAGCCAACAGTAAAAGTAAACGGATTAACCCTTAGCGGAGTATCACTTGCAAGAGCCCTATTTAAATCGGTTAGATTACCAATATGTGAAGTAGAGAGAATGCCCAATTGTTGAACAAATCCAGTAGCACTAAAAGAAATTTGACTGTTTTCTGTATCAAAAAGAGAATAATAAGATCCGCTTAATTGACCAAAGCCTGAATTACTTAACACATACCCTGGTGCCTTTGCATCTCCATTTCTTTTTGCATTAATAATTAACCGTTGAGACCAAGATTTTATAGCATTATAGTTTTCTAGTTTTACTCCAATTTGCCCGCCTCTTGGATTGGTTTCTCCCTTGGCCATTAACACAACCTTAGTGTAACTGGTATCATCAAAAGGAGCAGGAAGAAGACGAATAATACCACCCATAGCATCTCCTCCAAAACTTAGCGTATAGGCTCCCTTAATAACTTCAATGGTTCCTGCACTTAGTGGATCAATCTCTGGAGCATGTTCAATGCCCCATTGTTGACCTTCTTGCTTACTATCGTCGTTAATTACAGAAATCCGATTACTGTGCATTCCATTAATAACGGGTTTAGCAATGGATGCTCCTGTTTTTAAAAAATTAACGCCATTGCTCTCTTGTAAGGCATCGCTCAAGGTAATTGCCGCAATTTTCTCTAGTTTGGAATGGTTTATTCTCTGGATAAGATGTGTTCCTGGTTCACTGTTATTGCGGTGTCCATAGGATATAACCTCATCAAAAGTGTGTAAATGGTGTGGTAGAAAAAAGGCTATTGTAGTATCTCTTTCTAACGAGAGTTGATACCGCCTATTTTCACAACCAATGTGCGTTATAGTTAATAAATGCAAGCCCTTAGTGAGGTTTGCAATTGAAAAACCACCTTGCTCATTGGTTAATATTTGGCTGTTTTTAATGCTAACTAAAGCCAGACTCAGTGGTTCTTGCGTTATGCTATCTAAAACAACACCTGAAATGGTGATTTGAGAATACGTAAAAGTACTACTGCCAATAAGCAGAAGTACAGCGAATATTTTTCGCATTTTTTTTTAAAATTTTAAATGAAACTAGAGGAAAGTATTTTAGATGCTAAACTACAGGAGGTCCTCTTTGGCAAACAGTAATAAATCGATTGTTTGATATATTTCTAATCGACTCAACAAACAAACTACTTGTATAATCTGGAACTGTATTAAGGGATACGATTTGAGAAGATTTCCCATCATCAGAAAACAAATAGTTAAGATTACCTTGATCGTGATTTTCAACTTCGCATATGTGCTCATATGTCTCAGAACAAGTGTCTCCTTGATCAAAGCACCACTCTATTAAGATAGAGGCTTTGGTCAAAGAAAAAATGCACAACAATAATATGCTAGTTGCTTGTCTCACGATTGGCAAATGTATTATTAAATATAATTAATCTCCAAGATTCCAGTATTGTTTTATAAAATCGATAAGAAAGAAAGAGTCCGCTTATATTCTTATATCTTTAATGATTACAACCAAGTAAACCGTTTTTAAGAGAAGAATATTTTTTATAATTTGCTTCGAAATATTTTACAAATTTGACGCTACTCTGTCAATCTACTTTGTGGGAATATAGATTCTTATCATAATAAATTAGCTTTAGAACCAGAAATAAAGCCATATTTCGAAAGACTTTTAGTGAAGGTTGATCCTATAAATTCTAATAAAATTCTTTGGTAAATAACTCAAGGGCTAACTTCAATAAATGAAGAAGATCTTTTATTTTTATAACTGTTCTATTACCTTTACACTGCATGAAAGTCCTATGAAAACATCAAAGCAAATATGACCTTACATGATGACTCTTACTAGAAATGCCCAAACTGCACTAGCCACTTTGTAAAGACCAACATTGCCAATGGATCTCTGGTTGGAAACTCTGTTTATTCTGACTGTTACTGCAACACTCCATTATTGCCTCGCAACAATATTTTAGAGCTGTGCAAACTCTGTTACACTTTTAACTGGGCGGCTGACCTTGAAGAAATAAAAAAGCTCAAGAACAGTGTTTAAATGCTCCCAAAGAAATGCAGATTGTTGTTAATCAAATGCAACAGCATATTGCAGAAAAAAATCCATTTGTATTTGAATTAAAAATTTAGAGTACTGTCAATGTCTCCTGATAAGTGATGGTGATTTCAAATAAACTACTTACAAGCCAGCTGCTATTATTCAAGTCATCAAAACTTGAAACTATGTTGCTACCTCGTTAATTACCACGATTGAGAATCGACCCAACCCGTATTAAGAAGCCACTAATAAGTTTCCTATAACTCTATAACGCAGAACAGAACCAGTTTTAATTTTTCTAACCGCCTCATCTAACACCTCACTTTAAGGTTAAAATTGATGACTTTACAAAGGTCCTGTATACTTTCTGTTCTTCATTTTTTTTATAAAACATTTAATGCCTTTGGTGCCCATATACATAACCCTAATATCTTTGTTGCATATCTATTAAATATATGAGTAAACTTCAGCATCCACATATTAAATGTAAAAAAGTAGCTGTTGCTTTGCTTGGATATAATAGCTTAAATTACATCAAAAAATTTATCCCTTCTATACTAAAAACAACTTATACTGATTACACTTTAGTATATATAGACAATGCTTCTACCGATAATTCGGTAGCTTATGTAAAAGAGCATTTCCCAAGTGCAGAGATATTTCAAATTTCTAAAAATCAAGGTTTTACAGGGGGCTATACTCAATCTTTGCCTTACATAGATGCCAAATATTATGTACTTTTAAATTCTGATGTAGAGGTTACTCCAAATTGGCTAGATCCAATTATTGAAGATATGGAAAAAGATGAAACCATTGGAGCTGCTCAACCAAAGTTATTACACGAACCGCAAAAAGAATTGTTTGATTATGCTGGTGCAAGCGGTGGTTTTATGGATAAGTATGGATTTATGTTTTGCCGAGGGCGAATATTTGATACCATAGAAAAAGATTTAAACCAATATAATGATCCAATGGAAATTTTTTGGGCGTCTGGAGCTTGTATGATTGTACGTTCAAAACTATACCGTCAACTGGGCGGTTTAGACAATCATTTCTATGCCCATATGGAAGAAATAGACCTGTGTTGGAGAATTAAAAATGCAGGTTATAAAATTTTGGTTTATCCGGCATCAACGGTTTACCACGTTGGTGGCAGCATTATTACGTATGGCAGCTATACCAAGCTTTATCATAACTTTAGAAACAACTTGGTTATGATGCTTAAAAATTTACCAAAAGAAAAACTGCTTGGCACATTGTTTATACGTATGGTATTTGATGGTGTTGCAGCTGCCAGAGCATTGATTACGTTTAGGTTTATAGAGTTTAGAGCAATCTTTATGGCTCATTTTCATTTTTACACCCAAATGAAGCGGTGGAAAAGCAGAAGAAACGAAGCCTTGAAACATTATGTTAGGGAGTCTAGAACGGGCATATATTGCCGAAGCATTGTTTGGGATTACTTTGCACGTAATCTTAAAAAATTTGATCAGCTAAAATTTTAACCAAATTAACAGAAAATAAATATTAAAATGAAAGTAGTACTGTTTGCCGGAGGAAAAGGAACAAGAATTTCTGAGGAGTCGCATTTACGGCCAAAACCAATGATTGAAATTGGGGGAAAACCTATTCTTTGGCACATTATGAAAACGTATTCGCATTACGGCATAAACGAATTTGTAATTTGCTTGGGATATAAAGGCACCTATATAAAAGATTACTTTATAAACTACTTTATGTACAATGCAGATTGTACCATAGATTTATCTAACAACAATGTAGAAGTACATAATGGCAAAGCCGAAAACTTTATAATAACCTTAGTAGATACAGGGTTAGAAACACTAACAGCAGGCAGATTAAAACGAGTTAGAAAATACGTTGAGAACGAAGATTTTATGCTTACATACGGCGATGGTGTTGCAGATATTAATGTTGCCGAATTGCTAAAGTTTCATAAAGAAAATAATAAAATTTGTACTATGACTGCCATCCAACAAAGAAGCAGGTTTGGGGTGATAAATATGGGTGAAAACAATGTTATAAATGGTTTTACAGAAAAACCCCAAGATGATGGCCAATGGATAAACGGAGGTTTCTTTGTTTTAAAACCAGAGATTTTTAAATACCTCGACGAAAACTCTGACCAAATGATGTGGGAAGAAAAACCGCTGGGAAGTCTTGCAAATGACAGAGAAATTGTAGCATACAGACACCAAGGTTTTTGGAAGTGCATGGATACCTTGCGTGATAAAAACGATTTAGAAGAAATGTGGAACAATAACCCAGCTTGGAAGGTTTGGGAATGATGATTTAAGAATAAAGAAGTTTGTAGAAAAGATAACAACAATGAAAGTATTAGTAACAGGGCATAATGGCTATATAGGGCCTCACTTGGTTAAGTTATTGCACGATGCTGGACATACCGTAACAGGGGTAGATTTAAACCTTTTTGAAGACTGTGCGTGGGATACATTGCCAAAACCAGATATTGAGTTAATAAAAGACTTTAGAAACCTTTCGTTTGAAGAACTATCTGGACACGATTGTGTAATGCACCTAGCCGCTATTTCTAACGATCCAATGGGTGATTTAATTGAAGATCTAACCTATGCAAATAACCGTGCAGGTTCTATAAACCTTGCTCGCAAAGCTAAAGAGGCTGGGGTTAAGCGATTCTTGTTTTCTGGTAGTTGTTCTGTATATGGCAAAGGAGAAACTTTAGACTTAAACGAAAGTGCTAACCTTCATCCTATTACGGCATACGCTCATTCAAAAATTGATACAGAAATTGAAGTTAGTAAAATGGCTGATGATAATTTTTCGCCTGCATTTTTAAGAAACTCTACGGCATACGGATATTCACCTAACTTAAGAATAGACCTGGTGGTAAATAATCTATTGGGTTGTGCTCTGGCCAATGGCAACATACAAATTAAAAGCGATGGTTCGCCTTGGAGACCATTGGTTCATTGTAAAGATATAGCTAGAGCATTTGTTGCATTTGCAGAAGCACCTAAAGAAAGCATCCATAATATGGCAATTAATATTGGAGGGAATAAAGAAAACTACCAAGTACGCCAAGTAGCGGATTATGTGCAAACATTATTACCCGATGCTAACATTGTGTACACTGGCGAGGTTGGAGAAGATCCAAGAAATTACAGGGTTAATTTTGATTTATTGGGCAAGCAATTACCTGATTTTAAATTGGAGTATACCCTAGAAAAAGGAATGCAAGAATTGTATGCTAATTATCAAGAGCACAATTTTTCTAAAGAGGATTTTGATGGCAATCAGTTTGTAAGGCTTAGAACCTTAAAAGACAGACTAAACAGATTTGAAGAAGTAAAATAATATGAAATTTACAGAGACTAAGCTTAAAGGTGCTTTTATAATAGAATTAGAACCATTTAACGATTTAAGAGGTTCGTTTGCTCGTACTTTTTGTGCTAATGAATTTAAAGAGCACGGATTAAATACCCATATGGTACAAAGCAATTTATCCGTTTCTCACCCAAAACATACTTTAAGAGGTATGCATTTTCAGGTGCAAGGTGCAGAAGAAGCAAAACTTATGCGTTGCCAAAAAGGATCTATTTTAGATACCATTATAGATATACGTAAAGATTCTGACACGTATTGCCAATATGTACAGTTAGAACTAACAGATAAAAACAATACAATGCTTTACGTTCCTGAAGGGTTTGCACACGGGTTTTTAACGTTGGAAGAAGATTGCGAAGTTTTCTATCAGGTATCTGAGTTTTACCAACCGGGCAAAGAGTCTGGTATTAGATGGAACGATCCTCTTTTTGGAGTTGTATGGCCAACCAACAACCCAGTTATTTCAGAAAAAGACGCAGCACACCCAAATTATATCAAATAATACTTCCATCTCTATTAATTTAAAAACCAAAGAATGAAATTTTTTGTAGTAGGAGCATCTGGCTTAGTAGGCAGCAATTTTGTTAATCACCTAAAAGAACAAGGCCACGATGCAGTAGGCACACATCTTACACTCGAAACTCCAGATACTGTATTTTTTGATGCAGTAGACATAAATAATCCAAAAAACTATGATTTAAGTGTGTTTAAGCCCGATGTAATTGTGCATTGTGCCGCTTTAGCAAACGTAGATTATTGCGAAAAAAACGTAGAAGAGAGTTACCAAAAAACCGTACAGTCTGCTATTAACTTGGTAGAAATTTGCAAAAATCATAACATAACTATGGTTTATACTTCTACCGATTATGTTTTTGATGGAAAAGAAGGACCATATGTGGAAACAGATACTGTAAATCCTTTGAGTGTTTATGGCCAGCATAAACTAAAGGTAGAGGAGGTTATACAGAAAGAGCTACCAAACAGTGGTATTATCTTAAGAATTTGTGGTGTTTATGGAGACGAAATACGCGGTAAGAATTTCATTATTAGAATTATTAATGATGTAAATAACAATCGCGAGTGGGAAATGAGATTACCTAAAGACCAATATGCAACCCCTGTTTGGGCAATGGATGTTGCACGTGCAGGTACTTTACTTGCCAGTGATAACAAATTCGGCATTTACCACATAGGCAGTACCGATTTTATGAACAGGGTTCAGTTAGCAGATAAGGTATTGAGCTATTTACCTACACATAAATGTACCGTAACTGGAGCAATAACAAAAGATCTTGGACAGGTTGCAGACCGCCCGTTAATGAGCGGTAACTTATCTACCAAGTTTTTGGCAGAATATCCCGACTATAAATTCTCTAACGTGGATGACTATATGAGAAGTAAAGGGTTATAGAATTTAACAAAGGTTTTTCTCATTCCCGATTTAATTAAACAGGGACCAATACTTCATTCAACGTTAAATCGTGTTGCTCAGTTGGGATCTTTTCTACATGTTGAAAAGGGTAGTAAACTCCAATTGTATTTGCGTTAGCGTTATTTGATAAGAAAACATCGTAATAACCTCCACCATAGCCCAGCCTATTTTTATTGGCATCAAAGGCAAGTCCGGGTACAATTATTAAATCATAATCGCCTTTAAACTCATTATCACCGCCAGGGTACTGTGTACCAAAAACTCCCTGCTCTAATTTATCCAAGCTTGCTAAAACTAGATGCTTTAACTTTCTTTTTTTCAATGTTTTTGGAGTAACTACAGTAACACCCCTTTTTAGCAGATTTTCTATTAATGGGTAAATGTTTATTTCTGTATTCATAGGCAAATAGCAGTGCACTGTTTTGTACTTACTCGCTTCTATTAAGTTTTGTAATGCATTACAAACCCAACAATCATATTCAGTTTTTGTATCCTGAAATAGCTCCGCCCTTTTAAGCAACATTTGTTGCCTCAGTATCTTCTTTTGTTCCCCTATATCCATCAAACTTTTTTGCATTTATTTAAATCGGACTTTTTTGTCCGATTTATAATTCTACCTTTTATATTTGCAGTGAACAAACATAAAAATTGTTTTTTAAATCATTAAGAACATATAACCACGGTCATTTTAACAAGACCACAAAAAATTAATAACTTTAATAAAATGAATTATTCAAAAGAAAACATTGTAGGAGAAATAGTTGCTAGAGACTACCGCACCGCTACCGTTTTTAAAGCTCATAAAATTGACTTTTGCTGCAAAGGAAATCGCACAATTGGCGAGGTTTGTGAAAAGAGTAATCACGATGTAGAAAACATCCTTAATGAGTTAAATGGTATATCTCAGGACACATCAGATAACATCAACGATTTTCAATCTTGGGATATGGATTTATTGGCCGATTACATTGAGAAAAAACACCATAGATACGTTGAGAAAAAAATTCCGGAGCTAAAAACATATTTAAATAAAGTAGCCAGAGTACATGGAGAACGTCACCCAGAATTAGTAGAAATTGACCAATTGTTTTCAGCCTCTGCGTTTGATCTGCTTTCTCACATGCAAAAAGAAGAAAACATTCTGTTTCCTTTTATAAGACAAATGGCAGCAAACAAAGGTGTAATAGTGCCTCCATTTGGCACTGTAGAAAACCCAATTAATATGATGAAGCATGAACATGATAACGAGGGAGAACGGTTTAGAAAAATTGCTGCTCTAACCAACAACTACAATCCTCCTGCAGATGCTTGCACCACTTACAGAGTTGCATTTTCCATGTTGCAAGAATTTGAAGATGATTTACACAAGCACATCCACTTAGAAAACAACATTCTTTTCCCCAAAGCTATTGCAACAGAAAGAAGAATGGCTATTGCATAAAGAGCGTAGATAGTTTTAAAAAAATCGCTCAAAAAGCAGCAAACCGCTTTTTGCGATAACTCGGTAACTGCACTAGCTTCATTTAATAGAAACAATATTTTTATAAGCGAATCTACCTATCATTATGATGCTGGCGGTTATTGCTAAAAAAAAGTTCTTGGCAAGTCTTACAAATGATATCTAAAAGGACTGTGCTACTGCTTTAGTGCTATATCTTTTAAATTGTATGTTAAAATCTATTCCAGCAGCAGATTTACATAAAACAAACACTTATTTACCCCCTTCATTTTCCATATTGCTAAGAATTTAATTGTTTTTTTAGATTGAAACTTAAAATAAATTAAAAGTGAAGTGCATAATTGACAAACTATGTTGAGTCTTTTTGACTAGATGGTATAAACGAACTAGTAGAATATATAAAATAGTTGTTTATTCTTTGGTGCTTAACCTACTTTTGGCCCCTTAAAAGTTAAATGAACCCGTTAAGCATTTTTGACATCTTTAAAATTGGTGTAGGCCCATCAAGTTCTCATACCTTGGGTCCTTGGCGTGCAGCATTGCATTTTGTAGAAACCTTAGAAGGAAGAAACATTAAAAGCCTAAAGGTTCAACTTTTTGGATCCTTATCTAAAACAGGAAAGGGACATGCAACTGATAAAGCGGTATTACTAGGCCTACAAGGTTACGACCCCATAACCATGGACACTGACCAAATAGACAATATTATTGCAGATATAAGTGTAAGAAAAGAGTTATCAATACACGGGCGAAATGTCTCTTTTGACCCAGAGATTGATTTAATTTTTGAAGAATATGAGCATATTAAGCACCCCAATACTGTAAAATTTACAGCACGCACAACAGAGGGCTTACATCAAGAAGAAGATTACATGTCTGTTGGTGGAGGATTTATAGAACTGGGCACCACTCTTGAAACTAAAGTTAGAAAAACACTTCCTTTTCCAATAAACAAAGGAGCAGACTTAGTACAACACACTCAAAATGATACACTTCATATTTCTGAAATAGTTGCTAAAAATGAACTTGTTTTTAGAAATGAAGAAGCCATTGAGCAACAGACAGAGGCAATTATTGAGATAATGCTAGAAAGTGTTTTTTTAGGTTGTACAAATACAGGTGTTTTACCAGGAGGTTTAAACGTACAACGTAGAGCCAACAAAATAATCAACACTCTTACTGGTAAGAGCACATTTGCTAATAAAGAAGAACTCTTTGATACCATAAAGTCACTTACGCAAGATTTTGTAACCATAAATAAAGTAATAAGTTGTTTTGCTATCGCGGTGAATGAACAAAATGCATCGTTAAGCAGGGTCGTTACTTCGCCAACCAACGGTGCAGCAGGAGTAATACCCGCAGCAATGTTATATTTTATGCTTTTTTGCGATTATAAGGACAAAACAGATTTAAAACGTTTTTTATATACCGCAGGAGAAATTGGATGCCTATTTAAAAAGAATGCTACGATTTCTGCAGCCGTAGGTGGTTGCCAAGCAGAAATTGGGGTTTCATCTTCAATGGCTGCAGCAGCTCTTACAGAGCTTAAAGGTGGAACAGCATTACAATGCTTAATGGCAGCAGAAATTGCAATGGAACACCATTTAGGACTAACCTGCGACCCCATTGGCGGTTTAGTACAAGCTCCTTGTATTGAAAGAAATGCAATGGGTGTAATAAAAGCAATTACCGCAGCCAACTTAGCAATGATGAGCAACGCAGATGAAGCTATTGTAAAGCTTGATGAAGTAATTGAAACGATGTGGCAAACTGCCCAAGACATGGATAAAAAATACAAGGAAACATCAGAAGGGGGTTTAGCTAAGTATAGCTCACCAAGGTTTCCTAATTGCTAGTTAGTAATTACAAATTACTTCATACTATAGCTTAAAACTCCACTTTAGATATATTTTTGAAAGACCATGGCTTTCACGTCTGACAATTCTGTGTGGTGATCAAAGCAATTTTCTTTAAATTTTAGTCGCATAAAAAAATCAACACTCAATGAAAAAATCTGTATTAACAGCTATTCTTTTTGTTTTTTTACAGCACATTATTTGCTCAAACACCTGCCAAACTGCCAACGTTTAATGGCGTTAAAGCAGATTTAGGTTTAAGTTGGGATAGGTATAAGGATTTAGAGTGGATGAAAATACGTACCAATCAACCACAAGCTTTTAAAGACGATTTAGACAATTACTCAGACTAATCGATATACCATAGTTCTTTGGGCGGAAATATTGGTGCTCAAATGTTATTTATCGCACCTACTTTAGGCAATGAAAGTTTAATACCAGAAGTTAGACTAGGAGGTTCTGTAACTATGGGTAAGGAAGCGATAGTTGAATATTCCAATCTTGCACAGGATAATAGTTATACCTCTAGAATGTATTGTTTTGTTGAAAATGAAACCAAGCTAAATGCCGAAATAGTATGGCGAGATTTTGATCAACAGAAAATAACAGTATATGGTGGGTTTGGAGCAAATCTATCAGCATCGTTTAATAACGATTTGTATGTGTTTGATAACTTTACAAACAGCAGAACTTTTACCGGGAATAACTTTGAAACTATGGATATGTGGAATAGTCAAGACAATGTGTTTGAAGGTAATGCCGTATTCTACCAAAGAATATATTTTCCGATAGGTATTGATATTAAAATTTTAAGGCATTTACAAGCAACTGCTGAGTACAAATTTGGAAGAGGAATGGAACAAGTAATTGGCGGTAATTTAAACACCTTTACTTCTGGTGAGTTTAACTTTGGATTAAGATATAATATCGCAAACAATAACACACCAAGTATTTCACACTTGTTTAATTAAAGGCTTAACCCGCTCGACTGACGCCCTTTGAAAAGAGGCAATTAAATTTATCGCATCAATCGGACTCTAATAAATAAGGGCCTACACTTTCTCAATTATAATAGCATAACCTTGGCCAACTCCAATGCACATTGTTGCCAAACCATATTGCTTATTTTGCTCGTGCAGTTCTAATGCTAAACTATGTGTAATTCTTGTTCCAGAAACACCTAGAGGGTGACCTATTGCAATTGCACCTCCGTTAGGGTTTATTCTTGGGTCATTGTCTTCTAAGCCCAATTCTCTTGTGCAAGCCAAAGCTTGTGCACTAAATGCTTCGTTCAATTCAATTACACCAATATCATCTAAAGATAATCCTGCTCTTTCTAATGCTTTTTGAGATGCTTTTACAGGGGCTATTCCCATAATTCTTGGTTCTACACCAACAACTGCAGAACTTACTATTCTTGCCAAAGGTTTTAGATTGTACTTTCTAACCGCATCCTCACTTGCAACTATTACTGCTGCTGCTCCATCGTTTAAACCGCTTGCGTTACCTGCAGTTACACTTCCATTTTCTTTAAATACCGTTCTAAGTTTTGCTAACCCCTCAACGGTGGTTGTTGACTTAATAAACTCATCACTGTCAAAGACTAAATCTTCTTGCTTTCTTCTGGGAATACGAATTGGTATAATCTCCTTGGCCAATCTTCCGCTATCTCTAGATTTTGACGCCTTTTGCTGACTCCAAGTTGCAAATTCATCTTGGTCTTCTCTGCTAATCTCAAATTTATCTGCAAGGTTTTCAGCTGTTTTGCCCATGGCTTCAGTGCCATACAAATCCACCATTTTCTTGTTTACAAATCTCCACCCAAAGCTAGAATCGTAAATTTTATTGTCTCCACCAAAAGGAGCAGCAGATTTAGACATCGCCAATGGAGCTCTGGTCATATGTTCCACACCACCACTAATAAACAAATCCCCTTCTCCAGCTTTTATTGCTCTATTAGCATGTACTATAGCACTCATACCACTACTGCAAAGTCTATTAATAGTTTCACCGGGTACAGACCAAGGTAAGCCTGCAAGCAATGCACTCATTCTTGCCACATTTCTATTGTCTTCACCTGCTTGGTTTGCACACCCAATAATCACGTCCTCATATTCCTCTGCCGGTATACTGGGATTCCTTTGCACCAATTCTTTTAAAACTTCTGCTAATAAATCGTCTGTTCTAATAGGTGATAATGCTCCTCTAAACTTTCCAAATGCAGTTCTTATTCCGTCAATTATATAGGCTTCTCTCATATTAAATTATTAGCTAAGGTTATAAATCAAGCAAATGTAGAACAATCCACTTTTAATAGAGTTTATAATTGCTAAACCTCATTAAATTTGTCGAAGCTTAAAACCAAAGTATATGAAATTAGAAAACTACGCCGCAGGTCAATGGATTCCTCATACAGGAGAAGGTTTTTCACAATACAATGCAATTAACGGGGATCTTATCAGCACTGCAGGTAGTGGTGGTTTAAACTACGCAGAAATGCACCACTATGCTAGAACAGTTGGTGGACCATCTCTTCGGAAAATGACATTTTACGAGCGTGGTTTGATGCTAAAAAAGTTGGCTCTGTTTTTAAATGGAATTAAAAAGAAATACTACCCAATTAGCTTTTTATCTGGTGCAACCAAAATAGACAGTTGGATTGATATTGATGGAGGTATAGGCACATTGTTTGCGTACGCCAGCCATAGACGACAGTTAGGTAATCAAAGGTTTTATGTTGATGGAGATACTGCCAAAATAAGTAAAAACGGAACCTTCGTTGGCCAACACATAATGGTTCCTAAACAAGGAGTTGCTGTGCACATAAACGCATTTAACTTCCCTATTTGGGGTATGCTAGAAAAGCTATGTGTAAACTTGTTAGCAGGTGTTCCCGCAATAGTTAAACCAAGTGAAATTACATCCTACCTTACCCAAGCAATGGTAAAGGACATTATAGATTCTGGTATTTTACCAGAAGGAGCTTTGCAACTAGATTGCGGTAAAGGAATTGGCATTATAGATGATTTATCGTCTCAAGATATTGTAACCTTTACTGGTTCTGCAAGCACAGGAAAAATGCTTAAAAATTTACCAAATATTACAGAAAACGCAGTTACCTTTAATATGGAAGCTGATAGTTTAAATGCTGCAATACTTGGTGAAGATTGTGCTCCCGGAACTGAAAACTTTAACCTTTTTTTAAAAGAAGTTAAACGAGAAATTATAGTTAAGGCAGGACAAAAATGTACCGCCGTAAGAAGGATAATTGTACCTGAAAAGTATTTGGAAGATGTGCAAACTGCATTGGCACATAACCTACAGAAAACTGTAATTGGAGATCCAAATAACGAAAATGTTAGAATGGGTGCAATGGTAAACAGAGCTCAACTTGAGGTTGTAAAACAACGTGTTGAAATGCTTGCTAAAGAAACTCCAATTGTAAGTGGAGATTTAAGCAACTTTGACGTATTAGATGCGGATAAAGAAAAAGGAGCATTTATATCTCCTATCCTACTTTTAAACGACGACCCTTTTACAAAACTAGATAGCCATAATATTGAGGCATTTGGACCAGTTAGTACCTTAATGCCATATAAAGATTTAGGTGAAGCTATTGAACTTGCTAAAATGGGTAAAGGGTCACTTGTAAGCACCATTGCTACTGCAGATGAGCAAATTGCATCTGAGTATGTAGTAGAAGCAGCTGCTTATCACGGTAGAATACTCATTTTAAATGAAGAATCTGCCAAAGAATCCACAGGCCACGGTAGCCCAATGCCACAATTAATGCACGGTGGACCAGGAAGAGCTGGTGGTGGTGAAGAATTAGGTGGTTTAAGCAGTGTTAAGCATTACCTACAGAAAACAGCTCTACAAGGCCACCCAACGATGTTAAGTTCGGTAACGCAGAAATACCAATATGGAGGTGCATACAAGGAAAAAGATGTACATCCGTTTAGAAAGTACTTTGAAGATTTAGAAATTGGAGATACCGTTATTACAGCAAAACATACCGTAACAGAAACTGACATTACAAACTTTGCTAACGTTAGTGGAGATAACTTTTATGCCCATATGGATGCCACTAGTTTAGAGGGAACCACTTTTGATGGAAGGGTGGCACACGGTTATTTTATATTAAGCAAGGCTGCCGGGTTGTTTGTAGATGCTAAAAAAGGACCTGTGCTCTTAAACTATGGTTTAGATGAGTGTAGGTTTACAAAACCTGTTTATCCTGATGCCACAATTGGCGTGCGTTTTACAGTAAAAGAAAAAGTAAATCAGGAGAAAAAATCTGAAGATGATGTTGCGAAAGGAATTGTAAAGTTTTTAGTAGATGTTTATGACGAAACTGGAGATACTGTTGCATTGGCTACCATTTTAACAATGGTGAAAAAGCGTAATCAGAAGGATGAGTTGTAACCTTATTGTTAGATTTTAGACGTGAGATGTGAGGCCTAGAATGCACAACCGCCTTGTTAAACTTTTCCAGTATGTAATTTGGTATTTCAACCTTTATATTGTTCTTATTACTTTGGTCTATTTGGCCCGAAAGTATATTGCAGAAACACCTATAAATGAAGGGGCTGTAAAAGGCCTAAAAATATCCCTCGGACTATTCGTTCTATTTAACACCATTGGATACTTTTTACGAAAAAAAGTAAAAGACTAGCTTTTTATTAATTGTATTATATAATAGCATACGTACTGCTGAAATTACCATTTAATTATAAAAGCTCACTACTAAAAATCTCAAGTCTCACATCTAAAATCTAACTTCTTATCTTCGCACCACAATGAATGCAATAGATCAAGGAGATGTAAAATATATAATTACTGAAGGAGTTGCAACGGTTGAATTTCACCATCCATTAAGCAACTCTTTACCGGGTAAAGTATTAAACAAACTCGCCAATACTATTACCGATTTAGGCGACAATAATGATGTAAAAGTTATAGTGGTAAAAAGTGCTGGGGAGCGTGCATTTTGTGCCGGTGCAAGTTTTGATGAATTAGTGTCCATTAATGATCTAGAAACAGGTAAAGTTTTTTTTAGTGGTTTTGCCAACGTAATAAATGCGTGCAGAACGTGCCCTAAGTTAATAATTGGTAGAGTGCAAGGAAAAGCTGTTGGTGGTGGTGTTGGGCTAGCATCTGCTTTTGATTATACATTGGCTACAAAATTTGCTGCTGTAAAACTGAGTGAGCTAGCGGTTGGAATTGGACCATTTGTGGTTGGACCAGCAGTGGAAAGGAAAATAGGCTTAAGTGCAATGAGCCAATTGGCGATAGATGCAACAGAATGGCAAACTGCAGAATGGGCAAGAGCTAAAGGATTATACACCGCAATTTTTAATTCTGCAGAAGAAATGGATGAAGCTATTTCTGCCTTAGTTGATAAACTAAAAACTTCTAACCCAGAAGCTATGCGTTTATTAAAACAAGTGTTTTGGCAAGGAACAGAGCATTGGAACGAGCTTCTTGCAGAGCGTGCTGCAATGAGCGGCAAATTAGTGCTTAGCGACTTTACTAAAAACGCAATTGCGAAATTCAAAAAGAAATAATTACATCACTTCATACCTTTGAGACAATGCCTAAAAACTATTTTAAAACATTTGGATACGCCTATTCAGGCTTTAAATACTTTTTTAGGCTAGAAGCTAATGCTATCGTTCATTTAATAGCAACTGTTTTTGCCATTGGCTTAGGGTTTTATTTTGATATTAAAGCAACCGAGTGGTTATGGATTTGCTTAGCAATTACACTCGTTTTTTCTGCTGAAATGTTTAACTCGGCAATTGAAAGTGCTTGCGACTTAGTAACAACAGATATAAAACCGCAGATTAAAGCCATTAAAGACATAAGTGCGGCGGCAGTTTTATTTACGGCAATATTTGCCATAATAGCAGCAGTTGTAATCTTTAAACCATATATAGCCTAAATCTATAATCATATAACAACTCTTAAAAGTAAGTTCTCCATTTAAAGTACACCTTTGCACAATCTTTATGACTTTAAATAAAATACTAGAAAGCAACGAAGTTCTCCTTCTCTTTCTAGTGATTTCATTGGGTGTATTAATAGGTAACTTTAAGTTAAAGGGTAAATCTCTTGGGGTTTCAATGGTGCTTTTTGTTGGCTTGGTATTTGGTTATCTCAATCCAAATTTTCAGATTTCTCAAATAATACTCATCTTGGGATTATCTATATTTATTTATTCCATTGGCCTTAATTCTGGGCAAATATTTTTTCAATCTTACAAGCAAAACGGAATGCGAGACATTTTCTTTTCATTTTCTATGATTGGAATTACGGCTTTAGTAGCCATTGCTATATGGTATGCTTTAGGATTTAGTGCTGCTTCAATTGCCGGAATTTTTGCAGGAGTAAGTACCAACACTCCAGCTTTTGCTGCAGTATTAGATTACATTCAAAACAACAATGGGTCTGAGATTGAAACAAGCAACTTGGTTGTTGCATATACCCTTGCCTATCCTATTGGAATTATAGGTAGCATAATTGGTATTTTACTGATGGAAAAATGGCTTAAAGTAGATTATACAAAGGAATACAAAAACCTCAGAACCCAGTTTCCGTTAGATAGTGATTTAACCAGTGCTGCCGTTGAAATTACCAACAAAGAGGTATGCAATGTTCCTTTACGAGATTTGCTAAATAATAAAAACTGGAACTTGAAATTTGGCAGAGTTCAAAGGGGAGATAAGTTAAGTTTAACAACTTGGAACACTAAGCTAACAATGGGCGATAAGGTTATGATTTTGGGCTCCAAAGAAGACCTTAAAACGGCTGTTGAATATTTGGGCACTGAGTTGGAAAACAAACTATCTTATGATAGATCTGAGTTTGACATTAGAAGAATTTTTCTTTCCAACCCAAAACTAGCAGGTAGAACTTTAGCTTCTTTAAACCTTCCAGAAAAGTACAATGCCATAATTTCTAGAATTAGAAGAGGAGACAATGATATGCTTGCTCATGGCGACACTACTTTAGAGCTAGGTGATAGAATAAGGGTTATTGCCAAAAGAGATGAGCTAAGAAAACTTGCAGACTACTTTGGTGATAGTTATCAAGCCAGTAGCAGAATAAACTTATTCTCTTTTGGATTTGGCTTGGTACTTGGTTTATGGTTAGGTACACTAAACATTCCCCTTTGGGGGGATATTCAAATCCGTTTAGGGTTTGCTGGTGGTCCTTTAATTGTTGGTTTAATTTTAGGCTCACTCAAAAGAACCGGGCCAATACTTTGGACCTTGCCTTATAGTACTTCTGTGGTATTGCAACAACTCGGCATTATGTTTTTACTCGCTTTTATTGGCATTAACAATGGTTCTGTTTTCTTTGAAAGCCTTAACACTGAAAGCCTAAGAATTTTAGGTGCCAGTACTTTTTTAAGCATATTAGCAGCTATAGTTTTACTTTTTGTTGGCTTTAAATGGGTTAAAATTCCGTTTAGTTTATTAATGGGTATGGTATCTAACCAACCAGCAGTAATAGAATTTGCAAACGAAAAAGCCAAAAGCAAGTTGCCACAAATGGGATTTGCCCTTATACTGCCAATAGCACTTATTGTAAAGTTAATTTTAACACAAATACTCTATATCATTCTAAGTTAGCTATGGATAAAGCGACTTTCACAACCATTTTTGCACCTCAATTGTTCCTATAAAAATGAATATATCTCAACAATACGATGACGGAAATTACGCTGAAGTAATTAAATATCTTGCCGATAAGTCCAATACGGATAAAGAGCTGGAAATGTTGGGATACGCTTATCAAAAAACCGGTGCATGGGAAAAAGGTATGAACGTTTGGAACCACCTTATCTTAAAGTACCCAACCAATGCATACTATTATAGCGAACGAGGTGTATGCAAGTTTAATCTTAGGTTTAAACACGCAATTCAAGACTTTAACAAAGCGGTAGAGCTACAACCCGAAACATCATATTTCTATTCTTGCAGAGCTTTTATTAAAGATAAAACTGGAGATACGGAAGGTGCAGTTGAAGATTATAATAAAGCACATAAACTAGATCCAGAAGATGCATTGCTCTTAAACAACTTAGGCTTGGCAGAGCAAAAATTAGGGTATACTCAAAAAGCACGCGAACGATTTAAAAACAGTGATGATTTGTTGGGAATAAAAACAATAGAATCAAGATCAGAACCAGAATCAACTCCTCCAAAAGGCACTCTTTGGCAAGAAATAAAAAAAATGATTTCTTCAAAAGAAGGGTTTATGCAGTTTTTGAAGGAATTAGGCATTTCTAAAAATAAATAACCTTACAATCTCAAAACTTTGTTTATATTATTAACAAGGTTTTGGACAATTATATTATCAATAACAATATTAGAGGCAGAGGGGCTCTAATAAATACGCACAACAAATTCAATAAAAACTCATTCGAAGTATTTTGGGACGATGCCAAATACGATGAGGAGATTTTGCACGAGAATAATCAAACTCAATATACAGAAGTACATCCTAAAACTATAATCAATAAAGTGGATAGCCCAGATGTTCCCGGTGATTGGAGTATGAATCCATATCAAGGATGCGAGCACGGTTGTGTGTATTGTTATGCTAGAATTACACACGAATATTGGGGATATAGTGCAGGTAAAGACTTTGAGCAACAGATTATGGTAAAAACAAATGCTGCAGAGCTATTGGATAAAAAGTTGAGCTCTAAAACCTGGAAAGCAAGCCCTATTATGTTAAGCGGTAATACAGATTGTTACCAACCTGCAGAAAGGAAATACAAAATAACACGGGCCCTGCTAGAAGTTTGCCTTAAACACAACCATCCAGTGGGTATAATTACTAAAAATGCCTTAATAATAAGAGATCTAGACATACTTGTTCAACTGGCAAAAAAAGACTTAGTACACGTTCATATATCCATCACCACGTTAAACGAAGAATTAAGAAGAACAATGGAACCTCGTACTTCATCTGCCAAAAACAGATTAAAAGTGGTGGAAACCTTATCAAAAAACGGAATACCCACCAATGTTATGATGGCCCCAATTATTCCAGGATTAAATAGCGATGAAATATTTAATATGACAGAATCAGTAAGTAAAACAGGTGCAGAAAGTCTTTCACACACAGTAGTTCGTTTAAACGGTGCAATTGCTTTACTTTTTGAAGATTGGATACAAAAAACCTTTCCGTTAAAGGCAACGCGTGTTCTTAATTTAATTGCCCAAGCACAAGGAGGAAAGCTGGGCAATACCACCTTTGGCGAAAGAATGAAAGGTAAAGGAGCGATGGCAGAATCCATTAACCAACAGGTAAGAGTAGCCCGCCAAAAATTTAAGCTACAAAATAAATTGCCAATGTTTAACACCCAACTCTATAAAGCAACAGGCAAACAGCAGCTTCAATTGTTTTAGAAGGAGTAACGTTTAGTATAAGAATAGTAGCGGATTAAAAAGTATTAACTTTTCGGTTGAACACAGACCTTTTTTATATTTACTTACTTCTGTTTTAGCGATTAGACCGCTATTGTTTTTATACCTTGTTAGCGTTTCGTTATTTTTCATTTTTCGGTATAACAATCTTTTTAATATTCTTCACTATCAATAAATTATATATTATAATCAATGCCAAAATAAATGATATACCAAATAGTAATATATAGTTCTTGTTTTCAGTAAAATCAAATAAATTAATGATTTCTACTAAATAATAATTCCTTATAATATTGCTGATTATTAATGATGCAATTATTGATAGCACAGTAGTTGAACTAATCAAAACTTGATAAAACTTTGCAATCCTATTATGCTCATAACCAATATTATATAAATTTAAGAGTAATTCTTTATTCCTTTGAATTATTAAGTTAAGACTTAATAAAATAAATGCGATTGATAGACCAATAATTACAAGAGCAATAACAAAGACAAATATTAATGCAGATTTAAAGAAAAACACAAGTTTGCTAAATTCTAATTTATCCTTACTTATTGAATAATTATTTTCATTAAAATATTCTAAGATAGTTTTATCTGAGGGGTTATTAAATTCAATCAAAATCCGGCTTGTTTTATTTTTATTTAGCCTGCCAAATTCTTTATTTGCCCAGGATAAAAACTCTTCTGGAACTAAAATGGAATTTACTTTATTTGAAAATCCAACAATTTTACTTTTATAATCTTTGGATTTGTGATTTCCTGAAATCTGAATATTGAATTCTATTTGTGAAATAGTATTTTTTGACAGAACAGGTAATCTCTGGCTTTCTGCGAAACCGAAATTATAAAGGTTTAAATAATTCTCTGGAATTATTATAGGTATAAAATCTAGCGAAACGTCCCATTTCCATTCATCTGTTTCTACATCAAGAAAAGTATTAGGAATACTCTCAAAAAATAGATCCGTATAAAATACGGGAACATTTTCAGTTTTATTTGAATAAGCGTTTATCTTAAATGTTGCGCTGTTAAATTTTGAGATACTTTTTGTAAAGGGCTGTTTTTTTAAATCTTTTATTTCCTTGTCTGTAAAATAAATTTTCTCTTTATCTATTGTTTTAAATACGGATATATTTTTACTAATAACAGCTGATTTACTTTTAAATATATCTGTTTGTTGAGATAAAAGAGGTTTAATATCAAAATAAAATTGAGATGTAACTAATATAATTGTAACACCAATAAATATGGTTAGTGCATATCCAATTATTTGTGATAAAACAAGCGTTCTTTTTTGTAATTTCAAAAGCATATTTACAAGTTTAGAACTTTATCAAAAGTTAACACATCTGTTTCATCTAATGATGTCATAATCAAACTTGCATTCTGTTTACTAACTTCTTGGACAATTAAATTTGTGACTATTCTTATGTTTTTTTTGTCTAAATGACTAAATGGCTCATCTAATAATAAAAATTCAAAAGGTTGACATAATGCCCTTAGAATAGCAACTCTTTGTTTTTGCCCTAAGGATAACTTTTTAACCAAACTATCCTTTTTATGATCCAATAAGACTTTTTCTATTAAATTTTCAATTTCTTCAACTGTTTTGTGGTTTGTTAGAGTGTTTTTAAGTTGAATATTTTCGAATACCGATAAGCTTGAAAAAAGTTTGAAATCCTGAAAGACATAACTGATTTTTGATTTTCGTAAGTCAAAAACATTATTGCTAAAAATCCCACTGTAACTTATACTGCCACTAAAATTAGTGTTGTTACCGAATATAAAATTTAATACTGATGTTTTACCGTGACCAGAACTTGCTTTGATTAAATATTTCTTGCCCTTTTCAAACGTTACGCTTTCTTGTAAATATATGTCAGATGCTGATATTTCAGCATCTGACATATATGTAGGTTTGATGTTAATTAATTTTATGGACATAGGTTACAAAGACATAAAGTATTTGTAATTATCATCAATGGTTGTGATAATAGTATTTAGACTATTATTTTCATTACCTTTTGTATTAAAGATTATTTCAACAGAGTTTTTATCAACTTGCTTGAATTCAACTCTTTTGGCAAAGTTATTCCAAATTTCAAACAACTTTTCTTCTTCTTCATTTTGGCTGTTTTTAATTATCTTTTTGATTTCTTTTGGATATTCATCGTAGTTTAGATTTAAAGATGAAAATAAATTACTATTTGTTACGTCTGAACTAATATTTGAAGTTCCTAAATTATCAGAACTATATCCGCCATCTTTAAATGCTTTTATGCTTTTCTTGTCATTCGTAATGAAGCAAACATTTTCATTAAATGTAAAATATGCAGGGTATCTATTATCAATCGTAAATTCATAATAATCACTGCGTTTGCTTATTTCATCTTCAGGGATTTTTTCAATAAGATTCTTAATCATTTCATTCCCGTTAATATCAATTGCTAATCCCATTAATGGTAATAAATCCTCATTGGTGGTTTCAATATACTTACCATAGTCCCAACCACCTTCATACCAATTAATTTTACTATCATTTTCTATTGCTGTTTCAACAGTCATGCCATTGTTAATAATGTTTTTTATATTAATGCAATATCTTCTTGAGTAACTTTCAGCTTGAATTGTTTTTCCTTGATTTAGTAACTCTTTATCTTCTGATGATAAATAACCAGCTTTGCTTATTTCATACCTCTCAACTAACAATTCAGCTTCATTCTCATTAAAGCCGTATCCATACCCCATATATGTATATTCTATTTCATCAAAGCCGAATAAACTATACACCGCATTTCCTTTGAAAGATTTAACTAAATCTTTCAAATCTAATTCAGTTTCTCTCTCAAACTCGGATTGTATTTTTTCAAAGTCATCTTCTTGTTCAATTATATTATAATATGACATAGGATTTAGTGATACACTCGCAATAGCATAATGCTTTTTTGGGAAATAATTAAGTAATTGGTTGTTCATTGAATTATTCCACACATCATTTTCCTTCATCAATTTTTGAATTTCACTATTAGGTGTAAATTGGGTTTTTAAGGAAATATTATCATCTCCAAAATTCAAATATGCAGAGATGTAATTATCAGTAATATCAAAATCAATTTCTTTTTCAATTTTCTTAAAGTCATAATTTTCTTCAAAAAGATTAGTAGAAAGCCAAACGCTAATATCTTTTTTATAACTATAAAACTTATTGAACTCTTCTTTTGCTGTGATTTGGTCTTCCTCCTTTAATTCAAATAATGTTTCAATTTCGAAATCCAAATTTTCCCTACTTTTATAATTTTCTGCAATTAATAAAACAGCCTTGTTCTCATCCCAACCAATTACTGCTTCATTTTCAATGAGAGTGTAACTATAATTCTTATCTTTTTCAATATCAAATTCAATTTCCAATTTATCCAAAATATCTTCGATAAATTCAGCAAACTTTTCTTCGTTTTCAATTTCTACCGAAAAACTGATGAATTTTTCATCAGTTGCTTGATTTACATAATAAGCAAACACATCGGCTTTAAAATTCATACCTGATATTGTAGGGTCTTCAATTACATTGTCAATAATTTTAGAAACTTTTTTATTTTCGTTTCTAATCTCTTTTTTGAATGTTCTGAAAAATTTCAAGTCTGAAATTTCATTCAACTTACCTTTTTTAATAATTGAATAAATGTCAATTACAGAAACAGCATTTGTTTCTTCTGGTATTACTTTCAAATTCTCAGGAGAATCTGAGCAAGATGAAAAGAATAAAATACTTATTCCAAGTAGTAATATTCCAATTGATTTGATTTTTGCAAATATTTTCATTACTGTTTTCTTTTTAAGTTAAATTTTTCAAATTATATTGTTAATATCTGTGGTTCTTCTAATGAACGCTAACGATTAGTATAAGAGAAGTAGCGGATTAATACTCACTACTTTTCAATTTGCAAGATACGTAATTTAAGCAAATAGCGGTTTGAGTATGCACCCAAACCGCTATTACTTTTATACATTGTTAGCCACTTTTATTTTTCTTCTTGCATCTGTCTTGTGGTCTTAAGAATCATTTTTTTCGGAAACAATGGCACTAGGGATAACTGAATCTTCTGTGATCTTGATGATACGGAAACTATATCTAGTTTTCCTTTAATCATTGCATTATAACCATCTTCTGCAACGCTTCTAGCGGAAGCAGGGTTGCTGAATATTGCTGTTTTATCTACACCTGATGTTTTGGCGAAACCTGTTTCCGTGGCTCCTGGCAACAATGCAGTTACTGTGATGTTTTTGTCATGTAGTTCTTCTGCTAATGCATTGCTGAAAGATGACACATATGCCTTAGATGCAAAATATACAGCTTGTAATGGTCCTGGTATTAATGCAGCAGTCGAAGAGGTATTTAGAATTTTACCATTATTTCGAGCGACCATGCTTGGCAACAAAAGGTAGGTCAGCTCTGTGAGTGCAATCATATTGAGGTTAATCATTTGCATTTGCCTATCCCATGGAAGTTCATGAAACTTTCCAACCAATCCAAAACCTGCATTATTCATTAAATAGTCTACTTGTATGCCAATGGACTTAACCTCATTTAACAATTCTTTAGCGGCTCCAATTTCGCTTAAATCTTTCGCGATTGTGCTAACTTTTACGCCATGCTTTTTCTCCAATTCGTCTTTCAATTCATTTAATTTGTCTTGTCTTCGGGCTACTAATATTAGATTACCACCCTTTTCTGCGTGAATAGTTGCTAATTCTTTTCCTATTCCACTACTTGCTCCTGTTATTAATGCTGTGTTTTTCATTGAGTTCTATTTTTGTTTTTTGAATACAAATCAAAAGTAGATTCTTTAACATTGATTGATTAACACTAATAAAGGCAGGTTCAACACAAATTACTGAAATTGAAAAAGGAATCTGATTAGCTTCCTTTTATTTTAATTCATTTGTCGAAATTCTTGGGGTGTTTTGCCAGTTTTCTTTTTGAAAATTCGACCAAAATAATGTGGGTAATTAAAACCTAATGAATAGGCGATAGCACTTACAGATTCTGTTGAACTTAGCAGAAGGTGTTTAGCTTTTTCAACTAAAAAATCATTGATATGTTCTTTTGCTGATCGCCCAGTTTCTTTACTTAGTAAATCACTTAGATAATTTGCAGAAAGGTGACACTCACTAGCCAAATACTCTATAGTGGGTTGGCCTGATTCAATAAGTTCATGGTTTTTGTAATAGTTTTTAAGAAGTGATTCAACTTTCGACAAGATATCAGAATTCTGAGCAGAACGTGTGTTAAACTGTCGCTGATAAAATCGCTGGGAGTAATTAAGCATTAGTTCAATATTCGAAACCAACACTTGCTGACTGTGATTGTCGATACGCTCATTAATTTCATCCTTAATTAAATCTACGAGATTGCTGAGAACAAATTGTTCTTTTTCAGATAAATGAAGAGCCTCATTTACTTCATAATTGAAGAATGTGAAATCGTCAACTTTAGAGGCTAATTTGGTGTTTCTTATTAAGTCAGGATGAAAATAAAGCATCCAACCTTTTACCTCATTTAACTTTTGGACTTTTGTGACCGAAAACACCTGATTGGGTGCAGAGAAAAAAAGCACACCTTCGTTAAAGTCGTAAGGATTCCTACCGTAATCAAGTCCGCAACTAGCATCTTTCAATGCTATACTATACAAATCGGATGAAATTTTGAGCCCAAGCATTTCTTCTCCAAAAGCAATGTTGGCAGTATCAATAATGGCAATTAAAGGGTGAGTTGGTTTTTCAAAACCTGAACCTTCCAGTAACTGGTTTATAGATTTTATATGTATAATATTCTTGCCCATATTTTGTTTTTACAAACCTATATATTACAAATTGGATACTTTAACACTAATTCCTGTAAGACTAACACGGATTGCTTTTATTGTGGCTAACGGATAATTATATCCGACGTAGTGACGAAGGAGCTATGGCGTGATATATATTGTTGGCATTTCGTTGTTTTCCTCATTTCGTTATATACTTTATAAACTTACTGTGAAACAGAATACAACAAAATCATTCTACTCAACTCTGAGAGTCATTTGTAATATGACAAGTTATACATAATTTTATATCGTATCAGAACTGTTATTTGACCTTGTTTATAAACATATTGCTAAAAACATGTATTGATGTTATGTCAAATAAGAATTGTGTTGAATGTCGAATATAGAATAACAGACATAAAAAAAGGTAACCATCTTGGTTACCTTTTTCTTCTTCTATCCGTCTTTAATAGACTTAGATTGTTTTAAAAAACAACGATAATACCAGCCATAATCGATGAGGAATTAGTTTTCGTCTTGTTATTTTGAGCAACTAGTGTTCCTTGATAATTAATGTCATTTTCTAGATCTATTGTTGATGAATTATAATTATACATTAATTCGAAACCAATATGATCATTAACAAAATAACTAGCTCCAAGTTGTGTACTAAAAGCAGTTCCTGTTCCTTTTGCATTTGTAGATAATCCTGTTTCAATAGATTCATCTTTGAATGTTGCTAAACCAAAACCAGCACCAATGAAAGGTTTGAAATCTTTTTTGCCTAAGAAATATCGTGCATTTATAGTATATGTTGCAAAGGTTGAGTTTAGAGTACTTGTAGAAGCAGATTCAGGTAAAGAAACAATATCTGGGAAATTCGTTTCATTGTGATCTCTTTCTAAAAATATATTCATACCTACCACTAGGTTATCTAATACAGTATATCCAATTAAAGCGTCAATGTCGACACTACTATTATCTACTGTGATATCAGAAACATAAGTTTCATGAGTCACATTTGTATTATTGCTATGTAGAGCGAAATCAAAATCACTGAAAATTCTTCCCTTTCTTAAGGGATTATTGTCCTCTTCTTGAGCATTTGATGTTAATGGGATAAAAAATAAACTCACTAATATTAATAAATTAATTTTTAATGCATGGTTTAAAAAAGTTTTCATTTTATTGTAATTTATTTAACAAATATATGTAAAAAAAAATTAATTGAGTATAAATACCTGTTTTAAAAATAATTTGAATAAAATAAAAGTGTAAGGAATGAAATGTTGATGAAATACGATTTTAAAATCTTTGCTATTTTTTCAATTCAAAATTATTATTTGATCAATGACTGCCAACACCTGTATATAAACATGGCACATATATCTCTTATATACATTTACACTTGCAAACACTTATAATCGCTTAATAGTGCTACATATAACTATTAGATGTGTAGTCTTCAAGTCCCCCAAAGCTAAGCAATAAATAATCTAGTAGTTTTAAAATTCACAACATGTTCTGGTCTAAAATCCATTATCCCAACTTCCTCACTCCTTTTTCAAAAGATTTTAATCTTCAATTACCCCTAACTACAACCATTTATAAAACATAGAAAATACTATTTACAATTAGGTTCCTTAAATTTGCCTTATGGGCATTAAAGAGTGTTTACAGTGCGGCAAACCTGTTAGCGGTAGAATTGATAAAAAGTTTTGCGATAAACAATGCCGTAACGATTACAACAACACTCTAAACGGTGTTACAAATACCTACATACGTAAAGTAAACCGCATCTTAAAAAGAAACCGCAACATCTTAGAAGAGCTTACTCCAAAAGATAAATCCATAAAAGTACGCGAAAACGAATTACAAAAACTGGGTTTTAGCTTTGAGTATTTTACCAATAAATACACTACCAAAGTCAACAAAACCTATTATTTCTGTTATGAGTATGGTTACCTTAAATTAGATAATGATTACTTTGCTTTAGTGTATAACAAATCTTACGTAAACCAAGAATGAAAGACTTTTTAAACTACGAGCTGCTGAGATTTGGAGAAGATGCTGTATTGAAAATTAACAGCATACTCTACATTTTTATGGCAACTATTGTTATTTATGTAGCGTATCGTTGGATAAAAAAACTAACCTATGTTGCCGTAAAAAACGGAAAAATTGATACAGGAAGAGCTTATGCTGTTACCCGTATTTTAAAATACATTCTAATCCTTATTTTTACGCTAATAGTACTAGTATCACTCCACGTAAACTGGAAAATATTTGCAGTACTTACTCCACTGCTAATCGGTATTGGTTTAGGATTAAAGCAGGTAGCAGATGATTTAGTTTCGGGGATAATTTTATTGGTAGAGCCCACCATTAGAATTAACGATATTGTGGAGGTTGATAAAATAGTAGCTAAAGTGGTAGAAATTGGCTTACGTACTTCTAAAGTAGAAAGCAGAGACGGTGTTATTATGATAATACCAAACCATAAATTGGTAAACGAAAAACTGATAAACTGGAGCAATAGCGACCCCGTTACTCGTTTTAAAATTGATGTAAGTGTTGCCTATGGATCTGATGTTGAGCTGGTACGTAAAATCTTAACCGAAACTGCCTGGAAACACAGTAAAGTAGTTACCAACCCCTCTCCCATTGTTTTTTTTAAAGAATTTGGAAACTCTAGCTTAGATTTTGAACTTGCCTTTTGGTCTAACCATCTTTTTCCAATAGAAATTGTACAAAGTGAACTCCGCTTTATGATTGACGCTGCCTTTAGAGAAAACAACATCACCATTCCGTTTCCACAGCAAGATTTGCACATTAAAAGTGGTTTACACCCTACAGACTAACTCTTTTAGCTCCATATATTATAAATATGCAATAGTATCCTCTATAATTAGGTTAACTTAACAGATATGCGATCAACAATTTTTATTATTCTATCGGTTATGCTTTTTGCCTGTAAGGATGATATGGTAGATCCACAACCCAATATTACACCTTACTTTCCGCCAACTAATAATGCAAATTGGGCTATTGTTAACACTGATAGTCTAAATTGGGACAACACAAAACTAACCGCATTGTATCAGTTGTTAGAAACCAATAAAACTAGGGCGTTTATTGTGCTAAAGAACGGAAAAATTGCCATTGAAAAATATTGGGACAAAGAGATAATTGGCCAATCTAACTTTAATAGAAATAGCGAATGGTATTGGGCATCTGCAGGCAAAACGCTTACCAGTTTTGTAGTTGGTAAAGCAGCAGAAGATGGATATTTAAACCTGGATGATAAAATATCAAAATACTTGGGCAATGGCTGGACATCTTTAACCGCTCAGCAAGAAGACAGAATAACCATTAAGCATCAATTAAGTATGACCACAGGTTTAAACGATGCCGGACTAAACAGCGATAAAACATCCAAAGAATATTTAATCTTTAAGGCAAATGCAGGGGAAAGGTGGGCTTACCACAATGCTCCATACACCTTGCTAGATACGGTAGTAGAGTCTGCTACAAACCAAACATTTGAGTATTATTTTAATACCACACTTAAAAACAAAATTGGTATGGACGGCAAGTGGCATTGGTTAGGCGATAACCACGTATATTTTAGCACTGCTTTAAGTATGGCAAGATTTGGTAGTCTAATTTTAAACAATGGTAAATGGCAAAATAATCGGTTAATAAATGCAGATTACTATAATGCTATGGTAAACACATCTCAAAATTTAAATCCGGCATACGGTTATTTATGGTGGCTAAATGGCAAGAGTAATTATATGTTACCGGGCAGTCAAATTGTATTTCCAGGTAAAATTAGTAGCCACGCACCAACTGATATGTTTGCCGCCTTAGGTAAAAATGGCCAATACTTATGTGTAGTTCCTTCTCAAAACATTGTTATGGTAAGGTTAGGCGAAAACCCCGACAATGCACTAGTACCCAAGCAATTTTTAAACGACATATGGGAACGGTTTAAAGATGTTACCCCATAACGGCAAAACCACATCTAAACGACAATCCACATTGGCTTAACGAAGCCGTATAACACAATTAGTTTTAATGCACTACATTGGCTATATGATCGTTACCACAACCGAAACCATACCCAACAGAGAAATTACTGAAATTATTGACATTGCCAGAGGAAGCACCGTAAGAGCTAGAAACATTGGCCGAGACATTTTTGCTGGTTTAAAAAATATTGTGGGTGGAGAAATAGAAGAATACACCAAGTTACAAGCCCAAAGTAGAGAGCAAGCTATGCAAAGAATGCTTGCAGATGGCAAAAAAATGGGAGCTGATGCTATAATTAATGTTAGGCTTACAACCAGTATGGTAATGCAAGGATGTTCTGAAATACTGGCTTATGGAACTGCCGTAAAACTTAAATAATGGAACAACTAACCGGAATTGTTTTAAGCCTCCAGGGATTGTTCTTTCTTGTATGTCTTATTATACTTATTTACCTGATTTTTAGAAGATTAAAAATAAGAGATATGGAAGATTTTGAAGATAGAGATAATTGATCTAATTGATTAAAACTCTAAATTTTAAACTACTAATTGCACTACTAGGCATTGCTTTAGCTCTAATAATAGCCAAGCAAGATATTTTTACATATATGCTATGCTGTACAATAAAGAATTAGCTCTTTTTAAGGCAAAATAAATACTCCTTAGTTTCCGTTGCTTTATGGTTTCGGTTTTCGGTTTTATCTGCCTTAAACCGTTGATAGTTTTGTGTTCTTAGCTCTACAACACCATATTTCTTTAAAACATTTTCAATTTCAAGGTGGCTCATAAGTCCCTCATTATTATAGCTTAAAAAAATATATTTAAAGTTTGCCTTTGCAATAAGCTCTTCAAAATTTTGCAAAACTGTACGTTTACTACAATATGCAGACCTATTGTAATTTGGCAAACCTGTAACCCCTTTGGGCACAAAACTTTGATTTGCTGCTATGGTATTTAACAAGTGATAGTTAGAGCCATACTGCCTTGCATTATACGGAGGATCTAAATACAAAATATCACCCTCTATTTTTTGTATTAAGGCATTAGCATCTTGTTGACACACTGTGTGCTTATTGGGTGTTGTTTTATACCCTGCAGGTACTATAACCAATGGTTTTAGGGCCGATTTTTTAATGTGCTTTAAATATGCTCCATACACAGAAGCGATATTGGCTACTTTATCCGCACTTTCTAATAGTGATGCTAAAAGGTAAAAATACTGATCAGTATCAATATCTTTATTGTTATACCACTGCTCTATTTGGTCTCTGCAAGCATCTATTTTCAATCCATTTTCATCAGCAAAATAGTTTCTAGAGCCACTCCCCGTTTTGCAATAGTTGGTATATACAAAGCCCTTTTTGCCTTTAATAGAGTTTAGTTTATCAACTTGTTTATTTATGTCTAGGTTTTTATGGTTACCAATGTAGTGCCGGATTAAAACATAGCTGTAAAACTCTAGATCATTGGCAATTACAGATTTTACTTTGGTTTTAAAATATCTGCCTACTCTGCCTGTACCGGCAAACAAATCGCAGAACACCATATCCGCTATGGGTTTATCTATAAATGATAAAATGCTCCTTTCTAAAAAAGGAAGCAGCCTATGTTTAGAGCCAATATAATTCAACCTAATTAGTTGGCTAAATTGTAATTTACTGCAATTGTAAACATTCTGTTGTACCAACCAGCTCTGCCAAACCAAGTGGGTCCATTAACTATAAAGGGATAGTCTCTTATGCTCAGTAAGGAATAACTGTGCCTTAAATCAAGGCCTACTTTCTCGTTTAAATGATAGGTACCACCAATTAAAAAACCAACTTCTCCCTTTTTTAAGGCTTCTTCTTTGTAAGTAATGCCGTTATCATTACGCAGATTGTAAACATTAGCACCTAATGATATTCCTGCATACGGCGTAATTTTCTCGTACTTTTTATATCTAGCAACTAAAGGCACTTCAACATAATGGTAACTTATTTTTAAAGAAGGTTCATAAAACTCAGGGTTAAGTACTTTTTTACTTCCTTTCATACTATACCTCAGTTCAAAAGCTGCATCCCAATCATTATTTACTGGCCTACTAATTTCAATACCAGCGTTTAAGCCTAGTTTGTTATAGCCGCCCAATTGGTCACCATCTACCTGACTAAAATTTGCTCCTAAAAGCAATGCTGCCTTAAAATCTTGAGCAGATGAAATGAGGGACATACTTACACAAAAAAATAACAAAAATATTTTTTTCATACCGCTCAAAAATAGATAAACTTGCATATAGATTTACCACAATGAGGAGAAAAAACAAAGACGTTGCCGGATATCAAATTCTGTACATTTTAGCAATGGTTGATGGCGACTTTGACCCACGAGAAGGTAGAGTTATTAATGATTTTATTGAACAAGCTTTTCCGTTGGGCGGAAACTTAAAATCGGCATTGGAAGAATTGCTTAATATGAAAGCCGATGATTATCCCATATTACTGCAACAATGTTCTGAAGATTTTTATGCAGATTCTATTGAAAAAGAACGTATTGAGTTTTTAGACTTTGCACTTAGGATTATAAGTGCAGATAAAAACATTGATCCAGATGAAAACTGGATGATTAATAAACTATATCAAGATTGGGATATTAGTTAGTAAGCTAAACTTTTTCTTAAAATCTTCTTGCAAAAGGTAACTTAGGTCATCTTTTAAATTTTAAATAATATCTAACATCGGAGGTAGAATATTAGGATAAGCAGCACTTAGGCATTGCTCCAATATATACATAAAAGAAAATATTATGAAACAAGTAATGACACATTTAGATTTTGGCATATAATAGCATTTGCAATTGTATTGCTGTTTGCTTTGCCCAACTGTTCTGATACAGAGGAAGCCCTAGCACTAAAGGGAACAATAGGCCACTTTGGTTTTGATTTTTCAGCTGGAGCTAGCGACACTGTAGATTGGGACAATAACGATGGAGAAGTAATTGGATGGTTTCCCGGCAGTGGATCTCACCCAACTTATCCTAACAATAATGGTTATGTTTGGTACAGAAACGACCAAGTAGAACCTTTAGATTATAAAACAAAAACTGTAGATCTAGGAACTGTAGATTTTGAGAATGTAACTGATATTCCTACCGTTTGGGATACCGTACCCAATCGAATGCTTGTAGGACACACAATGGTTGTGAAATGCAAAGATGGCTACGCAAAATTTAAAATTGATGCGGTAGATGAGCCAGCTTGGGAAGTAGATGTAACATATCAGTTTACAACTGGAAGTAAGTTAGATAATACTTTTCTGTTGTTGAAGTAAGCCAAAACTGTGAACTCTTTGATCTAGCTTGTTTGTAATTACAGAGTTTGAGTTTAACAAAATATTGCAATCTTATAATTTGTAGTATGTTAAGTTGTGTTAAAGGTTAGCAATAGTTTTAAACTAAAAAAGCAGGCAAAGCCTGCTTTTTTTATATAGTTTCAAAATGGAATTAGACTTCTATTAAATATCAAATTTTATACCTTGTGCAAGCGGTAAATCTTTGCCGTAGTTAATGGTATTTGTTTGTCTACGCATATACGCTTTCCAAGCATCAGAACCACTTTCTCTTCCTCCTCCAGTTTCTTTTTCTCCACCAAAGGCACCACCAATTTCAGCACCGCTGGTTCCAATATTAACATTTGCTATACCACAATCACTGCCATTACTGCTTAAAAATGCTTCTGCTTCTTGCAGGTTATCAGTAAAAATAGCAGAACTCAACCCTTGTTTTACATCATTTTGCATGGTAATGGCTTCATCCAATGTTTTAAAAGGAATAAGATAAACTATGGGTGCAAAGGTCTCTTCTTGCACAATATCAAAATGATTTTTTGCTTCAGCAATACACGGTTTAACGTAGCAACCGCCTTCATAACCTTCACCTTCTAATACCTCTCCACCGTACAAAATTTGGCCACCTTCATCTTCTACTTCTTTAATTGCTCGTGTAAACATGTCTACAGCAGCTTTATCTATCAACGGACCAACGTGATTGCTCTCATCCATTGGATCACCAATGCTTAATTGACCATATACATTAATTAATTTCTCTTTAAATGTATCGAAAACGCTTTCTTGAATTAGCACCCTTCTTGTAGAAGTACAACGTTGCCCAGCTGTGCCTACGCACCCAAACACAGCTGCTCTCAAAGCATTTTTCATATTAGCATTTTCTGTAATAATAATGGCGTTATTACCTCCTAATTCAAGCAGAGAATTACCTAATCTTGCCCCAACTATTTGGCTTACTCTTCTGCCCATTCTTGTACTTCCAGTTGCTGAAACAAGCGGTATTCTTTTATCCTTTGCTATGTTTTCACCAATTTTATAGTCACCAATTATTAGGTTGAATATACCTTCTGGAAGGTCATTTTCTACAACAACTTCTTTCATCATTTGATGACAAGCAATTGCAGATAAAGGAGCTTTCTCACTTGGTTTCCAAATGCATACATCTCCACAAATAGCCGCTATCATACTGTTCCAAGCCCAAACAGCTACAGGAAAATTAAATGCAGAAATTATCCCCACAATACCCATTGGATGCCACTGCTCGTACATCCTATGGTCAGGTCTTTCACTGTGCATACTTAAACCATAAAGTTGACGAGATAGCCCCACTGCAAAATCACAGATATCAATCATCTCCTGCACTTCGCCCAAACCTTCTTGATAGCTTTTGCCCATTTCTAGGCTCACTAACATGCCCAGATCTTTCTTTCTAAGCCTTAGTTTAACACCAAATTTTCTTACAATATCTCCACGTTGAGGTGCCGGTACTGTTCTCCAATGTTCAAAAGCTTCTTGTGCTTTCTTTATAACGTGCTCATATTCGCTTTGGCTTGCGTAAGTAACGCTGGCCAGTTTCTTACCGTTTACCGGACTGGTTACATCTATAGATTCCGTACCTAAAGAAGTAATCCACTCTCTGCCTGTACAAATACTCTCATTGCTTTCTTTAACCCCTAAATCAAACAACAATTCTTTAATCGTTTTTTCCATATATTTTGAATGCTTTTCAAAGGTATATCATTCCATCTATAGTTTAATAATAAGGAGAATTAATCAACACTTTTAAACCCACGGGTTAGACCATTATCTACACCTTGCAAAAGTTGGTTGCTTCAAGATCTTTACATTGTTCTTGAAATATGTTATGATTAAAAATAGCTCTTAGCTTACCTAAAACCGTTCTACCTCAGTTTAATTTTTAAAAAAACAGGAAGAACAGAAAAAAATATCACGCATAAAAAAACTAGCTTATTAAAAGGTATTCTAGTGAGACTAATATTCACTTTAGAATTTTTTAATAAGCTAGTTTGTATCGAGCAACTTAAGCCTTAAAGCTTGCCCTTTTTTGCTTTTTTAAGCAACTTTTTAATTTGTTTATGCTTCAAACTCTTTGCCAATTTAAATGGGGTTTTACCAACACTAGATGTAGCAGTTAAGCTTGCACCTTTTCTGACCATAGTTTCCACCATGCTATAGTAATCTCTAAATACTGCAAAATGTAATGGCGTGTAATCTCCAGCTCCTGTAACATCTAACTTAGCTCCTTTGTTTATTAACTCATTGGCCATTTGCACCTTACCAATTGTTATAGCGTGTATCAATGGATAAACACCATTATTATCTTTCTTGTTGGGACTTATGCCTTTCGAAATTAGGTATTTAAACATTTCGGTATTGTTATTGTCAATAGCGTAAAACAAGAGACTTCTGCCTTTGTCGTCGGTAATACTTGACTTACCACTTGCTAACATAATTTTTTTGAGTGCATATAAGTTATTTTCTCTTGCAGCTTCAAACTCTAATCGGCCTCTTTTTTCAACATATGCTTTATTAGGAAACCACTTATAAACCATCCAATAGTCAAATCTTGTCTTATCTTTCTTTTGAATAGCATATTCAAAATTAGAATACAATGCTTCGTGCATAATTTCAGGTTTCTTCAAGTAGCCAATTCTGTGTTCTTGAGAGCCTAAAATCCACTCTTCATCTGTACTTTCTTTAGTTGCACTAGACCACCTTACTGTTTTTACACATCCGCAGGATTTATCGTAAATATAGTCTCCAAACCAATCGTCTTTTTCTTTAGAGTACGTTCTACTTCCCCTAACGTGTATTCCTTCTATATATCCTCCAGAATTAAAAACTGGACCACCTGAATTTCCTGGGAAACCATCTATGTTAGTTTTAAACCAAGAATCATGGGTAATATCTACAACATATGCGTTATCCGCAAGCTTTAAAGGCAAACCAGTTGGAGCTCCAATAGTGTACATTCTCTGATATTTTTCTACTTCTCCACCAGTTCTAAATCTATACGGTCTTCTGTCGGATTTTCTTTTAAGCTTCATATAAGAGTAATCGTAATCCACATCTATTTTAGTTCCATCTGAGAGTGTTTTGTACCCAGAGAACCACATTGCATCCATTACATCATCAACTTCAAAAATGTTGTCTGGATCTAGAGTTAAATATCCAGTATACTGATTATAGTCTTTAGTATCAATAAACCCAAAGTACCAAATGTATTCTTTTGCTTCTTTGTTACTTTTAATACAATGGCCTGCAGAAACTAAGATATCCGGAGCTATTAAAAAGCCGGTACAACTTCCCACTAAAGGTTCATCTAAGTACTTAACATTAGCATCAAACTTTTTTGTATTCCATCTAGCTTCTAACTCTTGCCTTAGTGTTGGTGCCCAAACACGGTTGTTTTTAATTCTGCTTTTTTTAATGCTAATAGCCGTTGCTCTTGCATAATTTTTAGTCCAACCTGCTTCAGAAATCTTCTTTCTGTCATCCTTACCGTAATAACCTCTTGTAGTGTCATCAGGATCAGTAAAAGGATAACTAAATCCTTCTGGTTCTGGAAATTCTTGTTGAGCTTGCACATAACTTAGGGAGAGTACAAGGCTCAGTATTACGATTAATTTATTTTTCATGTCTGGTTTATTTTGTTGGTTTTACAATTTTAAAAGTATAGGAGAATGTACAAGCATCAGCATCAGCACGTAACATTCCTACATCTGCACCTCTGGTCATTTTATAACTATCTGCGAACAGTTTTTCCAAATCATTTTCAACGCCTCTAGTATCTCCACTTCCTTTGGTCATAAAAATTGGAGCAAAATTTAATGGTGAGTAACTAGCAAAAACTTTAAATGTTTCAGTTCCATAGGGTGGGCTAAATGTGATGTACTTCCCTTTAACTTCATACGTTTGCCCAGCTGCAATTTTAAAATCTGCAGCATTTTCATTTCTTCTCGGATTAGGCACTATTGGATTAACTTGTCCATCCGGTTGTATATCAATTATATTAAAATATACAGGGAAGTTACTGTTATTAGTTATTCTTAATATCGCTTTATCCTTTGTGCTAAAATTAGGCATCCCACCATTATCTATAAAGTTAGCTATATCTAATGTATCCGATACTTTTTTGTCAGCAACCAAAACTGGCACCAATTGTAATTCTACATTATACTCAGGGTTATTTATTTCCAATGATTTTAAAAATTTACCTTGAGCATAATTTGACATTCTCTTCTTTAAAGTTCTAAAACCATCATCAACAGGGAATATCTTTGTACTTATACCTTTTGATCTGTATTTAAAAAAGTCTCCGTCTTGAGTTCTTTCCAAGGCAATTTTACCGTCTTTTTCTACTACATTAAACTCTGCATTTTCACTGCTTAAACTAACAAGGTTGTTTCCTTCAACAAACTTTTTAAGATTAGCTTTTAGACTTTTATCTTCAATTTTTTCAAGATTTAATGCTATTGATAAATCACCAAAACTTCTTTCTTCAGCGAACACCCAATAATCTGTTGCTTTACCTTCTAACTCTTCATCTAATATAGCATTGCAGCTAAATGCTTCTGTATACACAATAGTTCCTGTAGTAATTGGTTCTTTGCCTTTAGTTTGCATTGTTCCAGCCGGGTATACTTTAATTACAGTTTCTTCATTTAAACCTGTAAATGCGCCACCATCAATACTCATAGCGTCAGCATCTAAATTAGTTACCTCGTAATAAGATTCTTGAATAACAACCTTACCTCCAAATAGCAATCTATCTACATCACCTTCTAAAGCAGGTGTTTGTTTAGGAGCTATTACACTCATTTCTTTCACTATTTTACTAAATAAACTACGGTAAGAATACTTGCTGTTAAGATTTTCAAAACTTCGAGAAAAAGCAACAGAAAGCGACCCATATCCGTCAAATTCATAGTTTAACTCATTTGCCCGAGCAGCACTAATAACTACCATTGGAGACATATTATCACCACCTCTGCTCGTAACTCTATTCTTCTCAAACATTCCAATTTCTTTTGAATTTCCTTTTGCAGGGTCGTAACCTGGAGGAGCTAATGCAGGAACACCACCTCTTGCAACACCACCTCTTGTCCCTGTTCCACTATGGCAAGCATCTATCAATACCAATAAATCACCTGATTTACCAATTTGTTGTCTTATATCATCCAGTTTTTTACCCAACTCTTCATCTCTCAAATGGTTTTCGCCGTTATACGCCTCATCGTAATATGCCGGTGCACCGTAAGCAACAATTGCCTCATCGTAACCATCTAGTTCATCTTTATTATCGTCCATTATTTGTTGGCCGTGGCTGCTAAAATGCACTACTACAATGTCACCAGGATTACATCTGCTCTTTAAATCATTAAAGGCTTTAATAATATCTGCTTTAGTGGCATTCTCATTTTCCAAAACATCAAAATCACTGAACCCTTGTTTTGAAAGAGCTCCTTTAATTAGAGCAACATCGTTGGTAGATGAAATATCTTTCCAATTTGTATATTCTGGATAATCACCAATTGCAACAATTAATGCGTGCTTTACAAGGGTAGGTTTTGCTATAAAAACACCTACTTGAAAAACTAAAATTAGGCTGAGGGTAAGAATTCGTTTCATATCGCTATTTTTTAAAAGTTAATGCCAATTTGTATAATTTGGTAAACACTTTTTTGTCACTATTTTGTCATTACATAAGAGTGAACTATAAAATGTTGTGAGCGTTTACCAACTTATTAGAGCACATAGCATCCTTTTCAAATATATAAGTTAGAGTGTTACAAACAATTCTAAATGGCAAAAGCTCCTCCAATATCTACTTTATAAATAGAAATCTAAAGCAATTTTTTACGTAGGTTTGCTAGCCATTCATTACTCATTAATTTTTAGCTAAAAGCGAGTTTTGAATTACCAAATAAAACAGAAACAACAATGAAATATCCAAGACTAAACAATCAACTTTTTATCGAAAACAGAAAACGATTTGTTGCCCAAATGGAACCAAATAGCATCGCCATATTTCACAGCAATTATCAATACAGCTGGAACGGTGACGCAATGTATAAGTTTAAACAAAACAGCGATATTTTTTGGATGTGCGGAATTGACCAAGAAGATAGTATTCTTGTATTATTTCCTGATTGCCCTCTACCTGAATACAGAGAAAGTCTGTTCTTAATGGAAACTAATGAGCATATTGCTATTTGGGAAGGTTATAAATACACCAAAATTGATGCAACTGCAACAAGTGGAATTTCAAGTGTTTTTTGGAACGATGGGTATATGCAAAAACTTCGTCCTATCATTAATATGGCGGATAATATTTATTTGCCTTTGAATGAAAATGATCGTTTTTCACCAAAAAGCCCTACAAAAGCATTGGATTTTGTTAGAGAAATACAACAACTTTATCCGTTGCATATGTATAAAAGGGCTGGTATTATTCTGCAAAGATTACGTTCAATTAAAACTGAATTTGAGCTTGAGGTTATGAGAGAATCTGTAAATATTAGTAAAAAAGGTTGGGAACGAATAATGAAGTTTGTTAAACCAGGTGTTTGGGAGCACGAAATTGAAGCAGAGTTAATACACGAATTTACCAGAAATAGAGGCAATGGATTTAGCTTTGAGCCTATTATTGCAACAGGTCAAAATGCCTGTACTTTACATTACATTGAAAACAACAAGCAAGTTAACGATGGAGATTTAATACTAGTAGATTGTGGTGTAGATTACGCAAATTATGCAAGTGACATGACTAGGTGTTTGCCAGCAAATGGAACATTTACATCCAGACAGGCCGATGTTTATAATGCAACGCTAAGAGTTATGAAACAAGCTAGAACTAAACTAATACCTGGCACAATGCTAATGGAATATCAAAAAGAGGTGGAAGGTTTAATGACAGAAGAATTATTAGGTTTAGGGTTGTTAACTACCGAAGAGGTTAAAAAGCAAAATCCGAACTGGCCAGCTGTTAAAAAATACTTTATGCATGGCACTAGCCACTTTTTAGGAGTAGACGTTCACGATAGTGGTATGCGTTACGAACCAATGAAAGCAGGAATGTTATTTAGTTGCGAACCTGGAATTTATATAAGTGAAGAAGGTATCGGTGTAAGAATTGAAAACCAAGTTTTGATTACAGATAACGGACCAGTTGACATGATGGATGCAGTTGGAATGCCTATAGAAGTGGAAGAGATTGAAGCTTTTATGAAAGGATAGAATTCTTTCATAAAACTTTAAAGAGTATTTATTTTATGGTCTATTCAAAAAAGTTTATTGAGAACTCTAGCATTTTAGTATTGACCTTGTATGTCATCGTACTATTTTCGATTCCACATTTTTTTTAGAATCTACTTACTAATTCCTCAAATCACTTCAATAAAATAACACTATTTTAGATGCGGTAATGTTACAAAGGATTTAGATTATAGTTACTTTATCTTGTCTTCAATTCTATTCTTTAGGGCAAGATATTAAGCTGGGATTACCACTTGGACATTCTGATGGCATAAACAATGCAGTGTTTAGCCCTAATGGAGCTTAAATATTAACGGCATCTGAAGATAACACCGCTAAACTGTTTAGCATTAAAACAGGCAAACTAATTCAAAATTTTACTGGGCATTCTAAGCCCATTGTTTCCGCAGTTTTTAACAGTGATGGAAGTAAAGTTCTAACCGTATCAATTGAATAAAAGCAGCTAATAATGTTACCAAAAGCTTAAGCTATAAAGTATTTAGTAAAAAACTAAAGCTTAAAGAAGAATACAAAGGTTTAAAGCCAGAGCAGATTAAAGTTGAAATAGAAACAGAAGGTAAAACCAGCTTAACAAAACAAATATTAACACCAATAATTACATATTCTGGAGAGACACTAGTTGATGACTACAGTAGATTTGACAACTCCAACATATTAATACACGAAGCTGCTTTTATAGACAGCCAAACAGTTAAACTTAATGCCAATGCTAGAAATAAACACAGTAGCTTAGAAGAAGTGTTAGAAATGGTGGCTAACATAAATGTAGAACAACTAATACTGGGACATTTTTCTTTACGCTATTCACACGCATTAATTGACCACGAAATACAAAGGCTTGCTCAGCACTATGGCGTTAAAATACCCATATTTAGAGTTTTACCAGGTGAATTTAAAGGTGACATTTTAGGAGAAAAACCAATTTTCAATGGGTAGTTTATAGTCTTAAACTTGAACCTTCTATTTAAGGATAAAAGTGAAAAATAAAGATGAAACCTTTGACGGCCATATCTTAACAGAAATTGAACTAAGTTTTAAAAGAGAATCAACCTCCATTTGAGAAATTATCTATGAACGTTTAATTGCAGAAGAAAAAACCCTAAACGGTTAACAACTCAAAAGGTTATATATAGAGAGCAACAAGCATACATAGCTTAGACGTTGACGCTAGATCATCTGCAATACTTTCCAAAGCGTTTTTATTAGCGGAGAATGATAAAACTACAGATGGTACCATAACTTAACACATATTGAAAAAGCAAGGATTTTAAAAATGTAACTCTTTTTCATGAACCTCATTTCACAGGGATTATCCAAGCATTATTAACTTCATCAACCTTGCCACCTAATTCCTCTAAAACAACTCTTGTAGTTATGCTAATGCCCTTGTCTGTCATATCTTCAAACGTGATAATTCCGTTTTCTGGGAAGTTTTGCCTTGTTCTATGAATATTGTATCTATTTGAAAATGTACGATCAAAGGTGCTTTCTATTCCGTCTTTACCAAGCATAAAACCAATAAGACCTCCCCATGTTGCGGTTGGATTATCCGAATCCCAACCTGTAAGTGTCCCAATTTTTATAGTTTCTTTTAAATCTCCCTCTCCGTAAAATAGGCTGACTAAACTTGCAGCAAAATTTATTCCGGCAGCAAAACAACCATTGCAATATAAATTTCTTGATGTTATGTTATAACCATCTTTTTGATTAACCTGATATCTGTAATAAAGTGAATCTCTAGTTTGTTCCCAAGTAATACCAGACTCATATAACAGTTTAGTGTAGTCATACATTTTTGCGGGGTAAGAATTGCTTGGCAGGCTTTCCCGTGATTTATTAGACATCCAAAGTATTTTATCTCTCATACTCATATTTGAGTCTGCAGCATATACAAGAGAAAGCATAGAGACATAAAATTTTGAGATATCCTCTGCTTCTTGACGTGCTGTTGTTTGTATCGGTAATTCAGCTAATTTAGTAGCTATATCTGGTCTTGTTGGAGCAAATAATCCAAATACTTCTGTAGTTAATTGAGCATCAATCATATCATAATGTTCATTGTTTTTTGGGTTTCCTGTTTCCGGAGGAAGAACACCTGCTTTCATTAAATCGAATGCTTTTTGATTAGAAACCCATAAATAGTTTTCCTCATCAGATTTTATATGTTTTAACCAACCATTTTGTATTTGCTTTGGGGTGAGCATATTTACTTTGTTAGTATAAAGAAGATGTTGATACATAAATTCAATATCGGTATCATCATCAGAGCCCCAAATTTCATTAGTGTCTTTAAATACAAAATCTATAGTAGGCGATAATTCACTAGGAATTCCTTCGCCCCAAATACTAGGTTGGTCTGGCTTTCCCCAATGGTCTCGTGTATAAAAATCACCAGTTTTTATTTCTCCGAGATTGCCAATTTTATCCATTTCCGTAATCAATCCAGTCCAGTTAGCGATACATTGACCTAGCCAAAATCCATATAATTGATTTTTGTACTTATCCTTTGAAATACTTATCGTTTGTTTTTTATTCTCAATATCAATAGATTTCTTATCACTTTTCGAGACACAAGAATTCAAAATGAATAAGAAAAATGATACTATCATCAACTTTCCAATAGGTGCGAGAACACTTGTTTTATGATTTTGTTGAACTTCAGAACCACAATGAATCACCCCCATAGTTAGCTGCAGTATTTTTCAGTTTCTGCAATATTTCTAGTCAACTTTATATTGACTTTATAGAATCTTGCCATTACCACTCCAAAAAACAAAACAACGAGTATTTTAGCATAGTTCCAATAAGGATATAAATCCTTAGAAAGGACTTGAATCAGTGCCAAAATTAAAATAGCAATTGCTAATGGAATAACTATTCTATTGTACTTTCTTCTATTGTTTAGAGTATCAATAATTAATTTTAATTCTGAGTTCAGTTTTTCAATTCCGTCAAAATCCGTTTTGTCCGATATTTTTTTTAAATGTTTGTAAAGTTTTAAAGCATAAACCGCTTCTAGCAATCTCAAAACAAAAGAAAGACTTAAAATAGTTAATAGACCCATTTTGTACCATTTGAAATTATCGAACCCTAAAGGTTCTAGTATTATTGAAGCCAAAACAATTCCACCAACAAGAATCGTCAATGTTATGTATAAAATACTAATCCTTTTAAGATATTGAATCCGTTTATCAATACCCCTTTTTGTCCCTCCTAAATTAAATTTTAAGGAAGCTATAATACTTTTTCTTTCTTCAATTTTTGTCATCATATTGAAACTAACATTTGAGTATGAAAGTGGAATATATAATCAATTATGTAGTTTTCATTGGAAACCTACTTAAATCACAACGCATTATTAATTAAACGGAAAGGTAGATTGTTTTGTCCCCGCTTTAATCAATCCTAAATACTTGGTCTAAAACCGGTATTTCTACCTTTTTGTAACCCTTTTTCAAAATTGCTTCTTTAAAAACTTCTTGCCTATCAATTTCTCCGTGTACTAAGAAAATCTTCTTCAATTTTTTCTTATCCTGGCTTTCTAAAAAATCAAGCATTTCATCTTGGTCTCCGTGTGCACTAAAACTATCCATTACTACAATTTCTGCTTTCACTTTTTTAGATACTCCAAATATTTTAACCTCATCTACCCCATCTCTAATTAAGCGACCTAATGTTCCCTGGGCACAAAAACCAACCACTAAAATGGTGTTTCTAGGGTTTTCTATGTGGTTGTTTAAATGATGCTTAATTCTACCTGCTTGCATCATTCCACTTGCAGATATAATTATGGCTGGTCCTTCGTAATTATTAATAGCTTTAGATGCTTCTGCTTTTCTTGTAAACTTAAGTCTTCTAAATCCAAACGGATTGGGGTCGGTAACCATATACTCCAAAATATCAGCATCGTAACATTCTGGATGCATAATAAATATATCGGTTGCATCAATAGCCAAAGGACTATCCACGTAAACCGGTACATTTGGCATTTTACCTTCTGTTTCTAACTGGTCCATCATGTAAACCAACTCTTGCGTTCTTCCCACAGAAAATGCGGGTATTATAAGTTTGCCCCTTTTCTCTACACAAGCGTGCTCTATTACTTTTAGTAAATCAGCTTTATCATTTGGTGTACCTTGATGGTCTTTACCCCCATAGGTAGATTCACAAATTAAATAATCGCACTTTGGCATAGGTTGCGGATCTCTTAAAATTGGCCGATCTGGTCTTCCTATATCTCCTGTAAAGCCAATGTACTCAAAATGGCCGTGCCCTTTATCTACTCTTAAGGTTACACTGCTGCTCCCCAAAATATGGCCCGCATCTTTAAACAATACTTCTACATTTTTAGCTACCCTAAACCATCTTTTATATCCAATACCCACAAATTGCTCCAACGATTTTTGTGCATTGGCCACGGTATATAAAGGGTCTACAGGTTTTAAATCTTTTCGAGCTCTTTTTTTATTTATCCAAGCATTGTCTTTTTCTTGAATAAAAGCACTGTCCAGCAACATAATGGCACATAAATCTCTGGTTGCACTGGTGCAAACAATGTCTCCTTTATAACCATCTTTTACCAACTTAGGAATTCTTCCTGCGTGATCTATATGGCTATGAGACAGAATTACAGCATCAATTTCCTCTGCATTAAAAGACCAATCTTGATTAAAGTCATCAAAATCTGGATCATTACCTTGGTATAAACCACAATCCATTAATATTTTAGTTCCGTCATCCAACATAATTAAATGACAACTCCCGGTTATTGTTCTAGCTGCTCCACAAAATTTAACTTTCATACATTCTTTTTACGATAAAAAATAAAGAAGTCACAAACTATCTTTATCTCCTTCAAATCAACGCATTTTTTTTGGTTTAAGAAGTACAATGGCATTGGAAATAATGAGTAAATGGGTTTGTCTAAGTTGCATAGTTAAACGCTCTTTAGCATTATTTGATTTTTTACTTTTCAGTTACCTGTTTTATTTTGTTTAACAATAATTTCGTACGCTTATGAAATCCACTTTACTTCTAACTATAATAGCTTGTGTATTATTTTCTTGTGCTTGCAAAAAAGACCCTACAATAGTTTCAAACATTTGCGACAAACAAATTATTATTGACTCTAAACTATACAACAATGGTGATAATGACCCACTTACCATCAAGGATATTAAACTAGATGGAGATTGTTTAGATATTACATATAGCTATGGCGGAGGCTGTGCAGATGTACAGTTTAACCTAGTATGCGATGGGGCAATAATGGAATCTATGCCATTACAAACAAATGTTAGAGTTAATTTTAGAGATAAAGATAATTGTAAAGCTTTAATAACTACAACAGAATCAATTGATTTAACGCCGCTTAAAAAGTTGGGTACACCAATTAGCTTTAAGCTAAAAGGTTGGGAAACAAGGATTCTTTACGAGTGAAAAAGAAAGTTTATCGTATTGCTGCTTTACTCGTTTTAGTGTCTATATCTTGTCAAAAAGACCCAAGTATAGTTGTTAATAATTGTAATAAGCAAGTTTTAATAGATAAACAACTTTATAGAAAAGCACCAAACAAATTCTTTGATGTTAGCAATGTAATCTTGGATCACGATTGTTTAAAAGTAACCTACTATCACTGTGGTAGCAATTCTGACGGAAACCTAATGCTAATTGAAGGTGAAGCAAACCAAAACAAATTTCCAACAGAAAGAAATCTTCGCTTTTCTTTTGATACTATAAGTCCTTGTCTTGCACTTATATCCCACACTCAAAGTTTTGATTTAACACCACTTAAAAAGTTTGTTAGTAACCACATTATTTTACAGATTGAACAATGGAAGAAGCCAATACACTACCGCTACTAATTACAAAGCTGCATTAACTTTGCACAGTGCAGTCTTTTTATAACAATCCAGAACTAAGGGTTACCGACGGAACAAACTTTAAACTAGAAAAACACTCCACCACGTTTGCCGGAGGTATTTCTTCTGAACTACACGCCGAAAACTTGTTGGCCAAAGCAAATAAAAAGCTCTATAAATTGCAACGTAAACTATATGCTAGTGATCACCATTCGGTAATACTCGTTTTTCAAGCAATGGACGCAGCAGGCAAAGACAGCACCATTAGAACCGTATTTACAGGCGTTAATCCTACCGGATTCCAAGTAACCAGCTTTAAAACTCCAAGTAAAAAAGAGTTAGACCACGATTATTTATGGAGGACATCTAAAGCTTTGCCAGAAAGAGGTAGAATTGGTATTTTTAATCGTAGCCACTACGAAGAAGTATTGGTGTGCAAAGTGCATCCAGAATATGTGCTTGGACAAAAAATACCAGGAATTGATAATTTAGATCAACTAGACACTAAATTTTGGGAAAGCAGGTATGAGAGTATTGAAAACTGGGAAAAACACCAAACCAATAACGGGGCGATTATTCTAAAATTCTTTCTTAACGTTAGCTTAAATGAGCAAAAAAGAAGGTTTTTAAGCAGAATTAATGAACCAAAAAAGAATTGGAAATTTAGCTTTGGCGATTTGAAAGAAAGAGCCCTTTGGCCCAGCTATATGCAAGCATATCAAAGTGCTATAGAAAAAACAGCGACAAAAAATGCTCCATGGTACATTATACCTGCTGATAATAAGCCAATTATGAGAGCAATGGTAGCTAATATTGTTTGCGAGGCTTTAGAACAACTAAACCTAACTTACCCAACAGTAAACCAAAAACAAAAGGAAGAGATGGTAGAAGCTAAAGAAATTTTAGAAAATGAATAATTAGAAGTAGTTTTTGTTTAATAAAATATTACTTTTGCAAGCCTTTTATAAAAACGGAAACAGGATAAATATTTAATAAGATGAGCAAAAGAACATTCCAACCAAGTAGAAGAAAGAGAAGAAACAAGCACGGTTTTAGAGAGAGAATGGCTACAAAAAACGGCAGAAAAGTGTTAGCTGCTCGTCGTAAAAAAGGAAGAAAAAAACTTACTGTTTCTGACGAACCTCGTCATAAGCACTAATTAAGTTAACCCCGAAACCTAATGGGGGGCTTATACACTTTTCATAAGAGCGAAATACTTTCGCACAAAAAAACAATTGATGCTATTTTCCTGAAAAAAGGAAAAAGCATTTTTAAACCGCCTCTACTTTTCATCTTTTTAGAAACTGAACTAAATACATCCTTTCCTTGCCAGGTACTGTTTTCCGTAAGTAAACGTAAGTTTAAAAAAGCAGTTGACCGCAACGAGATTAAAAGACAATTGCGAGAAATTTACAGGTTAAACAAGCATAAAATCTATAAAGCTGTACCAAACGATAAAAAGTATGCTTTAAGCATATTATATCTTAATAAAGAAAAATGCGAGTACAGCATTATAGAGAAAAACCTAAATTTGGCCATAGATGAGTTTATTAAAAGGATTTCTTGACTTACTGGTACTTCTTCTACTTCTTCCCATTAGAATTTATCAAAAGGCGATTTCTCCATTTCTTCCTGCTTCGTGCAGATATTCACCAACCTGCAGTTCTTATGCAGCAGAAGCCTTACAAAAACACGGACCAATAAAAGGTTTGTATTTAGCGGTTCGCAGAATATTAAGTTGTCATCCTTGGAGTAAAAAGAGCGGATACGATCCTGTTCCATAAATATTTCATCAAAAAAGCATCATATTATCCTTCAAATACTTGGTTCTTACTAAAACTTGAGAATTTTAACAATAACTTGAACCCTCTTAAACGTTACTTTTGTGCAAAGCACAATTCATTTTGAAAAAGATAGTTTTAATCTTACTTCTTGGCGGTTTTGGTTTAGTAGCATTTAAAGCAGATGACTATTTCGAGATTTCTAAGAACTTAGACATATTCGCTTCTGTATATAAAGAAGTAAACACAACATACGTAGATGAAGTAAAACCAGGTGAGCTAATACGTGCTGCAATAGATGGTATGCTAAAATCTTTAGATCCTTACACCAATTTTTATTCAGAGGCTCAAGCAGAAGACTATAGATATCAAGTTACCGGCACATATGCAGGAATAGGCTCTACCATTAGAACAGTAGATGGCAAAATAGCCATTGAAACCCCATACGAAAATTTTCCAGCACATAAAGCCGGATTATTACCTGGAGATATTGTTTTAGAAGTAGACGGAGTATCTATGGAAGGGAAAACCTCAACAGAAGTAACAACCTATCTTAAAGGAAATGCCGGAACCACTTTTATAATGAAAATAGATAGGTTTGGAGAAGGAGAAATTGAGAAATCTGTTACCAGAGAGCAAATCAAGATTAAGAATGTTCCTTACTTCGGAATGATAGATGAGAATATTGGCTACATTAAACTAACTGGCTTTACTCCAAATGCAGGTAAAGAAGTTAGAGATGCTGTTGTTTCTTTAAAAGATAAAGGTGCAAAATCTCTAATGCTAGACCTTAGAAATAATGGCGGTGGATTGTTACACGAAGCAATCAATATAGTTAATGTGTTTGTAAACAGAGGTGAAACAATTGTGGTTACAAAAGGTAAATACAAAGAAGACAATAAACCTTATGTAACATTAAACAGCCCTGTAGATACGGAAATACCATTGGCAGTTTTAATCAATGGAAATTCAGCATCTGCCAGTGAAATTGTATCCGGGGGCTTACAAGATTTAGATAGAGCCATCCTTATTGGAAGAAATTCTTTTGGAAAAGGATTAGTACAAAGTACTAAACCCCTTACCTACAATACCCAAATGAAAATTACCACCGCAAAGTATTATATCCCTAGCGGTAGACTGATACAAAGATTGGATTATGGCAATAAAGTAGATGGAAAAGCCATTGCCGTTGCAGACAGTACTAAGCAAGTTTTCAAAACAATAAACGGGAGATCTGTTACTGATGGAGAAGGAATTCAGCCAGATGTTAAAGTGAAGATTGATTTTTATTCTAAAATAGCCCAAAGCCTTTTAAAGAATAATCTAATATTCAAATATGCTACAAAGTACAGGAGCGAAAACAGCACCATACCTAATGCAAAAGAATTTGACATAACAGAAGAAGTTTATGCTGATTTTGTAGACTTTGTAAAAGATAAAGAGTATAGCTACACTACCAAAACAGAAAAATCACTAAAAAAACTAGTTTCTCAAGCTAAAGAAGACAAATACTACAACCTTTTAAAACGTGAGTTAAACAAACTTGCTACTGAGCTTGACAACACTAAAAAAGCTGATATTCAAAATAACAAAACAGAACTAAAAGAAATGCTTGAATACGAAATAGTAAAGCGTTACTATTTTGATAAAGGTAAGGTTGAAGTAACCTTTGACGACGATAAGGATCTAGCAAAAACAATTGAGCTTCTTACTAACACTTCAGAATACAATAAAATTTTAGGTAAATAGTGGAGTTAAGTGCAATACTTATACTGTTCTTTTTTGGAATAGTAGGTGGTTTTTTAAGTGGTCTTTTAGGCGTAGGGGGTGGAATAATATTTGTACCTATCCTCACATATTTCTTAAAGCAATTTGGTTTAGATGAGGAAGAGTTGGTCAAATATGTGCTAGCTAATTCATTCGCAACCATATTTTTTGCAGGTATTATTAGCAGTTTAAGGCAAAAGAAATTCAGCTCTTTTTACCCAAAACAAATATTACTTACTGCATCTTTGGCAATAGTAAGCAGTTATGTTGTAAGTTATTTAATAGTTAGCCAAGATTGGTACAGTAAACGAGCATTTGGAATACTATTTCTAACACTACTTCTTCTTACTTTGTTTAGGTTTTTGTTCTTTAAAAAACAGCAAGAAAGAGACATAAAAAGCACTAAACGAGTGCAATTTCTAATAACAGGTTTTTTAACTGGCATAGTAACTGCACTTAGTGGCCTTGGTGGTGGGGTTATAATGATTCCATTATTTACACAATACCTTAAACTTAACATTAAAACAGCAGCGGCAATTTCTATTGGGGTAATACCACTAATAGTGACACCCCTTTTAATAAACTATGGCTCACAACAACCTCAAGATGTTTTTCATAGCACACAAATGGGATATCTACTTCCGCATTTGTTTTTTCCTATGATTGCTGGGCTTCTCTTTGCTGCTCCATTAGGCGTTGGTGTAGCCCAAAAAGCACCAGATAAGCATTTGAAATTTATATTTGCAGCACTTATAATCATCGTAATAATTAACACCATTGGAAACCTTATTAAATAAAACCAAAACGGCTTTAACACTAATAATTGTAGTAACTTTTTCATTTTCTACATTGGCACAAAAGCCAAATTTTAGAGAGAAAAGAATGGCTAAAAAAATTAAAGGCCATATTGAGTATCTCGCTAGTGATGCATTAGATGGCCGAGGAACTGGAAGTGCTGGTGAACAGATGTCTGCTAGGTACATAGCAAATCAATTTGGCTCAATAGGATTAGAACCAGGAGCAAAAGATTCGTTTTTTCAATATATGGACATTCCTACTTTAAGAATGGCTCAACCTAATACCAGTTTATTAATTAACCGAGATGTCTTAACGTTATTTCAAGATTTTTATCCTTTAAGTTCAAGCTCTAACAATGGCTCTTATTCCGGTTTAGCAGTTAATCTTAACCACGGGATAAATGACCCAGGACTAAAACACAATGATTATAAGAATGCAGAAGTTAAAGGTAAAACGGTATTAATTAAAATAGAAATACCAGATGGTAATCATCCACACAGCAAATTTGCAGGATGGATTGGTGTTGAATTTAGAGCTAAGTATGCTAAATCTCAAGGTGCTAGAGCTGTAATTTATTATACCGATAATAAAGACAATTACCCAAGTGGCGAGCTTAAGAAGTCTCTTAACCATATTGGCATACCTGTACTTTTTGTGAATAGAAATTTGGCCGAAATAACAAATCCGGTAGTTGATTTAAACATTGACATTTTACTTCTATCTAACACAGCAAGCAATGTTATTGGAAGAATATATAACGGTGCTCCAAATACTGTAATTGTTGGTGCACATCACGACCACCTTGGACATGGTGAGAGTGGTGGTTCTCTTGCAGAAAAAGAAGGTGACATACATAATGGAGCTGATGACAATGCAAGTGGAGTTGCTTCTTTAATAGAATTAGCTCGCTTTGTGAAAAAGAAAAAAAGAAGGTTTAGAAACAACAACTACATTTTTGTTGCTTTTACTGGTGAAGAGTTAGGGCTTTTGGGTTCTAAATATTTTGTTAAGAATACAGATATAATGACTGAGCCTAATTATATGATTAATATGGATATGGTTGGCCATTTAGATTCCACTCATAAAACTTTAATTATTAACGGAATAGGAACATCGCCACAATGGAAAACTAACTTAGAGTCTATGAAGTACTCCAAAAAGAAAATTGCCAAAATTAAAACCACAGAAAGTGGAATTGGCTCTTCAGACCATACTTCATTTTATTTAGAAGGCATACCAGCTATCCACTTTTTTACGGGTCAGCATCAATACTACCATAAACCTACGGATGATGTTGAAATAGTAAATATGGATGGTACAGCGTATGTAACAAACTATATTGCTCAATGGCTGTGTAGAATGGATAAAAACGAAAAAATTAAGTACGCAAAAACAAAAGATTCTAACCAAGGAAGAATGAGTTTTAAGGTTACTTTAGGTGTTATGCCAGACTATGTTTATGATGGGGAAGGGATGAGAATTGATGGAGTTAAAGAAGGTAAACCCGCAGATAAAGCAGGTATAATAAAAGGGGATATTGTAATGAGTATGAATGGTAAACCTGTTTCTAATATGAAAGACTACATGAGCGTTTTAAAAGACCTAAACCCCGGTGATAAAATACCTGTTTTAATTAGAAGAAATGGAGAACCCTTAGAAATAACAATTCAATTTTAATATGCAACTGCTCAATAAATTAGACCCAAATAAAACCCTGTTTTCTTTTGAAGTATTGCCACCTTTAAAAGGAAAAAGCATTGAGTCTTTATACAATGGAATAGATCCCTTAATGGAGTTTAAACCTTCTTTTATTGATGTAACCTATCATAGAGAAGAGTACATTTTAAAACAAAGAACTGATGGCAGTTACGATAGAATAAGCACTAAGAAGAGACCAGGTACTGTAGCCATATGTGCTGCCATAATGAACAAGTATAAGATTGAGGCAATCCCACATATAATCTGTGGTGGTTTTAACAAAGATGAAACGGAGAATGCTTTGATTGATCTTAATTTTTTGGGCATACAAAATGTATTGGCTTTAAGAGGCGACAATCTAAGAGAAGAGCGAAATTTTACTGCTGAAAAAAATGGCAATAACAATTCGCTAGAACTTATTAGGCAAATTACAGATATGAATAATGGAGTTTACCTGGATCAGGAACTTCAAAACCCTACTACAACCAACTTTTGTATTGGAGCTGCTGGATATCCAGAAAAACACATTGATGCACCCAATATGGAAAGTGATTTGAAATTCTTAAAAAGGAAAGTAGATGCTGGTGCCGAATTTATCACAACTCAAATGTTTTTTGACAATGATAAATACTTTCAATACGTTGAAAAATGCAGAGAAGCAGGAATTAATGTTCCTATTATTCCGGGCATAAAACCAATAACACGCAGGTCTCAAATGTTTGGTTTGCCAAAGATATTTAACATAGATATACCGCTAGATTTGTATAATGCATTGGACGACGCTAAAGACGATGCTGTTGCTAGAAAAATAGGGATTGATTGGTGTGTACAACAATGTAAAGAATTAAAAGCCGCTAAGGTGCCTGCATTACATTTTTACACTATGAGTTATGCGGGTGCAACTAAAGAGGTTGTTTCTCAAGTGTTTTAATGAAAGGTATAGTAAGTAAATCAACTGGCAGTTGGTACAAAGTTCTTTTAGATGATAAAGAAGTGGATGCTAGGCTAAGAGGAGTTTTACGTACTAGAAACCTAAAATCTACAAACCCTGTTGTTGTAGGTGATATAGTAAACTTAGACTTTATTGACGACGAGTATTTAATAAAAGACATTGAAGAACGGCACAATTGTATTGTTAGAAAATCAAACAAGCTCTCTAAACAACATCAGCTTATTGCTGCAAATTTAGATTTAGCATTATTGGTTGTTTCTCCGGCAACGCCATATACTCCTCAAGGTTTTATAGATAGATTTTTAGTAACCGCAGAAGCTTATCACATACCCGTAATTATTCTTATAAACAAAAAGGACATTGACAAGAAAAAGGCCAATTCACATAGAGAAACCCTGCTTAACTTATATTCTAAAATAGGATATAAAACACTAAATGTGAGTTTCTTTGAGCAAGAAGATATAGACCAAATAAAAACAGAAATTTCGAATAAAACTGTTTTAATAAGCGGTAATTCTGGTGTTGGGAAATCTACGTTAATAAATCAGCTCGATCCCTCTCTAAACCAAAAAATAGGAAAGATTTCTAAGTCGTATAACAAAGGACAACACACCACAACGTTTGCACAAATGTTTGTTTTAAATAACAACATTAGGATTATAGATACACCCGGCATTAAAGATTTTGGAATTGTGAACATGGACAAAAATCAGGTGAGTCATTTTTTTCCGGAAATGAGGGACTTATTACATCAATGTAAGTTTAGCAATTGCTTACACGTAAACGAACCTAAATGTGCAGTAATTGAGGCTTTACAGGAAGAAAAAATCGAAGAAACAAGATACTTAAGCTATCTAAGTATTCTTGAAGAACTAGCATAGTTTGTTGGGAAGAAGTTATTTTCAGAAACAGAAATATTTTCTTGCAATGTATTTCCATCAAATGTTAAACAGAGATATATTTATATTTACGGCAAATTCATGAAAAAGACAGTCCTTCTTTTAATAAGTTTAATTCTTTTTGTAAACCACATTGAAGCTACTCATATAGAAGGTTCAGAAATTTCGTATCGTCCAATTAGCAATGGTTCAGCAAAGTACCAGATAACTCTGAGGATATATAGAAATTGTGCTGGAATAGCTCTAGATACTTCTGATTTTACTTGTAAGGTTAGATGTTCTTCTTCAACCAGCAGTACAGAATTTATTCCTAGCCTATCAAGCATTAAAGATGTTACTTCATTGTCTCCATCATCTGGAAATTGTAACCCACCAAACACTTTTGGCAGTGGTTCTGGAATTGAAGAACATATCTACTTAGACACCATTGACTTTGGAAGTAGTGCTTTTAGCTCTTATGCATCTTGTGGTGAAACAATAATCGAGGTATCAGGTTGTTGCAGAGACTCAAACTTGAATACCGGTGCTGCAAATGCTAATTACTACAACTATTCATCCATTTTCTTTGGAAATTTCTCTTCTAACATTTCAAGCTCCTCCAAGTTTAAACCATTATCTAAAGTAATGCAGTATGTTCCTGTTAGGTATTTTAACAATCAAGAGAACCCAGATGCAGACTCCTTATCTTTTGCACCTGTAAAACCACTTTCTGCATTTAATTCAGAAATCAATTATAGCAGTGGTTTTGCTACCAATCAGGTTGTAAATATGTTCTACTTTGGAAGTATAACTTACCCTAATAGCAACCCAAACGCATCAACTCCTATAGGTTCATATTTCAATACAAAAACAGGAGATTGGATTTTTACACCCGCTACAACTTCAAATTATAGTGCTTATGCTATAGAAGTAACCGAATGGAGAAAAGACACTTTAGGAGTAATGAAAAAGGCCGGCATTACACGCAAAGACATGACTCTTAAGGTTGAGAATTTTAGTAACTACTCATTGTTTCAAAATACAGCAAACTCAACCACATCGTGTATTGGCGAAAACAACAGCCTTGATATAGAAGTAAAAGACAACATTTATACGGCAATTGCACAACAGGATGCAGATTCGTTAGTGGTTGAAATTTACAGTGACTATCCTGTAACATATAGTTTGGACCAAACTATTTTAAGTGCCGGGACTCTCAATAAAGGTTCTTTGAATTGGAATACCGACTCTTTTACTAACGTACCAACTTCGTTTGATGTAATCCTAAGACTGCATTCTGGCAAACACAATAGTATTCCGCTATTTGACTCAAAAAAGATTACCATCAATAATTTCAAAAGACCTGAAGTTGCAACAACAATTAACAAATTAAACTGTGGATATTTTGAAGTAACTGCAACCATTGACACTTTTAATAACAATAATGCTGTTGTTACCTATTCTATAAAAGATAGTTCATCTAAAATTTACCACGTTGGTTTTATAAGTCCTAATAAGGCAAAAGATACCTTTAGGCTTTCTAATCCAGGAAAGTTCTTTATTGAAACAAAAAGTGCTTTTGCATTAAGTTGCCCAACAGAAATAATGGATTCTTTTTATGTAGCAGAAAATGAGGTCTACCCCTTTCCTGAGCAAACTAATGTTCTAGCTTGCTACAAATTAGAGCAGCAACTAAGCGTAGACAGTATATGGCAAAAAGCTGTTTGGAGTACTGGAGATACCGCACACAGTGTTACAGTAGACTCCTCTGGCAAATATTATGTTTTACTCTTCGATAGCTGTAACAATACTTTCAATGATTCTTTTATTGTTGAGTTTAGGACTTTCAACACTCAACTTATAGATACTACTATTTGTAGTGGCGGTAATGCTTTATTTGCAATAAATAATAGTCCTAGCATTTCTTGGGTTTGGCCTAATAACTCTACTAAGAACACCTTTCAAGCCACTGCTGAGGATAGCTATGTTGTAGAAGTTTTCGATTCTTTGTGTAATTACCAGTTTAAAGACACATTCAACGTCATTTTAAAGGCTTTACCAATAGCAAAAATTGAGCAATCACCATTCTTCTTATGTCCGGATAGTGTGGCCGAACTAAGTGCCGTGTTTGGCGATGATTACCAATATAGTTGGAGCAATAATTCAAATTCTAGAGTTATCTCTATTACCTATGCCGGGTGGCACATCGTAAATGTTACAAACTCTTGTGGTGAACACAAAGATTCCATTTTTATTTTAGATAGAAATTTACCCGACATTGATTTAGGACCCGATATCAAAATATGTAGAGGTGATTCTTCTCTTGCAGGAACAACTTCAACAGGATATGATTTTATTTGGAACACCGGAGATACCATTGCCAGTATAAAGGTTAAAACCGAAGGGGAGTTTATTTTAGATGCCACAAATACTTGCGGCACCACATCTGATAGTGTTTATGTATATTTACTAGATACCCCCATTGTTTATTTAGGACCTGATACTGCAATTCACCAATTTGATGAGATTAACGTTCGCAATAGAAACCAAAGCCGCTTTGCTACCTATCTATGGAATATTGGATCGAATACCGATAATATTGATATTAGATTAGCTGGAGATTATTGGCTGCAAGAAACCAACATGTGTGGTGTTGGTAGAGATTCCATTAACGTAAGATATACTGTAGGCGTTAAAGAAGTAAATAATTTAGGCTTAGACATTTACCCCAACCCAAGCCGAAATTATATAAGCATTAACAGTTCCAATGGCGTTCCTTTTACCTTTAACATTATAGATGCAATTGGAAATGTAATTATAGAAAATAATGAGCCTAGTATATATAAGAAACAAGATATTTCTGCCTTCTATAAAGGCACTTACCATATCCAAATAATGGTTAACGGAGCAACAATATCCGAAAAACTTATGATTTACTAGTTATTAAGCAGATAATAAATCGTTCTGTTCAATAACTTCCCAGGTTTTGTCTGGTAACAGTTTTACTGTTGCTAAAAATGCGTCATAAGGCATTTTTGTACCCCATTCTTTTGGAGAAATAAAAGACAAAATTTTCTTTCCTTCTTTTTCGTACAAATGGTAAAACTCGTTTAATTGTGGTGTAAATTTCATCTCTGACTCGTAAATACCATATGAAACCTGAACTCTATTTTCAATTTGTTTTACTTGCTCCATAATCACCTCTGCTTGCTTACGGAGCATTGCAATTTGCTGATTTGCTTGTTTCTCCATAGTTTCAACAGCAGTAGTTTTAATTTTACCCTTATCCTCAGGCTTAATAACTGGCGATGAAACAATAAGAGGTATAGGAGAAAACTTAGCATCTCCCGTGTAATACAGACTGTCGTTTGTCTTTTTTGCCATACCTAATCTTACTTTAACAAAGTTAGCTTTTTAGAAAGTAACTCCATTTAAAGATAAACATTGTTCCACTATTTTTGTTGAGATATTGTATGAAAAATATTGTCTTAATAATATCAGTTTTACTCTTTTCGGCTTGCTCAAGTAATTCTCAAAATCCAGATACAAACACAAATTCAATCACCAATTTTTATGATTTGGAGATTCTAAGTTTGGATGAGCAAAGCACTCTAAAAATGTCAGATTTTAAAGGTAAAAAAATACTAATCGTAAATGTGGCATCAAAATGTGGGTTTACTCCTCAATATGAAGGACTACAAAAGCTGAATGAAAAGTATGGCGATAAACTTCAAATTATAGGATTCCCGTGTAATCAGTTTTTAAATCAAGAAGCTGGTACCAAAGAAGAAATAGCACAATTCTGCTCTGCTAATTATGGTGTAACTTTCCCAATAACAACTAAAATAAATGTAAAAGGAAGCGACCAACATTCTATTTATAAATGGCTAACTACCAAAAGTTTAAATAAAATCGACAATTACAAAGTGAGTTGGAATTTTAATAAATTTTTAATCAACGAAAGAGGTGAATTAGTTGGTCACTTTAATTCTAAAGTAAAGCCGCTTGACGATACATTGGTAGCTGCCATTGATAATTAAACAATAACCGCTAAACTTTCTTCTAAAGATCTAATATTATTTGCTTGGATATCTTGTACTAGAAAAGAAGATAACGCTAAAGAAAGTTATGTAACCCACCCTAATATTGTAAGGTATATAGCAAAATCTCCTTGAAATACCCTTAATTTTTATTTGAGAAGCGACACAGGTTCTTTTTACAATTCTATATCTGCACAAAAAAACGAAGCGTAAAAAATAGGCAGTGGTTGTGGGTTAGCATTACCAGCTTAGAGCTTTTTAGTTTTAAGTAAAGAATATAACATAAGCAGAAAACCACCTTCTATTTTTAGCAAGTGGTTCGTAGTAAAATCAAGATGAGCAGGTGCAGTCTTGAACTTTTGCTTCGTTTTGGTTCAAGCCAAAATGAAGAAACATAATAAAAGGAAGTTTGCATTTATTTAGATGAAAAATCTCTAATCAACTTTTTCCATTACTAAAAATCTCCTTTCAATTCTAAAGATTCTTCGGACGATTTCCTACCATCAACCTTTTTCATAGTATTTCTCTCGTTTTTTGAAGAACCACAAAAAAAATGATTTCACTTTAACAAGATAAATTGAAGTTTTCTGCTAATCGCTAGCAATTCAATAGATTCTTCGAGCGGTCTCCTATCGTCAACCATGGTTAGAATAACTAAAACTCATCAAAAAGAATTGTAGATTTACTCCGTAGCTTTAATAAACTTAAGCTGAATGTTTTCGTCGCCAGAAACAGCATTGATAAAATACAAGCCATTAGTTAGCCCTTTTACATCAAGATCAATATTCTGGTTTTTTAAGTCCAAAACATCCTTGGTTAGCACCTTTCTTCCATTTAAATCAAACACCGATATTTCGTCTACCTTTTTATCTTTAATTAAAACAGAAACTTTGTCGGTTGAAGGATTTGGATAAACGGTAATTGCACCTCCATTAAAATGATTTCCTTCAATAACCACGTTTCTAGCCAATAACCACAGATTTGGGTCGAACGTTACAGACGTAACTTTAAAACCAACATTAATTTCTTGGTAATCTGCTATTAAAGTATTGTCTAAAATTATGCTTGTATCTCTATTTTCTCCAATCAATTTATACTCCATTTTTAATGGAAAAAAAGATACGGAAGGATGAGATGTTGTTTGGCTAATTTGTAAGCTTATTTTTTCGTCGCCAAGTCTATTCCAACGGGTTAAAACTGTAGGATACCCTTCTTTATAAACCCAAAGATCAAAAAACTCGGTTAAGTCTTTACCGCTTACTTTTTCCAGATAATATTTTAAGTCTGGTGTGCGTGCAAAATCATAACACAAATCACCATCAGTAACATACTGCTTAATGGCTTCAAAAAAATGTTCATCACCCAACTCCCATCTTAGCATATGCAAAATAATTGCACCTTTTCTGTACCTTATATTACCGCTAAACAACACATTTACCTGGTTCGTATCTGTTGCATAAACAGAACCCCCATCTTCTATTGTTCCTCGGGTAATGCAGTTTGCAATAAATTGCTCCCACTCTTCTTTTGGTTGTAAAAACTCTTTGGCAATAGCATTACAATATGTTGCAAACCCCTCATTAAGCCATAAGTCTTGCCAGCTACCGCACGTAATTTTATTTCCAAACCATTGATGAGCTAACTCATGAGCCATTAAATTAAAATTTAAATCGCTCATAAAACTCATTGTTTGGTGCTCCATTCCTCCTCCTCTACCAAATTGAGCGTGGCCGTATTTTTCTTTTTTAAACGGATAGTCACCAAACAAACTATCAAAGAGTATAAGCATTGGATCTACATTTTTTCTTAAAGTATCTGCCGCTGGTTTGTATGCCGGATATAAATAATCTAAATGATATACAGAATCACCACTTTGTAGTTTTACATAATGGCTTTGCTCGTAATAATTGGTTACTGCAACGGCTACTAAGTATGTAGCAACAGGGTAACGGTGTTGCCAATTAAAAACTAAACTTTCATCTTGCAAAGTATCTACACTTACAAGCAATCCTAAACCCGCTGCCTTATTGCCTTTGGGTATGGTGATTGCCATATCAAACGAATCTATTTTATCCGTTAGCTGCTGCTTACATGGCCACCAACCATAGGCTCCATACGGCTCAGATAATGTCCAAGCAATTGGCCCATCTGGCTGAAAATCGTAACTAAATCCTTTTTGTTCGTTTACGCTGGGATCTCCTTTGTAAAAAACTTCAACAGCAAGTTTATCTCCATTTTTATGACTTGGTACTGCAATTTTTACCTCGTCTGCTGAGTGATTAAACGTTATTGTGCTTCCTTTATAAATAACAGAATCTACCGTCATTCTATCATCCAAATCGAAAGAAACCGAGCTAAAGTTATCTTCCAAGGCAGTAAGTTCAGAATAAACACTTCCTGAGATTAACCGAGTTGCCGGATCAATAGTAAGGTTAAGCTTTTGGTAGGTTAAATCGTATTTATTTCCTGATCTTTTTGATTTAAAAGAATGTTTTGCGGTATAGGCCTCCCTTTCAGACTTTATAATTGCTTCAACATCTGCTTGAGCAAATGCACCTTGAAAAATGCTTAATACTAATAATCCAAAAAAGAATCTCATTCTACTGCTGACAAACTTAAAGTATTAATAGCTAGCTATTAATACTCAAATCATAATATTTAAATCATAATTAGCATACAGCCAATTACTATTCACCAATGGATAAAAAGAACGTGGTTCAATAAAAGTTATATAGTTTAGCTATCTAAAAGTGAAGATTTATAAATACTGATAACAGAACTTGATATAGAATCAAGCTCTTAATTGGGCTCAATTTGATCGGTTCTCTTTTATCTCTATCGATTTCTAATTTGGTATTTCCTTAAAAACCTTAATTTGCCGCCGATATGCAAAAATTTTCGTTTGTAGCTGCAATTTTAGTAGCTAGTTTATTCTTGTTTCAGTTTCAACTGCAAGCACAAGATACGTTAAGAAATAAAAAAGATGGTAACTACATCTTTACTGTAAAGTCTGATATTGAAGCCAACGATGTTCAAAATCAAAGTAGAACGGGTACTTGTTGGAGTTTTTCTGCTTTAAGTTTTATGGAAAGTGAACTTATTAGAATGGGGAAAGGAAAGCATAAACTTAGCGAAATGTTTGTTGTGCGTAAAGCATACGAGGACAAAGCAATGAATTATGTAAGAATGCACGGTAGTGGCAACTTTAGCCAAGGTGGAGCTTTTCACGATATTCCATATGTTATTGCTAAATATGGAATTGTTCCGCAAGAAGCATATAAAGGATTAGAGTATGGTTTAGAAAACCATAACCATAGCGAAATGGAAGCTATGCTTAAAGGTATGCTAGATGCTGTAATTGCTAACAAGCAAGGTAAACTAACCACAAGTTGGATGAAAGCTGTAAATGCAGTATTAGATGCATACTTAGGTGAATTACCAGAAAACTTTGAATACAATGGCAAAAGCTATACTGCTAAGAGTTTTGCAGAAAGCTTGGATATGAATATGGATGATTACGTTGTTATTTCCAGCTTTACTCATCACCCTTTTAATAGTGAGTTTGTTTTAGAAGTGCCTGATAATTGGATTTGGGAAAGTGTATATAATGTGCCAATGGATGACATGATGAGCCTGATGAAAAATGCCGTTGCTAACGGTTATTCTGTTGGATGGGCTGCCGATGTAAGTGAAAAAGGATTTAGCTTTAGAGATGGTTTAGCCATTGTACCAGAAGACGAAAATGCACTGAAAACCAAAGGAAAAGACAATAAACACTTTAACAATGCAGGTGCTAAAAAAGAAGGAACTCAGTTTGATTCTCCGGGACCAGAAAAAGAAATAACCCAAGAATTAAGACAAGAAGGTTTTGATAATTACAAAACAACAGACGATCACGGAATGCACTTTACAGGCTTGGTTGCAGACCAAGACGGTAATGAGTATTTTATCGTTAAAAACAGCTGGGGAACCGCTTACAATGATTGCGATGGGTACTTCTACGCTAGTATGCCTTATGTAGCTTATAAAACAATCAACTTTATGGTACATAAAGATGCATTGCCTAAAGCACTTAAAAAGAAAATGAACTAAAAGTTGCTTAAACTATTAATGAAAACCCGCCATAAAGAGTGGGTTTTTTTATTTACTCTTTTGCAGCATCTCTAAAATGATGGAATCTCCTTTATTCATTTCTTTGTTTTCTATCGTAAATATAAACTCTTTATTCAAGGTTTATGGCTTGTCCTTTAGGAAATTTGACAAGGTATTTTAAGCCCAACTCATTGGTTCTGTTAGGTTCCAATTTAAAATCCCATTTAAGTTCTCCCGTTTTTAAATCGTGAACAGCAACACTTTTATCTTTTAAGGTTACTTCAATATTTTTTGGTCTTTGGCTAAGCGGCACTTGATCTTAAACAATAATGTTTATTGGCTGCCCTTTGCTATTACGTATGCTTAAATCAAAATGACGCTTTTCAATGGTCTCTTTGCCAATAAACTCTCTGCTAGTTTGCGATTTAACTTTTTGTCGGTTTACTAAAACATTTTTATCTCTACCTAGCGAGATATTAAGCGTATCCGTTAAAAACCTAACATCTAAAATAGACTTGCCTATGTATGTACTTTCAAAATACAAATTAGCCTCTCCTTCTAATAAATTATACTCGCCCCAATCTGCTACTCTAGCAATTAAAAATGCTGCTTTTTCTAACTTCGGTACTGTTCTGTATTCATAATAAGCAGGTATATCAACATTATTAATAGAAACTACTTTTTGCTTGCCACTGCTTTTAATGGTAAACGGTGTATCCAATCTGATTTCTAAACTGGTTTGATTCTCCATTGGCATCACAACAATGGGCTTAGATACAAAAACTTGCTTGTCTTTATTTCCAAAGCTAAAACCAAGCTTTTTGTAAGACTGCACTGCTGTTGAATAACTTAATTCAAAATCTCCCTGTGTAGAATTATCTGCTTGCAGCTCAACAAGCACTTCGCTGGTATTTTTCGTAAGCTGTCCGTTAATTTCATTCAGTTGATTTCTAAAACGTGCAATTGCACCGTTTATGGCTACTTTTTCATAACTAAACGTATTGCGTTTTTTAGCAATATTCCTTAGCTCTTTAAAATAGTATTTATGTACTGTTTCTAAAGTATTTGCATCTAGGTTTTCATTGTTTCCTTTGATACCTCTATTCCTTTGCAAAAATTGTTCTCTATGGCCAAGTTCATTTAACTCTATATCAACTTCTTTATACTTCTTTTAGTAATAATTCTTACTATCAGCAAGCACTTCTAGCTCACCTTCCAATTCTTTTTCATCGATGTAATTCATTTGATGACGAATAGTTAGAATTGTGAAATTTCCGTTGCCTTTTACCTGAATAGTTTTAGCATCTAGATAAGGTGATAAATCTGTAGTGGTTAGAGTCTGTGTACCTGCCACCATTTTAGCCTTAAAATTACGTGTAATTTGTGCTCCGTTTAGAAATACCGTTACTTTTTCGATTTTAGAAGTGATGTTATTTGTTTTTTGAGCCTGTGTGCTAAATGCAATTAGCATAAGGAATAAACCAAGGATAGTACAATTCTTAGATGTATATATCTCCAAAGATAGAAAGGTAAATTTTCTGAACATGTAATAATATACCAATGATACATTACACTATGTAAACAGTACTTTTAAATGAGTAAAATCACCTCAAACACTTTATTGCTTTAAATGCCGTTACTTGCATATGCAACTTGGCTCTTTTTTCTACCTTTGCCATTCCATTTTGAAAAAGCAAGTTTTATTACTTCTCTTAATCGTGTTTACAATAACTGCTTGTAGACAAAATGTAGTAATTAATCAATACCACGTAATTCCAGATGAAACTTGGAATTATGAGTTTGTTATTAAGGACACGTTCTCTATCTATAACCCGGATTTTTATCACCAAACTTATGCCAACTTAAGAATTAATGGAGATTATCCTTATTCTAACATTCATCTTAAGTACACCATTATTGCTCCTGATAGCACAAGCAAAACAGAAAAAGTAACCATTAAACTTGCAGAAAAAGATGGAAAATGGATTGGCACCGGGCTAGGAAATATTATTACCTATCAAACCCCTGTTTTGGATAGAGATATCTTTAAACAAACAGGAACATACACTGTAAAATTAGAACAGTATATGCGTTTAGAAAACCTGCCTGATGTTATTTCCGCAGGCATAAAAGTAGAAAAACAAGAAGAAATTTTTTAAATATGAATCAATATGATGTTGCCGTTATAGGCTCTGGCCCTGGCGGATATGTTTGTGCTATTAGATGTGCACAATTAGGTATGAAAACCGCTATAATAGAAAAATATAGCACCCTTGGAGGTACATGTTTAAATGTAGGCTGTATCCCTAGTAAAGCACTGTTAGACAGCAGTCATCAATATCACGATGCGATTCACAAGTTTGAAGCACACGGAATAAACATTGGTACACCAAGTGTAGACTTTGGTCAAATGATTAAACGCAAGCAAGGTGTTGTGGACCAAATGACAAAAGGCATTGATTTTTTAATGAAAAAAAATAAAATTGATGTTTATACCGGAATGGGATCTTTTGTTAATGCTACCACACTGCAAATAGATGGAGAAAAAAGCGAAAAAATTGAAGCAAAAAACATTGTAATTGCTACCGGAAGTAAGCCAATGTCTTTTCCGGGAATGGAGATAGATAAAGATAGAATTATTTCTTCTACAGAGGCTCTTAGTTTAAAAGAGATACCAAAACATTTAATTGTTATTGGAGGAGGAGTTATTGGTTTAGAGCTTGGTTCTGTATACAAAAGGTTAGGTGCTGATGTATCTGTAGTTGAGTATGCACCAAGTATTATTTCTACAATGGATGCTGGACTTGGTAAAGAACTTACTAGAGTGCTCAAAAAAAGCAAAATGAAATTCCATCTAAACCACAAAGTTACTTCTGTAACCAACACAGGTAAAGGAGTAGTTATAAAAGCAGAAGGTAAAAAAGGGGAAGTTACGCTAGAAGGAGATTACTGCCTGGTATCGGTTGGTAGAAAACCATATACAGACGGTTTAGGAGCTGAAAATGCTGGGGTTAAATTAGATGACAGAGGTAGAGTAGAAACAAACGACCATTTACAAACAAGTGTACCTAATATTTATGCAATTGGCGATGTTGTTAAAGGAGCTATGTTAGCCCATAAAGCTGAGGAAGAAGGAGTTCTGGTTGCCGAAATGTTAGCTGGACAAAAACCGCACATCAACTACAACCTTATTCCTGGTGTTGTTTACACTTGGCCAGAGGTAGCTTCTGTTGGTAAAACAGAAGAAGAATTAAAAGCTGCAGGTGTTGAATATAAGGCAGGTCAATTCCCATTTAGAGCAAACGGCAGAGCTGTGGCAGGTATGGATTTAGATGGTTTTGTAAAAATATTGGCCGATAAAGAAACGGATGAGGTTCTTGGTGCTCATATGATAGGAGCTAGAGCTGCTGATATGATTGCAGAAGTAGCAGTTGCAATGGAGTTTAGAGCAAGTGCAGAAGATATTGCTAGAACTTGCCACGCACACCCAACAACTAGTGAAGTTACAAAAGAAGCTGCTTTAGCGGCTACAGAAAATAGAGCAATACACAGTTAGAATGTGAAAAAACTAGTAATCTTGCATCTCATACTTGTTGCTGCAAGTTTTAATGTAAATGGCCAAAACGATGAGGCTCAACCTGCTTTAATACACCTAAGTGTAGGTAATGGTATAGCACTTGGAGCCAATGTTACGGATAGCTTGCTAGATGTAGAAAGAACTAAAACTCCTGTAATTACTGTTGGATTAGACCATCTTATAACTCACAAATTCAGTATTGGAGTTATGGCAGGTTACCAAAACATAAATCTTCAAGTATCAGACACCTTCGGCACACTTACTGAAAAAGGCGGTGTAAACAGAATGTATGTCGGTTTTAGAGGATTATGGCATTATGGAAGTAATGACAAAATTGATCTATACTCTGGGTTCCAATTGGGATATAAGATGTTTAGAACCGGTAAAATAAAAGGCCCAAATGCAAATAACTCTGTTATTGAAGAAGACAATAATAAAAGTGGATATTCTTTAGCTGTGGTTCCTATTGGAGCACGTTTTTTTATTACTGACCAATGGGGAGCACATGTACAAACAAGCATTGGAGCACCCAACTTTATAAGTGTAGGTGTAAACTACAGATTTTAGACAAATCTTTAAAAAACATTAAAAACTAATAAGGGGTTTGCGTTAGCAAACCCCTTATTTTGTGTTTAAGAAAGTTAATTAAGCATCTATTAAAGGATTAAATATTTCCTAAAATGCTATTAAAGGTTTCACTTGGTCGCATTGCAGATGCAGTTAAACTTTCATTTGGCAAGTAATATCCTTCAATAGAATTTGCTTTTCCTTGCACAGAAATTAACTCTTCATTAATTCTATTTTCATTACTTCCCATAAGCTCTGCTATAGGACCAAACTTCTCTTTTAATGCTGTATCTTTTGTTTGGTTTGCCAACGCCTCTGCCCAATACATTGCCAAATAAAAGTGAGAACCTCTATTGTCTATTGAACCTAGTTTACGTGCCGGACTTTTATCATTTTCTAAAAATTTTTCTGTTGCATCATCCAATGCCTCTCCTAAAATTCTAGCTTTAGGGTTATCAAATTTTTCACCAAGGTGATCTAATGATACCGCCAAGGCTAAAAACTCTCCTAAGCTATCCCATCTTAAATAATTATCGGCAACAAATTGTTGTACGTGCTTTGGTGCAGATCCACCAGCTCCAGTTTCAAACAAACCACCACCGTTCATTAATGGAACAATAGAAAGCATTTTTGCACTTGTTCCTAATTCTAGTATGGGAAACAGGTCTGTTAAATAATCTCTTAATACATTACCGGTAACAGAGTTTGTGTCTAATCCTTTTCTAACTCTATCCAAGGTATAAATAGTAGCATCGTAAGGGCTCATAATCTGAATATCTAAACCTGCTGTATCTTGGTTTTTAAGATATACATTCACTTTTTTAATTAATTCAGCATCGTGTGCTCTATCCTTATCCAACCAAAAAACAGCTGGTGAACCGGTTGCTCTTGCTCTAGAAACGGCCAGTTTAACCCAATCTTGAATTGGTGCATCTTTAACCTGACACATTCTCCATATATCTCCTTGTTCTACCTGATGTTCCGTAAAGATATTTCCATCACTATCTACAACGCTAACTACACCATCACTTGCTATTTCAAAAGTTTTATCGTGGCTGCCGTACTCCTCCGCTTTTTGAGCCATTAAACCAATATTAGGTACAGTACCCATTTTGGTAGGGTCAAAAGCTCCGTGTTTTTTACAAAAATCAATGGTAGCACTATATACTGCTGCATAACTACTATCTGGTATTACAGCTTTGGTATCTTGTTGCTTTCCTTCAGAATTCCACATTTGCCCGCTAGTTCTAATCATAGCTGGCATACTTGCATCTATAATTACATCGCTTGGCACATGCAGGTTTGTAATGCCTTTATCAGAATTAACCATTGCCAAATCCGGGCCATTTTCTAGGGCCGTTGCAACGTCTTTTTCAATCTCAGCTTTTTTATCATCATCAAGCCTATCTAGGTTGCTGATAAGGTTACCAAATCCGTTGTTTAAGTTGACTCCAATCTTGCTAAAAGTAGCCCTGTGTTTAGCCAATAAATCAGCAAAGAAAACAGATACTGCATGTCCAAAAATTATTGGATCAGAAACCTTCATCATCGTTGCTTTCATATGTAAAGAGAACAATACTTCTTTGACTTTAGCATCAGCAATCTGCTCTTTTAAAAAAGTAATAAGAGCTCTTTTACTCATAACAGAAGCATCTATCACCTCCCCTTCAAGCAATGGTGCTTCAGCTCTTAAAACTGTAGTATTTCCTGCTGTATCCTTATGTTCAATTCTAAAATTGGTTGCTTTAGAAACAGTAACAGACTTTTCGTTGCTTCTAAAGTCTCCACTGTTCATTGTAGAAACGTGTGTTTTACTATCTGCAGACCACGCTCCCATTCTATGTGGATTCTTTTTAGCATAGTTTTTTACCGCTTTAGGTGCTCTTCTATCAGAATTACCTTCTCTTAATACTGGATTTACAGCACTTCCTTTAACTTTATTGTATTTCGCAGCAATGGCTTTTTCTTCTTCGTTAGAAGGACTGTCTGGATAGTTGGGTATTGCATATCCTTGTTCTTGCAACTCAGTAATGGCTGCTTTAAGTTGCGGAACAGATGCAGAAATATTAGGTAATTTAATAATATTAGCTTCAGGAGTTTTAGCTAAACTTCCTAATTCTGCTAAGTGGTCTCCCACCCTTTGTTCTGGTGATAACAAATCTGGGAATTGAGATAATATTCTTCCTGCTAAAGAAATGTCTCTCGTTTCTACTTCTACACCAGCAGCAGACGTAAACGCTTGTACAATTGGTAAAAAAGAGAATGTAGCCAACATTGGAGCCTCATCTGTTTTTGTATATATTATTTTAGCCATTGCTTTTAAAATTTAGAGTGGCAAAGTTACATTTTTTACCATGTATAATTAAGCTTTTAGCTCAATGAAAACAATAGATATAACACGATTAATCAAGTTACATATCATAAAACAACAAACTAGCTGATTAAGCATTCATATTTGAACACAAAACACTTTATTATAGTCATTTTTAAACCTCGGAATACCTTTTGAAATTGTTATCTAAAAAACTAAAAGTTCACTTTGAACTATTCAGTATCTTTATGCAATTAAAAGGTATATTTTATTCTGATGACCTTGAAACAAGACCAAGAAAGCTAAGGAAACTAAAGGGGTAAAAGCTATTTTTACATCATTATTGGATATGAAATCATTTTTTACATTAATCATAATAGCTTTTGGCAATTTGATATTCGCCCAAACTGCAGAAAAACGTCCACCATATGTAGTAGGTGATCATCACGTACAACTGGGTCTTGGGTATCCTAATTTAGCAAGTGCAGCGATAGTAGGTTTAAGAGCAATTGGTGATTATACAGAACAAACTAATCTTGAAGGAAAGTTTACACCAACTATTGTTTTTAGCTATGATTTTGGTTAAGACAGACTTCTTTCTATGGGAGTATATGGTAGTTTTTCAACAGCTACAACTCCAGAATTTAGATGGTTTATACCAAAAATAACGAATCCAATCAACCCAAATGATGTATGGTTCGAAGGCGGTACTGTCAGATACCAATACCGAGTTCTTACCTATTCGTTGGGTGGTAGAGGTTTGTATCATTTATACAGAAGTGAAACTGTTGATTTTTATACTCGAGGTTCTGTAGGATTTAGCTTCAATAAAATTACAGAGTTAGGCGATAGACCTCCTATAGGTTGTGGTGAGCCAAGTGTAACAATTCCAAAACCAGACATCAGCCTTGGTGGCCATTTTGGATTGCTTTACTATGTAAATGACAATTGGGGGTTTTACGGAGAACTAGGTTATAGTAACGATGGTTTTCTGCAAGCCGGAGCAAGTTATCGTATCCTCAAAAAACAGGAATAAAACACTTCTGTTATTTTCGTACTGCTGTTTTAGAAAACTAAAGAAACAACTAAAGTGTAGCTGTTTTAATTAATTATACTTTTTATTTTTCTAATAATTCAGATAAGCAATTATTCAAAATTTTCTTCCGCAGGTAATCACCATCAGTTTTAGATAATCGTATATTTTCTATTCCTTATATTTTAGAGACTTTAAAATTTTAGTTCTATAATTTGCAATACAAATATTTGAAAATGAATAAGAATAAAATCTAACTTTGCGCTAATGAAGGGGTGCTTTACCGCAAAGCGGTATTGCTGAGATAACACCCATAACCTGATGCAGGTAATGCTGCCGTAGGGAAATAATTTTTGTTTATCTCTAAAGCTCCTGCTGAAAATAAAACAGAAATGAAAAAAATTACCTTGATTGCTCTTTTGGCGTTGATTTCCACCTTTTCATTGGCACAAATCACTTTTTCTGGCCAACTTAAAAATGCAGAAAATTCTACGCATGTTGGTTCTGCGTTCTTAAGGCTTACCGATGGCAGTTTGAAATACACTGCATATTCTACTGATAATGGGTCTTTTACAATAGATAATGTAAAAAAAGGGAAATACACGTTGTCTATCTCGCATATTGGGTATAATGTTTTAGTACAAGAAATTGAACTGGAAAGTGGTGGAGCAGAATTATTTTTTTTAGAACCTAATATGGACTTTTTAGATGCAGCCATAATTTCAACAGTAAGAGCAAAAAACTCATCACCTACTACATTTACCAATATCAGCAAAAAAGAAATTGAAACGCTAGATCAAAGCAAGGATTTTCCTTTCCTTTTAAACATGACACCAAGCACAGTTATTAGCAGCGATGCAGGTAATGGAGTTGGCTATACAGGGATTAGAATAAGAGGGATTGACCCAACAAGGGTAAATGTAACTGTAAATGGCATACCCATTAACGATGGTGAAAGCCAAGGTATGTATTGGGTAAATATGCCAGATTTAGCCAGCAGCACACAAAGTGTACAAATACAACGAGGAGTAGGAACCAGCACCAATGGTGCAGCTGCTTTTGGCGGGAGTGTAAATATAAGAACCAATGATTTACCTGAAAATCAAACTACAACAGCCAATTTTGGTTTGGGTAGTTTTAATACTAGCAGAGCTACTTTAAATTATGCTAGCGGAAGGTTAAAAAAAGATTGGTCTTACCAATTAAGAGGCAGCATTTTACACAGTGATGGATATATCGATAGAGCTACTTCTGACTTAAAATCGTTCAATTTTACTGCAGCTAAATATTGGGAAAAATCTGTATTTAAAACAAATATTCTCTTAGGAAAAGAGAGAACCTACCAGGCTTGGAGCGGCATTCCAGATCCCACTTTTAATGGAAATATTGCTGAAGAAAGCAGATATATTGCACAATTGTGGATGAGTAATGCAGAAGCAGATCATCTGAAGGCATCTAACAGTAAAACCTACAATTCTTACACTTACGAAAACGAAGTAGACAACTACAATCAAAATCACTATCAATTTTTTTATGATTATGAACCGTTGCCATATTTAAGCATTAATACCGCTGCATATGCTACTACAGGAAAGGGTTATTTTGAGCAGTTTAAACCAAATCAAGACCTAATAGACTATACACTTCCCAACACCATTGTTGGTAATGACACCTTTAAAAGTGCAGATTTAATTAGAAGACGTTGGCTTGATAACACTCTTTTAGGTGCTTTGGCTAGTATAAACTACCAAAGAAACAAGTTTGATCTTACCATTGGTGGTGGTTATAGCCATTATAGCAACCGACATTTTGGCGAGGCCATAGCAACAGAATTTACTGGATACGAGGACTTAAATGCCGTTTATTATGACAATGATGCAGCCAAAACTGATGCCAATATATTTGTTAAAAAAAGCTACAACTGGAACAACCTAATACCATATATAGACTTACAATTTAGAACCATCAACTACCAGTTTGAAGGACTTGACAATAACTTAGATTTTGGCAATCAAGAAGTAAATTATGTCTTCTTTAATCCCAAAATGGGCTTAACATATTTACTAAACAACCATATCTTTTATGGCGTTTGGGCTCAGGGTAACAGAGAACCCGTTAGAGATGATTTTAGAAACAACAAACCTACCGAATGGCCAGAGTCTGAGCAGTTGCAAAACATAGAAATTGGTTATAAATATTCGAAAGATAGAAAGCAAGTAAATCTAAACTTCTACAATATGGATTACACTAATCAACTTGTTTTAACAGGAGCTGTTAATGATGTTGGGGAAGCCATTAGAACAAATGTTAAAGAAAGCTACAGAAGAGGTATTGAATTTGAATTTCAATATCCTTTAACTAAATCGTTGCAATTGGGAGGTAACGCAACATTATCTGCTAATAAAATAGAGCAGTTTACGGAATATGTAATTGAGTGGGATGATAACTACGAAACATTTAGCAAAGAATACAGCAACACGGATATTTCTTTTTCTCCTAACCTAATATCTGCGGCAATGCTTAGTTATAAAGCTAATCCATATTTCACATTAAATCTGCAAGGAAAATATGTTGGAAAGCAGTATTTGGACAACACCCAAAATGACAGTAGAAGTTTAGATGCTTTTACAAATTTGGATGCTAGTTTAAACTACACCAATACTGAGATAAAAGGCATGCAAAACCTGAATTTTGGCTTGTATTTAAACAACATTTTAAACAATTACTATGCACCAAACGGCTATACATATAGTGGCTACCTTAACGGAGTAAGAGAAGATTTCAATTTCCTGCACCCTATGGCGAGCTTTAATTGGATGATGAAGATTGCCGTTACCTTATAGCTTTAAGAGAAGAAAAACAAAAAACTGAAAAGCTATTAACTAATATTTTGCCAGAAGAGGTTGCTGAAGAGCTCAAAAATAAGAGCAAAACTTCAGCACGAAAGTTTGATGAAGTTACGGTAATGTTTACAGACTTTAAGAGCTTCAGTAAAATTAGTAAGGATATGAGTCCTGAAGAATTGGTAAGCGATATTGACGAGTACTTTTCTGCATTTGACAACATTATAGAAAACACAAGGTAGAAAAAATTAAAACCATAGGAGATGCTTATATGTGTGTTTCTGGTTTACCTGTAACTAACCCTAATCACGCCATAAATATGATAAATGCTGCTTTTGAAATTCGAGATTATGTGAGCACGGTTAGCAAAGAAAGAAAAGCCAATTCAAAGACGTTTTACGACATAAGAATTGGTATAAACTCAGGACCAGTGGTAGCAGGTGTTGTAGGTACCTGAAAGTTTGCTTACGACATTTGGGGAGATACTGTAAATATTGCTGCCAGACTAGAAAGTAAAAGCACTCCCGGAAAGATTAATGTTTCTAAAAGTACTGCACTTCATCTAGCAGAGGTATGCACTTTAGAGCCGAGAGGTAAGATTGCTGCTAAAAACCTGGGAGATCTTGAAATGTATTTTGCAGAACCTAAGTAATTAGGCTTTATCCCTAAAGAGGTAAGCAATAATTAAAAAAGCTACACCAGATAAAAAAGGAGGCATCTTAAAACTTGAAGCATTAATTGCACCTAAGTACGTCATTACTAAGCCAATTACAACTTATACTATTACCAATATATTTTTCATATAAATGATTTTGCGTATTTAACTTTACATACCGGACATTGATGATATACATCGTGATATTGAAGTCTAATGGGTTCTAAATGGTTCTTTACAAAATCTTGTATAAACGCCCTACTTGCAGTGCTGTTATGATTGTTTAAATCTACCTACTTATCCTTAACTGCATCCACAAATTTTCCATCGTAAGATTGCTGCCCCCAGCAATTTGGGCAAAATCCTGCATTTACTAAGTGCTGGTCATCTTCATTTCCTTCTTCTTTATGTTTAAGCCAACTAAATAAACTCATACTTCAAATTAAGCTAAGTTAAATATTCTATTTATACTTACGCCGAAAGGCCCTTTTATTTTAAAATACTTTCTCCGTTTAAATTAGTAGTAAGTACATCACTCATATAATCAAAAAACGGCCGTATTACTAAACATGTTTCCAAAGCTTGAGCCAAAAAGTTTTTACTAAGCACTTCCTTGTCTGTAAAAGATCGAAATGCATAAAACTGCTTTTTTCGTATAAAGTGAATATTGGGATGATCTTTATCAAAATTTCTGGGTGCAGTGGCAACGCCATTCCCCTCGAGTGTCCCAAAATTTTGTACAAACCGAGGATTACTGATAATTTGATTTATTGTTTTGCTATCTGCTTGAAACTCTTTTCTTATACGCAACAAATCCTCTTTACTTGGCCCATAAAATCCTCCTCCTATTACGGTATTACCTGGCTGTAAACTGATATAATAGCTGCCCCGCCGAGCTGCTCCTTGCCTTTTAAAGTATCCACTAAAGTAATTTTTGTAGGGTGTTTTATCCTTCGAAAATCTTATATCTCTGTAAATTCTATACAGCTTCCAGCTTTCTATTGCATCAGATTTATTGAGCTCAACCTCTAAATCTGCCATAAAAGACTTTACATTGATTTGAGCAATCAGATAATCTGCTTTATTCTTTTCAAACCACTCACGGTTATTATTAGCGGATATGTCTTTTAAAAAATCAAGGGTATTGGTATTCAACATTTACTTTGTATTTAAATTTAAGAGAGTTAGCTTAAAGCCCCTAATTTAAATATTAAAAAGTATAAAATAAATTAACCCAGTAAACCTGGTTTCTTAGACCATTAAACTTGTACATCGTTTACATATTACATAGTGAAAAATTGGATGGATTTTACACTGGGCAAACGAATGATATTAAAGCAAGACTTCTGAGACATAATAATGGATATAATCAACTAAAAATGGAGTGCCTTGAAAAATTGTGTTCTCTAAAAGAGTAAATTCACACAGTGAATCTGTAATTTTGGGGCGAAAGATTAAAGGAAGAGGAGCAAAAAGATATTTACAAGATCAGGGTATAGCTTAGTCCGGTTAAAGTGCTAGTCTGGGGGACTAGAGATCGGTGGTTCGAATCCACTTACCCTGACTCATACTCTTCGAGCCTATCAAATTATCAATTAGTTAGGCTCATTCATTTGTTTTCATTCCGTAATAAGTTGCACACGGTTTAAAGTCGATAAAGCCAGAAAGAATAACTAATCAAACAAAAATCTTCATTGTTTTCAGGCAAAGAAGGAACATTCGTTTTCTTTTACTGCATTGTATACCTCAGCGTAACACCAAAGTCCGTTAGTGCACTTGGGTACGAGTTACTGGTATACGGTTGGTTTGAATTTCTGTTGTAGAACATTCTAAAATTAAGTGTTTCATTAATTTTATAGTCTATAGAAGGACGAAAGGTTACTGTTTTAATTCCACCTGTTGCATTTGCTTGCTCAGAGCTAATTTGTCTTACCACCGTTATTCCATCCCTAATTGAGAAATCAAACCTAAAGTTTAAGTCGTTTCTAAGTACAATCTTTCTTCCGTTATATTTAAGTGGCAACCTCATTCCTGTGGTTCTAAAACCTGCACCAATTACATATTCCTTGTTTTTAACTTCAACTAAAGTTAGGTTTCTCATATTTAACTGAAGATTTCTATCTGTCTTATATTCTAATTTAATACTAAAACCCTCCCTGGTTGTTATGTCTAAGCCAATTAACGGTGTTAACCTTTCAATAATAGAAACACTGCTCATAAATCTATACTTAGATTCTAGATTTTCTCCTCTTGAAATAGTATCCGCACCATAACCTGGTGGTCTTTGGAAAGACCCCATGTTTAATGTAGAAGAATATGCGTGTGATATTGAAATATTACTAAATATATCTTTTAATGCATCTAATCGAGATAACCCATTGTAGCTAAACCTCCAGTTTGGAATAGGAATTTTCTTAAATGGAGTTAGAGCTATTGCATCTGCATTTTGACCACTATAAGCAGATATAAATGAATAAAGTAACACATCTTGGTGTGTATTACTATAACCCACAGGATAGCCTGTAGAATCATCAATTACATTTAACTGATTTCCATACCTATCTGCATACTCACCATCTGTAAACTCTCTGGCTTGTATTCTTTGTGCAATTACATACCGATTATTTTTAAACTGCGTATAGGCCTCAGATGTAAAATTATCATCCTTATCCATTTTATCAAACAACGTATTCCACGTTCCAAATGAGGTGGTAAATGTTCCAACTTCTGTTAATCCAACATCAGAAAAATCATTTGCTGTTTCGGTAAATCTAAAGTTACTGCTTGTATTTAAACTTTGTCTTTTATTAAAGCTTATGCTAATTCTAAATCCTTTAAACGGTTCTACTGTTGCTGAACCATTAAAATCTAGACTACTTAATTGTAAAAATCTAGCATTTTGAGATGTGTCATCGGTTAAGAAGCCATTTTTAGCTATGTTGTACCTTAAATCTTCATCTTGCACACCCAAAATAAATGGGAAACCAGGGGTGTTGTGCTTAAAGTTTTGCCCTACAAAATCCATTGTTTTGGTAAAACCGGGTAACGTGGTTCCATCTGTTTGTGTAATGCCAAATTGAGCTTGTTTAAGCATCATTATAAACTTCAGCACTGTTCTTGTTGTGGAGCTTATTTCTTGTTTTTTATCTTCTTCTCCTGGTCTCGGCTTTCGCACAGGTCTATTTACTTTTTGAAGGTATTTAAATTTGTTGTAAAAAGATATAAAGTTTAAGTTACTGTTTACTCCTATTGTTCTTGAGTTTTGAATTGTATTACCTAAAGTAACGCTTGCAGGTGGTGCATTTCGCCACTCATAACTTGCAGTATAACGGGTTGTTAAAGTAATCCAATCCAAATACTTAATTTTTCGTAAAGGCACACTGTAGTTGGCATTTATAGTCTGGTTAAAATTGTTTAACCTACCTAATGATAAGAAGTTTTGCCACAATGTATCTCTCTTGGCTTCAGTATTTAATGCCCCCAAGGGTTCTTCAACCCAAGAGTTTGCAGTTGCTGCATAATTTACACTTAAGCTTCTTGATAAATTCCATTTCCAACCATATACTCTTCCTATGCTAAATGTTTTATCGTACAGAACAGGTACTATTGATTTAAAGTTATCGTTATTTCTATTTTTAAGCTCAGAATACCTTCGGTCTACATCAACACGCATATTGAGGTTAGTTGGGTTTAAACCAAGATTAAAATCTCTAATAATTGCTAATTTTTTAGTTTTGATAATCTTTTTAAACGGTTCCCAATAATTTTGCTTAGCTGTAAAGTTATATCCCAAGCTAGACTTGTAGGTTTTTATATCGTTCTCTTCAATTATTTGATTTCTTCTGAATAATCGCTGATACGCAAAAGAATAGTTCCAGTTTTCAATGTCATAGAAATGTGGTTTAGCTTTGGCTCCTGCACTTCGGTTCTTTTTAACATTGGTAAAGTTTAAACTATAGCGGGATGTATAATCTTGTGCAGCTTCTCTAATAGCAGCTTTATCTATAGCTGATTCAGCATTGTTTACCGCAGTTCTTAATAAAATATCTGGGTTAAGAGGATAGTATTTAGGATTAATAATATTCTCGTTATACCCTATAAACATAGGTACAGTAATGCCCGATTTCTGCGGAAAAAACTTACCTAACTCTATATTAGATGAAATATCATACTGAATCTGCTCTTCTAAATTTCTATCGTTTAATTTTTTATCTATAGCCCCAAACCCTATGGACTGATAGTTGCCAGAAAGAGTTACTGTGGCTAAGTCAGCCAGTTTGGTTACCATTCTTGCATTTGCAGCATATCCACCTTTATTTACAAAATCCACTAAACGAAGCTCGTTAAACCACACCTCGGCACACATACTTTGTACAGTGCTAGTTTCTGAGTTTTTAACCCCGAGAAGAATGGTTCTAACATTACTTAAATCTGGAAGTCCAATAACACTTATTTTATGACCATTGGGCAAGGTTTCTGCGTAATAGCCATTTGGATTTGAACTGAATAACTGCCTATTTAGCTTAATCTTATAAAATTCCTCTAACTCAACAATAAGCTCGTTTTCACTTGGCCAAATTGCTTCTCCATCGCTTATACCATATGGTGTTAGCTTAAGGGGAATTTCATATTGGTAAAAATTATTTTCTAAATCAGTACCTACCCTCAATATGGCAACTACATCTCCATCCATTGCAGTTGGAGACTCAGCATGAATGAACATTTTCATGCTTTTATAATTTCTAATATCATAGGTTAGCGTTCTAAACGCACCACGTGCATCTTCTTTCTCTAAATCGCAAACCGCTATAGATAAAGACTGCTCATTTTGCTGCACATTGCCAATCTGTGTAGGATCTATTTCCCTATTAAACCCAGGTGGTACAACATATTTTACTGGAGATCTACTGCTATTTTCAATAATGTTTACAGTAGATACTACTAACTCAGCATCATCATTTGGATCTATAGGAGGTCCAACTCTTGGCGGGAATTTTAACGTTTTCAAGTACCTTCTCCAATCCGCTCTTACTAATTGTAAGTTAGCAAATCTTAAAACTACGCTATCCTCAAAGCCCTTTACAAACATTCGCATAAATCTAATCGATTTAAAATCTTGAATGCCACCTACCTTCTTCTCGTATTGTCTAATGGGTATTTTTAATTGATACCAAGTAATGTAATTTGGTTCCTCTCCCTCATCTTCTTGCTTTGCCTTTACATAGATAGAGTCTGTAACATAATTTTGACCCGTTTTTAATTCTCCAGGACTAATATCTATCCGGTATTGATAATACTCTTCATTAAGGTTTACGGTGTAATCTTGGTTTATATCCTCATCATCAGGTATTGTACTTCCAGATTTAGGTGTTCCATCTGCAAGCTTGTCTAATGTGGAGTTACCATCAAACCCATTGTACCTTTTGTATCGAGGTAAAACAAGTGCATCTTGTTGGTCATACGTTTCATCTCTAGGATAAACATAATTATCGCTAGAAGGATCAGAAACTGCTATTTTGTATGCAGGTGAATTAGATCCATGGATAAGCTCAATTCTATCTAAATAGCTTTTAAATAATTCTCTTTCTGCATCATCATTCATTCCATCTAAACCAACATCCTGCACTTCTCTGGCAAGCGGGTCGTTATCAAATGCTTTATTAATTATTTGCCCAGAAGGGGTTATAGCATATTTACTGGTATCTGTAGTAAAATTACCTTTATCTGTTGGTAAACCGTTTTCTGCACTTCTTTTTCTATCTGGAATAATATCTTCAGATATGTTTCCAAGATTAATGTACAATTGGCCAGAGCTATGTTTAGTTCCAAAATGCTTAGAATAAACAAACGGGTCCATCATCCAAACTTCTATATAATCAATATTGGTCGCTTCAAAATCGTTGGTTTCTATTCTACGCATAATACCACCCCAATTCTCTTCTGGTCTATTAAGCGTTCCATCAGAATTAAGGTTTTCTGTATTGTAGTTATATTGGCCTTTTTCTTTTGGATAAAATGCTAAATCCAGAGTAGGCATTTGTTGCGGTTGTCCTTGCTGCAATTCAATTTCAGGAAAAACTTCGGTAAGGAATATGGTTCTAACAAAGTGGTTAGACCTTTGCCTAGGATTATTCTTAAGGTTTTCTGGTGTTAAAGTACTGGTACTTTGGAATACCGGATCAATATTATACCAAGCTAGGTTTGCTCGTTTAGAATTATATAAGCTATCTGCAAAGAGTTGATTCTTTGTTTCTGGAAATAATTCTGGCTGCCCTAGAGGTGTTGAAGCAAGTCTCCAACTCCGCACATACTTCAAATCATATGGTGTTTCAGCTCCTTCAAAATCATCTAAATAACTGGTACCTCTTTCTCCCATTGTTTTAGGTTTGTGAGGTATTAAATGAGCAAATTCTCCGGTAAAGCTAATGGTTGATTTTTCTTTGGTTTCTACAAAAGGAAGTTTGTCTACCATTCTAGTTAAAAACCTAGACTCGGTGTTATAAGACCCATCTAGCCCCCATATAGAGTTAAGTAAAGGTTCTTCACCAATATTAACTTTGTTGGTAAGTGGCCTTTCTGTCATATGCATAAATGTACCACCCATCACCAATTTATCTGAGTGAACATAATCAACTCTGGCTCCAACCAATGATTTTTGCTGGATATTAATGAGTGAGTTACTCTCGCAGGTTGCTTTAATAGTTGCTCCAGAGTTTAAAATTCCTTCGTTAACTATTTTAACTGTACCCATTGTATAATCTACAATATAATCACTGCCTTCGTTTAGTATATTACCATTTGCCGTAACCCTAACAGAACCTTGAGAAATATTATAACACTGTAATCTAATTTGATCCGTAGCCGAACCTTTAAATGTTCCCCTTAAGAAAAATTTATTGTGTTTTAGATCTTGTTCTGCATTCCATTTTGTTGTTCTGTACAAAGAGTCGTAAGCATAATAGTCAGCATCATTTTGATCTTTAAACTTACTCCGTAAAAATGCACCAAAAGGCTCTCTTACTGGAAATATAACTCTTCCCTTTAATGCATCAATAGTAACCCCATCCATTATGTCAAAAACACCATCTGGCTTAGGCTCTAATTGCTTGTTAAGTCTATCTAAATTTAAAACAGTAATTAACTGCTTATTCGCTATTGCTGTTTCAGTAGGATCAACAGGAAGGTAGTTTAAGTCCGCCCCAGATGGGTCATCCGCATAAACTACGTTCAAAGAAAAATCGTTTTTTTGAAGGTTATATGTATTCAATGAATACACATTTTTCATCATTAAATCCCAAGATGGTAAGTTAGCTTTAACAGTACTGTGTTTAAGTAACTTTAGGTTAAGGTGACTTTCGTCTCCTCCCGTTAATGGTCTATCTATGGCAAACTCACCAACTTGATATTGAACCAAGTTTACAGAATATTCAAATGCAACCATTAGAACCTCATCATTGTTTAATGTTTGGTTTAACGAAATATAACCCAATGTTGGGTGAAGTGTATATTCATTTTGATTAAGCTGACGTGCATTACTTAAACACTCATAATCTGAACCCAATACCAATCTTTGGTCGCTAGGGTTGCAAAATTCTTCACCTTTAACATAATTATTATAAAGGTTTGTTGCATTATTATCTGGAAAGTTTGTAGAACCAGCAGACCAATAATCTCTGTAAGTTTTGTCCGTAGGTTCTCCTAAATCCAAGAAACCCATTGCATTTCTTGATTGCCCAACTGAATTATTTCTATTTGTTACCCAAACCTCAACATAGTTAACAAGAATGTTAGAATTAATTACAGGTAAATTAGAACAAGCTCTATCGTAATTATCTGCGAAATATTGAGATAAGAAATAGTGTCTGTTTACATCATAATTGGATGCTTGAATATCATAATTAGTTATTTGAGCACCACCATTCACCTCCGTTTCTCTCGTTTCTCCTTTTTGTTGTGTAGCAATTACACTTACCGTTGTTTTACCAAATTGTAACTCCGTTTTAATCCCAAATAGGTTTCTTCCACCTTGTATCAAACTTCCATTAAGAGGTAAACTTACATTACCAACTTCAATGTTTTTAATAATATCATCCTCAGTACCTCCCCAGTTAAGCTTCATTTGATTTTCAAATTCAAATGTTGCCTCGGTATCGTAGTTCCAATTTAATTTTAATCTATCTCCAATTTGTCCAGTAACATTCAACTGCATTTTCATGCCAAAATCAAACTGACCATTTTTTTGCTGCCTAACAGGGAAGTTTGGGTTTTCCACTTTGTTAAAGTTACCACCAAAAGTTACTTCGGCTGAACCGCTTGGTCTTATATCAATAACCCCTCCACCAAAAACTTTGTCAAAAATTTCTGGTGTAACTGCAATTGTTGGGATAATGCCCCCACCTTTTACATAGTTAGCAGCATTACTTTTTTTTCTGTAATACGCTTTTCTATCTTGCTCTTCTTTAGCTTTAAGGTATTCAGACATTTTCATTACCCGAGGAGAACCCAACTGCTTACCTCCTACCGTAATAATTTCTAAATAATTTCCTGTTTCCGGATCATACTTATAGGTTGTTTTGATGTTAGGTGGATCCTTAAAATCAATAAGATTGGTTTTAGGGTCTTCGTGCGGCTTATTATCCTTCAGTTTAAGCCTAAGAGAATCGGATTGTGCATATCCCTGCACTCCTGTAAACTGTAAGAAACCCACTATAAAAAAAGCCACTAAAGCCTTGTAACCATTCATTCTAAAAATGTTTTTTATCAAAAGTTTTTTTAAGTAAAATTAAAAGTAATGTGCTTTTATAGGCTTGTAGATAATTGCTTTCAAAATTACAATAATTGTAACGATTTTTTAATTAACTCTTCTGTGCTCAAATTATTGTCCATTTGCTTACTTAATTTAAGTAAAACTTTACTTACGGCAGGTTTTGCAAAACCTAATGCCAATAAAGCATCTGTTGCTTCTTGCATTTCATTATTTCCACTTAATAATTGGTACGCTTCTTCTGAGCCAATTCCTCCTAGTTTATCTTGCAATTCTAGCACCAAGCGTTGAGCAGCTTTAGGCCCGATACCTTTTATGCTTTTTAGCATAGCAATGTTACCATTGGTAATAGCTCCAACTACATCGTCTACGCTCAATGCAGACAAAATCATACGTGCTGTACTTGGACCCACACCGCTTACTCCAACTAGCTTTCTGTACATCTCTCGCTCATTTATAGAAGCAAATCCATAGAGTGTATGGCTGTCTTCCCGCACAATTAAATATGAATAGAGCTTTACCTCTTTAAGTGATTTTATTTTTTCAAAAGTATTTAAGGAAATATTGAGAAGGTAGCCAACACCATTACAATCTATAACCACTTCTGTTGGAGTTATTCTTTCTGTTTTCCCTGAAATAAAATCAAACATATTTGCAACATTAAAGCATAGCAAGTGCAAAACAAACGAGCTTTTTAAACATTACACATCCATTGCTTTACAACTCCAAGAAATATCTTGTACACTTAGCATTATTTACGGTAGCTTTTTTATATGCTGGTAACTACTCATTTGCAAAATGGGCAATGCCTGAATTTATATCTGCATATGCTTTTATTCTTTTACGTATTGGTGGTGGAGCTATATTCTTTTGGGCATACTTTAAAATGTTTGTAAATGAAAAGATTGAAACTAGAAGAGACTACATAGACCTTGCTATAAGTGGGTTTTTTGGAGTTGCTTTAAATATGACTGCCTTTTTTAAAGGGTTGTCTCTTACTACCGCTATAAACGCGAGTGTGCTAATGCTATTAGCACCTGTTTTTGTAGTTATTTTTTCTTCAATTGGCAATAAAACTAAGATTAAACCTTCTGTTTTATTGGGAATATTTATAGCACTTATTGGTGCTGCTTTTTTGATAAACGGTGAAGGGTTTAGTTTAAAAAGCGGTGGATTAGCAGGTGATTTGCTCATTATGCTTAACGCAATAAGTTTTGCTTTTTATTTATATTTTGTTGTTCGTTTACTTAAAAAATATAAAGCAATTACTATTACAGCTTACATATTTCTGTTTGGGTTTATATATATTTTGCCTGTTGGTATAAACGATTTGTTACAAGTAGGATGGTCAACCTTAGGAAATAAGGCCGTTTTCGGCATTTTCTACGCAATTTTTGGCATAACTATACTCGCATACCTTTTAAACGCCTGGGCATTACAAAGAAGTAATAGCACAATAGTAGGAAGTTACATCTACCTGCAGCCCGTATTGGCCACTGCCATAGCCATAGCTCTGGGTATGGATAAACTAACTTTTGAGAAAGCATTATATGCTCTTATTATTTTACTTGGGCTGTGGCTAGTTAATCGGCCAGAAGTTAACAAAGTGAAGTGAGGAAATATTTTCTTGTTACTTACCACTAAACGCCACCAAGGTTATATTTGCCCCGCAGAATGATTCGATCTATGACCGGATATGGTGTTACCGAAAAACACACCAACGATTACTCAGTAAAAGTAGAAATACGCAGTTTAAATGGGAAGTATTTAGACCTAAATTTGAGAATGCCCCGTTTTTTAATGCCAAAAGAAATTAGCCTTAGAACAAACTTTGGAAATAGAATAGAAAGAGGTAGCTGTACAATATCTTTTAACATTGTTAAGCATAAGGTTAGTGATAATGAAGTTAATATTAATGAGGCTTTGGCATCTCAATATTATAAAAAACTGAAATCTCTTAGCGAAACTTTAGATGCTCCTCAGCACGATATTTTTAGAATAACCACCACAATGCAAGATGTTATTTATCAAGACGAAGAACAGGTAGATGAGCAATTGTATAATCTTGTTTTAGAAGTTGCAAATTCAGCTTTTAGTGAATTTGATAAATTTAGGCAGCGTGAAGGAAATGAAGTTAAAGCACTATTATTAGGTTATAGCAATAATATCAAAAACAGCATTCCTAAAATAGAAGAACTTGAACCAGAAAGAATTGAAGTTACTAAGGCTCGTTTAACTAAAAACCTAAAACAGTTAATAGACGATGAAAGCTTTGATAAGAACAGATTTGAGCAAGAACTTATTTATTATATTGAAAAGTACGATGTAAATGAGGAAAAAAATAGACTAGCAGCTCATTGCGACCACTTTAACGAAGCATTGGATAAAAAGCCAAAAGGAAAATCCTTAAACTTTATCGCCCAAGAAATGGGAAGAGAAATAAACACATTAGGTAGCAAGGCCAATCACGCAGGCATTCAAAAACAAGTTGTGTTTATGAAAGAAGAACTAGAGAAAATTAAAGAGCAAGCATTAAACATTTTATAACGCATTAAATGAACAAACTAATTATATTTTCTGCTCCATCTGGTTCTGGAAAAACTACAGTAGTAAAACGTTTATTGGAAACATTTCCTCAGTTGGCATTTTCTGTTTCTGTTACTACACGACATAAAAGACCTACAGAAATTGACGGAAAAGATTATTATTTTTATTCTGAAAATGAATTTCTGAAAGCAATAAAGAACGAAGATTTTTTGGAGTACGAAGAAGTTTATAAGGGGCTCTTTTACGGTACATTAAAATCTGAAGTAGAAAGGCTTTGGAAATTAGGAAAAACTGTAATTTTTGATGTTGACGTTGTAGGAGGTTTAAACATTAAAAAACACTTTGGGGATAAAGCTTTAGGGGTATTTTTAAGACCTCCATCTGTTGATATCCTTATGGATAGACTGAAGAAAAGGGAAACAGAAGTTGAACATCAGTTACAAGAACGAATTGCTAAAGCACAAAGCGAATTAAATTTTGAGCAACAATTTGACGAAGTTATTGTTAACGATGTATTAAGTGATACATTTGTAACTGCGGAAAAGTTAGTTGCAACATTTTTAAAATCAGAAGATTAGATGAGAGTAGGTTTATTTTTTGGGTCTTTTAACCCCATCCATCACGGACACTTAATAATTGGCCAATATATGCTAGATCAAGCAAAGCTTGATGAGCTATGGTATATTGTTTCTCCGCAGAATCCATTAAAAAAAGGAAAAGACATAATGGATGCCAGTCACCGTTTAAAGATGGTACAATTAGCAGTTAAAGATAATCCAAAATTTACTGCTTGCGATGTGGAGTTTGATATGCCAACTCCTTCTTACACTGCTTACACCCTTAAAAAGTTGACTGACATGCACCCTAAAACGGAATTTTTACCGATAATGGGTACAGACAACCTTCAGCATTTAGAAAAGTGGAAAGATCACGAACAAATCTTAATGAACCACGAAATTCTTGCATATTATAGAGATGGCTATCCAGGTGGCGAATTTGCAAAAAATCAGAAGGTTAGAGTTATGAAAGGCCCTATGCTAAATATTTCTGCAACTTATGTAAGAGGCCTTGTAAGAATGGGGCGATCTATTAGGTACCTTGTGCCAGATGCTGTTGCAAAGTATATGACTACAAAGATTAAGTAGTAGAAACCTCTTTATTTTGTCTCGTTTAGTGCTACCTTAGCACAAAAAATATGAGACGCGTAATTTTTAATCCTGCCAACAGCAGATTTGGTATTTTGGGATTTGTATTAGTTTTCTTTCTAATTATTCTAATTTTTAAATCTTTTATAACTGTACAAGCCGGTGAAGCCGGTGTTTTATACGAACGTTTTTCAGGCGGTGTAAATACTGATGAAGTATTGGGTGAAGGTTTTCACTTTGTAGCACCCTGGAACAAGGTATATATTTATGAAGTTAGACAACAAGAAACCTATGAAAAGATGGCTGTACTTTCTTCTAATGGGTTGGAAATATCACTTGATGTTTCTTTATGGTATAGACCTCATTTTGAGAAACTTGGATGGTTACATAAAACCAAAGGAGAAAACTACCTTGATAGAGTAGTTAAACCTGCAGCTAGATCTGCTACAAGAAGTGTAGTGGGTCGTTATACTCCCGAGCAAATCTACTCATCTAAAAGAGATGCAATCCAACAAGAGATTTTTCAAGAGACTAAAAAAATATTGGACAACCAATATGTTAAATTAAATGAAGTACTGGTAAAAGATGTTGCTCTACCTGTGCCTATTAAAGAAGCTATTGAACGAAAACTTAGACAAGAACAAGAAGCTCTTGAATATGAGTTTAGGCTTAAAAAAGCGAGCAAAGAGGCTGAGAAACAAAGAATTGAAGCGGAAGGAAAAGCAGCAGCAAACAGAATATTAAATGCTTCTTTAACAGATAAAATTTTAAGAGAAAAAGGAATACAAGCTACTTTGGAGCTTGCAGAATCCGAAAATGCCAAAACTGTTATTATTGGCAGTGGGAAAGGTGGAATGCCCCTCATCCTAAATCAATAAATTAAAAAAGGGGAATTTGATGTTTCAAATTCCCCTTTAAAATAAGATAATTTTACCTATGCTTCTTCCTCCGTAGGTTCAGTTTCTGTTTTATCTTCAGAGAGCACTTCTTTAGTTTCTATAACTTCAACCGGATTATCAACCACTTCCAAAGGATCATTATCCTCAAATGGTCTTTTACCAAAAATTGATTCCAAATCCTCTTTAAAAATTACTTCTTTTTCTAACAACTTATCAGCTAACATCATCAACTTATCCTTATTCTCTGATAAAATATCAATAGCTCTTTGATATTGCTCATCTGTTAGCTTTTTAATCTCGCTATCAATTAATGCTGCGGTAGTTTCACTGAACGGTTTTGTAAATCCTTCATCCATATTATAATATGAAATGTTACCTACCTTTTCATTTAAACCATAGATTGACACCATTGCCATTGCTTGTCTAGTAACTTTTTCTAAATCACTTAAAGCACCTGTACTTATTTTATCAAAAATAACTTTCTCGGCTGCTCTACCACCCAATGTTGCACACATTTCATCTAACATTTGCTCAGTTCTGGTTATTTGTCTTTCATCTGGCAAATACCAGGCAGCACCTAAACTTCTTCCTCTTGGAACAATGGTAACTTTAACCAACGGGTGAGCGTGTTCGCATAACCAACTTATAGTTGCGTGTCCCGCTTCGTGAACAGCAACCGCTTTTTTCTCTTCCGGTGTTATTATTTTATTCTTCTTTTCTAAACCACCTATTATCCTATCAACCGCATCTAAAAAATCTTGTTGTGTAATAATAGATTTATCTTTTCTGGCAGCAATTAAAGCCGCTTCATTACACATATTGGCTATATCAGCACCACTAAAACCAGGAGTTTGTCTTGCTAAAAAGTCTTTATCCAACTTATCATCTAGCTTAAGGGGTTTTAGATGCACATCAAGAATGGCTCTTCTTTCATTTAAATCTGGCATATCAACAAAGATTTGACGATCAAATCTACCCGCTCTAAGTAGGGCCTTGTCTAAAACATCTACCCTGTTTGTTGCTGCAAGAATAATTACTCCAGTATCTGTTCCAAAACCATCCATTTCTGTTAGTAATTGGTTCAATGTGTTCTCTCTTTCATCGTTACCTCCCTGCATTGCATTCTTACCTCTGGCTCTTCCTATAGCATCTATCTCATCAATAAAAATGATACAAGGTGCTTTCTCTTTTGCTTGTTTAAATAAGTCTCTCACCCTACTAGCACCAACTCCTACAAACATTTCAACAAAATCAGACCCTGAAAGCGAAAAGAAAGGAACATCTGCTTCCCCTGCTACAGCTTTAGCTAACAATGTTTTACCTGTGCCTGGAGGGCCAACTAACAAGGCTCCTTTAGGAATTTTACCTCCCAAATCCGTATATTTTTTCGGTTTCTTAAGGAAATCCACTATTTCCATAACCTCAATTTTTGCTTCCTCTAAACCGGCTACATCCTTAAAAGTAACATTCACTTTTGTATCCTTATCAAACAATTTAGCCTTAGATTTTCCTATGCTAAATATTTGGCCTCCACCGGCACCTCCGGCACCTCCACCCATTCTTCGCATTATGAGCATCCAAACACCAACAAATAAGGCTACAAACAACAAAGTACTTACTAGCGGATTATCCCAAATGCTTGTTTCATATACCCAATTAACCTCAAACTTTTGATCTTCATTTAGATTTGATTGAGCTAAATTTATTTTATCATCAAACTTATCCTCAGGACCTATATCTGACAGGTAGTACGTATAAACCTCAGCCGAGCTAGGAAAGGGACTTTCTTTAATATCTTTCTTATATGCTTCTTTAGATTTAGCTTCTTTAGTTAAATATATTTCAGCCCTATTACGATTTACAACCCTAATACCACTTACATCACCCTTTTTGACCATTTCAAGTACATCTCCCGTACCCTTCTTACTGCCATTATTCTGACCTAAATATGTAATTCCTAAAAATACAACTGCTAATATGGCATAGATCCATAGGTAATTAAATTTGGGTTTACCCCCTTTATTCTTTTTAGTATCAAATGGATTTGGCGTATTACGCTGATTATTAGACTTCTTTCCAGAATTTTCCCCTTGAGCCATAAGTTTTATTTCCATTACTTTCTTTAATAAATACAACCACTATGCCATTGTAAAGTTTCAAAAATATGCCATCTGTTATCTATAACTAATAATAAAATACAAACTTGATTTTTACTGACCATTAAATGTCCTTTACTTTGCCTAAATTAACACTATACCGATGTTTACCACACTTAAAACAAAACTTGCCAAAGAACTTGCTGAAATCAAAGAAGCTGGTCTTTACAAAAACGAAAGAATAATTACAACACCACAAGGAGTTGATATAAAAACCAAAAACGGCGGAAAAGTAATTAACTTTTGTGCAAACAACTATTTAGGATTAAGCTCTCATCCTAAAGTTATCGAAGCAGCAAAAGCATCTATAGATTCACATGGATACGGATTATCATCTGTTAGATTTATTTGTGGAACGCAAGACATACACAAAGAATTAGAACGTAAAATAAGTAAGTTTCTAGGAACTGAAGACACAATACTTTACGCCGCCGCATTTGATGCCAACGGAGGTCTTTTTGAGCCTCTATTTGGCCCTGAAGACGCTATCATAAGTGATGCTCTCAATCACGCATCAATTATAGATGGTGTGCGGTTGTGCAAAGCTGCAAGATATAGGTATAACCATAATGATATGGCAGATTTAGAACGTTGTTTACAAGAATCTCAAGCTCAAAAAGAAAGAGTTATTTTAACTGACGGTAGTTTTTCTATGGACGGTACAATAGCCCAGTTGGATAAAATAGTTGCACTAGCTGAGAAATATAATGCAGCCATAATGATAGATGAATGCCATAGCAGCGGTTTTTTAGGCAAAACTGGCAGAGGTACTCACGAGCATTGCGGAGTAATGGGTAAAATAGACATTATAACTGGAACACTTGGAAAAGCATTAGGTGGTGCAAGTGGTGGATTTACTTCTGGGAAAAAGGAAATAATTGATATGCTAAGACAGAAAAGTAGACCTTATCTGTTTTCTAACACAGTTGCTCCGAGCATTGTAGGAGCAAGTATTGCCGTGCTGGATATGCTAAGTGAAACAACGGAACTAAGAGACACCCTAGAAAGCAATACAATGTATTTTAGAAAAGAAATGACCAAAGCCGGTTTTGACATTACACCAGGAGTGCATCCTATCGTACCTATTATGTTGTATGATGCAGTTCTATCTCAGAATATGGCTGCTAAGTTATTAGATGAAGGTATCTACGTAATAGGCTTCTATTTTCCCGTAGTTCCAAAAGATAAAGCACGAATTAGAGTACAGATGTCCGCTGCTCATACTAAAAAACATATAAACAAGGCAATAAAAGCATTTACCAAGGTAGGCAAAGAACTAGGTGTTATTTAAAATTGAATTTATCTCTAAATCTATAAGATAAAAAAAGGGCTACCATACGGTAGCCCTTTCTATTTAAATAATTTATAACTATTTGCTAATTATTTTAAACTCTACTCTTCTATTCTCTTGTAAAGAAGAAGATGCTGGTGCATTCTCTCCGAAAGACTCTATTGAAAGTCTGTCAGTAGAAATACCATTAAGTACAAGATAATTTCTAACAGCCTCGGCTCTTCTTCGAGAAAGTCTTTCATTATGCTCATTAGACCCTCTAACGTCAGCATGACCCATTATTGCAATTTTCAAATTTGGGTATCTATATAGAATCGCAGCAATAGTGTTCAGTTCAGTTTTATCAACTCCTTGTATATTCCACTTATCTGTAGCAAAATAAACATTGTTAAACTTGTATTGAGCACCTGGTTCTAATGTACCATTTTTAACCGCTTTTGCAAAGGCTTCAAACTCATTTCTAAGATTATCAATCTCTTTCTTAAGCGTTTCATCGGTGTCTTTGATATCATCTTTATTCTTCTCAATACCGTCCTTATTATCCTTGATACCGTCTTTGTTATCATTGATATCGTCTTGATTTTCTTTGATGTCGTCTTTATTTTTCTTAAGTTTATCGTCAACATCTTTAAATCTTTTCTTAATATCTGGATGATCTGCAGGTGAAGCACCAAACTGATAACCTAACATAACCTCATGAGCTCCTCTCATATACTGCTTATATGTATTAACAGCAACATCATAACTATAACCAGCAATAACCTGGTTAAATAATTTAGCAGCTCCTGAAAAAGTAGCAGAATACTGAGATCTATACATACCGCCTAACCAAAATCTATTATCATAGTTAAACATCGCATTTACATCGTACTGAACTGGAGCACCAGGAGTAGCTCTTACCATTGCAATTGGCTCAAAAGTAAGCATATCGTTAATCTCAAAATCATATCTAACCGTACCAATATAGTGTCTTACCATACCGTACTCAATATCAGAAATGTTAGTGATATTATCATAAACTATTTGATTAGCTAAAACCTGAGGAACAGCAAACCCAACAGTTAATTTGTCGTAGTTGTAGCTTAATCCAAAAGTTGCATCAAAGCCAGTACCATTTTGGTATTGAGAAAGCAATACAGGATCCTCTTTGTGTTTAGGAAGTAACTTATTAAAGTCAATTCTATTATCCAAGAAGCCTAAAGATAAACCAAAATTTAAATGGTGTTCATCATTAAGCTTAAGACCATAACGGTAAGCCATTTGTCCTCCAGTAGAGTTAAACTGACCTGCGTTGTCTTGATATAAAGATAACCCTAGGCCCACTTGTTTGTTTGTAAGTGGACCATCTATGGTAAATGCTTTCGTTCTAGGAGCGTCAGCTATCTGATTCCATTGGTTTCTGTAGACTAAGTATGCTTGACCATAAGCCTCAGTTCCAGTATTAGCAGGATTGTATAAGAATCTATTAAAGTAATAGTGACTATACATCGGTACTTGCTGAGCAAACAATGTTACTGTAAACATCACTGCTACTACCGTTAATAATGCTGATTTTTTCATTTTTATCAATTTATATTTTTACAAATTATTTTAAAATTAGTTCGTTCTTATTAAGTTAATAGAACCCGTATAATCAACATCACTACCTTCTAATGAAATTACATAGTAGTAAGCACCATCAGGTAACTTTTTGCCGTTGAATGTACCATCCCAATCGTTCAAGTATGGAGTACTTCCGTTTGTATAAACTTCCATACCGTATCTGTTAAAGATAGCAACTTTTGCAGTTGGATATGCCCAGATATTGTCGATAATCCAAGTGTCATTTTGTCCGTCGCCATTAGGAGTAACAACGTTGTAAACAACTAGCTTAAATCTATCAATAACCGTAATCGTAACTGAACTTGTATCAGTACATAAGTTATCATCTGTAACAGTTAACACATACTGTGTAGTTTTATCCATATCAATTGCCGTTGGCTTATCAATACCTGGATTATCTAAGAACGTTGTTGGAGTCCAATCGAAGAAGTACGAACCAGTACCTCCCGTTGCTGAACCTTGTAACTGAATAGACTCGCCTTTATCAATAGTACTATCTGGTCCTGCATTAGCTACTGGATTTTCCCATACTGTGATAAATGTCGAATCGGAATTAGTACAACCTCCTTTAGCAGGGTCTCCTACTACTGTAACTCTGTACCATCCTTGTTTATTAACTGTGATACTCTGAGTTCTTTCCTCAGTGTTCCATAAGTAATCTGTTACTGTTTGGTTAACGTTAGCAGTTAAAGAAGCAGAATCACCATCACAGAACTCATATTGATCTGCAGTTACTGAAACTTCAGGTAATTGCCATACAACAGCTAAAGCAGATACTGAATTAGTACACCCTTTATCCGTAACAATTCTTAAGTCAACTGTGTAACCCGCATCATTAGAATTTGCATATGTATGCTCTGGATTAGCACCTGTTGAGAAAGAAGCATCTCCGAAATCCCAGAAGTACTCATCTATTGTACCCGAAGATACCGTAGAACCGTTAACAAACTCGCTAGTTTCACCGATACAAACATCAGCTACCGTAAATGCGGCAACTGGGTTAGGCCAAACTGTTACAACATTAGTTACACTGTCTTTACAACCGTGATTACTTGTTGCTACCAATTTAACGCTAAAGTTTCCGTTTCCTGTAAATGTAAAGTCTGGGTTAACATCTGTTGATGTACCTTGACTTGCAAAGTCCCAATCATAATTCATACTACCATAAGAGATAGCCGAACCATTTATAAAGCTCATTGCAGCATCCTCACAAACTGGATCAGCAGCAAAGTCAGCATCCGGAAGTACATAAACTGTAGCTTCTTTAGTTACTGAATTTGAACAACCTTTATCCGATGTTACAGTTAAAGTAACTGGGTAGTTACCACTTGCTGTATATGTATGCGTTGGATTCTGAACATTAGAACCGGTGTTGTCACCGAAGTCCCACGCCCAAGCATCAACTGTACCATTATCTATAGTAGATGCATCCAATGGACTAAATACTTCATTCTTACAAACATTACTGAATGTGTAATCTGCCATCGGTACATCGTGTATAGTTACAGTACTTGTCGTTTCACCGATACAACCGTTTTCTGAAACTGCTCTTAAAGTAACAGTATACGTTCCAGCTGCAGCATACATATGAGTAGGTGCAACAGCTAAACTAGAATCACCGTCTCCGAAGTACCATTTGTAACTTGATATGCTACCTTCTGCAATGCTAGACAAGTTGTTAAATACAACTGCTGTGTCTTGACAAGCATCAGCAACAGTAAAGTCTGCAACTGGGTTTGGAGTAATAATTGCTACTGCTGTAGAATTAAGATCATCATTAATACACAGCGTAACTAAGTTAGTTATTGCATCTAATGATACGTTAATTGTCGATGGTGTAGTAGTATAAGGATACTTACCACTCACTAAGTTGAATGTACCAGAACCTGTTCCAGTCATTGTTTTAGTAGTACCATTTTCTATATAATCTAAGCTCCATCCTTCACCAGTAGGTACGTTAGTTACCGTTAGTGTAAAGATTGCTTCTTCATTAGGACAAACCTTAGGAGAACCTGAGATTGTAGCCTCTGGTTGAGGGTAAATGGTTACTGTAGCAATTGTACTGTATTCACCAGCACAAGGTCCACTCTTAACCCAAACTCTATAACTAGTTGTTACTGTTAAGTTTTTGTAGTCTAAAGTAGTAGCTATGTTGCTAGTTACTGTCCAAGTGTTGCCACCATCTTCACTATACTCCCAGTTTTGGATATCTCCAATGTGTCCACTCAAAGTAAGTGTTCCTGAATTATCTCCATAACATCCAAACGATGCAGCTGGAGTAATTGTGCCACCAACCGTTGTAGGTGCAACTGCTATAGTTACTGTAGTATCTAACGCATCTGCACAACTTGGAGTGATAGATGTATTAACAATATTTGTTAATTTAACATCATAACTAGAGTAAGTGCTACCTGTTGTTAATGCAGGAGTAGTTACTGTAAATGATCCTGGTCCAACACCTGTTTTGGATAAACCTGTTGTTGTTCCAACATCATACGTTAATGTCCAAGATTCTCCAACCTTAACATTGTCTATTGTTACATAAACATTACCAGTTGAATTGTTACATAATGTATCATCATTACCGCTAATAGTTGCAGTAGGAATGTCGTTCACTTTAATCTCAAACTTGTCGCTTAAGCTTAAGTTATCACATTTCATACCAGCAGCACCGTTACTAACAATGCTAACAAGCTCTACTTCCACATCCTTATCGATAGCTCCTAAGCTATGTGTAAATGTTCCATTACCTGTTCCATTAACAGAACCACTAGTACCATCTACAGTGTAATTCAATGTCCAATTAGAACCTGAACCACCAGTAGTAGTATTAGATACTGTATAGTTTAATGTTACAACATCATCTTTACAAATTACAGTTGGTTTAGTGTTGTTGATCACTACGTCTGGAGTAGGCTCAAC
>ENA-UZXC01000598-UZXC01000598.1-metagenome-genome-assembly--contig:-Day-2-25m-contig-598_pt1 | contig 100891 bp, 121 predicted proteins | sample MGYA00260340_ERZ794900 | MGnify/ENA metagenome assembly ERZ794900 | reverse complement strand
CAAAATTTAGTTTAAGTACTGCTTGGGATATAAGTAGTACAATTGCATATGTAGAGAACATAAAACAAGCAGATGGGGGTGGAACAATTCTTAATTGGTTACCGACTGCGGTTAACTTTAAGCCCGATGGATCAAAGATGTATATGATAACTGGTGAAAATACTTCAACATCCCCGGCCCGCAGAATATTTGAATTTTCTACTGGTGGAACAACTATTAACTATAACACTAATCAGACATGGGTCAATGGTACAAATAATAACGAACACGCAACATTACAGCAAGCTTTAACATCTCAGGCTTTTAATAGAATGAATAAAGCACAATTAGATGCTGTGGCTGATGGTTATCATTTTAGTCAGGATAGTGCGGATACTCTTGATCTTATGATTGCACCTTATGCTGCTTCTGGCACGTCTCCAATATCAGACGGAGTTACTATAAATTATGATGCAGAAGCTTTAATAAAACAAGCAATTAATGGTACAGATTATGAAGCTTATTTTCCTTCTTCTAATTCAGTATCAATAACTTCTTTAGCTGCTGAAAATCTAAAGATTAGGATAATATAATGACAGATATTAATGTTAAACTACTCGATATAAGTTCTGCTAGTGATGGAGACGTATTAAAATACGTAGCTGCTAATGGTACAGTAGAGTACGGAGCTGCCGCTGGCACTTCTGCAATTAATACTAGTCTTGTAACAGTTATTGCTGGTTCTTTTTACATTGATAGCTCTTTAAAGCCTACCTTATCTTTAGAACCTGGTAGCACTTATAAATTTGATCAATCTGACTCTTCTAACTCTGGTCATCCTTTACGTTTTTCAACTACTTCTGATGGTACTCATAATAGTGGTACAGAATACACAACTGGAATTACCTATGTAGGAACTCCAGGTTCCTCAGGTGCTTATACTCAAATTGTAGTAACTTATAACACTCCAACTTTATACTACTATTGTTCTAATCATTCAGGTATGGGCTCTAACTCTGTAGTAGGCAATCCTGTAGTGCCTGCTCAGTCTACTGACTCTAATAGAGTAGTATATGATTTAGCAGACCCTACTAACTCCATAGTTTTAGATGCAAAAAATGGATTATCTCCTGCAACTTTTCATGGTGATATTATAGATGCTAATGGTAATGTTATTGTAGATGTATCTAGCACTACTACAACATTTATAGGTGGTTTTGCGGGTAATATGTATGGAGGAGACATATATGATAATTCTTCTACAAATAAAGTACTAACATCAGGAACTAATACTAATGACTCTGTTTTAGATGTTTATACCGCTAATGCCCATAATTTAAACACTACAGGCACTACTACCTTTGGGGGTACTGTAACTTTTTCTTCAGGTCTAATTGACTTTATAGGCAGTTCGCCAACAGGCACTTGGAATGGTAATGTTGCTACTAATACTGGCGCAGCTACTGTACTATCTGTTGGCTCAATAGGTGATGGTAGTGATGCAGTTTTATATGCTGATGTTCAAGGTAGTATTACTGGAGACTCAACTGGTGATATTACTGGTAATGTTATAAGTTCTTCAAACGGTCATGTGGTAGTTGATACAGGTAGCTATAATACCGCAATAATATATGGAACTCACAAAGGCGATTTAGAAGGTACAATTAGAAACTCTCAAGGACAGCTTGTTCTAGACAACGGATCTATAGGAGGATCCGCAAGTTTTGGGGGTGATGTCTTCGGTAATGTAACTGGTAATATTACTGGTAGTCTTATAAGTTCTTCAAACGGTCATGTAGTAATTGATACCGATAGTTATAATACCGCAATAATATATGGAACGCATAAAGGCAATTTAGAAGGTACAATTAGGAACTCTCAAGGTCAGTTAGTACTAGACAACGGATCTATAGGAGGTTTTCCAAGTTTTGGAGGAGTAAGTGATACAGTATCTAATCTTTCAAATCATAGTATACAGGCTATTGGAGATATAAACAGTAATGATACTATTTCTAATGGAGATTTTTTACTATATGATAACTCTTCTAGTCACTTTGCTTTTGTAAATTTTGAAGCAGAGGTTAATAGTTATATAACTGCTTCTACTGGTAACCTTCAAATACAAGATCTAACAGATGTGGACAGTGTAGATAGTCTTGCAATGGGGGATATCTTACTATATGATAACTCTTCTAGTCAGTTTGCTTTTGTAAATTTTGAATCTGAAGTGCTAGCTTATGTTAATGCTTCAACAGCGCATAACGCTAATGACTATAATACTTATACTACAGTAAGTAGTTTAATTGACACTGTACAAGCTAATTTAACTTCTGTTATAGGATCAGCACCTACTACCTTAGATACCTTAGCAGAAATAGCTGCTGCTCTAGAAAATGATGCTAATATAGCAGTAACCTTAACTAATTCTATTGGAAGTGTAAAATCTAATGTAGACTTAGTTCAAGATAACGTATCTTCTCTTACTTCTAGTACTGATGCTAATGACTATAATACTTACACTACTGTAACTAACCTAATAGATACAGTTCAATCTAATGTAACGGCTATACCTGATAGTGCTGCTAATGACTATATTACATATACTGCTTTATCTGGATTAATTGATACTGTACAGTCTAATATAGTTACTAATAACGGTACTGCCAATACTTGGGTTAATTCTAATGATCATACAACCTATACTACTGTAACAGCTAATTTATATAACACTTATGCTTCTTTACATTCAGATATTGATCTTATTCAGGATAATGTGGCTATAAATACTTCTAGTATAGACTTAGTACAAAATAACGTATCTATAAATACTTCTAGTATAAATACAGTACAGTCTAATCTAACAGCTTTAACTTCTTCTGATTTAGATATGGGAGGTAATAAAGTATTATTTGGTAATATGTATGCCAATGAAGCCTCTTTACCTTCTGCTAGTACTTATCACGGTATGTTTGCTCATGTGCATGGTACGGGTAAAGGTTATTTTGCTCATGCCGGTTCTTGGATCAAGCTATTAGACGAAACATCAAGTACCACTTCTAATCTTACTGAAGGCACAAATTTATACTATAGTGATGATAGAGTTAATACTGCTTTAAACACTTCTAGCGCTAATACTAGTACGGTTTTATCATGGGATGGTACTGACTACGCTTGGGTTGCTCAATCTTCTGGAGGCACTAATTATCCTTGGTCAAACGTATCTTCAAATGTATCTGCATCTGCAGGAGATAAACTATTTGTAGATACTTCTACTACTGCAGTTACTATTACTCTTCCTGCATCTCCAGCATTTGGATCTGAAATAAGAGTAATAGATATAAAAGGCAATTCAGCTAATAATAAGATAACTTTAGATAATAATGGAAATAATATAGAAGGAATTACAGACTCTTTAGAAGTTAATATTAATCGAGCCGCATTTGGTTTAGTTTTTTATGATGCTACTGAGGGTTGGGTATTTATAGAGAAATAATATGGCAATTTTATACAGCGCAAAAAGATATACAGGAATAGAAGACTCAGGATCTATAACAGGTTCTGGGGGCGGTGGTGGAGCTTCTGTAACCGTTTCTGATACAGCCCCTTCTTCTCCTAGTTCAGGAGATCTATGGTTCAATTCTACTTCATTAAAAACTTTTGTTTACTATTCAGATGGAAGTAGCTCTCAGTGGTTACCGTCAAATCCTGTAGGCCTAAGAGGGCCGGCAGGTCTGGCAGGTCTTACAGTTGCAGCTTCTGATACTGCACCTGTTTCTCCTACTGCAGGAGATGTATGGTTTGATAGCTCAGTAGGAAAAACTTTTATATATTATACGGATGCAGACTCTAGTCAATGGATTCAAATGAACCCTGCAACATCTGAAAGTTCTGGAGGAAGTTCTGTAACTGAGTATGCTAACTTTGCCGCCTTTTCTTCAAGTGATAATACAGTAGGCGATTTTGCATTTGCTAGTGATACTAAGGCTTTATATCTATGGGACGGGACAGAATGGGATAGAATATACTCGGGTGCCGATGAAAGTCCAACTTGGACTACTGAACCCCCAGCAACTGCTAATTTATCAACTGATGGAAGTGCAACAAATCAGACAGTTGCAACTACTGATCCAGAAGGGTTTCCTATAACATATTCTCATGATACTAATCCCTCAAATCAAACTCAAGCAACCATAACTAATACTGCTGGCGCTTTTACTATAACACCAAGTACAGATCTAGCAAACAATGGTTCCTTTATTCTTAGATATAAAGCTACGGATGGAATTCATGTTTCTACAAGAAGCACTACATATACTTTAAGTATAGCTCCGGCACAATCTTGGACAGCAGTTTTTGGGCCTATTGTTTCTTTGTCCGTCACTAATACCAGAAATGCACTTGCCCTTTCTAGTGGCCAACAGAACTTTAATAGTCATACATCACGTTCATTTAGATATTGGATGATTAATCCTATTGAAATGAAAGGTGGCGGAACTCAAACCGATTTCCAAATGGCATCTGTACAGTTTCAGCTAAATGGTTCGAATGTTTCTTGGCCTGCTGGAGCACAAGTTTTAAATGTATATAACGGATGGAGTAGTTCGGCAGATTACGGACAACCAATGTCAAATACAATGGCCGCATATAACAATCCACAATCTCTAGTAGATAATGATGGAACTAATTCTGGTGGTAAACATTATTTTGGTGGAATTCAATCTACTTGGGATAGTAGTTATTTTAACTTTAACATCGTAATAGATGCTGGTCAACAAATAACTGCAAATGAATTTAATTATTGGACAGGTAATGATGTGGCTAATAGAGACCCAACTGGATTTTGGGTATATGGTTCAAATATTAGTGGAGACTTTCAATAATGGCAATAAATTTTCCAAATAGCCCAAGTGATGGGCAACAGCTTACAGAAGGCAGCGTTACTTATACCTATAACGCTACAAAAGAATATTGGGAGAGTACAGAATCTTCTAGCGCCTCTAGCTCTTCAACTACTGTTGTTGCTAATATGACAGCGCTCATTGCTCTTACAGAAATGTCTGACGGAGATCAGGCATTAGTTCAGGCAACAAATAAACTTTATATGTATTCTGGAACTGGTTGGTATTTAATTGCAACAATTCAAAATAATGCTCCTAGTGCAATCACTGGTGTCTCTGGTACTTATGAACTTGCAGTAGATGGCACTTCAACAGTTATAACTGCTGTGTCTACAGATCCAGAAGGATTCCCTTTGACATGGAGTTCCTCGACATCTGGTTTAGGTTCTATAGCAACTATTTCAAATGTAGATAATGTATTTACTATCACTCCAAGTACTACTGAAGCAGATGCTGGAGCATTCACTCTAACCATAAATGCGACTGATGGTGTGAATGGTGCAGTAAGTACATCTACAAACTTAACTCTAGAATTTATTGTGATAGTTACAAACAGTAACACAACATCAACATTAATTAAAGCGTTGGGTACGGGAAACAACTCAGATATTATTGATAGTTCTTCAAACAATAGAACAGTAACAAATGGTACTACTAATTTAGTTTTATCAGCTTGGAATCCAAACCATCCAAAAGGGCAAGCTTTTTATAGTGATGGAAACGATTATGTTGAAACTAGATTAGCATATACCGATTTCGGGTTTACTGGAGATTTTTGTATAGAAGGATGGGTTTATCATTTAACTGCTCCGGATACTTCTACATATTATTTTTCCACAAGTAAAGAAAATCAAACTGGTGTTGCAATAAGAACAGCCCCCTTTAGCAGTTATAATTCTGTTGTTTCTTTTGAGTATGGAATGAATGCATCCGATACGGTTGCAAATGATAATAGAGGAAGTACGACATTATCTATTCGTCAGTGGCATCATCTAGCACTGACCAGAGATAGTGGCACAATGCGACTCTTTGTTGATGGTGTTTTGGAAAGAACTCTTACAAATTCAACAAGTTTTTCACAGGCAGGTGGTAATAAATTTAATATTGGTGCGGACAGAAGCAGCACAAGAGAGGGTACATTTAAAGGGTGGGTCAACGGGGTAAGAGTCGTTAAAGGTTATCCGGTTTATACTTCAGCTTTTACTCCTGCAACAACGCCGCCTGAAAATATAGTAGGTACGGTTTATCTTAAAAATAATTATAGTTACAACGGTATTGACTATGCTGGTGCAATAAAGGAAATGTTTCCACTGAGTAATAATTATAGAACTAATCTTGGCAGATCTTGGTCGCCCTTTGATACCTTAGAATATGATAATAGTACGCACTTCGGTTCTATTGGAATTAACGGATCAGGTAGTAATTACGGTACTGTTAATATGTCGGATGTTACCATAGGAACAGGAGATTTTACTTTTCAGTGTTGGTTATACTATAACAACCAACCAAATACTATGACAATTTTTGACGGAAGGACTGCAACTAGTTCAGGATTGTATATTGGAATGAGCCCTGGAGGAGAAGCTACTGTAAATGGTAGTACGGGGAATATCGAGGCAACAGCTCAACCACCAAATGGTTTTGATAAGCTACGACATACTTGGATACACCTTGCTGTAGTAAGAAATTCTGGTACATTAAAAATATATAAAAATGGTATTGAAGTTTATAGTACTTCTAATTCTTCAAATATTTCAACTCTTAATTCCTCTACCCGTATAGGACAAAGTTATAACAATACTTCTAATAGATGGCCGGGGTTTCTTTATGATGTTAAGCTTAGTAGTGTAGCGGAATATACTACCGGCTTTACACCAAGTTTAACACCAGTTAGTTCCTCTAATGCATATCTACATTTAAAAGGAACTGAAGTTAAAATAGCAGATACTGCCAGCGGTATACAAATAGAACAGACCGGTTCTACTGCCGCAGGAACTACTGCACAAACTAAATTTAATACATATTCTATGAATTTTACTCGAGCAAATTCAGATTATCTCCAACTCGGTAATGCTTATATGAGTAGAGAATCTTCTTTAAATTTTGGAACAGGAGATTTTACTATAGAAATGTGGATTTACTTTCTGGATAGTACAAGTACTCATGGCATACTCTCTGGATGGTCATCGGGAACTAAAATTTGGAGATTAGTAGCAGGGAATCGGATGGATATATTCGATGGTGGTGCTTGGCGATATGGAAGTAGTGTTCCATTAAACCAATGGAATCACATTGCATTTTATAGAAATTCTGGCACATCATATTTGGCAGCGAACGGATCATCACAGGTAAGCTGGTCTGATACTACTAATTATACGGCACCAACTGGCAATTGCTACCTAGGTCGCTATAGTTCCGATTATATGAATGGTTATATTGAAGATTTTAGAATAACTAATGGAACTTCTCGATATACTGGTAGCACATATACTGTACCAACAGAAGCATTTAAAGGTTAAATAAAAATGAAATTTAATATTGACTATTGGTATTAAATATAGGAAAATAAATCATGGCAAATAATAATTTTAAACTCATATCAAGCAGTAGTATTAGTGCTACTAATGACTCTCTAGTAAATACAGCAGCAGTTGCATCTACTATGGTAATACACTCTGTATATTTAACTAATGTAGGGGCTAATCTTACATATGCAAACGTAAAGGTAACCGATGATAGTTCGAGCACTAGTACTCACGTAGCCTACAATACTCCTATTAGCTCTGGTGATACTTTAATATTAGATAAACCTCTTAACTTAGAGACAGGAGATTCTTTGTATGTTAGAGGAGCTACGCTAGAAGTAACTGTAAGCGCATTGGAGATTAGCTAATGTATCTCAATTCACTTTCTGATAAAGTAATCACTATACATCCTAGTGATCCTTTATCTGATAATACAAATAAACTATATAGTATAGGTAGTAGTCTTTATTTTGATGGATTAGTATTAGGATCTGTAGATACTGCTAATGCATGGGTAAATGCTAATGATCACACTACCTACACTTCTGTATCTGGATTAGTAGATACAGTACAAGCTAATGTAGCCTTAGTATATTCTACGGATAGAACTTTAGAAGGTAATACCCACTTTGCTAATGGTAAGGTGGGTATAGGCGTATCTAATCCTTCTGCTCTTTTTCACTTAATTGGAGAAGATGATCATACTGCTAGAGTACAAATAGATCAATATAATACAGGAGATGATGCTCCTGATATACTAGGAAAAAGAGCTAAAGGAGATGCAGATGCTCCTACTTCTACAGATTCTGATGATAGATTTTTTAGACTAAACTCTCAAGTGTATGATGGATCTACTTGGCAATTAGCAGGATCGTTACGTTGGGATGCTAACGGCACTGACGCAACTCCCAATAGTGTTTTTTCTATTCAAACTAGATCTTCTGACATAACAGAAGATCGTATAGCTGTACTATCAGATGGTGCTGTTAAATTAAGTAATGCTTTTCAATTGCCTAGCACTGATGGTACTAATGGTCAAGCTTTAATTACTAATGGTACTGGTATTCTTACTTGGCAAGATGTAGCTATGGATACTACCACTCTAGTAGCCAATACCTATAATACTTATGTAACTTTATCTGGGCTAGTAGATGATGTACAAGATAATGTAACTGCACTACCTAATAGCGCAGCAAACGATCATATAACTTATACATCTTTAACAGCTAATTTATATAATACCTGGGTGACTGTTAATACTGCTATTGATTTAGTAGATGCAGGATCAGGGGCTACTACTAGTGATATTATAAATGGGGTAAATAGTGCTAATGCTAACATATATAATACCTACGTAACTGTATCTGGGCTAATTGACACTGTTCAATCTAATGTTACCTCTATAGATTCTAGCTTTATAGAAACTAATAGACCTGCAGAAACTATTATTAGCGTAAATTCTGCTACGGGGAGTGTATATACTTTTACAGGAGACGGATTTCCTAGCGTTTCTAGCGGTAATCCTGATATCTATGTTACTAGAGGTAAAACTTATAAGATAAATAACTCTAGCTATGCATCCCATCCTCTTGCTATTAGAGTTAGTGATGGAGGATCTGCATACTCTGATGGGGTATCAGGTGGGGGCACTGCAGAAGTATTATTCACGGTTCCTATGGACGCCCCTGAAGGATTAGTATACCAGTGTACTTCTCATGGTGCTATGCTAGGAAATGTTATAGTAGGAGGTAGCAGTGCTAGCAGTGCTAGTTTAACAGTAAGTAATACTGCCCCTTCCTCTCCTAGTGATGGTAATTTATGGTATGATAGCAGTGACGGTTTTATATACGTTTATGTACAAGACCCTGATAGCGCCCAGTGGGTACAGCCTATAGCAGGTATAACAGGTACGCCTGTAGACATAGATGCTTTAGCTCCTACTTCTAACTTAACAGGGTATGTAGGTAATGTTGCTTTCACTTATGCTACAGGTAGTATAAACAACTTAACTATTACTAATGATTTGCTAGTGCAAGGAACTATAACTGAAACATCTTCTTTAGCTATGAAAGAAAATATACTACCTCTTAGCAGCCAACTAAATAAAGTGCTATCTTTAAGGCCTGTAGGATATAATAAAATATACTCTAGTGACTATGAAGTAGGCTTAATTGCAGAAGAAGTAGCTGAGATTATACCTGAAGTAGTGACAGAAGGAAATACCTCTATTCAATATACTAGATTAGTGCCTTCCTTAATTAAATCTATACAAGAATTAAGTGAAGAAATCAATATACTTAAGAGTAAAATAAAAGAAGAGTAATTAATATGGCTATTATAAAACCAGATAGTACTGTAGGAGGATCCTCTATATTAACACAATCAGAGGTAGGATCTATAAATGCTAGTAACTTATCTAGAGCTAATATAAGCTCAGACTCTTTAAAAATACTAACCTTATCTAGTTCTTCAGATAATTTTAACATATACGAAATTAATTATACTAACGGTCTATCCTCACACGCTTTTAATAATACCCCCTATTACTCTATTTCTGTATCTTCTAGTAATATTGATGAAGGATCTGACTTAACCGTAACAGTAACTACTGTAAATGTAGTTAATGGCACCACTTTATATTGGGATACAGATAGGTCTTCAGACTTTACTACATCTAGTGGTGACTTTATCATAAGTGGTATTACAGGTTCTTTTACTATTACACCTACAGAAGATGCAATTACAGAGGGCACAGAAACTTTTACTGTAAGAATCAGAACAGGAAGTCCTAACGGTACTATAGTAGCTACTTCTAATAGTATTAATATAAACGATACTAGTCTAACTCCTTCAGGATCTCAACTATTTACAGTTCATACTGATATAAACCCAAATTATCAATCATTTGTTGTGCCCACTGGAGTTACCTCAATTAACATATTTGCAGTAGGAGCAGGCGGGGGCGGGTCGCATGGGAGATACTCAGCAGGTTCAGGCGCCGGAGGCGGTGGTGGAGGATATGTAGAAGTATCAGACTTAGCTGTTACCCCAGGTGCAACATTTTATTTTCTAATTGGTAGCCCCGGAGTGGGCGGTTCTTTAACTACAAGCTCACCGTACAAAACTGTAAATGGCCCTAGTAGTCATTATCCGCAATCAGGTACTGAGACGGGAGCAGTGTCTGGAGGTAATACAGTAATATCATATAATGGTGATCCTGCTTATGTAAGTCAATCTACTTATATTATTGTAGCAGGCTCAGGGCAGGGTGCTGGACTTAGTTCAGCAGGAGCCCAAGGAGGATCAGCTACATTAGGTTCAAGTACCTATGTAACAGATAACGCTTCTAGCTATACGACACTAAATGGTACAAGCGGTGTAAGTAGTTCAACCAGTACTACTCCAGGAGGAGGCGGTGGTGCAGGATATGGCGGAAACGGCGGTTATGGTATAGGAAACTTTCATAGAAGTAATGGAGGATGGGACTACTATAAAGCAGCTAGAGGGGGTCTAGGCGGGGGCATGCGTTTATTGGGTGGAACAACTTTAGGCAACAACGGAGCAAACGCACCCGCAATGGGATTCACAAGTCCTTATAATTATACAGGCGCAGGAGACGGATACGACGGAGGCGACAGCGCTTTTGGTGTTGACGGATACGGCGGAGGCGGAGGCGGCGGTACCGGTGGGCAAATTAGAAATCAAAATATAATATCGAGCAGTGGTTATTCATATCAACATCGCTGGTATTTAGGACACTCTGGATTAGACGGCGAACAAGGCGGATTAAGATTCAGTTGGTAAAAAGGAAATTAATTTGGCAGTTTTAAAAGAAGGATCTACATTAGGTTCTCATAAGATAGTAAAAGAATCAGCAATTGATAGCTCTGTGTTTGTAGGAGGTTCTATTAGCCTTTCTAATTTTGACTCTGAGGTAAGTAGAGGCACGGTACTACTTAGAACTTCTAACGGTGCTATTATGTTTGGTACTATAGATTCTCTCTCATAATTTTAATAGGAATATAACGGTGATTTAAACTATGGCTAATTTACTATCAAATACTAAACTAGGAGCTAATGCAGTAGTTTCTGCAGACACTATGTCTATAGATTTTATAATAGCAGCTCCCTGGGACAATACTAATAATGTATCTATTCTTACAGCTTATAATTCTAATGATAATTTAACTTGGTCTCCATCAGGTAACAGAGTAGTGACTTTAACCTCTAGTCCTATACATTTATCGCCCTCGTACTCTGTAACGGTACCTAGTAGTATGAATGAAGGATCAGAAGTAACTATAAACGTAGCTACAATTAGTGTTCCTGATAGTACTACTCTATACTGGGACACAGATGCTCCTGCTGAGTTTAGTGTTTCTAGCGGGAGTTTTAATATAAGTGGTAGCACAGGATCTTTTACCTTAACTCCTACTTCTGATGGTGTAGATGAGATTGAAAAAACTTTTACTGTAAGAATTAGAACAGACAGTACAAGCGGTACCATAGTAGCTACTTCTACCACTATAACTTTAAATGATCCTGAAGTGTGGTCTCAAGAAGCCTTTTTACTTCCAGCATCTGTTAATGCTGTAGATAAAATAGGAGAAAGAGTTGCTATATCAGGAGATACTGTTATGTTAGGTGCTCCACTAGATGATGATACAGCAACTGATTCAGGTGCAGCCTATATTTACACAAGATCAGGAAGTAGTTGGGCATTAGAACAAAAGCTTAAAGCTTCTGATGCTCAAGCAGGTGATGGAGATAATACTACAGCTTTTGCTATATCAGGAGATACTGCTGTTATAGGTTTACAGGATGAAGATACTACTGCTCTCACGGCTGGATCTATATATGTATTTACACGTTCAGGTACTACTTGGACACAACAACAAAAGATTCAATCTTCAGATGCGGCTGAAAATGATAGATTTGGTAAGTCTGTAAGTATAGATGGAGACACTATTGTTGTAGGAGCCCACTATGAAGACGACACGGCTGCTAATGCTGGATCTATATATGTATTTACACGTTCCGGCACTACTTGGACACAACAACAAAAGATTCAAGCTTCAGACGTAGCTGCAAATGATGAATTCGGTACTGCTGTGGCTATATCTGGAGACACGATTATAGCAGGAAGTGTATGGGATGATGATGTTTATGCTGGTTCTGGTTCCGCTTACATATTTACACGTTCAGGTACTACTTGGACACAACAACAAAAATTAACTTCTAGCGTACCTGAATTAGTAGCTAGATTTGGAACTGCCGTAACAATAGACGGAGATACCGCAGCAGTCGGTGTGCCTTGGGAAAATGTAAGTAGTGTAGCAGACTCAGGTGCTGTATACATATTTACACGTTCAGGTACTACTTGGACAGAACAACAAAGAATACCTCATCCTAGCCCTGGAGCTAGTGACAATTTTGGTAAATCTGTAGATGTAGATGTAAATAATGTTATTATAGGTGCAGAAAATATAGATAGTCCTTCTTCTAATTCAGGTAAAGCTTATATATATAAACGTACAGGAGGTACTTGGAATCAATATGCAATCTTACAAGCTTCTGATATTGATGAGAACGACAACTTTGGTTCAGGAGTAGGAATAGAAGGGGATAGTGCGGTTATAGGTTCTAGAGTAGGAGGAACGGGATCTTCTACTGGTAGTGGTTTTGCTCATATATTCACTACTCGTAAAACTTATTCAGTAAATCCTGCTTCAAGTAGTGTTAATGAGGGGGGGTCTTTAACTGTAGACGTGTCTACCGGTGGCGTAGCTAATTCTACCACTCTATATTATACTCTTACTAACTCAGGAGATTTTACAACTTCTAGTGGTAGTTTTACTATAAATAATAATGCAGGATCCTTCACAGTTACTCCAACAGCAGATTCTACTACAGAAGGCCCAGAAACTTTTCAAATAGAAATTAGAACTGACAGTGTCAGTGGTAGTATAGTAGCTATTGCTAGTACTATAACTATAAACGACACTAGTACTGCTTAAGTCATCTTAATAATATTAAAGAAAGTAAATAAATGAATGAATATTTTAAAGTACCAGTAGATAAGCTAGTACAAAAACTACCAGCTAAATTTGGATTTAAAGAATTTAATCCTAGTCAGTTAGCTATGCAAAGAGGATTAGAAGAGCATAGATTTTGGACGCATATATCGGCCAGACGAACAGGTAAATCTAGCGCCGCATCTGTTTTAGCTTTAGCAAAACTATTAGAGCCTAATCAACAAGTGCTAGTTGTAGCACCTGATTATAATTTATCATCTATTATTTGGGACTATACTACAGAGCTTATTAGTGTGCTTGGAATAGAAACTAAAAGATTAAATTTAAAAGATAGGGTTGTTAGATTAGTTAATGATAGCACTTTTAGACTATTATCTGCTAATAATAGATCAACTCTCGTAGGTAGGGCAGCTAATTTATTAATTGTAGATGAGGCTGCTATTATTTCCGATGATGAATATTTTACTAGAGATTTAAGACCTGCTCTATCTACTTATGAAGGGAGTAGAGCTTTATTCATATCTACCCCTAGAGGTAAACAAAATTATTTGTATAAATATTGGAGTAGAGGAGCTGACGATAAATACCCTGAGTGGGGTGCAGGTCTTTTTCCTTGGCATGTTAATCCTGCATTAAAAGAAGCTGATATATCAGAAGCAAAAAGAACCCTTCCTCCTAGTATATTTCAACAAGAGTATCATTGTGAATGGGTAAGTTTTGAGGGACAAATATATAAAGTAGAAGACTCTATACACTTAGTGGATACTGCTGAAACTGTTAAGCCTAATGATGATAGATACACTTTTATTGCGGGTCTAGATATGGGATTCAGAGACGATACCGCTTTTATAGTATTAGCTACTGATGGTACTAACTTTTTTGTAGTAGATGAATATGTAGCCAGTGAAGGCACTACTTCTTCTCATGCAGAGATTATAAGTGAGATAATAGAACACTGGGGTATAGAAAATATATACATAGATTCTGCGGCTGCACAAACAAAAGCTGATTTAGCATATGATTATGATATTTTTTGTGAGAACGCTGTTAAGTCTGTAAATGATGGTATTAGTTACGTTCAAGTATTAATTCAAAATGAAAATTTATTTTTTGATTTAGAAAATACTACTAAAACTTATTCTAGTGTTAATGGTTATAGATGGAATACAAGAGGTGAAAAATCAAAACCTTTACATGATTGGACATCTCATTGTTGCGATGCTTTAAGGTACGCCATATACTCGTATACAAAATCATCATCGGTAGGTATTTATGGATAAAAATAATATAAACTCAGTAAAAAGAGGCATGTTTACTTTAAGAAAAAAACATACTAAACAAAGCTTAAAAAAAGATGTTAAAGCTATAAGAGCTAATGGCTATCCTATACACATAGCTTTACATACTTTAGACTCTTCAAGAAAAAAGAAAAAAACTTCTAATAGTAAATTAAAGAGGGGATTGATAATAAATTCCCCTAAAAGGTATACAATAAGAAAAGATACAAAATAAATTTTTGACTCTAAGCAAAATAAGATTTATAATTGATAAAATGAAAGAATTAAAACGACTTCCTGTTAAGTATGTGAGAGACTTTATAAAGAAAGACTATACTCATAAAGATCACTGTTTTATTTGTAATACAAAAGAAAACTTAGAATTACATCATGCATTCAGTGTTTCAGAGCTTTGGAACGAATGGTTAGAAAAAGAAAAAATTGATAACTCTATATTAGACTATGATTTAATCAAGGTTTTGAGAGTTCGTTTTTATCAAGAAAATAAGCACTTATTAGGGCCTGATAATTTATACACTCTTTGTAAAATACATCATCAAAGACTCCACAGTATATACGGTGCTAGGTATTCTAACTGGAGATCTGTTAAGGTTAAAACTTGGCTAGAGAGTCAGAGATTGAAATTTGGAGAACAAAATGGCAGGTCCAATTAGTTGGGTACGAGAAAAACTTAATCCTATTCAGCCTTATCTACAAAGTCAAGAACCCACAGTTCAACCAGACAATAATGTAGATTTTAGAGCTGCTTACGATCAAGTTGAGATAGTGCATAGATGCATAGAAATGATAGTCAACGCAGTAGTGGGCATACCCTTTGCAGTTGAGCCCGGTAGTCAAGGCGGTCCTGTTAAAAAAGTAAGTAAATTACTTAATTCAAGACCTAATCCTTTTGAAGATAGAACCAGATTTATGAGAAGAGCCGTAATGGATCTTTTATTAGATGGCAATGCTTTCTTCTATTATGACGGTAATGATATGTATTTATTACCAGCTAACGATATAGAAATAGAAACAGATGCCAAGAGATTTGTAAAAGGCTATACTTATATGTTGTCAGGGGGTGAAACCGAAAATAGTTCAGGATTTCAGCCTTTTGCAAGCTCTACTCCTTACGCTTCTTCTGGTGGTTCTAAGAAAAAACCTAAGCAAACTATCCATTTTGATTCTACAGAAGTTATACATATAAAAGATGATAATGATGAGAGCATATTTAGAGGAAAAAGCAGACTAAGATCTTTATCTGACCTTATAAATTTATACTATGCTTTGCTCAAGTTTCAAAGACAATTCTTTAAAAATAATGCCATACCTGGTGTTGTTTTAACTACAGATACTGTTCTTAGCTCAAAAGTAAAAGAACGATTATTACAAAGCTGGCGAAATACATATACTACAATATTTGATGGAGCCAGAAATCCTGCCATATTAGATGGTGGATTAAAAATAGATAAGTTTAGTGACATAAACTTTCAAAGTTTAGATTTTGAAAACAGTGTAGAACGATTGCAGCAAGATATGGCTAAAGCTTTAGGAGTACCTTATACTCTATTAAAAAGTGGTAATAATGCTAATATCTCTTCTAATCAAGTACTATTTTATGAGCATACTATTATACCAATAGTTACTCAATTTACTAGTGCTTTTGAGCATCATTTTAACAGTGTTTCTATAAGACCCGAATTAGTATCTATACATGCACTACAGCCAGATTTAAAGTCTCAAGCGCAGTATTTTAGTTCCTTAGTTAATGCTGGTATTATTACTCCAGACGAAGCTAGAGAAAAACTTAATTTTCCTACTTTAGGATTAGATACTACTTCAGAAATTCGCATACCTCAGAATATCACAGGAAGTGCCACTAGTCCAGAGCTGGGCGGTAGACCTTCATCAGACGATACAGAAGATATGCCTATAACGGAGCCAACAAATGAATGATAAAAAGTTTTATATCAATAGTGATAATATAGAAATTAAATCAAAAACAGATAGTGCTAACAAGCCTTTTAAAATTGCAGGTTACGCTAATACTACATCAAAAGATAGAACTGGAGATGTAGTTTTATCAGAGGCGTGGGTTAAAGGCATAGAGAACTACAGAAAGAATCCTGTTTTACTCTATCAACATGACCATGGAAAGCCTATTGGTAAGTCTGATACTGTAAGAGTCGATAAAAAAGGTATTTTTGTAGAAGCTTCAGTATCAAGTGCAGCTGAAAAACTACACGGAGTGCAATCTTTAATTGAAGATGGAGCACTTAAAAGTTTTAGTGTAGGTTTCAGAGTAAAAGATGCAGATTATGATAGAACTGCAGATACTTTTGTAATTAAAGACTTAGAATTACTAGAGATTAGTGTGGTAAGTGTTCCCGCAAATCAAGAGTCTTTATTTAGTATCAGAAAAAGTTTCGAATCAGATGAAAGTTTTGAGTCCTTTAAGTCTCAATTCGAAAAAGAGGAGGAAGAAGTTTTGGAAGAAAAAACAACAGAAGAAACTGCAGTAGAAGAATCTTTAGAAATTGAAGAAACTGTAGTAGAAGCTTCTGAAGACAAGTCTATTGAAGAAAAAGATCTTGTTATAGAGGAAGAAAAAGAAGCGGTTGAAGCAGAAGGCTCTTATGAAGATCCTAATACTCTAATCCCTTTTTATAATATGCTAAGTACTGAGACTTCTCAGTTAGTTAATGGCGCTTGTATAAAAATGAAGGGCAATCGTTATAAAATTTCAAAAATTGCTACCGCCGAATCCCCATATTTCATATTTAAAGAAATTGACATTAACGGGGTTTCAAGCGATAATACTATTAAGATTAATGCAGAAAATCTATCTGTAGTTAATGCTTGGGATCTTTCTACTAAATTCGATATTGAAATCATCGACCATAGTGAAAGTAAGTCTTTAACAGATAAAGACAGAGAAGAAATTAAATCTAATTTCTCTGATCTTGTTAAAGCTTCCGAATTTAATCTTTTTGGACTAAAACAAGAAGATAAAATTAAAAATAATGATCAGTATCAAACAACTTTAAACAACCTGTTAAATCTGAAAAGCATGGAAGCAGGAACTTGGAGTGATACTCACTATACGTTAGCAAAACGTTTTGTTAATACTATTAAAGCACTTATCGACCTTCCACAAGAAGAAGATAGAGATTTCGCACTAAAACTATACGGTTATATTACCGAAAATAAGGAGAATAATGAGATGGCAACTCAAGATATTGGTGATCCCATCACTGTTGATACAAAAGCTGCAGGCACTCAGGTTGTTGAAGAGAAAAAAGTTTCTAATCACGTTTCTGAGCCAGAAGTAGCAAAACTAGTCGAAAAGACTGGTGATAAAATCATGGAAGAATCAGAAGCTAAAATTAAAGCTGATAATGAAAACCATGAAGACTCTCGTTTAGCTGAAGAGCTTGCAGAGTTAAAAGGGCAAATGAAAGCCTACCGTGAGCAAATTGACTCATACACAACTAGTAAAATGGTTTATCAAGAAAATACTCGTAGAACCGAGCAGTTTTCTCAGAAAGACCTATCTAACGCTTACTTTTTAGCTAAAGCTATGCGTAGAGACCCATTAAGCACTAAGTACGGCATGCGTATGAAAGACGTAGTACAAGGTGGTTCAGTAGACGCATTTGAAAATGCATTTTCTACAAACGTATATGAAGAAATGAGACAACAACTTGTTGTTGCTCCTTTATTCAACCGCATCGAAGTTAACGCAAAACAGTTTTCAGTACCTGTTGCAAGCGAAGACACAGATGACTCGATTGCTCAGTTTGAGTCCGGCACTTATGCCACAGACACAAACAACTACGTACCGGCATCAAATCAGCACGTATTAAAGAGCGTTGACTTAACACCACATAAATTTATGGTTAAGACACACATCGCAAAAGACGAAGAAGAAGATACACTACTTCCATTAGTAGACTTTTTACGTTCAGCAGCTACACGTCGTTTAGCTCGCTTTACAGATAAAGTATTACTTCGTGGTAATGGCGGATTAAGCGGCTTTGATGCTACTGAATCAATGTCAGCGGGTAGCACTACAGGAGTAGGCGGAGTTGCTTCACCTATTACAGGTATTGTAAACCACGCTGGTGCAGTAGCCGCATTAAACGTATACAGAGGTGTAGGTTTAACAGGTGCTGCAGCTAATACAGCAACTGCTTCTGCAGCTACTGTAGCGTCAGCTCGCGCAGCTATGGGCAAGTATGGCCTAGCTATGGGAGACCAGTTAGTACTTATTACTTCAGTAGAAGGTTATAATAATTTTGTAACTGAAACTGATTTCCAAACTGTAGATAAGTTTGGTCCTCAAGCTACCTACTTAACAGGCTCTATTGGTGCTATTTATGGTATTCCAATTCAGATTTCTGAATTTATGGATTCCGTATCAGCAACTGCTAATAACCGCGTACTTGGTACTATGGTTTATAAGCCTGGATTCTTGATTGGTGAGCGTCGTTCTATGGAAGTAGAAAGCGATTACCTTCCAGATCGTCAAGTTACAGCGCTTTATATGTCAACACGTTATGACATGAAGGCACTTACAACAGAGTCAGCAGCTGCACTAAGCTCTTCTTACTCTTATGCTGTAAACATGTTAAGTGGTGCTGAGTAATCAGTAACTACTTATAGTTAGCAAAGAAAAGGGGATGCGGGCTCCCAGCCCCATTCCCTTTTTATTTTTTAGGAGACAGTAAATGTTAGTGACTCTATTAGAAATTAAAGAGTTTTTAAAAATAAAACTAGATAATGATAGTGAAGACAGCAGATTAAGATCTATAAATTCGTATGTATCTAGTTTAATAGAATCTTACTGTGGTAGAGTAATATCTTCAGGTAATTATACAGAATATTTTAACGGAGGAGTTTCCTCTGTTTTTATTAAGAATCCTCCTATTAACTCTGTACACGAAGTTTCTCACTATACTGGAAATTCTTATACTACTTTAGGTGGGCCAGGTTCTTTAGGTCAACAAATAGAAATAGAAGGATCCTCACACAAAATTACTTCTTTAGGTAATGCTAAAACTAGTAAAAGAGTAAAGAAGTTTGGTATTTCTAGTCTACATTTATCTGAGGCAGGAGACTATTTATCAGTAAATAGTTCTGATGATTTTAATCTAGGTACTGAGCCTTTTACTATAGAGCTCTTTGTACGCCCTGCAAACTTAAATAATTCTACTTTTATATCTAGAAATGATAACGATAACGATAACTGGGAGCTCTCATATGATTCTAGTAATGGTGTATTTTTTAGAGCAAAAAGTGATGACGTAGAGACAGCTTATATATCCGGTACTACTGTGTCTGTAAATACTTTTACTCATATAGCAGTAGTTAAAGAAGATACAGAATTAAAAATATATCAAAATGGTAATCAAGTAGGCTCTTCAGTAGCTCATGCTAATTCAATCCCTAATTTATCTTCCTCTTTAGAAGTAGGAAGAATATCTCAAACAGATAATAAAAACTTCGTTGGGTATATAGATGATATAAGAGTTTCTTGGAACGCTAAATACTCAGGTAACTTTAGTACCTCTTTACAGGCTGCAGCATCTGACGAAGATACTAAATTATTAATTCCTTTTAATGAAGGAGCTAATAAAACAGATATAACTGACTTTTCTAGAAAGGTAAATGAGTATGTATGGTACCCTGATACTGGTGAGGTGAGTTTTGACTCTGGAATGGGTAGCGGCTCTCCTAATTTAGGATTTTTTAATCCTAGAAAGTTTAATAATTTTACTAATGGAGTTAGAGTTACTTACAATGGAGGTTACTCTTCTGTACCTAATGACTTAAAACTCGCTTCGTTAGAAATGATAAAAGTTCTTTATAAAGGAAGAGAGGGTGCAAAAAGCGTATCTCTTCAAGGAGATAATTCTTCTTCTCATGACTTAAGTTTAGACGGATTTCCTCCTCAAGTTAGAAGAGTATTAAATTTATATAGGTTGCCTATGTAATGATATCTGTATTAGCTTTTATGGATGGAAAAAAATTAGAAAAAGCTCTTAGCGATACAAAAGCTAAAAGTGCGTCAGTTAAACTGGGGATTGTAGGTGAAAGAATTACAAAAGGAATTTTTAAAACTAATAAAGAAGCTAGTACAAGAAGTGGTAAAGCGGATATTGTAGGAGTTCCTTCTAAAAATGTTCTATCAGTTATCCAAGCAGTAGAAGGTAAGAACTCTCCTACGGTAGCGTCCTTAAATGATCTTATAAATGAGTCTATGGGCGTTAAATCTTTTGATATAGAAGCTAAAGCTACAGGAAAGCTATTAGGAGGTACTGGGTTTGCAGGAAGTAGACGAGGCACTCTAAAAGTTACTGGAGCCACAGCAAGTCTCAACCCTAGAGGTCAAATAGATACTGACTATATAGAAAGACAAAGAGTATTAATAACAGAGTTAGTAGAGCTAGGTATGACTAGCAATAAAGGTAAAGTTTCTAAAATAAATAAACTATTCGAAGATTTAAGAATAGAAGTCAATGACTCTTATACCTCTAATGACTTAAAAGAATTACAAGACGAAATATTTAAAGTAGTTGGCGGCTCTAGGGGTAAATCTGTTATTAGAAATGCCTATGATAAAGTTATGAATGACCCTAAAAAGTTTAAACAGTTTATGGAAGGCCCTTTTGGTAGTCTTATAACAGATAAAGTTACTAACCTAACCGCGCAAATAAATGTTAAGGATACTAAGTCTGATAATACTTTAACTTTTTTCCAAACTTTTATAGGTTTAAAATTTACTAGTAAAGATATAGTTAGAAAAAAAGGATCAACAGGTTCTTATTCTTTCTTTTTAAGTAGTGCATTTGAAAAAAAACTACTAGATGAAACTAGACGTAAGCTTGAGCAAAACGCTATAGGAGTTATAGAAGAAGATATAAATAAAGTATTTAATATTAGTGGTAAAACAACTTTAAATAATATACTAAAGCGTCCTGGCAGCTTAAAAGAAATAATAGACTCTTTGACTTTTGATCTTAATATTAAAGTGCCTAGTGGAGGATCTATAGTCTTAAATTTTGGCATAACAGGTACTAAGCTATTTGATGAGATAAGTGCTAAAACCGCTAGAGCATTAAGTAATAATTTAGTAATATCATCTAAAGTACGAAAAGGTAGATTTGCTTCTGCAGTTCAATTAACTTCTTTATTACAGATAGAAGTACTAAGCAGGATGAGGAAATCTGGAAGACCTAAACCCCCTACTCTTACTAACAGGTCTGGTAGGTTTGTTGAAAATTTAGAAGTAGCCCAAGTTAATTATAAAAATTCTATAATTAACTATTATTCAATGCCTCTATACTACTCATTAGAGGAGTATGGGTATGACGTTGAAAATTTAATTGAAGGTAGTATAAGAGATATAACGCAAAAACTGTATTCTCGTCAGTTTAACTTGATACGTGCTTAAGTTTAAAAAAATTAAATTGCCGTAGTTATTTTCCTGTGTTATACTCTTATAAAGTTAGGTGGAAAAATGTCTCAAAGACGAGATATAATAAAAACATTAATTGATAACTTAATATTAATAGATGGTACTGGCTCACCTTTTGGGGGCTATGTATTTAAAACTAGTGTACATGAAAATGTATATAGAGGCTTTAAGCCATTAGAAGAAATTAATGACTTTCCCTCAATTTATATTGTTCCAGGAGCAGAAATAAGAGATTATAACAGTACTCTTGGAGGAACTACTATTAATTCTTTACTTCCCGTAGTGTTGCGATGCTACATTTACGATGAAGAAGATGAATTAGTAAATGAACATATAAATGATATTACACAAGATATTGAACATATTATTTATAGTTTACCAACGACTAATGAAATCCTAGACTTAACATTAACGTCTATAAATACAGATGAAGGACTTCTAACCCCCTATGGAATTGTAGAATTACAAGTACAAGTTCGTTATGAAGTCACCTTATAAGGAGATAATAAATGCCCAATTGCGGTCCTAATACACAGATTAACCTTCAGAGAAACACTGAAGTTTTTTGGTCAACTATTGACTTGAATGGCGGAGGCGTATCGGCTTCAATGACGCCTGACAACACTTGGAGAGTAGAAGTTTTAGCTGGTTATGCTTTTAACCAGAGTGCTACTAACCAAGATATTAACACTTTAGAATCAGGCAACACGCCTGATAGAGCTACACAAAGGTTTAACACTTCAGTTAATCCAGTAGAATGGAGTATGAGTACTTATGTCCGTCCTACAGGGATGGTAACTACTGACGGTCAAGACTCGCCCACAGGTAACTCTAAACCAGTATCAGACTGGTTCTTATGGCAGTCTATGCTATCAAATAATGCTCCAGCAGCAGCGGGAGTAGAATCTAGTTCTTGGGAAAATAATGGTATTTTCCACTTAGGACATAGAGGTTTTGGTGATAACGCTGATGTAGTTGCAGCTTCAAATGCTAACGTTACTGCTCACAGCTCTAACTTCCCAACAATGAAAGAGTATTCACTTTACTTTAAAGTGGATAACGTAGTATATCAAGTTGGTCAAGCAGCAGCTAATGAAGGATCTATTGATGCAGCTATCGATTCAATTGCTACTACTTCTTGGAGCGGTTTCGGTACTAACTTATTTGAGCTTACAGATACTAAAAGAGATGAAGCTATCTCAGTATTTGGAGGCACATTGAATGATGGTACTAATGCAACGGCTAATAGTTCTACTGACGTAGGAAACTCAGCTACTCAGTCTTATCATCCTTTTGGTACTTCTAAAGTAGCTGGTTCTGATATATCATCAGCATTTATCAAAAATAGATTAAGTTCTATCGCAGTTACATCTTCAGCGTCTGGGGAATCAAAAGCTTATACATTCCCAGTTACTGGCTTAAGCTGGGGCTATAACAACAATGCCTCTTACTTAACACCAGAAGAACTAGCATCACTTAACTCACCTATTGGTCAGTTTACAGGTGCTAAAACAGTAACAGGTAGCTTTACTGCTTATCTACGTGCAGGAGCAAACCAATCTGCGGAGTTCTTAAAAGATATCGTTACTAATACAGCGGTACAAACTAAAGGCGCAAGTGCTAACCTACAAATCGGTGGTACAACAGCTCCTTACTTTGCGGTAAACATGCCGTCAGTACAATTTGACTTCCCATCACACTCAATTGATGATGTTGTGGGTATTACAGTTGATTTCTTAGCACAAGAGACAGATCCTACTTGTGGTGATGAATTCACATTCTTTGTTAGCTCAACTAGCTAATAAAAATTAAAAAATTCATGAAAGTTGAGGGGTTCATGAATTTATTATCACTAGGAGACAGCTATTCTTAGCAAGCAGCAAACATCCCCTCACTTGTTGTACGTTAGATCGAATAGCTGTCTCTTTTTAACTTAATATAGAGGGGATAAATCCTATGAGTATGATTAAAAATTTAATGATTAACGAAAAAGTTGTCGAAGTGGAGTTTCCAGATAGCGATAATTTTTATGTTAGCTTAACTTATTTAAACAGAGAAAAATTAACAAAAATTAGAAATAGATCTTTAACTATTAAATTTAACAAACGTTCTCGCCAAAGAGAAGAAGAAGTAGATAACGAAAAGTTTCTCGAAGAGTATGCTAGAGAAGTTGTTAGAGGTTGGAGAGGTCTTACAATCAGAGAATTAGCAAGGCTAATGCCTATTGAGACTGCAGGAGCTAACTTAGAACAAGAAGTTCCCTATTCAGAAGAAGACGCACTAGAGCTTTTAAGAAACTCTACTATCTTTGACCAGTTTGTTACAGATTGTCAAAATGACTTTGAAGTCTTCGAAAAAGATAAGACAGACTCACAAGTAAAAAACTAAGACGATACATATCAGAATCATTGCAGTCTGGGGGTATAACCAAAGAGCAATATTTTATGATGTGTGAACAAATGGGCACTACTCCTTTAGAGGAGGAAATACCTATAGATTATTCTGACCTAAGTGATGAATGTCAAATAGTACTAGCTATATTTAATATACTACCTGATAGTATTGGAGGTATGAGCGGTGCTTGGTTAGGAAAAGACTATTCTGGTCTTAGAACATTTATGGATATATACGGTATTCAAGATGAGATGTTGTTTTTAAATTTACTAACAGTATTAGTTCAGGAAACTTCTGATCACTATGCTAAAAAACAAAAAGAGCAGCAACAAAAATCTAAACTTAAAGGTAGAAAATGATTGGCAGGCAATATTAATACTAACGTTAATCTTAACGTTAAATCAACAGGTACTAAACGAGCAGCTAAAGATATAAACGCTTTAAACTCTGCTCTCCGTAAAATTGGTGCCGCCTCCGATAACTCTACTAAAGGGTCTGATAAGTTAAACAGGTCTACTACTAGATTAGGACAGTCTTCTGCTTCTGCAGGTAGACAGTTCTCAGCACAAGCCGCAGGACTTGGTGGGCTCGTAGGAGCTTACGCAGGTGCTGCGGCTACTGTTTTTGCACTACAGCAAGCTTTTTCAGCCCTAAATAGAGCTGCCCAAGTAGATAATATTATTAGAGGAACACAGACTCTTGCTGCTAAAGTAGGTGAAAATGGTAATCAAATATTACAAAGTTTACAAGATATTACTCAGGGGCAGGTAGCTCTAGGAGAAGCTGCAGAAAAAGCTAACCTTGCTCTATCTACAGGTTTTAGTACTAAGCAAATAGAACAGCTTGCTAATATATCTACTAAAGTTTCTGTTGCTTTAGGTAGAAACTTATCTGATGCTTTTGAAAGACTTACTAGAGGTGCTGCAAAACTTGAACCAGAACTTTTAGATGAACTTGGCATATTTACTAAGCTAGAACCTGCTACTAAAGCATATGCTAAAGAAATAGGTAAAGCAGTAAACGACTTAACAGAATTTGAGCGTAGACAAGCATTTGTTAATGCTATTATTGAAGAAGGTAATAGAAAGTTTAGTGAAATTGATACTAGCGCTCCCTCCGCACAAAAAAGCCTTAATAGGCTTAGTGCTACTTTACAAGATTTAGGACACAAATTTGGTGTTTTAGCTGCAGAAGCGTTAGTCCCTGTTATTGACTTTTTTACTAAAGACTTTACAGGGGCTATTTCTATTTTTGCACTAGTAGCTAGACAGTTAGCATCTTCAGGTCTTACATCCTTAACTGCCGGTATTAATTCATTTTCGGCATCTTTAGATTCAAATATAGCTAGATTAGGAGATCAGATATCTGCTTCTAAGAACTCTCGACAAGCTATGGAAGACTTCTCAGAGTCAGTAAAAAATAATAATAACTTTATGGTGTTAGGTAATAAAGCTCAAACAGAACAAGCTTTAAAATTTAAAGGTATGGGCGCGGCATCTACTTTAGCCGCTACAGATTTAAAATCTTTTATTGCAGTACAGCAAGAACAAATTAATATTGGGGCCTCAAGACTAGTTCAGTTAGATAAAGAAAATAAATCTTTAATTGCCAGATCAAAGCTAGGACCCCTTACTAGTCCCGCAGATATTGCAGCTCTTAAATCATACAGCACTGAAAATGAAAAGTTACAAGCAAATCAGTTTATATTAACAAAAAGAATTAATGATGCTAACGTTGCTTTAGTAGCTCAATCAACTAAATTAAAAGCTGTTGCAGTAGCTAGTAGGGTTGCCGCTGTGTCTGTTAGAGCTTTAACAAGAGCTTTTTCTGTACTACTACGGGTTTTAAATGTAGCACTATTAGCTCTAAGTTTTGGTCCTTTACTTTTAAATTTAGTAGGGCAGATAGGTATATTTAATACTGCTATAAACTACTTAAAAGATACTTTTTTAGCGCTAAGAAATGCTAATAAAGATTTGGAACTAGGCATAAGAGCTTTAGGGGCTAGAGCTGAAGTAGGCATAAGTAATATAACAGAGCAGTATAAACAATTAGGGCTTTCTGCTAGAGAGGCTGCAGACGCACAAGAAAGCGCTATTAAAAGAGTAGCTGCTGCACTAAAAGATAATGATTCTAAAATAGACGAAGTATTTGGTACATTTGGCGGTACAGCCGCTATGGCAGGATTAATGGCTGTAGCAGCAGGAGTTACTGCTATTTTTAGCGCCGCCGCTGCAGGTATAGCCGCCATTGTTGTAGGGGGCCTTAGTTTAATAGATATGTCTTTAGCATATCTATTTGGTTATGAATCTATAAGTAAAAAAGTTGCTAGTAGCGCAGCAGAAGCGTTAGGAGGCCCATCAAAAACTCTTAAAGAGGGTGAAGAAGCAGCTGCCTCTTTAAGAAAAGAGGTAGAAGAATTACAAGACTCTTTTAACAGAACCGGAGACTTAGCCTTATTACAAGAAATAGATCAGATAAATGCGTTTAGAGACGCTATACTAGACACAGATTCAGCAGTTACTATGTTTACAGGAACTTTATCTAGACTTACAGGACAAGACGCTTCTTTAATTGATGAACTATTAGGTACTACAGAAGCTGATTTTAGTGATACATCGTTAAAATTAGGAGGATTAGAGATAGCAACTAGAGAAGTAGGTAAAACTTTTACTGTTGCAAATGAGTCTATAGGATTAATTTTACCTACTTTTGTAGGATTTGAGTCTACACTACTTAGAGCTAATAATGCTATGAGAGATGGCTCTGTAAGCAGTAAGTCTTTCGTAGAAATTATTAATAGTTTAAGAACTTCTCAATCTAACTTATCAGATACTATAGATATTGTTACTTCTAGAATATCTATACAAGAACAAAAGATTAAAAAGCTAAACGCAGAAGGAACTGAAGAAGCTAGAGTGAGAGCAGATGAATTAGTAAATTCTAATAGAGATTTAATAACTACTTTAGGGGCTTTAGAAACTAGGTTTGAAGAAACTACTAATAGATTAAATGAGTTATCTGAGGCAGGAGATCAAGCTAATAAATCTTTAGTTAAATTTGAAAATATACAAAAAGTATTTAAGTCAGCAGCAGATACTATTACTAATGCAAAGTTCAAAGGGCTATTTGTTGAAACAGCAGAGGGCCTTGAGTTTGCAACTTCTTCTACACAAAAATTTGTTAATCAGGTTAATAGCTTAAAAAATGAGCTTGTAGGCATAGGAGGTCTTACTGATTTAGAAGATAATGTTACAGCTTTTGAAAAGTTAGGTCAAGTAATTAGAAGTGATGATGGTAGTGTTACTACAACTACTGATAGAGCTGCAAAAGCAGTAAGAGAGTTAAATCTTGCAGTAGCTAATAGAGAGTTTATGGAAAAATCTATTAAAGGTCTTTTATTGGGTCAAGTAGAGGCTGTAAAACAACAAACTAGAGAGCTTGAAAAGCAATCAAGAATAGCTAGACAACAACTTCAACAGGCAACTTTAAAAGCAGAAATAGACATATCTAAGGCGCGACTTACTTCACTTAATAAAGCTAGAGCAGAAGAAATAAGTATTAAAAAAGTAAAAGCTGATGGCGCAGCAATATCTAGTGAACTAGCAGCAACAGAGTTATCTATATCTAGAGATATTTTATCTGAGAGAGCAAACGCTATAGATATACAACAAGAACAGCTTAAAATAGTATCTCAAATAGCAGAAGAAAGAATAAAAGGAGCTAAAGAAGAGCTATCAGCACAAAAACAAATGATATCTTTAGCTAAAGAGGGTCTAGCCTTTGATGACTCCTTCTTTGACAAAGATATGACTAAGATACTAAATTTACTTGCTGACATAGGATCAGCTTCTTTAGACGTAGAAATATCTCAAAAAGAGACAGATTTAGCAGAAAAGCAAGCAGAAACAGCAGCTGAATTAGCAAAGTTAGAAGCAAATAAACAAATTTTTGCAGCAGAGATACTAGCAAAAGAACAAGAACTATCTTTACTAGAGATAGACTCTAGAGTTGCAGATCTTACTGCTCGTATAGAGATTTCAAGAGCAGAGAGACAAAATGAAATTGATTCCCTCACTGAAAGACGCAGCATAGCTGAGTTAGAAGCTAAATTAAAAAGAGAGACTTATGCAGCTAATCTAGAAAATAAAAGAGAAGAATTAAAGATACTAGAAGAAAAAAGACAAGATACTATAAAACTAGTAGAGTCTTTTAATAATCTAACTACTGATATGGGTACAGAGTTTGATACCTTTATATCGGAATTACAAGCAACTTTAAGTACTCAAAAAATAGCACTAGAAGCAAAAGAGACTATTATAGCAGATCCTGCTAAAGACAAAAGTGCTGATCCTGTACAATCTAGTGCCGATGCCTTAAATAACTCAGCAGATTCTCTAGAAACTGTTGCTGAAGAAACATCTGCTCTAGTAAAGGAAGTTAGTACTACAGGACAATCTTCTTTAGACTCTTTACAAGCTCTAGAAACCTCTGCTCAAGCTACTAATGAGATAGCGGAAATAACTAATACTACGTTAGATACCACTATCTCTAACAAAAAAATAGAAAGTGATTTAATAAGTAAAAACGAAGATGAAAGACTGGCTGCTTTAGGCGCTGAAAGTACCGCGTTAAAAGAGAAACATGTACTTGAGACTGAGAATAGTAATGCAGCACTAGAAACTGCAAACAAAACTGCTGAATTAGAAAAAGATAAAGCTAAAAATGCAGAAGCTGCCTTACAAGCGCAGATAAAAGCAAACCAATTAGCTCAGAGACAAGCTGCTTTTCAGATTATGAATCAAACAGGAACATTACTGAGAGAGCTATCTGTAGGTAGAGCTGAAAAAGCAAGAGATAAAGCAGCAGAGAATAGAGATAAGGTACTATCTAAACAAGAGGAAGTATTATCTAGAGTAAGCTCTTTGAGAAGTTCTGAGGCGGATGCTATGGCTGGGGCTGTTGATATTTTAAAAGAACGAAGAGCCTTAGAAAGAGATATAATTTCTTCTATTGCAGACAGTGATGCTAGTGGGTACTTAAAAACTACAGAAGCTTATTTTAAAAACTTAAATGACTTAGACGAGCAAACTAAAGTATTAAGTGAGGCTCAAGCTAATAGAGCTATAGCAGAAGCGGAACTAGCTATACAAGACTATAAAGTTATAGAAGCAACAAATAACTTATCTAGCGCAGAAAAAGATCTAGAAAACGCGCATAATAGTTTAGTAGGTAGAACAGGGGACGTACTTCAAAAATTCGGAAGCTTGGGTAATAGTATGGTTAGCTTAGTAGGCTTAGCTCAACAACTAACAGGTGCCTTTACTACTCTAGGTAATACCTTAGTAGGATCAGTAACTGGAGATAGTAATAATGAAATTACTGAAGCAGTAAAAGATGGTTTTGATAAGTCAAAAGCTGCTGAAACTTCTGCTCAAGTTACAGGAAATATAGTTGCAGACTTAAAAAATGTTGTTGTAGGTAGTGTAAGAGATTTAGGCGGGGCCTTTGAAAGATTTAATCAAGAAAGCATTGGAGCTGCAGGAGGCGCTGCTCAATATTTTGCAGAATCTGACGGTGGTTTAATAGATTTTGCAGCTGCGGGCTTAGGTAAAGCAGTTACTCCTATGATAACTGGTATAATAGAAGATTTTATTACCACAGCTTTAGGCCCTATAGGTAATATAGCTATGACTGCTATAGATTTTATAGCAGGTGACTTTATATCTGGACTTATTGGCGACGCACTAGAAGGTATTGTTAACTTTTTTTCTCCTCGTAAGCGGAATAGATCAACTGCTGACTTGACTACTGGAGACATAATAGATAGAAAAGATAGTGGAGTTGATCTGGATCCTGTAGCTAAATCAGCATTTAAAATGAATCAAGCATTAGAAACTGTTACTGGAGGTCTTCAGAGATTTACTGAAGCACAAGCAATACTAACTACTAAAGGTTCAGATATTAGAGAAAAATTCTTAGAGCTAAGGGGTGGCGGGGCTGATGCAGTTAGCTTAGACTTTGATAGCGAAAACTTTGGTAAGGAATTATTTGAAGGACTTATTAGAGGCTTAGATCCTATATCTTTAACGGAAGACATGAAAGACGCTATAGGTAATATGGATTTCAGTAAAGAGATAGAAAATAACATGAAAGACCTTAATTTTGCTAAAGGCTTTGATGGTTTAATGACTCAACTAGAATCTGCAGGAGGTAAATTTACTAATCTTGGTGAGTTTATAGACTTAGTAAATATTAAAGCAGAAGCTGCAGCTGCTACATTTGCGCAAGGAGCGCTACAACAAACATTAGATTTAATAGAAGAAGCTGGAAGAGTGTTCGGAGAACAATCTGAGCAAGTAGGAAGAGCAAAAGATGCGGCTGAGAATATGGTTTTAGCCCATTTAGATTTACATGTAGCGGGAGATCGCACTGTAAGCCTACTTAGTGATACGTCTACTAATTTGAGCGGTATGGCTATGGCTATGGAGACTGTAAAAGCAGAAATGAATGCTATGCAAGACGCTCTTGAGGCTACAGGCGTTAACGCAGGTGAGGCTGCTAGAATAATAGAAGAAGGCATAGCACTTAAAATTACACAAATGGCTCAAGACTTTGGGGATGCCTTAAGTGACGTAATTCAGTTTGGTGATATTCTAGAATCAAGCGCTGTTCAAGGATTAAAAGATGTCTTAGAATATCAACAGGCTATAATACGAGATGCTGCCTATATTCAAGAGCAGCTAGGTAATGGTTATGATTTTATAGCTCGTGCAGAAAAAGCTTTAGCTATTCAAAGAGGTAATATAGTAGGTAAAGCTTCAGATCAAGAATTAAGAGCTCTTAGTGAGTTAGCAGGTGCAGGACAAGAATTTAGTAACGCTGCTATGAAAGCAGCTACTGATGCTGAACTAACTAGAAGAGTTATGAATAATATATTTGAGGGAGCAAAACAACTTACTCAAGCACAAAGAAGTTCAAGATCTGTAGGAAGAGGCTTAGCTTTTGCTGAGGGAGGTTTTGTGCCTGGAACTCCTGAACAACAAAATAAAGATTCTGTGCCTGCATTACTAATGCCTGGAGAGTATGTATTAAATAAAAAGGCAGTTAAGAATGTTGGAGTAGGCACTTTAGCTGCTTTTAATTCTGGAGCCTTTAAAAAGATGGAAGGTGGCGGTAGTCCTACAGGAGGAGTTATTGCTCCTGATAAAGTAGCTACTGATGCTTTTGGAGGTACTTTTGGTATAAATGCTGCTACTCAAGCATTATTTAAAAACTTCAGCCAAGATATGACTACTACTTTAGAGTTTTATGAAGCTAGAGAGATAGTTGCTCAAGCTAATATAGAACTTTTTGAGACTTATTCAGACCTTAGAGAGGCAGCAGGGGCTAGTAATGACCTTATGAATGCTTTTAGTATTATAGTAGATCATATAGAGCGAGGGGAAATAGGTCTCGCTACTGCAGTATTTGATATAGCACATAATTTAACAGAGGCTACTAGCGCTACAGAAGCCTATACTCTTTCCCTGTCTCAAAATCAGGCACAACAAGCTTTAGCTTCTGCCGGTGTTAATTTGCAAAATGAAAGTATAGGTACTTTAACAGATAATTTAACTAGTTTTTACAATAGTATAAATACTTCTTCTGTGACTGCTGGAGACTTAGAAGCTGTGATAAGTCAAATGAATATAGCTTTATCTCAAGGAGTTATATTTGGTAATGAATACGGATCTATATTAGACGATGTTACTTCAGATTTTGACAATGCCTTAGCATCTTTAGATGAATATTCTTCTTTCTTCTTAGAACTTCAAGATATGACTTTGGATCCTACAGGTATTATAAGCTCCATAAGATCTGTTCAGTATGCATTTGAAGACGGTATGAATACTATGACAGATGCAGTTACCGATGGGTTTATAGATACTATAGACGCTTCTACAGTACAAGTTAGACTTAATAAAAGACTAGAAAAAGAAAGAATAGATTTAATTAAAAATTCATCTGATGAGCAGCTTAGAATAATTAGAGATACTCAAGATTCAATCGCAGACGCAACTTTTAAAACAGGTGCTATAGCAGAAATAGCTGTAAGAAAAATACTAGCAGTCTCTTCTGCCTTTGGTACTTTTGAGCAAGGGTTAGTAGGATTTTACAATAACTTAGTACAATCATCAGGAAACTTTACTAGAACTTTAAGCGCTTCTGTAGTTAGTAGTATACAAGCAGCAGGCATAATAATAGATGATGAGTTAGATACTAATTTCTTAGGTACATTAACTAATTTTGCTACTCTATCTAAAAGCGGCTCTTCAAGTGTTCACTCACTATCTACTGCTTTAGAGCAATTAAATTATCAGTTAGAAGTTGGAGAGACTATAGATACTGATACATACAAAGAAGGAGTAGCCTTTTTACAGTCTTCCTTTATGGAGTTCTTAGATCTATTTAGTGGTATGTCTAATGCCTTTAGAGAGGCAGAATCAAATCTTGATAACTTTAAAACTACTTTACACTCTTCTTTTACTTCTATAACTGATGAGCTAGAAGACTTACTTAAAACTTTGGTAACCACTTATAGAACTACATTAGCCGACGTTAAGACTATGTATCAAGAAGCTGTGGCGCAACAAAAAGAAGCAGAAGAATCATTATACGGCGTACTATTTAGTGCTCAAACCGCATTTATAGATGCTGGAGGACACTTAGAGGGTCATATATCTAGAATAGATGATATTGTAAAAGGATTAGATCCTACATATCAGGGATATGCAGGTTTAGATCAGTACTTAAAACAACTTCAAATAGATGTTCAAGCAGGTATTACTTCTTTAGGCAATATAAATACATCTCAATCTTTATCAGCTCTACAAACTAATCTTGCTAATAGCTTAGCAGACTTAGCTATACTCCAAACACTTCCGGACTCTGCCGATAAATTTGTAAAAATAAGTAGAAAACTTTCAGAGATAGATGACATTAATAATCAAATATCTGCAGGAACGCAATCTACAGACGCATTAAAAGAGGCCACTTTAGACTTATTAAAAGTTGAAGAAGAGCTAAACTTTAATAATACTACTGCAGGACTACAACAAGTAGACTTAACCTTACAAGGTATAAGTCAAGATTTACTTCAAAATGCTATAGATGCTAGAACTGCATTTAATACTTCTAATCAACTTTTAGATGATTTTACTACAGCTTTAAATGCTAATTTTACTCCTAATTTAGTAGCTTCTACTACCGCTGTTAATAGTAGTACATTAAGTCTGTCTTCGTTTATAGCAGAGATGCAATCTGCTAATCAAGTATTTTCAGACATAACTACTGCGGTTTCTGCTATAAATGCTACAGGAATACAAGAAATAATAGATACCTTAGATGTAATATCTAACCCTGCGGATGAGGTAAATATAGATGTAGTAGATACAAGTTATAGAGGTATCTCAGATTTAAATGATATATTAAATAACTTTACTGGCATAGTTGCTGCCAAAACTGCTTTTGAAAATCTATATGGATCGATAGCCGCAGTAACTCCCGTAGTTCCCTTACAAGAATTTAATGACTTGAATGCAGAATTTATAAATTTAGAAAATACAATAACTTCATTACTAGGTACTATGGGTAACAGTAATATTGCAGACATAGATGCAACCTTTGAACAATTTGTATTAGATTCTATAGCATTACTACAGAATCCTTTAACTTTATCAGGAGTTTCTACTTCAGGGTCTACAACTAATATAGCTGCACAAGCAATTACAGGTTCGGGAGCAGTTAATAACCCTCAAATAAGCACTCAAACTTCTTTACTTCAACAAATCTTAACCCAAGGGTTAGGAGTTCAAAGTCCTGGTTATTTATTCTACACTAATCAAATACTAGAGCAGATAAGAACTGTTTTAGAAGATATGTTAATATTACAAGGAGGCACATTGCCTACTTATGCTAATATTACTTCTACCTTCACTTCTCCTACTACTTCTACTGGGGGAGCTACTACTACTACGGTACCTACGGGTTCTACAACGGGTTTACCGAGTTTAAACCAATCAGGAATACTAGGTCTCACAGGTCAGCTGTTTGAAGTAGAAGAGCCTATAACTAGACCCGCTGATTATTTTTATATTGTAATACCTAAGCTTGTTGCTATAAATGAATTTTATATAGTAGAGCCTATTGAAGTAGAGTATGACTTTTTCTTTGACTTAACCCCTGTATCTGTTACCTCTATAGATGCTGGTAATGGTGGACCCCATTTCTTTAATATAACTACAGTAGATACTGATTTTGATAAATGGTTTAACGCTCCCACTTTATTAGACACTGACTATAATAGTTGGTTTAATGATCCTACTTTGATAGATACTAGCTTTACTAAATGGTTAAAAATAATAGAAGAAGAAACAGGCATTTTTGACTGGATTACAATAACTAAATCTGCAGCTAACTATCAGACCTTTTTTGAAGCTCCTACTAAAGTAGATCACTCTGTAGCTACTTGGTATAATTTACCTACTAAGCTAGACAACACAGCTAACTTATGGTATAATTTACCTACTAAGAAAGATGTAGACTATACAGATTGGTTTACCTTAACTAAAGTAGCTGTTAAATATTCTGAGTTTTTTGACCCCGAAGATAAGATAAATTTAACAGATCATATAGGTCCTGTTACAGTAGATGCCGATTCTTTATTCACTATAAATAAAAGTTCAAAAGATGCTGATGATTTATACTCTATAACCTCTATAGAAAAAGACTACTCAACCTTCTTTAAGATAGCTGCTAAAGATTTTGATTATACAGACTTCTTTAAGATAGTTGAAAAAGATATTACTGATTTTATACAAATATCAAAATCTACAAAAACAGCTATAGAACTATTCACTATTCAAAAAAGTGAAGTTACAGGTAGTACTTTATTTTCTATAACCGCAGATTCAGTTGCAGCGTCAACACTTATAACTGTTAAGGAGGATAATAGAATACAAGTAGGAGCAGATGAGATATTTGATAAACCTACCTCAAAAATGGCTTTAAGCTTGTTAGATATATTTAGTAATTATGAAAGCGGTGCTTTTGATTGGACAAAAGCTGTAATAAGTGTAGGCCAAGTAATCAATGAGGACAAACTTAAAGAAGGGCTGGCAAATAAGGCTATTCTTGCTACGGGTGATATTTTTGATAACTGGAACGGTAAAGGCTTTGACATTGATAGTGTTGACATTAGCTACTTAGATTTATTTAAATTAGAAGTTAAAGATATAGAATATACAACACTATTTAAACTACCTACTGATGCAGATAAAAAAAGTCTACACTGGAGTAGCTGGTTTAAAGTAGACCCAGAAGATAAGATGGACGCAAGTGATCTATTTACTTTTATATCTCCTGAACCCGTGTCTGCCCTTGCCTTATTTAGTCCTACATCACAATCTGTAGATGGTTCGACCTTGTTTGTATTAAGCAATACTTTACAAAAAATAGATGCTAACAATCTTTACGATGTTGCAAAAGTAAGTAAAACTGCTACTGACTTCTTTACTATTTCAGGAGTACAACTTAAAGGCGAAGATTTTATTGATTTAACTTACTTAGCCAACTCTAAATATGTAGCGGAAGCTAAGAATGTATTAGACGTTGATGGTAAGCTTACTGTTAAATCTTCTGATGTATTCAAAGTATCAGGTACTTTAGATAAAACAGCTAATCAAGTATATAATATAACTAAGAGTGATAAAGCAGGGGCTGATTTCTGGGAAGTTACTGCTAGTGAGCAATCAGGAGCTTCTTTCTTTACACCCACTAAAAGTGAATTAGCAGGTTTAAATTTCTTTAGTCCTACTCAAAGCACTATAACAGCTAGCGATTTATTTAATTTTAATAAAGTAAAAATAGATGTTAGCACTATGTTTGAATCTGAGTTATCTACTCTAACAGATGCAGTTAATGATCAAGATAGCTACTTAATTACTAACTATGGTAAATTAGAAACTATAAAAAGTTATACTAAGGTGTCTAGTGAGAAGCTTACAAATATTGCAAAAGCAGATTCAGATTTTCATGCTGCTATATTAGAAGATACTGCCTACTTAGAAACTATTGCTACCTCTTTAGGAGATTTAGCTGATATTAAAGCTAATACTGCCGATATTAAAACTAATACTTCTGTAAACGTATCTAAGCTTACTAAAATAGAAAATCACACAGACGGTATAGAAGGAAAATTAGATCATATTTCTGATGATTTAGATGCTATTGCAAAAGATTTGGCAGACAAACTAAATCATATTTCTGATAATCTAGATCATATTTCTAATAATTTGGATACTTTAGAGACAACTGCAAATGCTATTGAAGGGTATGTATTATATTTACCTGGCATGTCTACAGAGCTTACTGCTCAAGGAAAGACTTTAGTTTCTATAGATGGAGTATTAGATGCTATAGAAATAGACACTTCGAATATGGTTACCTATCTAGAAAGTATAGCTACTAATAGTGCATATCTTAAAACAATAGATCAAGATACAAGCCATTTAAAAACTAATGCAGATAATAAAACCTCTCATATTTCTGATAATTTAGATCATCTTTCTAATAACTTAGATGCTATAATAACTAATACAAATAAGAATAAAACTCGCTATAAATACTCAGGAGCAACAAAAGTTAGTTTAGCAACTGGAGGGCCTGTAGTAGGCCCAGGAACTTCTACTAGCGACTCTGTCCGTGCTAACTTGTCTAATGGCGAGTATGTAATAAAAGCTTCTTCTGCTAAAAGTATGGGTAGAGACGTATTAGATACGCTTAACTCTACAGGATCTATAGCATCATTAGGTAGAAAAGGAGATACAGAATTAGCACATATTAACTCTGTAGAAGCCCAAATGCTTAAATCAATAGGGGGTTCAGGCTTTAAAAATCCTCTTTCTGGTCTTAAAGAATTTTTCTTTGACGGATTTAATCCTTTACTAGGTCTTAGGGACGCAGCGCTATCTGCTGCTACATCAATTATAAGTAACACAAATCAACCAGAAGGTTGGAGTCCAGAAAAAATAGGTAGTAATGCTAGCTGGAATACAGCAAATTTTGCTAATAATACTTTTGCTAAAAAAGTATTAGTAGAGCTTACAAGATATATAGCAGCTAATAGAGATGGAAAAGCCTTTACGCATTCTCAAGCCTTTAACTCTATTTCTGATGCGTGGTTTGAATATGATAAACCTAATATTATACAGTTCAATAGAGGTTCTTCGTTTAACAACGACCGCAGAGGCACAAGCAATATAAATAGCTTAATAACAAGACTACAAAATGATTATCCTTCTTTTGCTGATGGGGGTAGGATTTCAGGTGCTGGTACTAGTATTAGTGACTCTATTATGGCTATGTTGTCGGACGGTGAGTATATTATTAGAAATTCATCTGTTGACAATGTGGGGGTAAATACTTTAGACTATATAAATAATACAGGACAACTACCTCAAGGTGATACTAATGTAGAAGTAAATATTACTAATAACGGATCTCCAGTAGACGTAGAAGCTGAGCCTAAAGTTAGTATAATAGATGGCAAGGTAGTAGTAGATGTTATACTTAAAGATTTAAGAACTAATGGTCCTATTAAGAAGACTATTAAGAAGATAAAGTAGAGGGACATGGCAACATACATATATCCAGATGATGCGTCAATGAACGATAGAAAACCAGATAGGGGCTATAGCATTGCTAGAGCCCCTAATAATACGTCTTTTAGCTCTGTTTTAGGATATGAAAAAAGAAAAAGATTATCTAGAAAAGTACTAAGAAAATTTACTTTTAGCTATACCAATATAAGCGAGGCTAGGAAAATTAGTATTGAAAATTTTTACTTAGACAGGGGTGGAGACTTTGAGACTTTTAAATTAGACTTAGCTCATTTTGGATTATCAGGAACTGCTAATGTTAAGTTCTCTGAATCTTTAGATATAAATCATGTAATTTCTGGTGATAATACTGATATATTTAATATATCTCTAATATTAACCGAGGTGGCTTAATGTCTTCTCGTTCTTATGATTTTATACTTAAACTAGCTGATACAAGTAGCTTCTCTGTAGGAAATTCTGTGCTAGGAGTTTCTTCTAATGCTTTTGGTCAAGTAATAGCTAAGGATAGTAGTAATCTAAAAGTAAAAGTAGCCAATTCTAAACATTACTTTATTTCTTCAGAAAATATAATTTCCAATGTAACAGTAAATACATCTGCTACATACCAACAATCTTTTACTTCTACTCCTATAGTAATAGATAGTAATTCATACTCTATAAATGGCACAAGTAATACTTTTGCTCTACCTCATGTTCCCTCACATAAAGCAGAAATTGAAATATATGCTGACAATGTATTTATAGAATCTGAAAAATATGTATGGCCTAGTACAGTTTTAGATGGTGTAGGAGTAGATTTTAAAGATATAGAAATAGTAACCTTTCCAGCAGCAAATGATAGGGCTATAGTAACTAGTGCTAATTTTCCTACTACGGGTACTACTAGTTTAACTCTGAAAGTATCTACGGGAGATAAAGATTCTTTGTCTTTTTTAGGATCTAATACTCCTACTACTCAAATACAAACAGGATCTAGTACTATAACTACTATATATCCTTCTAACTTTGTGTTAAATAGAAATGCTTTTGAAGAAGAACCTATTGTAAGATTATACTCTATCTACTATCCAGGAGAGTGGTATCCTGCTAACGATAAGGGAAATCCTACAGGAGAAGGCGCAGGAAGGCCTTGGCCTTATGGTTTCCCTATTAGATATGCAGAAATAATAGGAGAAGACTTCTCTATTGAGGACTATACAATAACTCATCAAAGTAATAACTATGTATCTTTTCCTATTAACTATCCTGGAATCTCTATTAGTTCTGATGGATCTATAGGAGAGATAGACTTAGAAATAAGTAGTATTGATTTAGCTCTGCCCACACTAGTAGAAGATCCTTTCCTAGTAGGGTACAATAATACTTCTGCAATATCTAGTACTGTTAATGGTGAGGTACTAACTAACATTGATCCAAGAACTGTGCTTTCTAATCCTTCTTATGACTCAGATATAGCAGATTCTAAAGGACAAAATCAACCTTATGACTATAATACTACTAGCTCTTTAGGAGAAGAATGGGTTTCTTTGATGCCGGATAGTAGAGACTTATTAGGGGCGGTAGTAGAAGTAAGAAGCTATTATGCATCTTCACTAGAGTATTGGCCTGAGTTTTCTATCATAAGTGTAGTATCTGGAGATTCTATACGCTTAGAATCTACAGCCCCTTATAGAGTCGGAGACACCGTAAATAGTAATGTAAGTACCAGCACTGCTACTATTACAAATGTTTATAGTAATAATTATATAAAATTAGATCAATCTATTACTGGCGCTGTAATAGGCGATAAACTTTTAATAAATAATAGCAATTATGATCCTGATGCTTATGTAGAAAGAAAGTTTACAATTAATAAACTTAACTCATATAATGATTCTTCTATTAGTTTTAACTTAGGAAGTAGAACAACTAATTTATTAAAAGAAGTGCCAAGAAGAAAATTTTATAAAAACACTTGCCCTTGGAAATATAAAGGAGTAGAGTGTAAGTATCCTAGTGGCGGCACAGGGGTAATTAGCAATAGTGTACTACCTAAAACTGCTAATGGTATGTTCACTATAAATAATGTGGCGACTTCTGACTCCAACTTAGATAAATGTTCTAAAAGTATATCTGCTTGTAAATTACGAAATAATTTATTAAATTGGGGAGGGTTTCCCGGTGTTAGAAACAAAGTTTAATTTACTTTTAGATACAATAGGAAAATATTCTCAGTCTCAGTACCCCTTAGAGGCTTGTGGTATAATTACTTTAGATTTTGAATTTATACCCAGCAGTAACTTAAGTAATAATCCTAGACACAGTTTTATAATTGATCCTATTGTTGTTAATAGGTATGACGAAAATATATGGGGTATTTTTCATTCTCATACAGATGAAAAGTTTGAAACTCCCTCGGAGTTAGATATGTCTTTAACCGTATATCCAGATATAAAATTTATATTATTTAATAATAAAAATTTCTACATATATTGGTACGACACAGATAAAAATATTAAAAGGTACGAAAAGTTTAATGAAGATCACTGTAAATATAAATAAGCCTCTTAGAACTTTCTTTGATGATAGGTCTGATGTAATACTAGATGCTTCAGATTACTTTGATATATACTCTGGTCTTAAAAATATGTTTCCTAAATTTGAGAAGTTACTAAACTCTATGAAGAATACAGAGTCTAAATTTCAAGATGTAGTATTCATTCAAGATAATAAAATTATAGATGTATCTAAATTTAAACTAATAATTAAAGAAACATTAGAAGTATCGTTAACACCTGTATTTTTTGGAGCAGCCCCTTCTTATACTTTTTCTAATTTATATAGTGATATAAAATCTAGTTTTATGTATCCTTTATTTGGTTTGTCTACTGCTAGTACAGAGTCTTCTGACTTCGAAGGCTTAGATAAAAGAATACTAGACTCTTCTTTATTTGGAAGAGCAGAAGAAGTATACGCAGCAGGTATGAGAATAGAAAATGATGTATTCGGAGACTTACAAATCAATACTAATGCAAAACTTCCTATAGGACTTCACTATGGTCTTGTAAGAGTATCAGGTACTTTAATAAATAATTATACTAAAACATATAGATGTGATCCTGATGTGTTTAGAGTAAAGGATGTAATACCTTAATGGCTATTTCACCACTTACCTTATCTGTAGGGCAAAATCAAACATTTCAAAAGCAGTTAACTAAACTAAATACAGATATTCAGTTTAGTCATGTCGCTATTGGTGAAGGGCCTATATATAGAATAAATCCAAACGGTGTTCAAGATATTAGAGTAGATGGTAAATTTATTGATGATTTAATAACTGTTAATAATGAGCCAGATCCTTATGTTTTTCAATACAAAAGTGCTACTGGTAGTATTAATCAGCAGGTACTTACTCCTTTCAGTGATGAAGTAACAAACAATTTAAGATTCTCCTCTCCTGTGGTTCTTAAGTCAGGACAGATAAAAGGTGTTGTAACGGGAGTGCCTGAAGCTAATGTAATCTTTTTTCCTACTTCTGCTTCTGTAGGAGATAATCCTATAGACACTTTAGTATTTAAATTTTCTGTAGAAGAGCTGTACAAACAAGATACTAATAATAATTCTACTACAGGGCCGCAGAATCAAAGATTAGATTTAAGAATAATAGTACACGATAGAAATGAAACATCAAACATAAATAACTATATTGCTTTAGTACAACACTCTTTTACTGAAACTATTACCTTTGATACTATATTAGAAGTACCTATAAGTATACCTTCAGCTAACCAAAGCGACAATGGATATAGAATATCAGTATTAAAAGGCTCAGATGATACTTTGAACTCTGAGATTAGTTCTGAAGTTTCTTTTTTAGGTTTTAATGAAATATCTCACGAACCTTTCTCGTATCCTAGAACAGCTAGTATAGGCTATGCTTTAAAAGCTACGGGGCTAAGATCAGATGCTGTTCTAAATTACTCTAGTTTAGTAAAAGGTCTTATAGTTAAAGTCCCTTCTAATTATGATCAACCTATACTAACTAATGGAGAAGTAGATTGGAGAGAAGTAGAAGTTGATGACATAACTTCTACAGGATACGAACTTCAGTCGTCTCCAGGAACTGTTAGCTTTGATGCTAATCCTATAATTTATAAAGGTATTTGGGATGGTACTTTTAAATATGACTGGACTCAGAATCCTGCATGGATTATATATGATTTATTAACTAACACTTCTTATGGATATGGAATACCCGAATCATACATAGATAAGTATAACTTTTACAAAGCTTCACAAGTATTTGATGCAGTAGAGCCTGAAACAGGAAAATTTATAGGTGTTGAAACCTATGCTGACGGTAGTATACGTCATAAACCTAGAGGACAATTTACCTCTATACTAGAAGATCAAATAGGTTTATCCTCTTCTAAAGTCATAAAAGAAAGAAGGATAGTATGTGATCTTAGTGTAACAGATTCTATAGAAACTTATGAGCTTATAAATAAAATAGTTGCGTCTGCCAAAGGTTATTTAGAAATTAGTAATGATAAGATAGGGTTAGTTTTAGACTATCCTAATTCTCTTCCAGAACAAATGTTCAACGAAGTTAATTTAACAGGAATCAAATACTCAGGAAATAGGGCAGAAGACTATATAACTGCAGTAGAAGTATCTTTTAATGATGGGGCTAATAATTATAATAAAGATCTAATAAAGATATACGATCCTGATTCTGATATGCTAGAAGAAAGAGTAGCTAGTATAGATTTAATAGGTTGTTCTAGACGAAGTGAAGCTATTAGATTTGCTCAATATATATTAGCCTCTAAAAAATATGTAAAAAGAAAAGTAGAATTTTCTACTTTTGTAACTACCTCAGATTTAACCCCTGGAACTATTGTTTCTTTGTCTACCCAGACAGTAGGATCTATATATGGATATAACGGTATTATTCAAGATAATTCTGTAGCTAGTAGCGCTACAACAAATGTAAAGCTACAACATATTTCTTATCCTCCAATTTCTAATGCGGTATTTGAAAGTAATACTCAACCGCTAGCTTTGCGTCACTATAGTCAAGAAAGCGGTAAATCTGAACTTTATATTATAAGTAATACTCAAGTTTCTTATGCCACTACTGGTAATGTACAAGGAGCCTTATCTGGTTATGACTTTATAGAAGTTAAAGCTTTAAGTAAGTGGGATCCTTTAGTAAATACTTTTGTAGGAATTAGTACTTTTGACCCTTTTAATACTCCTAAAGAAAAAGATTTATGGGCTCTTGGAGAAATAGATCCTAATAATTACTACTCTACTAATGCTGCAAAGTTATTTAGGGTAGACTCTATATCTATGCCTTCTGGTGCAGAAACTACTATTTCTGCTAGTGAGTATGTACCAAAAGTGTATATAGATAGTGAAAATATTATAAACTTTGAGCCTATACCTATTAAAACAATAGCTAATCCTCTTATAAAGCCTGCCCCTCCTATATTTTCTATTAGCCCTGTTTACACCAATACAGGTGCTGGTAATCCAATTTTAAACTTTTTATTTAACGTACAAAGCAGTTCTAATATTCAAATAGCTCAAGCTTTTATACCTAGTTCAAGCTTTGTACCTGTACTGGGGGCTATATAATGGCTAATTTAACTTTCTTAGTGTCTAACACCACACCTTTTGTAGGACAGCCTTCTGCAGCCTTATTTGGGAAGAATGGGGCTAAGTCATCTTTAGGTACTGTAAAACCTTTAGTTTTAAACACTGAATTAATTGATACTAGTATTACTTTTTCTGTGTCTAACTTACACTTAATGTATGATGATAATTTTGACTCTCACTTATTAGAGGCTAGAAATAATACACAGTTGGTAACTCTTAAAGGTCAAGCACCAGACAATCTACTTAGATACAATTTAAATATAAAATCAGCATCTAACACTGCGGGAGCTGCAGAAAATACTGTAGGTCATGACTCTACTTTAGTGGCTCTAAGCTCTAATATAACTTCCTTTGATATAAGTGCTAATACCTTAACTATAGATTATAATACTGCAGAAGTAGCAGCAGTAGTTAAAAATGCTTTATTGCCTTCTCCTTTTTATGTAGAACTTCAGCAAATAATAGAGCCTACAATATCTACTTCTAATACTTTTTTTGTGTCTGGGGCTCTTAGTATACTGTCTAATACTCATAATGTTGCTGAGCAGGCAGGCGTTTTATCTTTACCTATAGGAGTGGTACCTCCTGCTAAAGGACTAATAAGCACTTTTGTAAATGGCAGCTTAATTGAAGAAGAGACTACTGAGTTTTCTTGGTCTACGGGAGATGACTATATAGATCATAATATAGCTTCGAGTGACTTACAAATAATTACGTCAGTAGAAAACTATTATGCTCCCTCGTTTGAAACTAATGATAGTATATTTATAGTTGATAATGAGCAATTAAATACAATTAATTCAGTATCTTATATATCTTCTTCTCCTACTTACAACTCTGCACTAACTTCTTCCGACTTTTTTAAGGTCAAACTTACAGACAATATAGCCTCTTCTGTGGGTAAGACTACTATGATGAACACTTCAGAGGATTTAATTGCGGATATAACTTCTATTGATGATATAAACAATCAAGTAACTATTACTTATGATGAGTTTAAGTATGATAAAGGATATGAACTAGCAAATAATGGTGTTTATATACTAGCCCCTTTTAGTTATAACGACTTTAACTCTGTAACTTTAGTAGATAATAAGATACAAACTCCGGCTGCAGCAGGTGTATTTGTATTTCAGGTAGCTGCTATAAATGAATTTAATAGGTCTAGCGTACCTATTACTCAAAGTGTCGCTACCTCTTATCCTCCTTTAGGACAAGTACCAGAAGATCAAGTAGTTTTATCTGAGAAGCTATTCAGAGATAGAACTAAAGGGGTAATGTCTAGAGTAATTGGGCAATTTCCTCATATTATAAATAGAAATGTAAAAACTTATGATATTAGTTATAAGATAGTACAATTATCGGGTCCAGATGATCATCCTAGTGGTATTACTAATTTTACTAGCTTTATAGTAGAAGCGGGTGAAGATGGTAATATTCATTTTAATATAAATAATCTAGACTTAGGACAAGCAGGAAATGTTTACTCTCTTCAAGTAAAAATTCTTCCTATAAACGGGTTAATATCTGGAATTCCTGTATATAAATCAATTACTTTAGCAGGTAAGTCTGATAGACCTTTAGAATTAAACAGTTTTAACATTACTCAAACTAACGACTCTATAGTTCTTGATGTTGAGTACCCTGTAGATTCACAAAATAATTTAGATGAGTTAGATATCTTACATACAGAAGTAAGATCTTTAAAACCTGTAGTAGGAATAGACAATCAAAATAATATTAATGATGCTTTTTTAAGAGGGGATAAAGTAATGCTATTGCCTCATCCTTTAAGTAGGGCTGAAGTATCTTTAGACAGATTTATATCAGGATCTTATACTTTTACTGCTAAGACTGTTGATACTAGCGGTAATTACTCTTTAAATGCCTTAGCTAGAAATTTACAAGTAGAAATATCTACACAAACTGATACCCTAGCTATTTGGAATGAGGCTGCTCCTAATACTAATATATCTTCTTCAGTAGGTAACTATAACTATGGGGATAATGTTTTTGTAGGTGTTACAGAAGTAGACAATGGTGGGTTAGTATATCATATAGATCCTATAACTTCTCCTATACTAGGAGTAGATACGCCTTCTAGCTTAGCAGAGGACGCTAATGCTTCTGCTAATGGGTTTTCATGGGCTCAAGGTCAAAGTCAAGGCGTTGATAAGACAGACTTACTTATTACTTCTGCTAACTCTGTTTATGTTAGTCCTGTTAGAGATTTAGGCTCTGTAGTACGTGGTAATATTGTTGTATCTAGTTTAGTTAATTCTTTACTGCTAGAAAAATTCTTAGAAGTATCACAAGATTTAATAGTGGGAGTATCTGAAGGACATAGTTCTCATGCTAATGTTTTATTCGATTCTGATTTCGAAATAGGTACTGTAACAGGCTATAATAACTCAGAATCTTCTTTTTCTTTTAGTAATACTCATAATACTATTACTGATGGTTCTGCTAATAATAAAGTATTTGTAGTTGTAAATCCAGGGCAGGAAGTTGTAGGCTCTATTGATGCTGCGGATGATGTTTCTAATATACATAGTTATGCTCTTGTAGCAGGCGCTATAAATACTAATGCTATAGAGTTGAGTGCTGTATACTATGCTAATGGGAAACCTGTGCCTACAGGTAATGCTACGAATAGTACTGCTCTTTCTAACATAACTCAATCTGGTAGTACTTATAAGTTAGTAGATATGAATCAATTTGTAGATGCTTTTGGGTCTAAAGACTTTTCTCCTGATGTAGAAGTATCTAAGAACGTTTATGTAAGATTCTCATCTACCAATGTTTTTGAAGCTTCTGATAATGTTTCTTCTAAACCTCATGGAAATGTTAATGTTTCCCTATTTGATGGGGGGGATGATGATGAAAACTGGCAATCAAACTACTTTGGTTTAAGACGTTTTAGGTATTTTCAAGTTAAAACTGAGTTTGATATAAATGATTATGGAGACTCAGCAAATACTTTTATAGATGAACTAAACTATGAAGTTAGGGGCATAAAAAAAGAACTTACTACAATTGTAAGCTCTACTAATAAGATTCAAGGAAACTTAGTAGTAGACTATAGTAGTGCAGAATTTTTTAGAACACCTACTGTGTTTACTCAAGTACTATCGGCTAATACCAGCCTTATATCTAGAACTAGCGATTTGACAAATGAAAGTTGCAATGTTACTATATTTAATACCCAAAATGGAAATGTTGTTGACGATCCTGGTATCGAAATAACAATTTCTGCTACAGGAGCATAACATGCCTATAACTACCTCAAATACTTTTCATACAGCTGCTATCTCGGATACTATATCAAGTGCCAGAGGTTATTGGAATTCTAGTTTTCAAGCGCTGTTAAGAAATTTTAATAGTGCAAACGCTACTCCTAACTCTAACAACTTAAACTTTGAAGGAGCACTTACTACTGAGCCTGATGGTATGTTATATTATAACAACACTACAGGGGGTATGTACTTACATACTACTAAATTCGGTCAAGGCCCTTATGGAAACTTTAGAAGAGCTGGATTAGGTACTCGACCTTATACTACTGTAGCTGCTGCTGCTTTAGATAGTGCAGCCTTAGATCCAGGAGAGCTAATAGTAGTAATTAATGATACAGGAGGAACTGCTGCAAATAACAGAGTTTACTTAGTATCGGATGATAACAAACATTTAATAGATATAGGAATACCTACAACTGATGGAGTTGTATCTAATAATACTATAGTTTCTAAAAGTATTACGGGAAATGAAATAGCTGATAATGCTATCACATCTGATCATATAGCTCCTGGAACCGTAATAGAAACAGATTTTGCAGATGAGTCAGTTACCAATAGTAAATTAGATTCTTCCTTAGTTATGTTAGGTATGGTAATGTAATGTTTTCAAAAGTTTTATTTGGATTTTTGTTAGCTAGTCTTAGTGCTTCTGGTTTTTTATTTTGGCAAAATAACGTCTTAAAAGAGAATCTAGTGAAAATAGAAGCAGTTTATGAGCGTCAAAAAACGACTATATTAGAAATGGAAAAAAGTTTTTCAACTTCTGTGGAAGAAAATTCAAAACTACAAAAAGCTTTAACAGCACAAGAAACTGCTATAGATAGTTTACGAAAGACACTTACTAAACATGATCTTACTAAGATAGCAAAGTCTAAACCAGAAATATTAGAAAAGAAGATAAATGATGCGACTAATGAATTGCTCAATGATATTACCTCTTTTACTAGTGACTAGTTGTGGTATAATACCCAGAGAAATAGAAGTAATTGAGACAGAAATAAAAACTCCAATTATTTTTCAGGAGGCTCCTAAAGCAGTGGAGACCTATCCTATAAACTTTAAAGTTATAAATGAAAATAACTTAGAAGAGTTTTTAGCAGAAATAAGATCTTTAGAGGGAGAAGTAGTTTTTATAGCTCTAGATGTTAGAGATTATGAAAAGTTAGCTCTAAATACTCAAGATCTTGTTAGATACATAAAACAACAAAAAGAAATAATAATTTATTATGAAACACTATTAGAAGGGGATTAAAGTGTTAATTTAATATACTACTTTAAATAATACCTATTATTTAAGTAACACGGAGGCAGTTTAAATGATAGACCCAATAACGGCTATTACTGCAGCTACGGCTGCATTTAATGGCGTAAAAAAACTTGTGGCTGCTGGTCGAGAAATAGAAGATGTAGTAGGCCAGCTCGGTAAATGGTACGGAGCAGCTGCAGATTTAAATCGAGCAGAAGCTCAACGTAAAAATCCACCAATGTTTAGTAAACTATTCAATGGTGGGTCAATAGAAGAAGAAGCTCTAGGAATAATAGTACAAAAGAAAAAACTAGAAGAGCAAGAGAAACAACTACAAGACTTGTTAAATATACGATTTGGCTTTGGCACTTGGAAAGAGATGGTAGAGCTTCGTAGAAAGATTAGAAAAGAAAGAGAAGAAACTCTTTACAAGCAGCAAGAAAGAAAAGCTGTTTTTTTTGAAGGTCTTCTTTTAATAGGGTTAATAGCTCTAGGAGCAGGTATAGTAGGAATAACTACTTTTTTAATGGGTACTGGCGCTGGTTGGTGGTAATATGGCCACTGGTTTACACTACTCTAACTATGATTTTTATAGATAATCAACCTCCTTCAACCTTAGTAAGAGTATGTAGATATCAACATCCAGAATTAATGTGGAATACAAGACAATATTGGATATGGGATTGGGAAACTTGTCCTATAGGAATTATTAGAAGAAAATAATTTCAAAGGAGAACTACATATGGCAGCTGCAAAAACATTGCAACCTGATTCTATTTTTGGGGAACTAGACGCAGATGGAGACGGCATAATCACAGACGAAGAAATGTCTCGTGCAAAAGAAATAGCAGAATTTGAACATAAACGTAATATGCAAAAAAACGAAGATAAAAAAGAAGATCAAATAAGGGCTATGGCCTGGTTTGCTCTTTGGGGCATGCTACTATATCCTATCTTAATATTAGCTACTTCTTTTTTAGGTGTAAAAGATGCAGCACAGTTAATAGGAAATATAGCTCCTACTTATTTTGTAGCTATTGCTGGGCTAGTTGCTGCATTCTTTGGTGCTCAGGCATACTCAAAAGGAAAAACTAGTACAGATAAAAAATAAAAAGGAGACAATAATTGGAAAATAAATATCAAAAATGGATAGATATGGCTACCGCTGTAGATTCTTGGAGAATATTTCCTAGACTGTTTATCACTACTTATATTTACTTATTATATAAAGTGGTTGTATGGTACATGGGAATAGAAGATCCTACTATGGAGCAATCAGGTTTAGTAAGTATAGTAGTAGGTGCGGGGGCTGCATGGTTTGGCCTATATACCGGATCAGGAAAAAGTAAATAAAAAAAGTAAATGTTACTATATCAGACTTAGTACTGTTTATAGTAATTTTTATTGTGTGGTTAGATACTTCTTGGTTAGATATAACCTACTCAAAGCATATACTTAGAATACAAGACTTTGTTGAGAGTATTTTTCCTTTTCTATCATTTTTATTATATTAAACTAAAAAGAGGGCTTACGCCCTCTTTTTTTATACCGCTTCTCGTATCATTGAGAAATAGTTTCGTGAGTAATAACTTTCTAACTCTTTATAACTTCCTAACAGTTTTCCATTCATATAGATACAAGGAGAATAATTCAATCCTTTTGATATAGCTTCTTGAGCAGTAGACTCGCTATGAGTTTGATGATGTATATGCTCTTCTCCATGTTCTCTTAGCAATTGTAGTGCTTTTTGTGACCAATCACAGTTAGGTATAGATACCATACTCCAAACTACTTTTTTTGAGTTATCTTTCAGCCAGCTTGCTGGCTTAGGCGGAGACGGGATAGTCTCTTCCTTTTGTACCGATATAGGCTTCTTAACGGGATTAGGTTTATTAGTAGGTTTATTAGTAGGTTTAGTTGTAGTAGTAGTAGATTTTTCTGCCATAATTAACTCCTTTAATGTACTATACCTAGAATATCAGATTCTTTTACTATTAGTAGATCCTCTCCATCAATAGTTACTTCTGTGCCTGACCACTTACCAAACAAGATAGTATCTCCAGTAGAGACAGAGAGGGGTACTAATTCCCCATTATCTTTTCTTATTCCTTTACCACAAGCCACTACTGTGCCTTCTGCAGGCTTTTCTTTAGCGCTTTCAGGAATTATAATACCTCCGGAAGTAGTTTCTTCTATTTCTGTTCGTCTAATAAGCACACGATCTTGAAGAGGTGTTAATGCCATAATATTTTCTCCTTATGTTAATTTATTTACTATAGGGAATATAGATGCAATAACATCAGCGCATGCATGTGCTATATCCATGTGTTCTTTTTGTGTGCCGTTAGCACTTCTTAACTCAATATAGTGTACCCAACTACGTATAGATCCATTCATATATAGTTTAGTTTTAGTATTCCCCTCTGGTAATACCGCTCGCGCTTGTTCTTTTGCTATACCATTATTTATAGCCCATTCATAAGCGGTAATAGCAGAATGCCAAACATTACGCTGATGTTGTTCCCATACTGTGTGTAAATTTACATCATCAGTAATAACGCTATTCTGTCTATTTTTAGTATCCTGTAGTCTAGCTTTTCTAGGTACAAAAACATCTCCCATTTCTGAAGGATTTGCATATCTCTGAGAAAACTCTTGGAAAGCAAAAGACCTGTGCCTAACTATTTGATGAGCAATATCTCTAGTAGTTTCGATCTCCATCACTGCGTTTGCCATTTCTAAAGGTGACCAGTGTTGATGTTTAATTAAGTACTTAATAAGCCTTTCACTTGTCTCTGTGTTTATCTGTGCTGCAGGATTTGATACTTTCGCACAAAAAGCAATTAGCTCTTGTAAATCAGTTAAACCTTCTTCTTCAAATACTTCTGTAGCTTTACTATAGCTTACTAATTTTACTTTCATTATTATACCTTTGTTAGGGCTTTGCCCATAATTGTTTTTATAACTTCAGGATTTTCTGACATATTAATAGCTTCTTCTAAATAAGTATTTAGATCCATTAGTTGTTTATTAAGTAGTAGTATTTCTTTACCGCCGTTTAGGTTTTGTATGTATTTAGCCTTGCCCGCTATAGGTAAATTGTTAATTAGATTATCTAGATTTTTGTATTCTTTTACTAAAGATTGACTACGTTTTTTACCTATACCATCTATGCCCATAATACCATCACTCTTATCTCCTTCAATAATTCTAGAGAATAGAAATTCTTGAGGAGTAAATTCCCAATCTTCGTGTAAAGAATCTAGAGTTACCTCTTTTCTAGAAAATAGATTAAATATATTAACATTATGATCTAGTAGTTGATATAAGTCTCTATCACTAGATACAATCCATACATTGTCATACTGTTCTTTTAGATTATTTGCTAGATAAGTTATTAGATCATCAGCTTCAATACCTTTAAACTTGTAATGTTCAAAAGGTAATAACTCTGTGGTGTCTTTTAAACAGTTGAAAAAACCTGTAAATCTGATTTTTTCTTCTTCTGTTCTCTCTACTTTTCTATTTTGTTTATATCCAGGATAAATAGCTTTTCTATAGGAAGAAGCGCCTACATCAAAGCAGCAAACTATTCGTTTTGCAGAGTAGCTTTTTCCTAGACTACTAATAGTTTTAATATACTCCTGAGAGTAATCATCAAAGTTAGGTCTATGTAAGTATCTGAAAGCTACATTATTAGCATCAATCAAAAGAAGATTGTTTTCTTCGTATTTATATTTATCTTGTTCTAGCTCGGCTAGATCATTCCAACTTGCACTCATTAAATTTTCTCCATATTTATACTTTATAATATAATATATTTAATCACTAAGCAAGTTAAATCTAACTTAAGTAGGTTCTAATTTTACAGCCTCTATCACCCACTCATCAAATAAACCCATTTTAAAGTATAAGTCATCTACTCTAACAGTTATTTGATTATGCACCTCAACTTCATTAGACCAGCAACAGTATATTTTACTCCTATCCCACTTATATATTAACAGTGGTTCTTTTTTCATAGTATCAGCTTCTCTTATAGTTTGTTTCCAAAAGTCTAATAGTAGCGCAGATTTTTTAGCTGTTAATAGGTTATTCCAATTTATTTCTTTGTGATGTTTAGCCTCTATACAATATGTAAAATTTGGAAGCCAAGGACAGTACACATCCCCTTTAAGATACTCTAATGCCCCAGATAAGGGTACTCTTTCAAACTTATTATTAAAGTGTTTAGAAAAAAGGTCTCTAACTACGTACTCAAAGCTTCTTCCTTTAGTTTTACTTTTACTACTCATAATATCTCCTTTGTACAATACTAATATAAAAAAGAACCATAAGTCTAATATAATATAAAAAAAGAGCCCTTATTGGACTCTTTTTGCTTTTATACTATAAGTATTTACCATCAGGAGTATGAGTACTTGAGTTATGCCGATCCTATATAATACAATTAAACTTATTGTAACGACTATACCAAGGTACTATACCTAGTACTCTTATACACTAGCCTTGATATCTTGGGCATCTTTTTGTTTTTAGTCGCTAGCTTATGAGCAGTTGCTTCTTCTAAACATTCTATACAGAATTCCGATCCCCAATGACTACAATCGTCACATAGTTCAAGACTATCCTCAATAATTTTTTTATATAGTTGGATCATATTGTTCTCCGTTGTATCCTGGATATATATCTTTATCTTGAACACCAGAGTTACAACCTACAACTACAATTAATAAAAATATTATAGACCATAAGGCTACTCTTTTACTCCACATAATAAATGCGTTAAAAGTATTTTCTGCCTCTATTAGTGCTTGCTCTCTTGGTGTCACGTTCTGTTATGCAATTTTTGTATTTCCATCATGCACTTGCGAGACTCCTCGTGGAGCCCCATTCTTGCGAGTTCCGCTGCCGCTCTGGAGTAACCAATCGTCTGCGTAAACCGATCGAATGAAGACCACAAACCCGACAAAGGTGAGAAGACATAGTCTGCTACTAAAGCTGTCATTATAACCACCCCCTATTCTTATTACTATATCCTGAACGGGCTACATCATAGATATCTCCACGAGTAAGGCCTATATCTTCTAGGTCATAGTCTGATAATCTAGATAATTCTTTTATAGTTTGTTTAGTTATACGTTTATTTTTACGATATTGTACTAAAGTACGTACTGAGTCTATTAAGTTTTCAATTACTCTTGTAGAAAAACTATGTACTACTAATATATGCTGTGTCATTATACCCATCCTCTTAAATTGGGATTCATGTTCCCATATATCAATTTTTTTTGTCTTCTCTCTAGGTCTACTAGATCAGTAGATTTAGCTAAGTACTCTGTAATTCTTTCTTGTTCTGTTTTTGGTTTTAACTTATTAAATAGTTTTCTTAAAATTTTCATGTTTTTCTCCTTCTATACTTATAGTATATAATAAAAAGGCTCAAAAAACAACTATAATTATGTCAAACCCGGTATGCACAGTTTGCATAGCTTAGAGGTACAAAATGCTGAAATAAAATAACTAGAGATTGCTCTCTAGTTATAATTAATGGTGCTCCCACACGGACTCGAACCGCGGACCTATTGATTACAAATCAATTGCTCTACCATCTGAGCTATAGGAGCTTTATAAACTAAACCCTTCAAATGATTTATCACTAACATCTTTTTTTGTGCCACCAATAACATAACTAGAAATTTCAGTTTCTTGAGGAGCTACTTGAACCTCAGCACCACTAATCCACTTTTGTGTCCAAGGAAGAGGGTTAGCTCTAGGAACACTAAAATCAGGCTTTATGCCTACAGCTACTAGTCTTTTATGCGTTATCCACTCTACATAATCACTTAATAGTTGAGCATTTAATCCAATCATAGAGCCGTCTTTAAATAAATATTCTGCCCATTGTTTTTCTTGCTCCATAGCTTCTGCAAACATAGCTCTAACAATATCTTCACACTCAGGAATAATAGTAGCATAATCAGGATCATCTTTAGGTAATAATTTAATCATTTGCTGTGTGGATGCAAGATGCAAGTTCTCATCACGGGCAATCAATTTGATAATCTTAGCATTGCCTTCCATTTTCTTTAGTTCAGCAAACGCCCAACTACATGCAAAGCTCACATAAAATCGAACACCCTCTAAGATATTAACACTAGCTAGGCAAAGATACAACAATTTTTTAAGCTCATACATGTCAACTACATATTTTTCACCATTAATTGTGTGGGTTCCCTCACCAAATAATTGATATAGTTTACTTAACTTTAGAAGCTCATCATAGTACTTGGTAATATCAGAGGCGCAATCTGTGATTTCAGTAACATTCATCATCTCGTCAAATATAATACTAGGATTAGTATAAATATTTCTAATAATATGAGTATAACTACGAGAATGAATAGACTCACTAAAAGTCCAAGTTAAAATCCAATTTTCTAACTCTGGAAGACCTACTATCCCCCCAAAAGCTTCTACAGGGGCTCTTCCTTGAACAGAATCTAGTAAAATTTGACGTTTTAAATTTGCGGTAAAAATATGCTGCTCATGTTCTGTTAAACCTCTAAAATCTTTACTATCTTTAGTTACGTCTATTTCTTCTGGGCGCCAAAAGAAACCTAACTGCTTATCTGTAAGTTTATCAAATTGTTTATACTTTAAAGTATCATACCTCTGAATGTCTACTCCTCCTTCGGGGTCTAAAAACATTAGTGAGGTTAAGTGTTTATTTCTGTTGTTTTCATTTAATACTGACATAATTTTTTCCTTTATAATACACAACTTTCACAATAGTCATCATACTCTTCGTCTGAGTCAAAACTATCTCTGTCTAATTCTTCCTTATCTTCTAAACTACTTAAATCTAATTCCCCTTGTCCATCATAAGTATTAAAGTAGTATAATTGCTTACCACCATACTTATAAAACATTAATAGGTGCTGTAGCATTAAACTCATAGGTATTTTTTCTTCTTCAAAGTACTGAGGATTATAACTTGTATTAACACTAATTCCTTGATCTATATATTTCTGCAGTACAGCCATAATCTTAATATACCCTTCTGGAGAACGTTGATCCCATAATAAATCATACTTATTCTTTAGTTTGTGTATGCCAGGAACTACTTGTTTTAATACGCCATGTTTAGACTGCTTAATACTTACTAAACTTCTAGGAGGTTCAATACCGTTAGTGCTATTACTTATTTGTGCGCTAGTTTCTGCAGGCATAAGAGCCATTAGTGTTGAGTTACGGATACCGGTTGTTTTTAACTGGTTACGTAGCCCTTCCCAATCCATACGTTCTATATGAGGAACTAGTTCATCTACGTCTTTCTTATATGTTTGATTAGGTGTAATACCATGTCCATATTTTGTTTCCATAACTCCTGGGCATGCACCCTTATCAACAGCTAAATCTGCGCTTGCTTTAATTAAGTAATAACTCCATGCTTCTGCCCATTCATCTATCAGAGACAATCCTTGCTCATCTATATCTTGATAATTAAGATTATTTTTAGCTAACCAATATGCAAAATTAATAATACCAACGCCTAAAGGTCTTCTTTTTTCTGTAGATAACTGTGCTGCACGTAAAGGATAATCTTGATAACTTAATATAGCATCTAGTCCTCTTACGGCTAAAGCCCCTACTCTCTCAAAATCCTCTTTACATTTTACATTGCCCCAATTAACAGCACTCAAAGTACACAGACTTATTTCACCTTCTTCATCAAATATGTCTTTTAAAGGCTTAGTAGGTAAATCTATCTCTGCACATAGATTAGACTGATGAATAGGAGCTACCTTTTCATCAAAACTAGAATGTGTATTAGCATGATCTACATTTTGTAAATAGATACGTCCTGTATTTTTACGTTCTTCCATAAATGAAGAAAATAGGTCAATAGCACTTATAGTTTTCTTTCTTAGTTTTGTGTTTTTTTCTGCTCCCTCGTACATAATTTTAAAAGTATCAGGGTCATTAAAGAATGAATCGTACAATCCTGGAACGTCACTAGGAGAAAATAGGGTTATATCTCCTCCAGTAATTAAACGCTCATAAAATAACTTATTAAATTGCACTCCATAGTCCATATGTCTTACACGGTTTTCTTCTGTGCCTTTATTATTCTTTAATACTAATAAGTCTTCTACTTCAAGATGCCATATAGGGTAATACAAAGTAGCCGCTCCGTTTCTAACACCTCCTTGAGAGCAACTTCTTGTAGCTGCTTGAAACATCTTATAAAAAGGAATTACCCCCGTATGATAGGCGTCTCCTTTACGTATGGGAGACCCGATAGACCTAATTCTTCCTGCTCCAATACCGATACCGGCTTTTTGACTGACGTATTTAACAATACTAGAACTAGTAGCATTAATACTGTCAAGACTGTCATCAGCTTCAATAAGTACGCAAGAAGAGAATTGTCGTTGTGGCGTACGCAGACCCGCCATGATAGGAGTAGGCAAGCTAAGCTCATGCAAACTAATAGCGTCATAATAATCTTTTACCCATTTTAATCTAGTTTCTTTAGGATAGTTAGCGAACAGTGTCATAGGTATTAACATATAGGCTACTTGAGGTGTTTCGTATATAATCTCTTCAACTCTATTTTGTACTAAATATTTACCCCTAAATTGCTCCATAGCAACATAAGTTAACTTATCATCTCGTACATGTTTTATATACTTATTAATAGTTGAAAATTCTTTTTTAGAGTAGTTTTCTATAAGTTCAGGGTCATAAAATCCTAATTTTACATTTTTTTCTACTATAGAATAAAGATCAGGAGGATCAAATTGACCATATACTTCTTTACGAAGATTATAGTTTATTAGTCTTCCTGCTACCCATTGATAGTTAGGAGTTTGCTCTGAGATTAAATCTGCGGCACTTTTTATAAGTGTTTCCTGTACGTCTGAGGTTTTAATACCGTCAAAAAACTGTATTTGACTTTTAATCTCTACTTCACTAGGGCTTACTCCTGCTATACCCTCACAAGCTAAAAAAACTACCTTATGTAGTTTTTCAATGTTTAGATCTTCTTTTTTACCTGTTCTTTTTATAACCTGTATCATGGCACTCCTTTATACTATCCTACTCATATTATTTTCTTTTACTATCTCTATCTTAGGTATTAGAGGGTGATTATAGTCGTGACTAATAAGAAAAACATTCAATCCTTCTTCTACAGATAGGACTTCAAATAGCTTTTCTTTTCCTGCTTCATCTAATACCCCTGTTATCTCATCTAAAAATAATAGATTTAAACTATTACCGCCTATTTTAGAAAGAGTAGATCTTACTGCAAGTAATACACTTGTTTGTACTCTACTAAACTCTCCTCCTGATAAAGACTCAATAGTTACTTCTTTACCTTCATTAATAACAATTACATTTAGTTTTTCTCCTGTTAATCTAAATAGTACTGAAAATTGACCATCAGATAGTATAGATAAATATTTATTAATAGTTTGTTCCAGATCTTTTGCTACGTTTTCTAGTTTAAAGGCTACAATACCCGATGAAGAAAACGCTTTTTTAAGTATTTGAATATTGTTAACCTTATCTTGAAGATTTAGTATATCATTTCTTAATACTAGCTGTCTAGATAAAAATTTTTCCTTTTCCTCTGAAAATAGATCTACTTTTGTATTATGCACCCTAATATCTTCGTTTATTTTTTCTGTATAATTTTTTTCTGTTCTTTGATTTTTTAAGGTTTTCTTTAAGCTAGTTAATTCTGTTTGTATTTCTCTTTTATCAGGAACATCCGTAGGAAGAGTCTTATCAATTAAGTTAGAAATAGTCTCAAATTTTTCTATGTTTTTTTGATTTATCTCATATTTTCTAAGTAAAGATTTATACACATCATTCTTAGCCGTTAAAGAAATAAACTTATCTTTATAGTTACTATAAATAGTTTTACTATCTTCTATTTGTTGTTCAAATTTATTTTTTTGTATTATAGATTGAGATATGTCTAACTTTTGACCGCAGGCATAACATTTATCTTCTAAATCTAATCCTTTTAACTTTTTACTGGTATCTTCAACAACTCTCTTAGCATTATTAGCCGTTTCTCTAGCTTCTTGTATTTCTTTATCTAAGTTTGGATCTTCTGGTTTTTCTAAAGACACATCAAAAGAGATAGATTCTAACTCTTTAATATTTATATTATTCTTATCTATCTGTCTAGTGTCTTTTTCTAGGTTAGATAGAGAAGCTTCTAGCTTAATAATTTCTTCTTCTAAGGACGGGTCTATATCTATTATCTCTACAAACTCTTTTTTACTTCCTATATTTATATTTGAAATACTAGTTTCTACTGCTTTCTGTTCGCCTTTCAAAGAAACTAATTTACGTTCTTCTTCTGTGCCTGTCTTTTTTATTTCTTCTCCAATAGTTAAATACTTTTCTAAACTGAATAGGTTTATTAAGAATTTTTTTCTGTTAGAGTCTGTAGCTTTTAAAAAGTCTAGTAAATCTGTTGAGCTTTGATAGGATAATTGAGAAAACACTTCAAAAGTCATACCAAACAGAGAGTGTAATTTTTTATAAGTATCTAGAACTTTATGTTCTGATATATCTTCTTTTCCTTTATATAAAACTACTTTAGTTTGTGCGCCTGATCTTTTAACGTCTAAGGTGTACTCTATAGAATCTACGGAAAAAATTAAATTAGCAGACCAGTTTTTTGAGTTGGAGTACTTGTTTAGTATATCTCCCTTCTTAATTCCTTTAATATTTTTATTAAACAGTATTTCTTGCAATATAAAAGCAATAGAGCTTTTACCGCTACCATTAGGAGCAGATAATTGAGTTATCTTTTCTTTATCTAGTTGTATAGATATATTTTCTCCATAACTATACATATTACTAAATTTTAAAGTTTTTAGAATAATAGACATAATTTATTTTATACCTAACTCTTTAAATTGATTTATAATAGGTTCTTTATCTTCTATTTTTATATAAGATAAGTACTCTTCTAATTCTTCTACTAAGCTTTTATTTCTAAGATCCAGTTTAGAGTCTTCTGTGGGTTGTATAGCTATTTTTTTATCTATTAAATCTGAGTTCTCTATTTTAGATACTTCATCTATAGACCCTGTAATTTCATATATTACATGATTATACTCATGAGGAATTATGTCTTTTTGTTTAGACACTGTTTTTCTAATTAATTTAGGAAGCTTTAAATCTACAAACTCTCGTGAATAGTTTTGAGAATCTATACAGTTAAATATATCTATACCATACTGTCGTTTAAAATCTCTATCGAAGTGAGTGTTTAAAGGGCTACCAGGATAGTAAGCATTATAATCTTTGTACTTATGATTAAAATGTAAGTCTCCTAGAAGTATTAAAGGCCATTCTCTTAATTGTTCAAAATCAAACTCTTCACTTACATGAGGAGGAACTTCTCCTCTTATATGTGTTACTAAAATATCATCCTTTACATATTTAGGTATATTACCTATTTGCATTTCCCCATAAGGAAAAAACTGAAACCACTTGTTATGGGAACAGTATCTAGCATTTTTTGTTACTATTTTTACTTTGGTATTAGTTATAGCATTATCTTGATTAAAGTACTCTAAAAAGGTCTCTCCTTTTTTAGTAGCTTCATGATTTCCAGGTATTATAAAAGTATCTATAGTTACTGAGTTAATATAACTAAGGAATAGACAAATTTCATCAGGTTCCGGTTTTTTATCAAAAACATCCCCTGCTATAATATGAACATCACAAGAAGATTCAAGCTCACGTAACTTTTGAAACATGAGCTTAAATCTATTTTCTTGCCAAACATATGGCACTTTCTTTTTTCTTAGTAGTATATGCCAGTCTGCGCTGGAAAGAATTTTAACCGCCATAATTAAATATTTTGTTTAAGTTTCCTTGAAAAGTAAAAGAACCAACATGATTAAGTTTAGTATTAGGGTCTACCCATATCTTACCCCCTAAAGCTTGCCATCTTCTACAAAAGGTATAGTCCTCAGATAAATATCTATTATCTTTAGGATCATGCATGGTATCAAATAGAGAATAGCAGTACTTATTAAACTTTGGATCTATAGAGCTATCGTTCTTATAAAATAAATCTGGATAGGCTTCAAACATAGCTTTAACTACTTCTTTTTTTACTATAAAAAATCCTGTAGAAGCATCTAACACCTCTACGGCACCATCTGAACTAGCTACTTTTTTAGTTTCTCTATTTTCAAACTTTAAATTTATAGCATACTCAGCCCCAAAAGTTGCAGGATCTTCTTCTTTTCTTTCAACTGCCCTACTAACTCCTGCCCAGTCTACTGTTTTCTTTGGGTATGCTGCAGCAGTTATATTCTTATTCATAGCTAACATTCTTAATACTGAATCCGCCTCGAATTCTATATCAGCATCAATAAACATTAAATGAGTAGCTGACTCATCTGCCATAAACATAGCTGTTAATATATTTCTAGCTCTAGTTACTAAGCTTTCATTTCTTAAGGTTGTGATTCTAAAATTAATACCATTTTGAATCATAGCTTGAGACAGCTTAAACATACTTAAAAAATATTGATCTGTAACCATTCCTCCATAACAAGGAGTGGCAAAGAATATATTCATTTTTTTAAGCTCTTCAGAGTCTAATTTTACTTGTTGAGGCCCTACCTGATTAAAATATGCTTTTCCATCTTTAGGTATTTTTACCCCTTCTAAAGATGGATTACCTATTCCCTTAGGAGTAGATAGCTCTTTAAAAGCTTTAGCATCTATAGATGTTTCTGATTGAGATTCTTTAGGTTTGTTATTAGCCTCAGAAGAAGTTTTAGGGGAGCTGGAAGGCCCCCCTTTACTACCTGAGTACTCAGACAATTTTCTTTTAGTCATTAAATATCTTCCATTTTTTCATCATCGTCTACTCTTAAATCAGCAGCTACTGCTTCTGAAAAATAGGCGGTATTACGAAGTAAAAATTCTTTTTGAGCTTCATATGTTGGACGTTTGAAGATCTTCTCTAGCTCAAAAAGTTCAGCATTTTTTTCTTCTTCTGTAAGAGGTACAGTTCTTCTAGAAGGGATACAAGTATATTTTACATTCATAACTTGCGGTCCAGTTTTTTCTTTCTTGATAGTAATATCATATCCTTCTTCTGTGTCTGAAGGATTACCGTACTCTGGGTTCATAGCATAATCTAAGATTTGTCTATAAATAGTAGGTTTAAGATCGAATAGCTTAATAGTACCATCTTTTCTATCTACTGCATTACATACATAAGAGAACACAGGTTTGTCTTGATAAATATCAGGATCAATTTCTTTTACAGGATCAATACCTTCCTGCTCTTGAAAGGTTTCATTTTCTCTTACGAAACTTAGACACTCGATAGGAGTTCTTTTACCTTCGTTATTGGTTACCCAATAAACAAAACGGGGCATCACGTCTCCAATTAATCTAATTTTATTTTCTCCTTCTGTGAGCTTAATACGCTCAATATTTCTATTTCCTCCGCTATTATTTGCAGGTTGTACTTTTAAGTTTGTCCATTGTAAGGCCATATTATTTCTCCAATATAAGTTTTATTTTCCGATCAGAATGGTTTATAAGAGGATTTTTATGATATTTTGTATCTACAAAATAATCAGGCAAAAATCTATTTTTATTATCTAAACTTCTCTGACCAAGGATATGTAGGTAATCGCTTTTGATATTACTAGGAAGAGAATAGTGTAGCCATGAACCGTTTGTCATATAACACTGAGGCTCTTCTATTATAAATCTAGAGACGATTTTATCAGGATATTTATCAAAATATCCTTTAGTAATAAGAAATTGTGGAAAGTTATCTATTTTTAACTTTTCTTTTAGGTTATAAAAGTTATTAGATATTATTTTATTAGGTCCTATAGCTATAGCAAAGGTTAATAAAATTTCTGCATCTTTAATATTTTTAGCAGCTTTTTTTATTTCTAATATATTTAATAGTATACGCTTCATGAGACCTGCTGTCAATATTAATTTGAATTTATATGAAATTGTTGCTTATCATACCATTGTAATCTTTTTTCTTGCATGTTTTTTACTATAGGTCCTCGCAGCCAAAAGTCTACAATAAGAGGAAATTTCTTTTCTTCATGTTCTCTTACTATCCTACCTATTCTTTGTTCTAGTTTAGCATAGTTATTTTGAGGACATGTAAAGAATATAGTATCTAATCTATGACAAGATATTCCTTCATCAAATATTTTTGTACTTAGTATAGCATTAATAGACTTACCAGCATTTTCTAATATATATTCTCTATCCGAATTTTTAGTTGCGCCTACTAAAAGCCTAGACCCTTCTAACTTTTCATGTATACCGTTTAGCATATCAATTCGTTCACTTACTATTAATATACATCTACCTAGTGCTATTTTTCTTCTAGCTGTGTCACATATTAAATCTATATAGTTATCGTTTCTTGCTAAAGTATTTAAAGCTAGTGCCCAGTCTCTAGCAGGATTTCTTATTCTAAAATTAATGTCTGTACGTACAACCTCTACGGAAGGGGTAAGACGTGCTTTATCTACTGCAGTTATTCTGTTAGGACCAAAGTAGTCAGATAATACTATATGCATACCATCTTTCCTAGTCGGGGTAGCAGATAAGGCTATTTTAGTTCTGGCGCTTAACCCGTTAACTACTTTACTAAACATTTCAGCAGGGCATAAATGTGCTTCATCTACTAGTACTACTTCAAAATTATTTTTTAGCGTGTCTAGATGATTTATAAGAGTTTTATATATAGCTACTGTAATATCTTTTACCTGTAGTTTACCATCGCCAATAAATCCTATATCTTCTCCAGGTATTAATTCTTTTAAAGAGTCATACCACTGATATGCTAATAGCTTGGTATGTACTATAATAATGGTAGGTTTAGAATTATTAGCTATCAAATAACAACCAAGAAAAGTCTTACCCCAACCACAAGGAGCTTTTATAAGTCCATTATACAGTCTTTCATTTTTATATATCTTATTAGCTACTTGTTGCTGTTCTGTTTTTAGCTTGCCTTTAAACTTCCAATTTCTTCTGTTAAAAAGAGGTCTATTATCTACCACATTTTTAAAGTCTATTTTATAGAAAGACCCTGAGGGTATAGAATGAGCATCTTCTCCCTCTTCAGGAAATTGAAAAGTAGTAGCAAATTCATCGCCTATTTTATAATGAAAATGATCATAAAATACATCATCTACTTCTTGTTCTAAATCTTCTTTTTTGAAATAGATTTTATCTGAGATTGTAGCATTTTTTAAAACAAATTTAGTATAGCTCATAATCTTATTCTATCCTTTTTATTATAGAAAGCGCTAAATTCATAAATATGCCAACAAAAATCTATGTAGACTAATCCTGCCCATAAGTTTTTTAAATTTTCAATATTAAGCAAAAATTTAGGTAGCTCAAAAGGGTGACTTATATTTTCTACCCAAAAAGCAGTTTCTTTTACTTTTATTATTTTTCTATAACTCATTTTATAGTGCTTATAGTAGTTATCAAAGTAGTGGGTATTTAAATTACTATCATACCCCCATTTACTTTTACTAAGAAGTAATGCACTTAAATTTGTACAAGTATAATCGTATTTTATAGTATAGTTATTAATACTATTTAAGTACTCTAACCTCTTTAAGTAGTTATTATCAGACATATTATCCCAGCTATCTACTAATAGTAAGCTATCAGAAGATATAAAATCCTTCTTAATAAATAACTTTTTATCTCTAAATATCTCATCTACAGGAGAATCTTTTAAAGTAAATATAGGGTATTTTATATTATAAAACTTACTTCTCATAGCCTCTTAGTCTTAACCAATTATTTAGTCTGCTGTTATACTTATAGTTTCTTTCAGATATATAGTTTTTAAAGTCTGTGTGTTTTAGATTAATATGATTATGATGATACATAGTAATAGGGTCTTGTTTACCGATAGTTAGCTTATTTGATATTAGTATATTCTTTTGTATATTATTACTATCAGATAGCTCATCTAATATATATTTAGGCAGCAGTAAATTTAAATATCTAACTATTTTGTAAATGGCTCTATCTATATTTAGTATATCATACTCATATCTAAGACTGAGTACTTTTAAATCTTCTTTTAAAGCTTTATCAAACACTAGGTGATCATAATCTAGTAAAAAATCAAACCAATCTTTAAAGGTGTTTACATTAAATTGCTTATAGGACCACTCACAAAATTCTTCTTCTGTTAAGTTTCTTTTTCTCATAATAGAAGCAGTTATAGATCTTAAGTCTCTATAGGAATATATATTAAAGTCTGTAGAGCACACAGGATATGTTATCCATTTCTCATGACATTTTTTTACATTTGTGACTATAAATCTTTTATTGATTAACTGTTTACAAATATTAAAAGAAACAGTAGTGCCGCTTCTATAAAGCCCATTTACATATATCATGGATAGTCTTTAAGCTCCCCCCAACTAGGACCTACTTCAATGTCTACTTTAATAGGCTTGCCATCAATAAACACACCTCTATCTTTTTGTAAGTTCAAAGCTAAGTTATCTGCGTAAATGTCTATATAGTCTTCTCTAACCTCTGCGATAGTAGAATCATGTACTGTAGCAAAAATTCTAATATTATCTTGATGTTGATTATCTTGTACCCATTTAACAGTATCTACAATACCCAGTAAGTTAATATCTGATGCAACACTTTGAATTAAAAAGTTCAGACCGGACCGCTCTGCATGAGCAGCCACTCCTCTAGAATCAGCTCCTGCCTCTGGAAGACGTCTTTTACGTCCGAAGGCACTATAAGTAAAATGATTTTCTTTAATAAAAGAAATATTACCATCAATCCATCTTTTTAAATCTTTTGCTTGAGTAAAGTACAACTTAATAAAGCGCTTAGCTTCTTCAATAGATACATTAGCAGTTTCTGCAATTTTAGAAGGTCCAGCACCGTATAAAATACCAAAGGTAATAGCTTTTGCATTTTGTCTTTCAGCAGCATATAAATTTTTTACTTCATCAATCTTACAAGGAAGTTTAAACATACTGTGAGCTACATAAGAGTGAAAATCTAATTCTTCTACAAAAGCTCGCTGCAAAAAAGAGTCTTCAGCTAATGCGGCAGCTACATATACTTCTGCTGTTCCTAAATCGGCTTGTACTATTTTAAATCCTGGAGAGGCTTTAAAAAACTTTTTGATACCTGAGTCTTTATCTCTAGGAAGATTTTGGTAATTAAGAACCCCAGAAGACGATAGACGCCCTGCAGCAGTTCCAATAATATTAAAACTAGAACGAAGCCTATTATCTGCATCTACTCCATTCTTAATATTTTTAATATAAGTTGTAGAAAGTTTTACTTTCTTACGGAGGTCAAGGATAGCATCTGCAAGAGGATTATTCATTTCAGAAAGTACTTCTGCATCAGTAGATTTAGCACCTGTAGCGGTTTTCTTAGTAGAAGGGAGCTTTAATATGTTAAATAGCACCTCTCTTAGATGAAAAGTACTATTAGGATTAAAAGTCTTTTTCTCTTGTTCTTCAAAAATTTTAATAGCAGGGTGCATAGATATTTCAACCATACACTCCTCAATATCAATCTTAAAATCTTCTTCAATATCAGTTAGTACTTGAAGTTCAATAGGTCCCCCAGTATCTTCTAAATACATAAGAGCTTTAGTGGCAGGCTTTAATAGTTCTTCATATACATAAGAAAATTTAGAGTTCTTGTCTATTAAAGGTTTAAATTTATCATATAACTGAAAAGTAGCGTCAGCATCTTTACATGCGTACGGAGACAAGATGTCTAAAGGCAGCATCCCATAGTTAAAATCTGCTAGTAAGATTTTATTCTTACGGCAAAACTCTTTCTTATAATCATGTAGATCTTTATCGTAATCTCCTAAATCTGTAAACTTCATAGCTAATTGTTTTAGACCATGAGAGCCTACTGTTTCATCTAAACAATAGTGCATAAGAATAGTATCTTGAAACTTTGGAAACTCAAACTTTAACGCTTGATACATAAATTGTACGTCAAACTTAGCATTATGAAGCACAATAGTTTTATCTATGAACATCTGTTTTACTTCATCGTAGAACTCTTCTATTACGTCACAAGCTACAAAAATACCTTGGTGAGAGCGGGCAGACATAGCTACTCCAATAATAGAACCTTTTCTAGACGATAGAGCAGTGGTTTCAATATCTACAACTAAAGTATCTACTTTTCTAAACTGTTCTAAATAGGGTAAAAACTCTTCTGAAGTACTAATATAAGCATAGTCTTTTTCATAGACTAAAGGTTGCTCTCCTGCTAGAACACTTCTTACTTTGTCAAAACATTTTTGTAGCTCTAATCTATACTGAGGTTTAATAGACAGCATATTAGGATCAATAATAGGTATATACTTTTCTTCTACTATCTGACCTGCATACTTAAGTATACCCGTAAGTCCTGAAGTATATTTTAAAGATTCTGCACCTACAGGACAGATAATATCATACTCATCTAGTGTAGTTAAATCTAGGTCTATATTTTTCTTTAGAATTTTTTCCAAAGGCTCAGAGGATAGGTACTTTACTTCAAAATTAATTCCTTTAGAGAAAGATTTTAATTTTGATACTGTATCTGCTTTTAACGGGCTACTAATTACTAACGCTACTTTTAAATCTTCACTCATATTCTTCTCCAAATAATTTCATTAATTCTGTCTTGCTTAAGTCTCCGGCGTCTCTGCCTTCAGGGGGTTGAACAATAATAGTTTCTATATCTCTAGCTTCTAGTAGTGCAGTAATATTTTCTGCAGCTTTATTACCGCTTATATCATTATCCATAAATATAGTAACTCTGGTACAACCTAAGTTATCTATCATAGACGCTTTTTCCTTACGAAAGTTGTTTGTTCCAAAAATACAAACTGTATTTTTATATCCGTGTTGCCATAAGTTTAACATATCAAACAAGCCTTCAACAAGTATTAAATGGCTTTTGTCAGTTATTTTGTCTATAGGAAATAATAAATCACTAGTAGCAGCATTTGAAGGTTTTCTCATATACCTGGGACTTTGTGTTTTTACGTTTAGTATTTTATACCTTCCTTCTATAAATCTTAACTTTCCTTGCTGATAAATAGGAAAACATAGATAGTCTGCCAAACCTAGCTGACCAGTGGTAAAGCTTTTAAACTCTTTCATAACAGAACCGCTTACTCCTTTAAAATCTAAATTAAAGTTTATCTTATCTGCAGGTAATACTATATCCATACCAAAAAATTTGGAATGGAGTTTATTTTTTAACTTTTTAATCTTATATGTCTGTTTAGTTTCTATTTCTACAGAAGAGTCTTCTCCTATAGCTTTTAGTAGTTTTTTATAACTTCCTCCGAAACCACACGAAAAACAATTAAATACGTTTTTATCTAAGTTAAATCGCATACTAGGGTTAGAGTCTTCATGTAACCCGCTTACACATTTAATAAGTATTTCTTCACTATGATTAGGATTATTTGTGTACTCAATTTGTTTTTTATCTAATATAGAATATATATCGTGCATTAGCCTAAATCCCTACCCTGCTCTTTACTATCATCGCCATACTTATTTAGTATTCTACCTCCAATAGCCTTAGACTTGTTAGAGTCTATTCTTAAACAATCCCAATCCATGTGTACATTAAATTTTATAGCTTTACCATTTCTAATCTTAGCTACCTCAAAAGGTAGAGCAGTAGGATCTTCTGATAAGTCACTAGGCATAAACCTAAAACTTTTATCAGCACTATCAAGAACCCCCTTAGCAAATCTAGCTTCTCCAGAAGCATCAATCTGATAAGGAGATATCATAATAACTTTATATTTTCTTGCAAGAGTTTTTAGAGAATCAGAGATATTAATCTGACTCTTCCAATCCATACGGTCTTCTACTTTTACAATATTTAAATAATCAATAACGCACATTTTAATATCATGCTTAGTAGTCATCATATTTAGATAGTGATCTATTCTAGCTAGGCTTAGTTGTGCATCATCAATAATATGAAAACGATTATCCCTAAAAGGAACTACTCCTCTTTTAAGCTCTTGATCAAAATTATTAAAGCTTCCAGAAGTCAGAAGATTACTATATATAGAATCAGATGCGTCACCTGGTTTATAAAAAGTATTTAATTTGCTTTTTGCTATAGAAAACTTTTGATCTTTAGTTAAATTGTTAAGCATAAAATCACTAAAAGGTACACCGCTAATCATACTCATTAAACGATAGTACACTTCTACATATCGCATCTCGATGCTCATGAACATGACAGAGTTATTAAGCAAGAAGTTGTTTAAAGCCATATTTAAGGTAATAATAGACTTACCTGACCCTCTTCTACCACCAAAAAGTACCAGTTCTTCTAAACCAAAACCGCCATTTGCAGCATCAAAATCAGTACTTAGACCACTAGGAAACATAACAAAGTTATCTTCTTGAGGTACTGTCTCAATAGTTGCTACATCGAACAGCTCTTCTCCTTCTGGAATAAATTTTTGTACAGATAGTATGTGTTCTTGAATTTTATCTATAATTTCAGTCTGTTCTAAGTTCTCTAAGTCATCTATAAATTTATCAATAAAACCTATAGTCTCTTCTCTTATATAGTAATCTTGTAATTGAGAAGAAATAAAGTTAGAGTCAATAGAGGTTTCACCTTCTAAAGTAATATCCATTAATTCTGAGCGCAAGTAAGCTTTAGAGCTTTCTTGTTTTTGTATTTCATAGAACTCCTGCATAGAAGGAATTCTTAAGTTTTTAGTATAGAAATTGTTAACTTTTCTAAACAGCACAAGATTATTACCTGTGAAATATTTATTCACAAGTTTATTGAAAAAATCAGGGCTTTGAGTTGTTAATAGCCTTTTTAGGGCCAACTTTTGTAAATCTACTGACATCTATTTTTTAATTACCGGAAATAATTCATGACGAGGGACAAACATTCTTTGGTGGGAGTAATCACCTTCTACCCATAAAAGGTAGCTTTCTCTGCCATAGTCCTCAATATGTTTTAGCACAGACTTAATATGATTTTTTAAAGAAGGAAGTTTCCAAGTTATTCCATCTTCTAAAATCCAATAAATATTAAAGTGTATGTCTTCTATAGGCTCTTTGTGTTTCTTATAGTCAAAAGGGATAAGTTCTACATATTTTTGTATTCCTTGCTGTAAGTATTCTATATACTCTTCATCCATAGTTTTTTCTATAAAAGCAAAACAATTAGTAGGGGCATGAAATACTTTATCTCCCTTAGAAAATCTAATATCTAAGTCTTGTATCACATGGTCTGTTTGGGCAGGAGCACTCTTTTTTCTAGAACGAATAGGAACACCTAGTTCTACTAAAAAAGATTTTACTTTTTGAGAAGATATATAATTTCTATTTGCTATGCCACTTACACTATCTCCATCTTGATAGTCTTTAGCCATAGCAGTTTTTTCTGCGTTAGTAAACTGTTTAGTTTTAGCAGCTTTTTTAAGTCGAAGAGTTCTCTCTTCTTTTTCTAAAAAGTCATTAATAATATTATCTAATCTTTTAGTGTTATATGCGATACCTAAGTGTTCACAAATAGCCTTCTTAGTTTTTTTACTTTTAATCATCCAAAGAGCTTGACGTATTTTTGCTTCTGGAATTTCTATATTTTTAATAACCATTTAAGCCTCCATATTAACTTAATACCAGTATATAGTATAGAAGGCCTAAGTGTCAATATATAATTTAATTAATCTGATACTTATACTCTTCCATCATAAAATATAAGTCATTACTTAACTCTCTAACTAGTCCTGTTTTTGTATATACACAGGTAAAAGAGTCTGATATCTCTTCGTCTTGTCTGAACACATATTCTAAAGCAAAACTAGCATTATAGGCTTTAATTAGTCCTTCAAATTCTTCTGCAGACTCTACGTCTGGATAAAATCTTTTTATTAAGTTAGTAAAATACATTATCTTCTCTTCCCCTGGCATGTTTAAGATGTTTTGAATTACCTTATCAGGTAGGTTATGTAAAAATAAAGAACTGTCACTATTACTCATTTGATTATCCCATAAAAAAGGGCACGACAATTGCTTGCCGTGCCAGTTATTGCAGTTAATATTATAACTCTTAAGCTTCTAAAGCTTTTGGGGTATAATCTGTTGCAGAAATTCCGCGACGAGTTAACACAGTTTTAACACCGCGCTCACTTTTGCCAAATTGATCTGCTAACTCTGCAACACTCATACTGGTTGCCATGTCTTCAATTCCTTCATAGGAATCACTCTTAGCTGCTTTTTTATCACGCTGAGGTGCTTTAAGCTGCATAGAAAGAAGTTTTCCGCGAACGGAGTTTACAGACTTGCCAAGGGCATCTGCAATATCTTCTAAGAAAGCGCCCGAACCTGCCATATCAGAAATCTGAGCTTCTTCCGCCTCTGAATAGGTGCGTGGAGCTACTTTTTTCTCAGCTGGTTTAATATGAGCTGTCATTTCTAATGAAAGAGCCTTGCCATTAACTTGACGAGAAGTTACTTCACGACCCCACTCACCACTAAAGTGAGTTGCAATTTCTTCCGCAGTGTGTACACCGCTATTGCTTTCTAGAAATGAGGTTAAAGCGGCTGTTTCGTCTGCATCAAATGCAGGAGCTGCTTTAGGTTTTGTTGGAACGTCGTAACCAAGTTTACGAAGTTTCGCAGTTACAGAACGACGTGGAAAGTCAAACTCATCGCAAAGAGCGATGATAGTATCTTCCGTGATGCCGCCTGCGCATACTTGCTCCATACGAGCAACCATGTCTTCAGTGTATTCAAATTTTGCCATTTTTATTCCCCTCTGGTTTCAAATGTTTTGTGTTATTAATAAATGTGAAACTTTTTGTTTCGATAAGATGATATTATCAAATATCAGTATACTTAGCAAGAAAAATATGAAAGTGTTTTTGTTTTTTGGTTGTTATTTTATAAATTGCTAAATTCCTATATTTGTAATTTTATCTTATATTACTATCTTACCTTTTAAAGCATCAACAAGCAACTCTAAATTTGCTTTTTTTGTCAGGTTTAGACCTTCTATTTCAATTTCTAACATTTCTTCTATGTCTCTAATCATAGTTTTTACGCTACGCTTATCTTCTTTTTCTTCTTCTGGTTTTCTATATATCTTCATTTGAACCAGTTTACTTATTACACTTCTGTGCCCTTTTTTAAAGTGATCTGCTACGTCATATACGTCTAGTCCTTGATCTACATATAATCTTGTTAGAATCTCTTCTTCTTCATCACTCCAGGCTTTATTAGATTTAGTAGCCATTAAGATTCTCCTTCATCTTCAAATAATTCTAGTTGTTTACTTTTAATCTTACTTAAATAAGTTTTGGTAAGTATATCTCCCGCCCTGTCTAAAAGGTGAGCAGCCATATCTACAAATTCAGGTCTTAAAGCTAATCCCTTTTTAGTAGGGAACCAGTTACCCGTATCTCCGTCTCTCATATATTCTCTTATATGAATATACTCTTGACCTCTAAATTCGTTTATAGTTATTTTTATAGCTTTATCTTCTGTTATATAACCTACAAAACCTAAATCAATTTCCATGAACTCTTTTTATCCTTGGATAATCATGTATCTTTTTAAGAGCATGATTATACATAATTCCTGCTTCTTCCCAGTTTTTTATTTTACTGCTTTTAGGAATAGCGCGTTTCTTGGTATCGTATAACATTTTCATTTTAGATACTAAGTCTTGAACTTCTGGCTCTACTAACCAAGTATGAGAACCCATTAAGTTAAAGCTATCTCCTGGTTTGCCTGCAAAAATGTTATTAATGTCTACGATTTTTTGAGAAGACTTTATTTTATAATCTGTAACAAATTCATCAGTACAGCCTCCTCCAGTAACTAAAGGAATAGTCCCGCAAGCTATTGCTTCTTGAACAGGCATTCCAAAACCCTCTCCTCTATAAGGATGAACTAGTACGTCCACACTTCTATACAAATCTGCCATATCTTTTTCTGAATAGGGATCATCTATATAAGTTATCTTAGCTAAGTTATTAGTGTACTGTAGCTTAATTAATTGTTCTTGTAATGCTGTTTTTCCATAAACTTGAGGGGTGTCTTTTACTATAAGCTCTACGTTATCTTCTTTTTTAAACGTATTGGCCCACGCTTGTAGTAGTATATCAAAACCTTTTCTATATTGATCACACCCTACAAATAAAAAAGTATACTTATCTCTTTTAGGAGTATCTCTGTCTACATAAAAGATATTTGGATCATACCCTATAGGAATACAAAAAAGTCTTTCTGGGTTAATACCCCCTTCTTGATACACTGCGCCTGTCCAGCGAGTAAAAGTGATAAGAGCGTCAGCAAAAGTTTCAAATTTGTATTGCCACTCAAAAGGTACTTTTGTAAACTCCCAAGGCTGTATATATACTACTTTTGTATCATTAGAATGAGGCCATCTCCATATAGGAGGATAAGTATGCCTTATTTGTATATCAGGAACTACAGCAGTTTCTTCTTTAGGAAGTAAATTTTCTAAGCTTTGTAAAGTCTCTTGGCTAAGTTTAGTCTCTGAAGTAAAGCTATCTATAGGAGAAATAACTACATTGTTATACTTAGACAATTCAATAGCTAAGTACCTATTTACAATAGACAAAGAGTGGTTATCATAAAATTTACCTATAATTTCTAAATTCATATTATTCTGCATACATAATCACCGCTTGTTCTTTACAATAGTCTAGTAAGTCTTTTTCTTTAATTTTTAATAGAGACTCCCATTGAGGGCCCATATTGCTAGTTTTAAAGTTTCTTAACTGTGTGTAATTGTTAATATCTACTTTAGCTTGTATATCATAAAAAGGATCTTGTTTACTTTCAATACTGTGCCCAAAGTTATTAATTTTTAAATCTAATTCATCTTCTGGCCTACAGAAGCTCCAATGTAATATTGCTAAAGGAGATTGAATTCTCTTTTGATTATTAGTCCATCTACAATAATTAAATGTATTGTGTTTTAAAGTAGTAAAACCTTGAACTTCATTATTAGGAATACTTTTTCTATCCTCTTTTGATATCACTAGTATTTCGTCGTCTTCAACTCTTTTATAAGGTAAAATCCAATAAAACATTAAGTCTACGTCATAATTCTCTACTATAGGGCAAAACTTATTAAAAAAATCATCTGCATTTACTAGTATTTCATCAGCATCAAAAGAAAAAATCCAGTCGTTAGAACATTGCTCTTTTAAAAAGTTTCTTTCATAATTATCATTTTCAATAGGCACAGCGCTTCTATGAAAGTTTCCTTCCACTACTTCTATTTTATTATCGCCATCAATAGTGCTTAGCTCTTTCCACAACTTATCTTCATCAAAAGAAAACTTATTACCGCTCCAAGATATTCTATCTTTATCTAATCCTAATACTATTTCATCTACATAATTATAATAACTTTTTATAGAACTTACTAAATAACTAGCATCATAAGATATTAGACTGATTACACTTTTTTTACGCATTTTCAACTACTCTATCTACTGTTTCAAATTCTTTTTTACCTATCCACTTATCCATAAATATAGATCTATTTATAGACCATTTTTCTTGTAGATTTGGATTCTGAGCTAATAATCTTTTGTTATCTTTTCCTTCAAAATGAAGTAACGGTATACCCGTTTGATAAATTTTATGACCAGCGCGGCGGGCAGAAAGACACCAATCCACATCACGATAGTAAGTCCAATAGAACTCAGGATCAAAATTACCAACGGAAGCCCTAACAGAAGCTTTGAGGTAAACTCCGCCCATAGTAACCCAGGCAACTTCTCTGACTTTGTCGTATTGGCCCTCATCGACTTCCAATTCTTGATTTGCTTTTCCATCATAGAGGTTAAGTCCTCCTCCGAAATGTACTGCTTCACCATTTTTACTAAATCTCCCGCCAGCGTGCTGAATTATATACTTATCTTCCTCTGTTTTTTGAGGATATAAAAGTTTCATTCCAAATATATCAGCTTCTGGATATTTAACTACAGTATTTATTAATTCTGTATACCATTTATTTTCTGTGTCCTCTTGTAGAGGCAACATATCTGAGTGTAATATAATTACATCTCTATCTTTATGCTTATTCCATAAATACTGATAAGCCATATCACTGCCTATCTGACCTGTATCTTGCCAAAACTCATATTCAAGCTTCCATCCAAGGGCAGCTTTTAATTGTTGTATCTCTTGTTCGAATAAATAAGGAACTATAATAATAGGATTAGGACTTGTCATTATAAATATCTAACCAATTTTTAAATTCTTCTAATACGCTTTCAGCATTATGAGTTTTAGTACAAGCAAAACTAGTACTAGTATGAGGACAATGTCTTGGCCAAAAAGTAAAGTTAGCTGTTGGATTGCCAGGTTCTATATTAGTATCTGCGTCTTTACTTAGTTTAGGGACTATACACTTAAAATCTCCACAATGATTATCAGTAGACGGTTTTATGGTTTTGTGATATCCATCAGAATAAAACTCAGGACTATCATACTCTGTAGGAAAAACACTAGGTATGCTAATAGTATTTACATTCATAGCGGCAGAAGCATGTACTAAAGAGCCTAGAGGAGATATAAATAAATCTTGACGTTTTAATATTTGTAAAGACTGATATAAATTAAAATTTCCACACTCTATGCCTAAAAAAGATAACTCGTGTTCTATATTTTTAGTAGTTAGTATTTCTCTTATGCCTTGTATTACGTCTAATCTCATTGTTTCTGACTGTAATTTTCTATTCCAGTCTAGAGGCCCTGACATACCTATTCTTAATATATTATCATCAGGTTTAACAGATTCTACATTTAGTATAGTATTACCATCTAAAAACTGATCTTTAGTAATGTATTCTTTTATAGGTAAATTAGCACTCTTAGAAATTCCTAAGTCTGAGAACCAACGCCAGTGTAAAAACATTTTATCTACTTTTTTAAACCGATCTTCGCTTTTATTTAAGTTTACGTTTTTTACTTGACCTCTATTATCAAACTCTATTAACCCTATAGAATCTAACCAAGGCTGTTTACTAATAACCTCTAAAACTTCTGATATCCCACTAGGTTGCTCATGAGTAGTAAGCATAAAATTACTTCTTAAACAGTAACTTACTAAATGCTCAGGATTATTTTCTTTATATCGTCTAGCAGCATTTATACCTAGAATTACGTCTCCGAATGCTTGTGTATTTGCAAATAGTACATGAGTCATTTATTAAATAGCCTATCTGTCCATGTTTTAGGTGTTTTATCATTTATTATTTCTAAATCTATATGATAATCAAAATCTCTAGTAGTTTGGTCTCTCATCCATACTACAGTATCCCTTATAGTTTCTTCAATATCTGTATCTGCTTTATAGTTTAGTACATCTTCTGCTTTATCAGTAGATACCCAAGCATTTTTTACTTCTCTAGGTCTTTCAGGAACAAAGTTTATTTCTGCAGTTTTGTTAAAATATTTAGCTACTTTGTTTGCTAGTGCTGCTATAGAAGTCTCAGTTCCATGACTAGGACCTATATTAAATACTTCTTTACTTTCTATTTTATCTCTTTTATTATAAACTGTTACAAAAGCTTCTACACAATCTTTTACATGAGAAAAAGATCTTTTTTGGGTACCATCACCGTAAATATACACAGGTTTGTCTTTAGATATTAGATTTGCAAAAATACTCATAACATTCCTAAAAGGATCGCTATAGCACTGATGAGGGCCACATACATTATGAGGAACCATATGAAATACTTTTACTCCGTGAATATCACTCATTAAGTTTAAATGCTGCTCTGCATGTAGCTTAGCTAACCCATAAGGATCTACAGGATTAGGAGTGTGATCTTCTTGAAAAGGAGGATTTCCTTCTCCATATCTTGCCATAGAAGTAGTATTTATAAACATAGGTACATTATTACTTACAGAAGCACTACATACAGAAGCTGTTCCTGCGTATATATTCTCAACTATTTTTTTAGGAGAAAAAACACTTAAGCCTTCGTGTGCTAAAGCAGCACAGTGTATTACAAGGACAGGAGAGTAAATACTCATTACATTAGACAGCTCTTTAGTATCTAGTATGTCTTGTTCATAATAAAAAAAGTTTTTATTATCAGGCATATTGGTTATATAACCACCTATTAAAGAGTCTATACCTATTACTCTGTATCCTAACTCTAAATACTTATAACATAGATGACTACCTATTAAGCCTGCAGATCCTGTAATTACAACTGATTCCATACGTCATTCCAATCTACTAAGGGGGTTACACAATTATCTTGTAGGTGAGTAGCCGTACCAGGTAAAGGACAAACAGCTACGTTTTGCCTAAAAGCTTTCCAGGTCCAAGAGTCATCTGAGAATAAGCCTGCTTGTAATATAGAAAACTTAAAGGGTAAGAATGTTTTTCCTTTTGCAGCTAAAGTTAAAGTGGCACTACTAACTGTTTTTAGGTGACAATCAGGCCCTATTAATACTTCTACTGTTCTATCTTTATCAAAATACCTATCTGGATAATCATAAGGCAAATAAAAACCTTCATACCCTGCTTTAAAAACATTTTTCATAGTTTTTATGGCAGCTTTAGTATGAAGGTAGTCGTCTTCGCATAAATATATTAGTTCTTCAGTGTTTGATTCTGCTATTTCTATTAAATTTTCCATTAAAGGAATACAAGTATTTATTGTAACAGGGTGATACTGAGGATAAGGATGCTCTCCAAACGGAGGTACTTCAGTTCTGTTAGGTATATCTTTTATTTCTAATTTAGTAGGTATAGAACAGGTTTCTCGCATCCAAGATTTAGTTTCTTCAGTAACCATATCTGCTAGTACTATAATCTTATCATCCCAGCCTTCTAAGTCTTGTTGTAAAGAAAGCCAACATTTTCTAAAGATCTCGTCTTTCTTTTTTCCATTCCATCTAGCTTTATCTTGCGAGCCGTCTGATATACTTCCTGGAGACTTATTAGCTTCTGAAGCTCTATATACTATTATCATTTTGTTACTTTTTTTCTTGAGAAATTTCTATATTCATCAATAATACTTATAATATAAGGATCTAAAGGTTCTGTGCCTTCTCTTACAAACTTTTCTATTTCGTCTTTTTGTGTACTATTAAAGTTACTTTTATAACTAGAAGAACGATATACTCCTCTTGTTTTAGAAGGATTACCGAACACTTTAGAGAAAGGTTTTACATCTTTTATTATAGGAGAAAAAGTACCTATAAAAGAATGACTGCCTACTGTAGAATAATTTTGTATATGAGCATTATATTCTATATAAACATTATTTTGAATAACACTATGAAAACCTAAGTAACAACAACCTGTTATAGTATTATTATTGCCTATCAAAGTATCACTATTAATAGTAGTACTTGGGCCTATATAATTGCCACTTCCTATAACAGTATTTTCTCTGTAACCAGTTGCGCAGTTAATAACACATGATGAGAGTATTATATTGTTTTTACCTAGCGATATTCCATACTTATCATCTTTTACTAAAAATACCACAGAGGGATCAATAGTATTAGAGGAATCTATAGAAAATTCTATAATAGCTTTGGAGGCAGAGTATACTTTCATAGTGTTATTCAAAATAATGAGTGTCACTTTTCTGTTGCTAGGCAAGTGACCAGCCCCCTTAATCATGCAGCTAGTGCGTAATTAGATGGTGCAAAGTTATCGTTTGCATTTATAGTTTTTGGCTGAATATCGTAGGCCAACACGGTAATCTACTCTCATCTCTATACGTCAGTCGATCCTATTTCAGCCCCATCATAGACACACTTTATGTTGAGAGGTTCTTACGTCCAAGCTGCCTCGTAGTGTGCCTATGGTGGAGCTGCGTGGTACTGCCCCACGGTCCTGTCCATATGTTGAATTGTATCAACGATTACAAAAAAGAGGTTTAAAACGATAGATGTATCGAAGTTAGTGACCTCTTAATTCCTTATTTATTTTTTGTCTTATTTTCTTATTAGATAGTTGTTTTAGTTTCTTTTTCCATGCTTTAGATAACGCATGAGGTATTACTCCATTTTTAGGATTCATTTGCATTCTCCTATAAAGAAACTATATTAGTACTTCCCTTTTCTTTCTTAATAACCTTATTGTTATAATTTCTAAGCCTATTAAACCGGCTAGGCCGTCTATAAGGCGCAAACTTTAAAGGATTATTATGGAGTTTTTCTACAGCTTCCTTAATAATTTTATTTTTTTCAGTATTCATGCGTTACTCTCTTTTTATTATATAGTTAATATTAACACTAAAAATAGTAGTTAGCAACAAAAATTTAAATTTAAGATTTGGAGTTTGGTGTATTTTTTTGCTTCTTTGTGTAGCCTGCTTTTCTTTCTAACTTTTGCATAAGCGCTTGTCTTTTAGCTTCTGCTTTTCTATACCTAGCTTTACCAGCTTTTTTAGCTTCTCTAAGTTTTTCAGATTTAGAAACATAATAACTTTGTCTTTTAGCATCTGTGTAAAACCCGTCGGCATTTAGTTTTCTCATCATAATTTTATATGCTTTAGAGACATCATTATTGTATTTTTTTATACTTATTTTCATTAATTTACCTTTATATAGTTTTGAATCCAAGAAGATAAGTGACCAGCAGAGTATTTACCTATAAGTTTGGATATAATTCCATTATTTTTAGTTACCACAAACATAGGTGTTGTAATATTTTTTGAGAGGTCCGCACTGTTTACACTTTCTGTATTAATTCCTAGATCTTGCAGTGTGAGCAGTTCTCGTTGCACATAGGTTTTATTAAATTTGTTAAAATATCCTGTAACCTTCTTCAACTTATTTCTCCTATTAGTCTGACACTTTTTAAGAGTAGACATATTTTGATTTAATTTTATTCTTGCCATTTATAATTTTTCATGCTAATATTAATTTATAACAACAGGTAAGCAAATAATATGAAAGACTATCAGAATGAATTGAGCCGTTGTCTATCCGTAGTAAAGTGGAATCCTAATGAAGCACTCTCTGAGATGAACCTCTTAAGAGACGAAGCATTAAGTTCTCCTTTAAAAGAAAAACTTTGGAAGCGTAAAGCTCGTGAAATAAATAACTTTTTAGACTCTTTAGAAAACACACGTTACTATAAAGAATCTGAATTCTGGAAAAACTCAAAACCAAGTAGGTTAATAATATAATGAATAAGTATCAACAAGACTTTAACTCTTTGAAAACACTATTAACTAGCTCTTTTACCTCTGCAGAAGATGTTGTAAAGTTAGTTAAACCACTTTTGTTAAAGATGAATAATCCAACCTTTTATAAAAAATATTTATACACTAAGCCCGAAGAGGCTTATGGGGGAGTAGGGAGTTATTCCAACAATATGTTTACCATATTTACTAACGAGTGTATCAAAATTATTAATGAATGTCAAGACTTAAATGAAATGCTCAGGAAGCTACAAGTAGAATACTCATGGACAAATCGACACTACGAGCCCTACTGGTTTAAAAATACAAAAAATACTTAGTATAAGTACAATAAAGACAGCCGCAGGCCACTCTTGCGGCTGTTTTTTATTAACATAAGGGGAGTAGTGTATGCTAAAATCAATAACTGTTTTTTTATTATTACTTAGTGCAAAAACAGTACTGGCGGATACAAGTAAAGAAATAGAGTGCTTAGCAAAAAATATTTATTTTGAAGCACGTAATCAACCAATAAGAGGTCAAATAGCTGTAGGAAATGTAACTATAAATAGGGTAAAAGATAGTAGATTCCCAAACTCAGTATGTAAGGTCGTAACTCAAGCCAAAAAAGACAAAAATAATAATATAATACTTAACAAATGCCAATTTAGTTGGTATTGTGATGGTATAAAAGATACTATGTTAAATAAAGAGGTAAAAGAATTTTCTTTTAAACTCGCTAAAGCGTTAATTTTAGGGCAAATATCAGACGTAACACACAACTCAACGCACTATCATAGTAAAAAAGTCAAACCTTATTGGAGTAACTACCTATCAAAAACAGTTACTATAGAGGATCACCATTTTTATAGGTGGGAAAAATAAAAATTTAAGGTTGACTAATATAATAAGCGTTTGGTACAATAAAAAATGATAGAAGAAAGTAATTTAAGCGAAGATGTTAAAAAGAACATAAACTGGTTACACGAAAGGTCACAAAAAACAAAAAGTGACCTAGAAACACACGAAGCTGTGTGCGCAGAACGTTATATTCATATTAGTCAGTCTTTAGCAGCCCTAAATACAAGCATAGAACAAAGTAATAAAAGGATACAAGAAATCCATGACACTGTGTCAGCTAGTAAAGTAAGCTTAAAAACTTTAATGTTTATAGGTTCTCTCATATTAGCGATCTCAGGATTTATTTATACTATCATAGGGATAATTAATCAAACACAATGACTAAAGAAAAAGAAAAAGAACTATTAAAATATCTGTTATCTAGTCCTCCTATGGATGTTTATAATGAGGATAACATGGATATTCAAGAAAGTAATTTAGAGTTAGTAGAACCTAGACCTATTAAAGCTGATGAAGAAGAACTAGAATCTAGAGAAATAGGTTCGGCTAATTTGTTTTTAGCTTCAGCCTTTTTGAGCACCATAAATGATATTGATTTACCAGCTCAATCAGATGAAGACGTAACTAAAGCTCAAAAATTATGGCAACAATGGGTGACAGAACTTAAAGAAGATAACTTCTTACGAGAAAAACCTAATACGTTACGAGAAAGTTTTAAAATTGTTTAACTATGAAAAATGTTTAGAAGCGTATAATATAGATAGAGAGTCTGGAAGAGTATATAAAACTCCCGATGGTGAGTATCCTAGTATAACTACTATTTTAGGAGCGACTTCGAATAATTCTTTTTTACATAAGTGGAGAGAAAGAGTAGGCGAAGAAGAAGCGAATAGAATATCTAAAGAAGCTACTGATAGAGGTACTGCAGTACACGACTACATAGAGCAGTACTACTTACAAGAAGATAGAGTTTTTAGCGACTGGTTTGTGTCTTCTGGCCTTTCTAAAGAGCCAAGAAAAATTAAACAACCTGCTAGAGACATTATAAAAGAATGTGATAGAAATAACTTCACTCCCTATGCTCAAGAAATACCTCTATGGCATCCCAAACTAAAATTTGCCGGAAGAGTAGATGGCATTGGATTATGGAATGGTGTACTATCTATAATAGATTTTAAAACTTCAAAAAAGAAAAAATACACCTCTCAAATAAAAAACTACTATATACAAGCTACTGCATATGCTGTTGCACATAATTATTTATTTAACACTGCTATAAATAATTTTTCAATAGTTATTGGCGTAGATGAAAAAGAATCTCAATGTTTTACAGGTAAGGTAGTAAATTTTATACCCGAGCTTAAATATAGAGTTAGATCTTTTTATAGCCAACAGAAAGGAAGTTAATATTAAGAACTCTTTAAAACAACAAGAATACTATCGTCTAATAGAAAAGTATGACTTACTATTTTTAACAGGCGCTGCTGGTACTGGAAAAACTTATGTAGCATGTAACTCAGCTTTAAATTTTTTAGAAAGAGGTCTTATTGAAAAAATTATTATAACAAGACCTGTTGTAGCTACAGAAGATATAGGTTTTTTACCAGGAACTTTAGAAGAAAAAATAAATCCTTTTATGGACCCTATAATAGGAGTATTATCTGAGATTTATAATCCTAAAGAAATAAAAAAGATGGTTGCTAATAATGTGATAGAGGCAGTTCCCTTAGCTTACATGAGAGGAAGAACTTTTTCTAACTCTTTTATAATACTTGATGAAGCCCAAAATACTACTCAAAAACAAATGAGTATGTTTCTAACTAGATTTGGAAGAGATATTAAGTGTTGTGTAACAGGAGACTTACTACAGTCAGACTTACCTACTAGAGAAAACGGACTAAACTGGGCATCATCAAAACTAAGCCTTTCAGACTTAGTAGCTTTTCTTACCTTTACTAGTGATCACGTTGTAAGAAGTCCTTTAGTCAAAGAAATTATGAGATATTTATATGCAGAAGAAACGTCGTATCCCATTAAAAAAACTTTTAGAGCTGGAAGCCTTGAGTCTATTGCCCCGAGAGAGGTCGTTAATAGTTAGTATTAAAAAGGCTCAAAGGGATTATCCTCAAATAACTCCCAAAATGTATGCCGCGTTTAATGGTATATATGATAGCTATTTTTATACAGGAGAAGAGCAATGATAAGTAAAGAAAGATACTGTAAGTCTTGTGGTCATAGGTGCCACTGTTACTCTCCTGATTGTTCAGAATGTAAAAATGATGTATGTATAAGTTGTAAATGCTCTGCTAATGAGAAGAGTTTTTGGCCTGATAATCCAGGAGAAGCATACTCTATTTAAGGAGATTTTTATGCCCGTAAAAAAAGTAAAAGGTGGCTATAAGTGGGGAACCACTGGAAAAGTTTATAAAACTAAAAAAGCTGCAACTAAGCAAGCTAGAGCCGCTTATGCAAACGGTTATAAAGGTAAAAAAAGGAGAAAGTAATATGCCTAAAATGAAAACAAAAGCCCCTAAATATACAGTAGGTAAGAAACCAGCAAAAAAAGGACTTACTGCTGCTCAAAAAAAGCTTCCCCCAGCACTTCAAAAAGCTATACTTAAAAAAATGAAAGGCAAGAAGTAACTAATGGCTGCAACACCTACCAATCCTAGTCTTTGGTCTAGAGCTAAGACTCAGGCAAAAAAGAAATTTAACGTTTATCCTTCTGCCTATGCTAACGCATGGGCAGCTAAATGGTATAAGTCTAAAGGCGGTAAATGGAAAGGTGCTCCTACCAATAAAGTGAGAAAAAAACGTGGCTAAGGGCGGGTTAGGTAAATGGTTTTCTGAACAATGGGTTGATGTTAAAACAGGCAAGCCTTGTGGAAGATCTGGCAAAAAAGATAAAAGAAAATATCCCGCCTGCAGACCAAAAGCAGTTGCTTCTAGAATAACTAAGCAAGAAGCAGCTAAGAAAAAAGGCCGTAAAAAAGTTAAATGGTCTGTGACTTCTTCAGGTAAAAAGAGAAAGTCAAAAAAATAAGGAGAGTTTATATGATTAATAAAACATTATCTTGGACTAAATCAAAACTTAAAGAAAGAACCTCATGGGACGGAATAGCCTTAGTAGGAACTGGAGTAGTCATGATTATGATGCCTATAGATCTAGTAGCTTATGTAGCTATAGCATGGGGACTGTGGACTATTTGGAAAAGTGAATAAAATTTAATGTTGGAAATTATACAACAGATGGCCTCAGATAGACTATGGATTTATACTGCTTTAGCAGGTAGCCTATTTGGGGCCCTATTTGTAGCGTATGTCAGCACTACTAAATTAGGACTTTGGACATACGCTAAGATAGACAAAATATTAGACGTTATAATAGATAGATTAGGATGGACTTGGTTAGAGCAACCAAAAGACGCTTGGAAGCAAAAGCTACCAAAAGGTCTTATTAAAAAAATAGATGATATAGATAACAGGTTAAAATACCTAGAAAAGTAAATATTATTTTGGTATATATGTTAATATATGATAGAATATGAGGAGATAATTATGGCAAAATCTAAAGATGCTAGACGCCTACCTAGCGGTAAATTAGAGTACAGAGGAGAAACATATCCTGGGTTCAATAAGCCTAAAAGAAATACTTCATCTTCTAAGCATAAACAAGTTGTTTTAGCTAAGAAGGGAGAAGATATAAAGGTAGTTAGATTTGGTCATAAAGATTATGGGCATAATTATTCTGAAGACGCAAGAAAAAATTATTTACAAAGAAGTGCCGGAATAAGAGATAAATCAGGAAGACTAACTAAAGATGATAAGTTTTCTGCAAATTATTGGGCTAGAAAAGAGCTATGGGCAGGAGCTGGAGGCTCTAAGAAGTCTCCTAAAAAAGGTGGACCTAGAAAATGATTATTAAAGATAGTGAAGGCCAAGAAGCCAGAATGATTAAAGCTAAAGTAAGAAAAATGATAGCACAGAATCAAGAATTACTAAGTATGATAAAAGAAAATATGGACGTAGAAGAGTGGGTTCAGAATAAAATAGTTTTAGCGTCTCACAATATAGATGCTATCTATGATTATATGAAATACTCTTCTGATCCTGTAGAGACACAACTAGAAGAAGACTCAGATAGTGTAACTATAACACTAGCAGTAGAAGAAAATATAGATTCTTCTGATGTAATAGAAATATCTTTAACAGATAATTCTTTAGATGCCTAAAGAATATTTAATATCAGAGGCCTTTAATAGTGTTTTTTGTACCTTAGCACCTTCACCAATACATGGTGTAGGTGTTTTTGCGCTAAAAGACATACCCAAAAATATAATTGTATTTTCTTCTATATCGTGGGATACCTTAGACACGCCTATTCTAAAAAAAATAGATGAAAGTGTATTACTTGAGTACTATAAAAAATTTAAAATATCTTATGAAGGGTTAAAAGTGCCTGCTAGAGGGTATAATTCAATTGACTTTAGATTTTACTTAAACCACGCTACTTCTTGTAATCTTAATTATGATTCAGAGAATGATTTAATCATAAGCAAAGATACTATCTATAAAAATACAGAATTAACAATAAACTATAAATCTTACGGACTTAGCATTGATAACAGTTTTCACTAACGGGTGTTATGACATATTACATCCTGGACATATAGATTTATTTAACTATGCATCTACATTAGGGGATAGACTAATAGTATGCCTAGACAGTGACGATAGGGTAAGAAAAAACAAAGGTTTTTGCAGACCTATAAACACTTTATCTATTAGGTCTAAAATTATAGGCTCTTTAAAACCTGTGACATCGGTAATATCTTTTGATTCTGATGATGATTTATGTTCTATTTTTGATACTTATAACGCTGACTTATTAGTCATTGGAGAAGAGTATAAGTACAAAAATATTGTAGGCGAAGATTTTGTAAAGAAAGTTATATTTTATGAACGAGACAATAGGTACTCAACAACTAACATCATTAAGAGTATTAATAATAGGTGAGTCGTGTCTGGACGAGTATAGGCTAGGTTCTGTAACTAGGATATCTCCAGAGGCTCCTGTGCCTGTTATACAGTTTAAAGAGCTGAATACTGTAGAAGGCATGGCTGCTAATGTTAAAAACAACACTCAAGCTTTTAATGTAGGTAAACTAGATTTAATAACTAATAGATCTAAAATTATTAAAAGAAGATTTATAGATATAAAATCTAACCAACAACTACTACGAGAAGATATAGGAGACTCTGTATCCTCATTAGTAGACTATAATATCAAAGTAATGAGTTCTACTGATTATGATATAGTCATAATTTCTGATTACTGCAAAGGACTATTAACACCTGATACAGCTAAACTAGTATGTGAAAAATTTAAACATAAAGTGTATGTAGACACTAAAAAAGAAGACTTAAGTTGTTTTCCATATTCCATTATAAAAATAAATGAATATGAGGATAACAGTAGTTATAACTTACCTCTATCTTCTACTAAAATAGTAACTTTAGGGGCTAAAGGTTCGGTATGTGAAGGTGTATTCTCTAGGCCTTCTCCTGTAAAAGTTCATGATGTTACAGGGGCGGGAGACGTATTTTTATCTTCTCTTGCAGTGTTAAACAGTTTTAAGTCTATTCATGACTCTATAGACTTAGCAAATAAACTTGCATCTTATTCAGTAGAACACTTTGGAACGTATGTTATAAATCAAGTAGATATAGAAAGGGCTTTTAATGAGACTTGAAGGTTTTGTAAAAAAAGGATGGGGTCACGAACTTATTTGGGCAACAAACGATAAATATTGTGGCAAACTAATGAAGTTTAATGAAGGTGCTAAGTTTTCTATGCATTTTCATAAAGACAAAGAAGAGACTTGGTACGTATTAGATGGAGAGTTTATAGTTCATTGGATTAATACTTTTGACGCCTCTAAGATAAGTACAAAAATTAAAGAGGGAGATACTTGGCATAATGAACCTTGTAGTCCTCATCAGTTAGAATGTTTAAAAGAGGGTACTATATTAGAAGTTAGTACTCCAGACAGCGTAGAAGATAATTATAGAGTGACTCCTGGAGACTCTCAATGATACAATTAATTTGACACTTACTTTTTTATTAAGTATTATATAGTATAACTATATAGGATATACAATGGAATATTTCAATAAAACTAGCGAAGACTGGCGTATTTCTCAATGCTGTCAATTCCATGATAAAGCAAAAGCTAAATCTTACAATTTTGGTACTACTACCAAAACTTATGCGCTAAAAGAAGGCGGAAAAGAAAGAGTGCAGCAAAAAGCTCTACATAATTGTAATCAGCTTTTATCTGTGCTAAAAAATCATTTTCCTACACAACCTAAAAATCTAAGAGCTTGGAGAATATCTTCAGAGCTTTTTCCATGTTACACTTTAGATTTTACTAAGCCTTGGTATGAAGAAATTTGGGATGACATTTGTGCTATATTAGAAGAGTGTGGTAGACTAGCAAAAAAACATGAGGTAAGACTCAGTGTGCATCCTGGGCAGTATACTGTTCTAGCGTCTAATAAAGCTGAAGTAGTAGAAAACTCTATCAAAGACTTAGAGTACCATGCTCTATATGGGAGTTTGATGGGCTTACCTGCTAAAGATTTTGTTATGAATATTCACCTTCAGGGTCTATATGGGGGAAAGCACGAAGACGGTATAAAGCGTTTTGCTACTAATTTTCATTACTTATCTGACTACGCCCAACAGTGTCTGACTGTAGAAAATGAAGATAAACCTAATGGCTATGATATAAGACATACTATAGAGCTATCTAAACGGGTGCCTATTCGCTGTTGCTTAGACACTCACCACTATGCATGCCATAGAATGAGAGAGTCCGAAAAAGTCGTACTAGAAGGCAAAACTGTTAATAGGAAGATTAGGGATGTAGAACATATTACTTATACCCATGAGTACTTTGCAGAGGCTGTAATATCTTGGAAAGGGGTTAGACCTTTATTTCATGTGTCTCAATCTTTCCCCCCAGAAAATTCTGCCTATTGGATGAAGCCTAATGCACACTCAGAAGTATTCTGGGATGAAGAACTTATGGCAAATCATGTACCTATGTTACAGTATGCAGACTTTGATATAGAAGCTAAACATAAAGAAGTAGCGGTACTAGGTTTTTACAATTTTATAAAAGAGGAAGAAGAGCTAGCAGGAGAGCCTTTAGTAGCAATATGATAGATTATAAATTTAACGAAGATCAATATATAAAAGAATTTAAAAAGTATGTTGATTCCACTTATAACCAACACTACTCTAACAATAAATTTCAATCTACTGAAATAATTATTGATAGAGGTCATGGAACAGGTTTCTGCATGGGAAGTATAGATAAATACTCTAATAGGTATGGTAAAAAAGGTACTCATTTAGATGCCCGTAAAGATTTAATGAAGATATTACACTATACTCTACTCCAGCTTTATATACATGATAGTAACGATTAGAGGAGTTATTGATGACTAAATATTTATTTAGGAACCCAGAGGTTCCAGGACAAGTAGAACGAGAAATAATTGCTAGAAACTTAGTAAGAAATCTAGAAAAGCTAGGTAAGTTTCAAATAGAGCAGTTATCTGGAGAGAGCTGGACACATTTAAAAATACATACTCCAGACAACTTACTTAAAATATTTAAAGGAATAAAAAGTACTAAGCATAAACCGATTATAAAAGGTAAATATGTATTTATGTACATAGATAGTAATGTTACCTCATTAGACGTTAGAATGTTTATAGGAGAGTTAATAGCGTGTATAAATACTAAGAATAATAAATTATCTCATAGAATTAGAAGAAAAATAGGAATTTTTCTATTTAATTTAGCAAAACTAATATACAAACCTAAAAAATAAGGAATAACTATGTCAGAAGATAAAGATGTGAAAAAACCTATAAAGGCTATTAACCCAGAAGATGTAGCAGAGCAACTAGATATTATTGTATCTTTCTTAGGAGCAATAGAAAGCTCTAGGGATGAAATTAACAAAAGAGTAAAACATTTAAAAGAAGAATACGGATTACAGTCAACAGCTGTTAGAGCTGCTGCTACCGTTTTACATAAGCAAAATCAAGAACAGTTAGATGAGAAAGAGTCTCAAATTAGAAACATTTTAGATATTTGTAAGGGTTAGAATATGTCTAGCATAGTACTGGTTACTGGAGGTTTTGATCCTCTTCATTCTGGGCACATAGCTTACTTTAAAGAGGCTAAAAGTTTAGGACAAAAATTAGTAGTTGGGCTAAACAGTGATGATTGGCTAATAAGAAAAAAAGGTAGACCTTTTATGAGTTGGTCTGAGAGGGCTGAGATACTTGAAAACATAAGCTGTATTGATAGGGTTATTAGCTTTAACGACTCAGACGATACTGCTAATGATGCTATATATAAAACCTTAAAAATGTCTCCTGATAGTAGAATAGTTTTTGCTAATGGAGGAGATAGATCTATGGGTAACACTCCTGAGGAAAAAACTTATGGAGAATTACCTTGGGTTCGGTTTGAGTGGGGCATAGGAGGAGACAATAAAGTAAACAGCTCTTCTTGGATTCTAGACAAATGGAAAACTCAAAAAACAGAAAGAGATTGGGGGTACTGGAGAGTTTTAGACGATAAACAACCAGAGCTACCTCAAAAGATAAAAGAGCTAGTTATTTATCCTAAGTGTGGCTTATCTGATCAAAAACATTTATACCGCTCAGAACATTGGTATGTATTAGAGGGCGAACTACAAATAGAACTAGAATATCCAGATGCTACGTGGAAAACAATAATTCTTAATCCTCATACTACTTTTGTTATACCTACTAATACTTGGCATAAAACTACCAATATCGGTAGTTTTAACGCTCATGTGCTTGAAGTACAATACGGAACTAAATGTATTGAGTCAGACATTGAGCGAAGGCAGATACTTAATGAAAATAATAAACGAGACTACGTATAATCAATCTACCTATCCTACAGAGGTAGAAAACTTAATAACAGAGCACTTAGATAAGACAGATAAATTAATATTCAGCTGGGGAAGAGATAGTTCTACTTTTTGGATAGCTAGACGCTGTACTTCTATGTGTGTAGTAGAGCATGATCTTGCATCTTTTAACACAACAAAAGACTTTTTATTTTTTAAAAAAATTAATAATATAAAGATCAAGTATTCAAAAGAAAATTATATAGATAGTATAAAAGAATATCCAAGTAATATATTTGATACTATTATTATAGATGAGCATGAAAAAGAGAAGTGCTTTGTATCTGCAATATCAGAAGCTAGATCAGGAGGTATTATAATAGCACCTTATCTCAATATAGACTTATTAGAAGAATATTCTAACAAGGTTAAAAGCTACTCATCTTTCTCAGGAAAAGAGTATACAAATGAAGAAACAGTTATTATCCGGAAAAAATAAAACTATTCCCTTTATACCTTTTTACATAAGAAGAGCTGGAGGATGGACAATACCTACTGCTTATGATATATTTAGAGATAAAAAAAGTTTAATTATTTTTTTAAAAGGCGCATATATAGATAGTAAGTTATTAGTTTACTATGATAACTCTGATCTACTATCAAATTATACTAATAGTTATTGTTGTTGCCCTAATGACTCCTATGTAATGAATCAGTGGGCTACTGACTTAAATATTAAAAATATAGATATGTTGCCTGACGGCAATAAAGAATTTTTTGACTATTTAGATTTATTAGAAAAAGAAACTCCTATACGTCAAAAAGTAGAAATAAGTAATTCAGAAATAAAGTATTTAGGGGATGTAAGTGTCTAAAGTTATAGTTTATTCTTTACCTAGCTGTATAGCCTCTAATGACTTCATTATATACTGTAAAAGTAAAGTACGTGACTTAGAAACCTATGTAGTAAAAGACTCTTCTTGGCCTCAAATTAGACATGATGTAACTATAGACTTCTTAGAGAGTAAGTATGATAGAAAATTTTTTAGTTATCCTATTATATATATAAACAATCAATATATAAATTCAATACAAGAAGCAAAGAAGATTATAACAAAAGGACTATAATATGAATATACTTATATACTCTAAAAGAAATTGTAACTTTTGTGTAAAGGCAAAAAACTTATTAAATATAAAAAATCTATCCTTCACTGAAAAGGTACTAGATAAAGATTTTACTAAAGAACAATTATTAGAGATACTACCTAACGTAAAAACCTTACCACAAATACAAATAAATGGTACGCATATAGGCGGTTATAAAGAATTAGAAAGCTATCTAACTACTAGTTAAAGTAACTTATTAGTTGCTTAATAGTTTGTATTTAATTATTATTATATAATGGAAAATTTATTTAGCGCTTTTATACTCTTATTTTTTGTTATTCTTCCTTTGGTAGCTATATTTAGTTTTACATCAAAGGTAACAAGTGGTATATATTACTGGGCTGACTCTCAGCACCCACAAGAAACTCATATTTATAACGAGCACCAAGCCCCACAAGAAACTCATATTTATAACGAGCACCAAGCCCCCCCAAAAACCACTATAACACCTATTAAGGATGAGCCTCTAGTGTTAAAGTATCCATTAGCAAAATCAGACAAAAATAAAATGGAAGAGTATTTAGGGTACTCACTAGAGTACGAAGATTCTAGTGAATTTAAAGACTTTCTAGATAATAATGACTTTGATGTTAGAGAGCATTTAAAAGTTAAAAAAGGATGATTTTATGTATAATAAAGAATTCAAACTAGATATAAGAGACATAGAAATAATTGAACAAGCCTTAGAAGCTAAAGTAGCTCGTAGGGCTACTTCTCTATTGATTAGTTCTGACCCAAAAAAACAATTAGAACTAAGAGAGATAAGAGAGTTATTAGGAAGAATTTCTTATCAAAAGAACTGGTATAGACCTAAAAAAGGATATATAAGTGGATGAGTATATATGTTAAAACAGGTTTCTATATTATATGTTTTATCTTTTCTATTATTGCTACTCAGCAAATGCTAACTTTTAGTGGAGAGGCTTTTAAGGTATTAACCTCTATAGGGCAAGAACTAGATAAATTACCTTGACAATTATTAATAATTATTATATAGTAAGTATATACAAGAAAGGCTACTATGAAACAAGATTATAATTCTCTACTAAATACAGTTAAGCATCATTCTAAACTGTACTATGACGATAACGCCCCTATATTATCTGACTATGAATATGATCAGCTATATGATAGATTAAGTTCTATAGAGCTTAGACAAGGATGGGCAGACTCGTCTAGCCCTACTGTAAGAGTAGGAAATTCTAAAGGTAAAATTAAACATCCTTTTCCCTTATACTCTTTAAAAAAAGTATATGAACAAGATGAAATAGATCCCGAGTTTATAGTCTCAACTATAAAAATCGACGGAACTAACCTATCTGTAACTTATGATGAAAAAGGTAACTTACTTCATGCCCTTACTAGAGGCGACGGGGAGTTTGGTGAAAATGTAACTCATCTAGTAGATTATATTGCTTCTATACCTCTTACTATACCTACACAAAACAAAATAGTTACGGTTATAGGGGAAGTAGTAACTGATAAAGAAAATGTACAAAACTTTAGAAACTTTGTAAGTGGTTCTCTTGGTATAAAAAACGCTGAGGAGATTATAGATAGATCTCTACGTTTTATAGTTCATGATGTTGCTGGCATAGAAGAAGATTATTCTGTAAGAGTTAAGAGTCTTCATAGTTTTGGGTTCGTATCTACTTTCAACTGGGATTGTTCTTATTATCCTAGTGACGGTATTGTTTATCGAGTAGACTCTTATAAAAGAGAAAAATTATTAGGAACAACCTCTAAGTATCCTAGATATGCTGTAGCCTTAAAAACTAGAGGGGCTATGACAGCAGTAACTACCATTCAAGATATTTTTTGGAGCATTGGTAGAACAGGGGTTGTTACTCCTGTAGCAGTAGTAGAGCCTGTAAATATTGACGATGCTACTATATCTAGAGTAATACTTCATAATATTGACTTCATAGAACAACATGAGCTTGGACTAGGAGATGAAATACTTATTGAAAGACAAATTACTCCACAATTTGTAAAAGTACTGTCTAAATCTAAATTTGCTAGATTCTGTGTAGCAGATGCAGAAAAAAAACTAGGGCTAAAACTATATAGAGAAGGACCTAAACTTTTTACCTCTGATAAAGATGGTAACAAATCTGTAGAGTATTTTGTTAAACAGCTAGGTATTAAAGGCTTAGGTCCTGCATGGATTCAAAAATTAGATTTAACTCATCCTAACGACTTATTTAAAGAAGAAGTTCCTTGGGAACATATGGGTAAGAATGGTGAAAAAGTATTAGAAGAGCTATCTAGGCCAAAAGAGTACTATTCTGTATTAGGAGCTTTAGGCATACCTGGAGTAGGCAAAAATACTGCTAAACGTATTACTCAAAAGATACCTTCCTTTGATAGATTGAGAGAAATAGAGTATGAAGATATTAGTGGAATAGGCCCTAAAACAGTTGATAGCATACTGGCTTGGTTAGATGTTAATGAATCTTGGGTTAAAACCTTACCTTATTCTCTAACGGCTTCCACTTTTGTAGAAGAGGCTACTAATAACTTAACAGTAGCTGTATCGGGTAAGCTAGACATGACAAAGCAAGATTTATCAGACCATTTACAAGACCTTAATATAGTGCTCAAAGATAGAGTAACTAAAGATATAGATTATTTAATTAGCTCTGGAGAAGAAACTTCTAAAGTAGCTAAAGCTAGACAGTACAATATTCCTATTATAAACTACTGGCAGAATAAAAAATACATCTTAAAAGGAGAGCTAACTCATGGCGGAAGTTATTGATTTTTTACAGAGATCTAAACAAATAAAGCAATCTTATATAGACGAAGATATAGATATAGAAGATGCTAAGGTAATAAGTAAAGATATATTTTACGAAACCTTAATGACTCTAGAGGAGTTAGGTTATTCTCCTAATCAAAATTCTCAGCTATTAAAAGATTTAGAAGCTTTATGTTTTATATCTAGTGCTATGATATTTAGAGCGCATAATAACAAACATCCCGCTAATAGACTACTAGATGCAGCTTTTAAAGACTTAGAAAATACTATAGAAGTTGCGGGAGAATCTTTACATGCCGAAAATGATAATAAGATTCAGTGATTCTGGATTAACTAAGCAAGAAGCTAAAGAATTTGCGACTGAGCATAATGCGGATCTATCCGCATATCGTAATGATAGTAAATCTAAACAATCTTTTCTTGACTTAACACTAGAAGACCATTATTATGGTAACGAAGTTTTAGAAATGTATAGTGATCAGGCGCAAGGTTATCTTAAGTTTGATGATGGTACTGTTAGTAAACACTTTATAAGACGAGAAAGAAATTTTACTGAAGATTAGTACAAAAGGATGAACAATATGTATAATTTAATTAAAAACTTAACTACTAAAGAAGAAGTTAAAAAAGTATTAAGAGCAAACGATGCTGGAGCCTCTTTAGAAAAAAGCTTAACTGACAGATGGTTAGCAGAAAAAGAAGCAGCAGATATTGCAGCAGAGCAGAAAACTATTGCTCCCACACAAACCGTAATAAAAAAAGCTACATTAGCTGCAGATAAATTAGTAACTACTAAGGTTTCTGAGGATATTACAGAGTATAAAATGCCTAAAGAAATTGACCCCAAATAACTTACTAATTTAACTTTTTTATTTACATAAACTTATTTATTTGATATATTTATTATAGTTTCTTTTAGTGTTGTCTTCGGAGACCTAAAACAAACTACTAGCCCTATCGGGCAACAAGCAGTAATAAGAATACTGCTATTATAATCTTGCTTATTAAAAGGAGACAAATTAATGATGAGTTCGTATATAACAGATTGGGGAATTGATTCCCTTCAAAATACAAAAAAATACTATGTAGATGCATTAGTAAAGGAAGAATCTTTATCAAAACCTTTACATTCATTTATAGACGCCCAAACCGATTTTACTAAATCTGCATTTAAGTCTGTAGACTTATTTGTTCAGGCTTTAGGAGAGTCAGCACAAAGTTTTGCTAAAGGGGATCTAAAATGAATATGAGAAATGCTTCTTTATTAGATATTAATAAATTTACCCCCTATGCGGTAGGATTTGATCGTCTTTTCGATCAGATGAATAAGTATGTGGACAACCAGGCTCAAAGTACTGGGTATCCTCCGTATAACATAACTAATGTCAATAATCAATATACTATTGAGATAGCCTTAGCTGGAGTGTCAAAAGAAGATATTGATATGGTAGTAACTGATAATGTACTATCTATTTCCTATAAACCTGATCAAAGTGATAATAACGCCGATTCGTGGGTGTATAGAGGTATAGCTAATAGAGGATTTACACGTAAGTTTACTATTGCAGACGATATAGAAGTCAAAGATGCTCATATGAGTAATGGGTTACTTAGTGTGGTACTAGAAAGAATAGTTCCAGATAGTAAAAAACCTACAAAAATTGATATTTCGTAAAACTAAACAACAAGGTAAGGGTCCCTATTAGTGGGCCCTTATCTATAACTTATAATGAGTATTTTATGATAAAAAAACACTTTTCAGATTTAGATAGATTAATGTTTACTAGAGAGCATAAGTATACTAAATCTTTTAATAAAGATAAAACTTCTTCTACTATAGTGTATCAAGTACTTAAATTTATAGATTTAGAACATCCTAATATTAAAAAAATATTAAATTGGTGTTCAGAAAACTGTAAGTTTAGATACGATATATGTCAATGGCATTTAGGGTACGATAATAATATATTTTTAAGATTTCACTCTAAGGAAGACTATAAGAGCTTTTATACTTTTTATGATTCTAACTTTTTTTCTAGAATAGATGTTAGAATAGGAGACAGATAAATTGGAAACTACTATTCTTAAATCACAGCAACTTCTTCAAGGAAATTCTAGTATGCCTATGAATGAAGGTGATAAGTCTGTACAAGGCAATTCAAAAAACATGCCTTTTAATCCTAATACCTTTCCTAATGCAGAAAATATAAGACCTCCAAATACGGAAGAAAGAAGAGTAGTAGAACCCTCTACTAGAGCAGCTGTTATCTTGAAAAAGTTTCAAGAAGTTCAATATATGTGGAAAGATTATAGTAGTAAACTAAACGATAGAAGTTATGCAGAAAAAGCCTACTTAAGAGAAGAGTATGCCTTAAAGTTAGCTGGTCGAGAATCAACAGTAGATATTAGCATATAAATGAAAATAATAAATTTTGAGAATCAACAGTATCCTGCTTTTCAAGCTACTGGTAATGCGGCTAGATTTGCTATTCCTTTTGCTAAAGAGCTTATAGGCTTAGATAAAATAGGTTATGATATAGGATGTATGAAAAAAGAATGGTCTTATCCAGGATCTATAAATATAGATCTAGATATAGACGATCCTTGGGACGCCTATAATTTACCTGACATAGAAGTAGATTATATATTTTCTTCTCATTGCTTAGAGCACTTACCTGATTGGGTAGGAGCTTTAGACTATTGGAATTCTAAACTAAAAATAGGAGGAATTTTATTTTTGTACTTACCTCATAAGAGTCAGAAATATTGGAATCCTTGGAACAACAGAAAACATTATCATATGTTTTCTTCTTCACAGTTTAATAAATATTTTAAAAGTAAAAGTAAAAACTGGACTAATACTTTTGTAACAAAAGGTCATGATTTAAATAACAGCTTCTACTGTGTAGCAAAAAAATACTGATATTATTTGCATAGATACTTATTAAATGTTAATATATAATATAGCATTTAATGAGGTAACTAATGTACGCAGTGAAAAAACTAAATAAAAGCAATTTTGAAGTTGTTAATATATTAGAAGAGCCTAAAACTTACAAAGTTAGTAAAAATACACAAGGACACTATCAGTGTGATTGTATGGGTTTTGCTAGACAAAAAAATAAATTAGAACATAAACATTGTTTAATGGTACAAGTTCTAGAAGACTTAGACTATGATAGCTTTGTGCTTGATACAGATAAAGAATGGAAAATTGTATCAGCGCATACTATGCAAGATGCTATAGATAGTATAGAATCTTTTATTGATAGCTTAATGTGAAGAGGAAAATATGCTAGCTAATATTACCAATCTAAACACAGAATATTCTGATTGTACTATCTTAATAGATCCAAGCGATTCTTGGACTACGGATAAAACTATGTCTGTCCTATTATCTAGACTTTTAGCTAACTACTCAGAGTATTGTGAAGAATATCCTAGTGACTTTGCTTCTTTAGAAGAGTGGAAAATGGAAGTTAACTATCATTCAGATTGCTTAAGTGAATATTTTTATTGTCAAGAATCAGATAATGCTGAGTTTGAAGCTATTCTTAAAGACACTAAAAAATCTTTTAAGTTTATTTCTGAGTATTTAGAAGATTTATGGATAGTTAATGAATGAGTGCTATAATATTTGATGTTGACGGTACTCTTACAGAGCCTAGAGAAAAAATAGATCCTTTCTTCTTACAAGAACTTGTAGGATTATCTATGTCATATAGTATTTACTTAGCTACAGGGAGTGACTACGTTAAAACAGAAGAGCAACTAGATACCTGGTTTTTAGAGAACATAATTTCGTATAGTTTTAATTGTTCAGGAAATTCTGTCTGGCAAAAAGGGCAAGAAGTATATAGAGAAGACTGGGCTCCTCCTGTCGAAGTATTAGACTGGCTTAACAGTGAATTAAATAATAGTGCTTTTGAACACAAGACAGGGTTTCATTTTGATAAAAGACCAGGTATGTTAAACTTTAGTATAGTTGGAAGAAATGCTACACCCCTACAAAGAGTACTATACTCTGAGTTTGACAAAAGTACTAAAGAAAGGTTAAACTTATCTATAAAGTTTAATAATGCTTTTAAAGATAAATACAATATTACAGCACAAATAGCTGGAAGAACTGGTTTTGATATATATAGAGAAGGTAAGGATAAGAGTCAAATATTAGATTACTTCGAGACTATTCCTATATTATTTTTTGGTGACGACACTCAAGAGGGTGGAAATGATTATACGTTAGCTAAAGCTATTGAAGAAAGAGACAATAAAGAAGATAAAGTATTTAAAGTATCTTCTCCTTCTGAAACAAGATATTTAGTTTCTCTTCTTTAAACACTTGTTTAAGATGAGGGGCTGGTCAAGTGATGCCAGTAAACCATAAAAATCACTATGGGTTATGTTAAACTATCCCATCCGAAAAAAATTGTTTAACCACTATTCTGCTAGTGTAACTAAGTCCGTTATTTCGGAAACGGCAGCAGATAAAAAGGCGTTCTAACTTATAGTAAGAGCGCCTTTTTACTTTTTTAATTATAAGGAAAATATAAATGTCTACCGTACATAAAATACTAAAAAATGCGTTAAAAAACATGAACTATGTAGGCTCTGGGTGTTATGCTGCTACTTTTGATAGTAATAAAGAAATTGTTAAAATAGGAGCAGACATATTTGATCCTTATTTATATTATCTAAGAGAAATAAAATCATTAAAAAATACACATTTTCCTAAATTTCATAGCCTATACGTGGATAATTATAATGAGTTTTATACTGTAAAACTAGAAAAACTATATCCTTTAAATGCTAAACAACTTAAAGATTATGAACAATTATATGACTGGGCAGTAAAAGGAGAAGATAAACCTTCTTGGGCTAGCGAAGAGTTAGAAAAAGCTGTTAATAAGATAGTAGACTTAGCAGATGTAATATCTTTACAACCTTTAGAAGACTCAGAGTATGAGGGCCAGTCAGGAGACTGTAGATTGGATCTTCATGAAGCTAATGTAATGAGCCGTTCAGACGGAACATTAGTATTTACAGATCCTCTTTCAGATGCTCAAATGTTTGATGCCCCTGCCATAGAAGAGTGGATAGACGACTATCTTTATTATACCAATAAAAAGTAGTTTTATTCTTGCTTATTACTTATTTTAATAGTATTATGGTTATATGATGAAAAAACAAATAAAATTTAATATAAAATCTGTAGAAGATTTACATAGACAAATGAATGAGTGGGTAGATGCAAATCTACCTGTAGAAGAGATAGATAATACTAATTTAGCAGTTACAATGTTAAAAAGTATAGGAGTAAAGGTCTCTTAGCTCAGCTGGATAGAGCAAGTGCCTTCTAAGCACTAGGTCTCAGGTTCGAATCCTGAAGAGATCACCAAGATAGGGATAGGCAAAGGGGAAAGCCTAGCGATTTCGCTAAACGTACCCAACAAAGGTCCTAGACATGGAAGAGTGGCCCTCTAGTTTAGGCCGGTATACTCACTGGTACCGCATAACCCAGTCGGTTGCTGCATACGTCAAATGTAGATACGTGGGGAGGCACTGCAGAAAGCCTCCCCACCGATTATATACAGTTATCTCTGCGTAATAAAGGATACACTATGAGAAGAGGCAGTAAGCCTGACCCCATAGACTATATAAAAGTAAGGTTAGAGTTTCTTCACGAAGAAAAGAAAAAGAATGATAATCAAACTGCACATCTAGTATTAGATAAAGCAATTTACGAATTAAGTATTGTTCTTGATCTTTTGACAAGAAACGGAGTTTAGCGCAGTCTGGTAGCGCATCTGCTTTGGGAGCAGAGGGTCAGAGGTTCGAACCCTCTAACTCCGACCAAAAATATTCCGGCGTAGCTCAGCGGTAGAGCAGTTGACTGTTAATCAATTGGTCGTAGGTTCGATCCCTACCGCCGGAGCCAAATTAGGGTCTGTAGCTTAGTGGTTAAAGCTGCCCGCTCATAACGGGTAGATCGTAGGTTCAAATCCTACCGGACCCACCATATATGGGTGAAGTGTTAACGGTTGCACGTCGGATTCCAAATCCGAAAGACAGAGTTCGATTCTTTGCACCTATGCCCAAAGGAATGTTAGTATGTATACAGTAGAATTTGACCACGAGGAAGTAATTATAACTATATTAGATGACTCAGGCAGTTTACCGGACCTAATAATAAATAGTTATGAAGATGAAGTATATATTACTCAAATTGATGAAGACGGTGATTACGATGATATACTTAATATAACTCCAGAAATGTGGCAAGAGTTAATTTTAGCTATAAACAGCTCAGAAGGAGCTTATGTTATAAAAAGATAAGCCCGCGTGATGGAATGGTAGACATAACAGACTTAAAATCTGTGGCCGCAAGGCGTGCCGGTTCGAGTCCGGCCGCGGGTACCAACCAGCGTGACAACTACGCTCTCAAATACACTCCGGACTCTGTATTGGTTGAGAAATAGTTGTGCTTGTAAGTCGTACTTTGTAGAGTATTTACTTATTATCTGAGGGGGTTATATAAGTAAACATTCCAAAGAGCGACCATAGCCCTCCTAGTTTTTTATACTAGGAGGGCTATTTTACATCTAAACTTAATAAAATAAAATTTAACATTAGTCATAAATAATGATACTATAAAGTATATAAAATGTTTACAAAACAACAAATTGAAGAATTAGTAGACTTACTGGTAACGCTAGATTCTAATACAAAAATATATCTAGGCTGTGATTCTGTAACCTACTTTAAAAATAATAGAAAAAAAGCAAAATATGCTACGGTACTTATAGTACATAAAAATAGTAAAAATGGCTGTAAACTATTCTCTAATACATCTTATGAAGTAGATTATGATTTAAAAAAAGATAGACCTAAAATGAGAATGATTCATGAGGCTAGAAAAGTTTGTGAATTATATATACAAGTAGCACCTTTTATAGATGAGTTCGATATAGAAATACATTTAGATATAAATACCAATCCTAAGTTCGGATCTAATTGTGCTGCTTCAGAGGCTGCTGGATATATTTTAGGTATGACAGGTATCACACCAAAATTAAAACCTTTTGGTTTTGCAGCGAGTTACGGCGCAGATAGTATCGCTAAAGGTAGAGGAGTAGTTATTGTACCACACTAGAATTAAAAATCTAGAAATCTTTAATAAGAGACTTCTAACTATGATGAAAGATTATTCTATTTCTCTTAGAGAAGCTCTAATGTGGGATCACGAAGGTTTTGGTTTTTTAACTCTTGATGATTATCTGATAGTAAATGGAGTCACTTACACAAATGATAAAGAGTTCTATATTAGAATACTTATTAAAAAAACTCCTGACATAACTTTATCTGAGCTAACAGAGGATGACAAATGAAAATTATTACTGGTAGCAGTAACCAGCCTTTTGCACAA